>Ga0315904_10005670_pt1 | contig 17280 bp, 30 predicted proteins | sample LakEriMetagenome_6_FD_203529 | JGI IMG/M metagenome (GOLD analysis project Ga0315904, IMG submission 203529) | Freshwater fungal communities from buoy surface, Lake Erie, Ohio, United States - Buoy 12 MA120 | ecosystem: Environmental > Aquatic > Freshwater > Lake | place: USA: Lake Erie, Ohio...
CAGCAAGAGATAATCTTCGTGCAAAGATTGCTGAAATTGTCAACAAGACAATTAATGCAGAAGATCGTATTCAAAGACTTAAGGAGTATGCTAGAACTTTTTAATATAATAAATTGCTACTGAACCTTCGCAGCAAGTGAAGGCGGCACCCTAATGAATTATAGAGAGTAATGTTATGAAAAAGCAAGGCGTAGTAAGACTCGTAATAATATTACTCTCAAACTTTTGGTAGAACAAACTACCCAATAACAAGAAAAGGAAAACAAAATGATTGAATTTTCATCTTTTAAAGAAGCGTGTCTTTTTGGATATAAAAAAGGTTTTGAAGAAGGATTGGAAAAAGGTATGGAAATGTCTACATGGTGGGAGCAAGCACAAGTGAATTGTCCACCACCAGGAAATACTGAACCTATGATGATAGAAAGTACTTCTGTACAGACTCCTTAAATATAAACCCTCTTCGGAGGGTTTTTTCTTGACATTTCCCTAAGAACTAAGTATAATGCAAAAACTTGGAGAAAGGATTATTTTATGAAGACATTAGTAGCAGCGGTTGTTTATATGTGTATGTCAGGACAGTGTTTACAATATAATGTTGAAATTGAAAAACGAGCTTGCACTTATGGCTCCTTTATTGGAAGATACATGGGTATGGAAGCTAAACTGGGAGTTAAATGTAAATGAAGGCCGTTTGGTGTTTAGGGACTTTAACAATTTTAACAACTTGTCTATTAGGATTTTTGATATTTGAACATGAACAATGGAAACAGAGATGTATTGATGCTGGTGGTGTTCCAGCCGGTGCATGTATTAATCCAGCATCTGTTATTGAAGTAGATTGATGACAGCAGAAATTATTCCCTTCCCCAAAACTAAAAAACAACTAGAACTGGAAGCAATGAGAGACTATATGGATAGAGCAATCAAAATTATTGCTGATGATCTTAAGAATTATAATGGTCCTACTGTTGCTGGTGTTCCAGTTGATGAACCTGAGACCAGAGGACAATATCTGGATTTGTGTAAACAATTTCTTGAACCAGAAGATTATCAGGATGTTCTTTGTAGTATTTTAGATAAAGAACACTATGATGCTATGGAAGATCCTATTCGTAATGTTGTCGATTCATACTTTTCATTTCCAAGATGAATAAAGAAGACATTCTGGGATTTTTAGTATTCTTTGGTGTTCTTATAATTCCTCCTATAGACGAAACCTACATAACATCAAAGATAAAAGAACAAGAACTAGCAAGTAGAGTTCAATGTCATGATTTTCCAGACAAGTGCTGGATACAAATCAAAAAAAGATCGTCATAAATATTTCACACTGTGAGACCTATATAATGAAACATATCATCAACTGGAGCTATCAAATGACGGACGATTGGCAGTATACAAATCAGTTTTTTGAAGAAGGTAAAATACATTATTCTAAGGGCGGTGAAATTAAGGATTGTCCTTACGACTATTTAAAAGTAGAACAAGATAATGAAAAGAAGGTTCAGTGGGAACATTACCGCCAGATGGAATGGCTAGCCGGATTTCGGTTCCAGTTTGAATATCAACTACAAAATTTAAAAAATATCGCTTGACATAATCTAAAATCGACTATATAATGTTATCATAATGAAACTTTGAATGGAGATTTGGAAATGGCGCATATGATTGAAGAGATCAACGGTGTTGCTCAGATGGCCTATGCTGGTGATGTTCCTTGGCATGGTCTTGGCAAGAAGGTTCCCGCTGATCTCACACCAGAGCAGATGTTGGACGCTGCTGGTCTTAATTGGACTGTGGAGAAGACCCCTACGTTCGCTATCATTAATGATGAGCATGTAGCAACCGGTCAGTCTGCTCTGGTTCGTTCTTCTGATAACAAGATTCTTGATGTTGTTTCTAATGACTGGAATCCTGTTCAGAATCTAGAAGCGTTTGAATTCTTTAATGATTTCATCGCTGCTGGTGACATGCAGATGAATACTGCTGGTTCACTTCGTAATGGTCAGATTGTTTGGGCGCTGGCAAAGGTAAATGACTCTTTCGAACTCTTTGGTGGAGATCGTATTGATTCTTATCTTCTATTCTCAAACTTTCATAAGTATGGATTTAGCACCGATGTTCGTTTCACGCCTATTCGTGTTGTCTGTAATAACACTCTTACACTTAGCCTTTCTTCTAATGTTGAACGAATGGTTAAGGTCAATCACCGTACACAATTTAATCCAGACAATGTAAAGATAATGCTTGGTATTACATCTGAGAAGCTTTCCAAGTATAAGGAAATGGCATCTTACCTTGGTTCCAAGATGTATACCAATGAGACACTTGTGGAGTATTTCCAGCGTGTGTTTCCTCATGCTAATACTGAAAAGGAACTATCCCGTAATGCGTCACGTTCTCTTTCAGTAGTTAGGACCCAACCAGGTGCAGAGTATGCAGAAGGTTCTTGGTGGTCTGCATTCAATGCTGTCACATATATGACAGATCACGTAGTTGGTCGTTCTTCTGATTCACGTCTATCTTCGGCATGGTATGGTCAGAATAAGAGTCTCAAGACAAAGGCTCTTGAACTGGCTCTAGAATACGCTGATGCGGCGTAAAAATAATTGGGACGGTCATCAAAACCGTCCCACCTTTCAACATGAAAATTAATACTCTTTACGGAAAACAAGAAATTGAAACTAAAAGGTGTATAACCTGTAATGAGGTTAAGCCACTACAAGAATTTCATATCAGAACTAAAAGATATAATGGTGAACCAGTAGGAAATGATTGTAAAGTTTGTAAAAATAAAAAGATAAAACAAATTAATGAAATTAAAAAAACTATAAACTTTTCACAAGACACTTGTTGTGAATTGTGTGGTAGAAGAAGAGAAGATTTTGGTCATAGATACAAAGGCAATCCTTTTTGTGTCGATCATGAACATAAAACAGGCAAACTGAGAGGTATATTATGTATGGATTGCAATACTGGTCTATCAAGATTCAATGATGATATAGAATTGTTGAAAAGGGGAATTAATTATTTAAAAAATTGGAATAATGATGGTGAGAAGACATATCCTAACAAAAAGAGCATCAAAGACAACTAGAAAAACTAAATCAGAACAGTATCTTATCAACAAGAAATATCTTGGAGACGAGCCTGAATATTCTGGACCAATGACCAAGTTAGACTTTACAAATAGTCTAAACTGGTACAATTATATGTGTAATATTGATGATGCACGGGAATATCTGGCTCAGTATCTGATAAATATTAAATGTGAAAAGGATGCTAAACGAATAAATTCTTTTTCAGACAATGAAATCCCAACAACTCTTGCGTGGGTCTCAAGAATGTATACAAAAGGGTATCAACTTCCAGATGATGCCCAGAATTATCTAAATACAAATATTAAAAAAATATTAAATAAAAATATAGAAATAAAAGAAGAAGAACCTAAGATCAGCGTAAAAGATCGTATGAAAGAAAGGTTCCATGAAATCATGGGTGAAATAGAGGGATTAATAGACGATCATATTATTAACAATGAAGAATTTTCATTGTATAATTGGTTGCAGAGCAACAACATTCCTGCTGCCTATGCCACTTCTATTATTAATAAATTAAGTCCTGTTTTGAATGAGTTAATTGAAGCCTATAAAACAACTGATGAACAGTTAAAAGAGGCTTACAAATCTTATTCTAAAAAAGATTTAAAAAAACTCATTGACTTCTATCAGAATATGTGCGATGATGTATCAAAGTATTCAGGCGTAGTAAAGAAGACCCGTGCTCCAAGAAAGCCCAGAACAGTCTCAGTTGAGAAGAAAATCAAAAACGTAAAGTATCAGAAAGAAGATTCAACATACAAGATTGCTTCGGTCTCTCCAGAAAAGATCATTGGAGCACAAGAACTGTGGACATTCAATACAAAGTATAAGACATTAACAGTTCTCAGAGCAATAGATCGTGGCGGGTTACAGATCAAAGGAACTAGTATTCTAAATTACGATGAAACGACTTCATGCACCAAGGGAACAGGACGTAGAACAGAAAACTATGTCAAGCGTGTTCTGGAAGGCGGTAAGATTGTTTTGAGAAAGATTATGGATGAACTTAAAACGGACAAAGCTTTAGCGTATCGCATGAATGAAAACACTATCCTCTTGAGGGTTATATCATGAATGATATTGAAGAAGATAAAATCTATGACTTGATTGTCATAGCAAGGTTCCTACTATGGTACCAGAAGGCAAATCCTGGTGACATGTGGGGAGGAGAAAAGATTGAAGATGTAATTCATTCTTTCTCCAATTTAACTGGATTCGATATTGCTTTATTACAGAATATCGCATCCTCAGAAACTAAGTAAAGGAAATAAGATGAACAAGATTATCTTATCAACCGTTGCTGCCATGCTTATGGGTGGTAGTGCAATTGCTGGCGATGTTATCGCACCGCCAATCACAAAGTATGTAGAGGCTCCATTGCCTCCGAAGCGTCCTACTAATTTCGGCAAGATCGATAATCAGAAGGTTGCTCAGAAGGTACAGGAAGTTACCACAAGGAAGTAAATTATGAAGAAGATTATAATGGCGGTAGTGATTTCTTCAATGTTATCTGGGTCTGCTCTTGCAGCAGACCTGGAGTTGAAGTGTTATGAGAATAAAGACTTCATGAGAGTTATTGATGAACTTGACCTTGTTACTGTTTACAATGGTCTTAAAGCACCTTCAAAGATCACTGAAATCATGATGACCAAAGATCGTCGTCTTGTTACAGTCGAATATGATAAGGCTGATGACGGAAATGCTTTCAAGGCAAAACAGTATTGTGTTATTGGTATTCTTGACAGTGTGACATTTAATGATTCTGTTGTAGAGTTTCTTTATAATATGTTGGAAAAGATGCGAGGACAAAAAGCATGACCATTTTAGGACCAGACGGTACAACACCAAACCATGGATTCCCCACGGGGGGCTTGCTTAAGAAAAAGCCAATTGTTGATATGCGAATTGTTATGTTTGGTAAAATGATGGTTCATCCACAGACTAAACAAATGGTTATGGTTCCAATGCAGGATCTTCAATACAAACGTGAAGGTTCTGATGAATGGTTTTCAATGCCTATCGAAGAGTTAGATAAACACGAACCAAATCCGGAGATCAAAAATGAAGAAGTATCTATTAATTCTACTAGCGGGGTTATCCTTTCTTAGTTTGGTGGGTTGTTCATCACTCGGAACAGTCGTCAAGTGCGCTGTACGGGATAGTAGTAATAAACCATGCCAGTGAAGATTCACGAGGTGTTGGTGGTCCTATGACTGAAGAATTTGAGAATGAAATAAAATAAGGTTTGACATATGAAGAAAATCATAGTATTATTGTGTATGATTTCTGGAGCAGCGTATGCTTCTGATGACATCTCTTGCGAAAAGGATGTGAAGAAGGACCATATTGTTCATTGTAAGGCAAAGAAGGTGATGGATGTTTCGCTGGTTTCTATTAACGGTGGTGAGTGTAATGCTCCTTCATTCCACTGGCATGGTGATGGTAAGTTCGCCGTTCCAGGAACAAAAGAATGTGGCTACGTTGGAGCAGTCACATTATCAATCGACGGTCACAATAAAACCTTCGCCCCATTATAAGTAGAATTGGAATCGTCTTCATCATAGTAACATTGGTTCCAAGGTTGGAATAAACTTGGGTAATAGCTTCTCCAAACGTCCAGTGTTACTTTGATGGAGACGATAAATAGAACTGAAATCTTCTCCATCATAGATACACTAGGCTTGGGCTGGTATCCCGTGGCTGTGGTATTTTCCACATAAGGTATGACCCACTTAATAACCATCCGAAAGGTAAATCTAGTGTATCTTTGATGGGGCGATAAATAAAAAGATCGTCTTCATCATAGTAACACTTATACAGAGAATACTGATCAATCTTGGGTTGGTTCCAGACCGAGCAAGAGGAACTAAGTGTTACTTTGATGGAGACGCCTCCACCATAGATACATTGTATTCTGGACATATCGGAGCACTGAGGTCATATGTTATGCTATCACTGATGGCGAGATTAGAGACTTCCGCACAATGTATCTTTGATGAAGACGATAAAATAAGAGAAGATAATGAGTGAGAAGTTTACTTTAGACGAAATCTATGAGTTACTTAGCATCGTTGGTTTTGACATGATTAGAGAAGCATATGACTCTCTGGACGATTCAGAGAGTCGGCGGAACTTTTTAGAAGCATTGAACGAGTATTACAAAACCGAACACTGGAAGAAGATGCCAGGATATAAAGAAGAATAAGTAGAATTGGAATCGTCTCCATCATGGATACACTGACACCAAGAACACCACGGGGTTACCTAGGAACCATGGTCCGAAAAGCATCTGGTGAGAAGTGCAGGTAACAGTTAGTGTATCTTTGATGGAGACGCCTTCACCAAGAGGAATAACTAATGAACGATAAAGAACTAATAGAATTGATTTCCCATAACGCTAAAACTGCCGATTGGAGAAAGGTTCAAGAATGGTTCTGGTCTCTCGAAAGAGAGAAAAATCCAACATTAAATATTATTGTTGATGGAGACGATAAATAGAATTGCCGAGGTCGTTGAGAGACGAAATATAGGTTTCTTGGACGTGGGTGCGATTCCCACCGCCTCCACCATAGGTACACTACCTAATAACAGCGGCAAACACGTGGAGTTATTAGGAGTCTTGCAAGCTAGTGTATCTTTGATGGGGGCGAACAGGTTCGACGGGATACAGTAAGGTCGTAAGGAGACCAAAGGCAAATTGCAGGTGCAGCAAACGACAATGTACCATTTGACTTCGCTCTAGCAGCGTAAGTTCATTGGGTTGGCAACTGACCTAGAAACAGAACAGTTGCTTTTTTATTTGTTTATGGTATAATATGAATATGGCTCCGTAGCTCAACTGGACTAGAGCGCATGACTTCTAATCTTGAGGCTGCAGGTTCGAGTCCTGCCGGAGTCGCCATTTCTAAGGAGAACTAAAATGTCAAGACATAATCACTGGTTTTGGAACAGTTCTTTTGTCAATGTTGTCCATCAAAAACTACTAACTCTAACTTCATACATCTGGAAGAAACAGAACCACAATCACTGAGGATTATATCATGAATAAACTATTGATCGCTGCTATTGTTTTGTTTTCAACATCCGCAATCGCAGATTATAATGTCGTGGTTAGTAAACGTCATCAAACTATGAGTATTTACGAGAATGGCCAACTCATGGATGTTTGGCCAGTCTCTACTGCCAGGAAGGGTTATTATACTCCAACTGGCTCTTATAGACCTTATGCCTATCAACTAATGCACTATTCTAAGAAGTACGACAATGCGCCTATGCCACATTCGATATTTTTTACAGGGGGTTATGCTATTCACGCTACTCCTCATATCGGCAATCTTGGTCGCCCTGCCTCCCATGGGTGCGTTCGTCTTCATCCAACACATGCTTCAGAACTTTATAATATGACGAAAGGTGAACCTACTACTATTACAATCAAGGATTAATCACATGAATCAATCTCTTTCCTATTCTCGTATCTATATGCTAAAATCTGCTTTTGAATATGAATTAAATAACGTGTTGGCATTTGAGGATAGACAAGAGTTTTTTAGAGTTATTAACTATCTTCAAAATAGAATTGAACAGTTGAAAGAAGAAGAAAAACAATGTTTAAAAATTCAAGCTTCGTAATTGAAATAGAAAATCTTTGTAGAGAAAAAGATATAGAATATATTGATGCGGTTGTGTTTTGGTGTGAGAAGAACAATCTTGACATAGAAACTGCAGCATATTGGATTAAAAAAGATCCTGTTATGAAATCAAAAATTCAGTATGAAGCTGAAAATCTGAACATCATAAAAAGAGGTTCAAGACTTCCTATATAAATATAAGGTTAACCAATGTGGAGGGTTCGATGCTCTTACAGACAATTGGTAGACCGTCTAATATATCTTTGGTTTTAGTTAAAAAAGCGGCGAAGTTTTACGGACAATACCTTTTAGGAAAAAAACTTTATAAAAATGTGTCTTTAATACTTAAATTTGAGAAGTTTGACAAAGATAACTGTGATTACGCTTATTGTGATTGGACAGATGACAATCACCAATCAAGAGAATTTAGAATAACTATAGACTCAAGACTTAACAAGAAGGAAATGCTTCTTGCGCTAGCGCATGAAATGGTACATGTTAAGCAGTATGCTAAAGGTGAAATGAAGGATATTTTTAGGCCAACCAGAATGGTTAAGTGGCAAGGCGAGAAATATCTTCACGAAAAGATGGATTATTGGGAACAGCCTTGGGAAATTGAGGCTTACGGTCGTGAAAAAGGTCTTTATTTCAAATTTTTGAACTATTTGAGAGAAGGCGAACCAAAAGAGATATAAAATGTCTGCGTTTGATGTCTATAAAGAATATGTGGCTCTGAAAAATCACTTCAACAAATCAGAATATGACTATTTTAAGTATAATGGTAAGTCAAGAACCAAAGTAGATACGTTCAACAAGCGAAAAGACAGGATTTTCTTCGAAAAACTTGCGAAAAATCCCAATTTTCACGAATTTCTTGTTGCTAATTTTAGTAATAATCCAAATTCTTGGATTCGTGACCTTGCTTATTCGCCAGAAGCTGACACAATTTACAAAAATTGGCTTAAAAAACAGCAATCTTTAACATATGCATTCAAAAATGACCTTTCAAAGCTCAATACTGACTTTGATAGCAATCTTTTGTGTAAAAATGGTCATCCAACACTACTAAAACTGTATCTTGGTAGTGAAATAAGCCTAGAAACTCTTTGTATTCTGTTAAACATCACAAAAGCCAGAAAATATTGGAATAAAAGTATGGAATTTGACCCAATTTGGGAAGAAATTTCACTGAAAGTTGAAAAATACACCCCATTTATAAAATACGATAAAGAAAAATTTGTGAAAATTTTACTTGACAAATTCAGCTAAACCAAGTAAACTAAATATTGTCGGGTGATACAAATGCCCTTCATACGTTGTAATACACTGTAATACGGAGAAATATATATGGTAGACTTTAAGGCTCTAAAAGCAAATCGTGGTTCTGAGTCACTAGAAAAACTTACCACAGAAGTCAAAAAGATGGCTTCTAACGAAACCAAGACATCAGATGATCGTTTTTGGCAACCAACCGTCGATAAGGTTGGTAATGGTTATGCCGTCATTCGCTTTCTTCCGGCACCAGGCGAAGAAGGTGTTCCTTTTGTTCGAACTTTTGATCATGGTTTCAAGGGACCGGGTGGATGGTATATTGAAAGTTCACTAACCACTCTTGGTAAAACAGACCCTGTTTCTGAATATAATACAAAGCTATGGAATGCATCAGAAGATGATAATTCATGGCAGCGGCAGCAGGCACGTAAACAGAAGCGTCGTCTTCATTATATTTCCAACATTTATGTTGTTAATGATCCGGGCAATCCTGAGAATGAAGGCAAGGTGTTTCTGTTCAAGTATGGCAAGAAGATCTTCGATAAGCTAAAGGAAGCAATGGAACCTCAGTTTGAGGACGAAACACCAATGAATCCTTTTGATCTTTGGGAAGGTGCTCCATTCAAGCTAAAGATTCGTCAGGTAGAAGGCTATCGTAACTATGATAAGTCAGAGTTCGGAGAAGTAGGTCCGCTTGATGATGATGATAAGGTTATGGAAAAGATTTGGAAGTCAGAACATTCACTACAGGAATTTCTAGACCCAAAGAACTTCAAGACCTATGAGGAACTTCAGGCTCGCCTTAATAAGGTTCTGGCTGAAAATGTTGCTGTAAAGAACACTTCACGTGCAGAAGACTATGATGAAGATTCTGCACCAGCTTTTAAGACTTCTGATCCACCATTTTCAACAGACGATGAAGACGGAGATGATGAATCAATAAAGTTTTTCAGAGATTTGGCTAAAAGCTAAAATTAAGGGGGCTTGTGCCCCCTTTTTTATTATCCCCACATATTCTTTTTGAAATTTTTCATTTCACTCCAATGAAGACCACCAATCATTGAAGCCCAATCTGGCCATGAATTGTCTCCTGGATAATTATAAGCATAACCTTCTCCACCACCACCCATCGATCCTACAGGGGGAGATATATTGTCAGCCATTGCATTTGGTTGTGATGTAGTTGCTGTTTCCAATGCAGCTTCTTGTTGTGCTTGTTGTTGTACCGCAGCTTCACTTACCATTTGATTATTCATAGCCGATCTGGACAAGGCTTGAACTAATTCAGCATTATCAGGTGATGTTTGTTGCATTTCTGGAATATTTGAAGAAGCTAAGGTTGTGGCTACCATAGGAGCAACAGCACCTACCATTGCTCCCATAGACTCCATTCCACCCATTGCGCCAATTCCGCCCATTCCACCCATCATGCCCATCAATGATGCCGCCATACTTGCATCTAGACTTGCAGTAACTGGATTGGTTGTTACTGGTGCTTGTGCTTCTGGTGTGGCTGTAGAAGGCGTTGGTGCGGATACTGGTGGTGCAGCCATTCCTGTTGTTGGACTTGGTGCAGACATTGGTGTTGCACCTTGTTTTGCCATATCAGCGTCGGTGGCGGATTTACCGGCTTGGTATGTGTCTGGTGTTGATTTTCCACCACCAGATGGTAATTCAGCATGAAGATGATTGTTGTGACCAGAAGCACCAAACTGGCCGCTTTCTCTCCAATAAACTTTATAACCGGCTCTTGTTAATTGTTCTGCTAATTTGTCGAATTTAGCACCAAGAACAGGATCACTTGCTTCTGTTACACCTCTACCCACATTGATATCAATAGCTCTACCTTCATAGTGAGCACGACCTTTATGAACAGGATTGACACCACCAAAAGCAGGATGTTCTGAAATTCTGAGACCTTGGCCCTGTAAATATTTTCCAAGAGCTATAACATCTCCTGAAGGAATTGCTGAAGAACCTTCCACTTTATCTTTACCTGTCATTGGTCCACTGATAGGCCCATGACCATGACCGGCCATTGATTCTGGATTCAAACTACGAGATGTATCTTGGGTTGCAGGACTACTAGGTAATTGAGTGGCTTGTGGTGTTGATACTTCTGGCATTTTCATTTTAGAAGTATCAACATTTATGCCTTGATACACACCTATTCCAGCGGTTTTACGACCATACCACTGACCCCATCCTTTTTTCTTTGCTTCATCTAATGCAAAGTCTATTTGTTTTTGTATAGAAGCGGCAGATCTATCTGTTGCGGGATCAATACCTGTTGCGGCTTTAAATCTATCACCTAGTCCTTCTGGACCACCAGTTCCTCTACCAACTAGTAATTGAAATGGACCGTATGAAGGTTCTCTATCCATTCCCCATTTTTTTCCGGGGGCAGAAGATCTATATGTGTTAAGACCTTCCGATTTAGCAATAGCAACAGCAGTTTCAGGGTCTATACCACGTTGTATTGCAGACTTTCTGATCATATCTGCTACAGTCTGTCTGTTTAATCCAGATTGCTCATATCCAGAACCACCACCTTCTTTAACATCTTGTCTTCCTAAACTACCACCTCCACCACCACTACCGCCCATCATAGCACTAACACCAGCAGCACCGGCAGCGCCAAGAGTGGCAGCGGCAGCGCCAAGAGTTAGTGTTTTTAGAGTGTTTACGATAGTATCACCAACAGTATTAAAAACACTACCAAGTCCTGTTATACCAGTACCAATAGTTGAATTTGAATTAATTAAGTTATACATTTGGTCATTAAGATTTTTAATACCAAAAGAAACTTCTCTCATAGTACCTTGTGTACTTGCCTGAATAGATATCATTTCCCTAAACAGAGATGATAGATTATCAATTTTTGATGAAGCTTGTTCAGCTTCATACGCATTTTCAGACATTATATTAGATAATTCAGCAATATCCTTTCTTTGTGCATTAAAGATATTGGATATGTCTTTGACAACTTTTGACATAACATTACTATTAGCAGCAGCTTTTCTGAACTCGCCAGATGCTTCTCCCATTGAAGATCTAATAGTTTTTGATAATAGAGATATGTCTGCTGTTGCTACTTCTGCCATTTTTATCCGCTACTTTTCTTTTTAAGTTCTTCTACTTGTTTTAGGTAATCAACCAACATTTGAACATAAATATCTCTTTCAAAAGGTATAAGATTTTCTAAGTCACTAATTGAATATTTATGATGTTGAACTAACGAAAATATAGTTGAATAATAGTTTTCAAGAGTATTATGGTTTAACGCCAAGTAAAAAAATCATTTAACGAAGACAATAAGATTTCTCTTTTGTTCCCTAATGAATTTTCATATTCTATTTTGTATTCCATACGAGGAACACTTAAGAGAAAATTTTGTACTTTCTCAAATGTCTTAATATTCAATCCATCAAGAAATTCATTTAATTCTTCTCTCTTATAATCAGATGAATTATATACCTGATCTTCGTAATATATTGATTCTATACAACGAATGATCAGTTCAAACATGTAATCTTTGTCAAGACTTAGAAATTCCTTGTCATCATAAAGAGATGCTGATGGATATTTCATTACTATTCCAGATTTACTGGTTATCTTGATATTATTATCAGACTTTTCTGGAAATTTTACTTCAACATCATCCAGATTTACATCAAACTCATATACTTTGTTGTCCTCATTATCTCTGTATGATACTTTAATAAGATTATCTACAGACAAAGACCTTAATTTAAGAAAAATATATTCAAGATCAAATAGTGCTAACTTGTTTACATCAAATTTAGGATCAACAGAACAATTATTAATTATTTGTTTAATTGATGTTAGAATATCAGTTGGTGTTTCACTTTCCTTTGCCATCAATAAAAGTTTTTCTTCCTTCACCAAAAACGGTCTAAACTGAAAGTCTTTTTTTAATGAAGGAACTTTTATTTTATGTACAGGATAATCAATTTTAGGCAAACTAGACATTTTTTACTCCATGATTTAAGGATTTAATTGTATTCGAGAACTTGCTCCTCTTAAATTATTAGTTACTTGCTGTTGTTGTGGCGCTAAACCAAAACTTTCAACAACAAATTCGGTATATACGAGAGATACATTGAATCTCATCAAATTCGAATCACCCCATGATAAAGGTATTTCTCTTATAGAGGCAGGGAAGCATTCAAAAAGATCAATTCTTTGAATATTTCTTCCAAAATGATCATAAAAATATATTAATACTGTTGAAGAATATTCGTTCTTATAAGCTGAAGAATATGAAGCGGTTCCGTTTGGTGTAGCAGAATTATATTCAAAAATAGCTCTTGTCCAGTTATACCAAAACTGCCAGAATTCACAATAATGATCTCCTAGCATTGATATACTAACTTCTTGAAACTGAGCATTGTATGGCTGTTTCTGTGTTGGACCAACACCATATCTACTATTATCAACAGTTTGTAATGAAATACCAGGCGCTCTTACCTGATCAATACGAAATGACATATTCTCAGCAATATTACCAGTAGCAATATTTCTATTCTGAACATTGTTCAAAAGAATAGGAGGAGTTTGGACATATACATTGAACGAATTATTATCAAGATAACCAAATTTAGCTATATTTGTTCTGAATTTTTCTATATTAAATGGCATGGTTATCCTTTAGTACGGGGGTCTACTACCCTTATAATTTCTATTATAACTCCACTGTTCAAATGGCAACAATGCTACATATGCCCAATCGTCTGGATCAACATACATAAAGCTTTGTCCAATCACATGACCCCATAGATATCTCTTGACGCATACTTTATATCTTGTGTTTGTATAAAAACTTTCAAGAAATCTTTGTTGCTGAATCATCTTTTGTGGTTCATCATATTTATCATTATCTTTGATAGAATCCATGAATGCAAGAACACCAAGTCTCTCATTTGGAGGAAGATAATGAAGATTAACTCCCAAAAACCCCTTAGAAGTAAATTTGATAGGAAAAACAAGTGGATATCTATCCCAATATGGAAGAACATCCTTGTATTTGGCATCATAGTTAAAGAAATACATCTGGCCTGCTACTGGCCCTCTGGTTTCTCTGAATGTTTTTATTTTTCCAGACTTACCATAATCTTTAACAAGTTTCTTAAACCAATCTGCTGCGTCTCTTGAAGTCTGACTGATATTTCTAGTCAGATTTCGCATCATATTGATAAATCTGTTTTCTTCTGCCATTATTTCACTCCTAATTCATTTTCTGTCATAATTATAAATTCATAGCCTCTATCTTTACAATATTCTCTGGCTGCTTTCCATTTCGCTGAATTGACACCCCATGTCATGACTTCATTGAGATATTTACGGCTTTTTCTTTTTGATTCTGTCAAAACGGGTGGTTGTGTCTGTTTATATGGCTTGATTTCTATCAAAACAGTTTTTGAGCCTGTTCTTGACTTATAATTCACTGTAAAATCAACGAAGTATCTGTGTATTCTGTTGTCTACCGGGGATCTATAAGGAATAATAGTTTCCTCACTTTGCCACCATAATACATTAGAATCGTGGTCAAGCTCGTACATGTATTTGAATTCCCACCAACTTCTGTAAATTATGTTGGTGGGGTCTCCTTTGTATTTATTAGGATTTGTGGGTTTAAATATACCTTTATGTGTCGCCATTCTTTTAAATCTATGATAAATAATATAAATGTATTTATCTTAATCATATAGGAGCAAAATGGCCGTTCCAAACTTTCCTAGCAAACCTAGAAGCGGGTTTGATAGTATGTCTTTCCCCAACGATTTAAAATCAGGTCAGAGACAATTCTACACAAATATCACTTTTATGGACTATAGCTTTGATACATCATCACTTATGCAAGGTGGTGCGGGTGGCGGCGCTATGGTAACTCTTCCCATGCCAAGAAGACTCAATGATGCTGAAAACATCATTTGGGAAGAATGGTCAGGTATGGATAAAATGCTTGGATTGGCCCAGACTATTGCCCCACCCTCTGCTTTGGTATCAGCATTAACTACTGGAGGTGAAATGGCCTCCATAGGAACTGGTTTGGCATTAAATCCGTTCATGTATATGATGTTCAAAAGACCGCAATTCAAAGAACACACTCTTTCTTGGACTTTGACTCCAAACAGTCAGCAAGAATCTGATACTCTAAGAAGAATAATTAATAAATGTAAAAAGTCTGCATTACCATCTACAACGGGTTCTGTTTTTCTAATGAAATATCCACAAGTTGCACAGGTAACTCTAAAAGCATCTGGGTCTGATAGATATCTATACAAATTTAAGCCATGTGCAATTATATCTGTACAGGTGGAATATACAGCAGCCGGTATGCCGTCTTTTTTCAAAAGTGGTGCCCCAACAACCGTAAATCTAACTCTACAGTTGAAAGAAATACAACTGTGGAAATCAGATGATATTCAGGACGTATAAATGTCTGGTAAATATTTCGATAAATTTCCCATCATCACATATGCTAATAATCAAGTAGTTGATATTACAAAAAGAACAGCTTTACTTGAAAGCATATCAGCCAATTCATATGCTCTTTATTCGTATGAAATAGATTCAAATGAAAGAGCAGATCAGCTAAGTTATAGATATTATGATGATCAATATAAAAGTTGGATTTTATATTTTTCTAATAAAATAATGGACCCATATTATGAATGGTACCTAAGTGATAATGAACTTGTTGATTTTGTTGTAAAAAAATATAATTCATATTATGATGCACAGACAAAAATAAAATATTACAAAAATAATTGGTATGATGCTGAAGACATTAATGTTAGTACATATGACGCTTTGCCAGCAAATATGAAAGAATACTGGGAACCAAACATATCAGGAACTAAAACACTTGGATATAAAAGAAGAGAAATAAATTGGACAGTCAATACTAATAAAGTTATACAGTATACAGTTTCTCAGGGTAACAATTTTATTAAAGACGAAATCTGTAATATAGTTTTTGACGAATATAATTATGGTAGAGCACAGGTTCTATCTAAATTCGATAATAAAGTTTATCTACAACATGTATCTGGCGTTTTCTATGTCAATGAAGAAGTAAGTATTACTTCCAACAGTTATATCTATGGAACAGAAAGTAAAGCAAATGTTGTATTTACAGATGTTCTTGCTGTTGCAAATAATATTGAGGAAGAAGAATTGATATATTGGAATCCTATTACATACCTTGAATATGAAAATGAAAAGAATGAATTTAATAAGACAATAAGAGTATTGGAATCAAACCTAAAACAAACTATGGTGGATAATTTAACAGAACTTATGAGTGAATAATGACGGGAAGAGTTAAAATTAAATCTGTTAAAGTAGGGGATATTGATGGTACAAAACCAGAGTCTCCTATAGCTGGATTTAATATCTATGAAGACATTTTAAATCCTTATGGGCCATTGGCAGAGATACGTTTTGTCGATCCGACTGATGCTCTTGGTCAAAATAGATTAAATGGTTCTTATGACAAAGATGTAGAAATAAAATTTGGTCTAGACGACAGCATGGGCGGTGGTGGTTCTGCGGGTGGAGAAACTACTCTTAAACTTAAAATGTACCAGAATAGAAATTTAAATGATCAGTCAGTTAATAATACTGGTTCTGGACATCATAAACAATATGATATTAGAGCGGTCTCACCAGAATTTCTAAACGCACAAGGTAATTTTGTTGAGAAAAGTTTTAATGATAAGACAAGCAAAGTTGTCGAACATATTTTGAAAAAAGGATTCAAGACAAAAAGACAAATAGAACTTGGTGAGACCAAGGGTAAAAGAAGAATTGTTATATCAAGAAAACATCCTATGGATGCTCTTAAACAATTACAATCAGAACATGTTTCTGAAAAATACAAGTCATCTACCTTCGCATTATTTCAAAAAGCAGATAAAGGTGGTGAACATAAATATGTATTCAAGACATTTGAAGAACTATTTGAACAAGAACCAAAAGTAAAATTAAAACAGACAACAAATCTTAATTTTGGTTCGTCTGCAAAAGAAAAACAAAATTCTATTATGTGGTTTAAACCATCAAAGAATTTTGATTCTGGTCCAAGAGCATTAAACAAACCAGCAGAATATGCCTTTGATTATACTACTCATAAAGTGATTGCTACAAAGGGTAATGATAGTGAAAAGTTTAAATTTGCTGATAAACAAGGCGTGTATGAAAAAACACCTTCTTATGTAGAAGATCATCCTTCAGTTTTAAGATATGCCCAT
>Ga0315904_10005671_pt1 | contig 17279 bp, 11 predicted proteins | sample LakEriMetagenome_6_FD_203529 | JGI IMG/M metagenome (GOLD analysis project Ga0315904, IMG submission 203529) | Freshwater fungal communities from buoy surface, Lake Erie, Ohio, United States - Buoy 12 MA120 | ecosystem: Environmental > Aquatic > Freshwater > Lake | place: USA: Lake Erie, Ohio...
GCGGCCAGCGCGACAGATGCCGGTGCGGCCCGGCGCGCGAGTTCGCGCGCGTAGTCGGCCAGCGCGCGGCCGGTATGCGAGTCGGGGTGGGTGGCCAGCTCGGCCGGCGGCGCGGCAGCCACCACCTGCCCGCCGCGCTCGCCGCCCTCGGGGCCGAGGTCGATCACCCAGTCGGCCGCCCCGATCACATCGAGGTTGTGCTCGACCACCAGCAGCGAGTGGCCGGCCGACAGCAGCTTGCGCAGCGCGCGCAGCAGGCGCGCGACGTCCTCGAAGTGCAGGCCGGTGGTCGGCTCGTCGAACAGGAACAGCGTGCCCTTGCGGCCGGCGCGCGCGAAGCCGCCGCCGCCGGTGTCGCGGGTGAGTCCCTGGCTGGCCGCCTCGGCCAGAAAGCCGGCAAGCTTCAGGCGCTGCGACTCGCCACCCGAGAGCGTGGGCACCGGCTGGCCGAGCCGCAGGTAGTCGAGGCCCACGTCGGCCAGCGGCTGCAGCTTGACCCGGATCTCGGCGTCGTCGGCAAAGCGCGCCAGCGCCTGCGCAACCGTGAGGTCGAGCACGTCGGCGATCGACAGCGGCGCCTGGCCGCCGGGGCCGGGCAGCGTCACCTCGAGGGTCTCGGCCCGGTAGCGCCGGCCGTCACAGTCGGGGCAGCGCAGGTACACGTCGGAGAGGAACTGCATCTCGACATGCTCGAAACCGTTGCCCCCGCAACTGGCGCAGCGGCCATCGCCCGAATTGAAGCTGAACGTGCCGGCCGTGTAGCCGCGCTCGCGCGCCAGCGGCGCCGTCGCGTAGCGCTTGCGGATCGCATCGAAGGCGCCGACATAGCTCACCGGATTGGAGCGCGCGGTCTTGCCGATCGGCGACTGGTCGACGAAGACCACGTCGGCGAGCCAGTCGTCGCCGAGCAGCCGCCGGAAGGCGCCGGGCGCCTCGGTGGGCTTGCCCTTGGCGCGCAGCAGCGCCGGCAGCAGCACGTTCTGGACGAGCGTCGACTTGCCGCTGCCCGACACGCCGGTGACGCACACCAGCCGCTGCAGCGGGATCTCGACCGACACGTCGCGCAGGTTGTGCTCGCGCGCGCCCTCGAGGATCAGCCGGGGGGTGGAGGGCACGACCGGCTGCGGGCGCGCCGCATCGACGCGGCGGCGGCCGGCGAGGTACTCGCCGGTGAGGGTGCCCGAGTCGCGCAGCCCCTCCGGCGGCCCCCAGTACCCGATCCGCCCGCCGCGCTCGCCGGGCCCGGGGCCGATGTCGAGCATGCGGTCGGCGGCGAACATCACCTGCGGATCGTGCTCGACCACCACCAGCGAGTTGCCGCTGTCGCGCAGCCTGCGCATCACGGCGATGACGCGGTTCATGTCGCGCGGATGCAGCCCGATGCTCGGCTCGTCGAGCACGAACAGCGTGTTGACCAGCGAGGTGCCCAGCGCCGTGGTGAGGTTGATGCGCTGGACCTCGCCGCCCGACAGCGTGCGCGACTGCCGGTCGAGCGTGAGGTAGCCCAGTCCGACCTCGCACAGGTAGTCGAGCCGCGCGCGCAGCTCGACCAGCAGCATGTCGAGCGCCTCCTGGCGCGCGCCCGGGCCGCCGGTGGGCAGCGCCGCGAAGAAGTCGCGCATGGCCTCGATCGGCATCAGCATCAGGTCGTGGATCGAGCGGCCCGGCAGGCCCAGCCGCTGGGCCTCGGTCCAGGACACCGCCTCGGGCTCGAAGGCCGGCGGCAGCATCGGCGCCTGGCCCACCCGCCACAGCAGCGCGTCGGGCTTCAGGCGGGCGCCCCGACAGCGCGGGCAGGGCGTGTAGCTGCGGTAGCGCGACAGCAGCATCCGGATGTGCATCCGGTAGGACTTGCTCTCGAGCCACGCGAAGAAGCGGTTCACGCCGTACCACTGCGTCTGCCACTTGCCGGTCCATTCGGGGCCGCCGTCGATCACCCAGCGACGCTGCGTCTCGGTGAGCTGGCGCCACGGCACGTCCATCGGCACGCCGGCGCGCTCGGCGCAGCGGCGCAGGTCGCGCTGGCACTCCTTGAAGCTCTCGGTCTGCCAGGGCTTGACGGCGCCCTCGGCCAGGGTGCGACCCTCGTCGGGGATCACCAGTCCGAGGTCGATGCCGATCACCCGGCCGAAGCCGCGGCAGCTCTCGCAGGCCCCCAGCGGCGAGTTGAACGAGAACAGGCTGGGCGTCGGGTCGGGGTAGGCGATGTCGCAGTCGGCGCAGTGCAGGCCGCGCGAGTAGCGCCAGATCTCGTGGTCGACGCCTTCGGCGTCGAGCGCGTGCACCGCCATGCGTCCCTGACCGCGGTCGAGCGCGGTCTCGATCGCCTCGGCGAGGCGGCTGCGTTCGGCCCCGCCCGCGCGCAGGCGGTCCTGCACCACCGACAGCACCACCGGGTCGCCGGGCGCGCGAGCGTGCACGCGGGTGTAGCCCTGCGCCTGGAGATGGCGCTCGACTTCGGCCTCGCCGAAACTCGCCGGCACGTTCACGGGGAAGGTGATGACCAGGCGCGGATCGCCAGCCTGGTGTGCCCGGGCGAGCACCGCATCGAGCACCGAGGCGGTGTCGTCGCGCCGGACCGGCCGCGCGCAGCGCCGGCAGTGCAGGTTGGCCGCCCGCGCGAACAGCAGTTTCAGGTGATCGTTGAGCTCGGTCATGGTGCCGACGGTCGAGCGCGAGGTGCGCACCGGATTCGTCTGGTCGATCGCGATCGCCGGCGGCACGCCCTCGATGCGGTCGACCTGCGGCTTGTCCATGCGGTCGAGGAACTGGCGCGCGTAGGCCGAGAAGGTCTCGACGTAGCGCCTTTGCCCCTCGGCGTAGAGCGTGTCGAAGACCAGCGAGCTCTTGCCCGATCCCGACACCCCGGTGACCACCACCAGCTCGTGGGTGGGGATGTCGATGTCGAGGTTCTTCAGGTTGTTCTGGCGCGCGCCCCGGATGCGAATGGCCCCGGAGGCGGCGGTGGCGGCCGGATCGGCGAGGGGCGAGACGGGGGGCGTGGCGGGCGGCTGGGGCATGGCGGCGGCGGTGGCGGGCGACGGACCCGGAGCGTGCCGACCGTTCTATCACAGTCGCCTCAGGTCATCGGTCCTGCCCAGGCGGGGCTGCGCTAGAATCAAAGGCTGTTCCCGTGCTCCCGTCCTTACCCTTAGGGAAGCCGGTTCCCGAGGAATTTCCTGCCATGCAACGCGAAGCCATCTCCACGCCGGATGCGCCGGCGGCGCTCGGCCCGTACTCCCAGGCCATCCGCGTCGGCAACACCGTCTACCTTTCGGGGCAGATACCCCTCGATCCCGCCACGGGCCAGATCGTCGAGGGCGACTTCGAAGCCCAGGTCGGCCAGGCCTTCCGCAACCTGCGGGCGGTCGCCAAGGAGGCCGGCGGCAGTCTTGCCAAGTGCGTCAAGATGACCCTGTTCCTCACCGACATGAGCCTGTTCCCGGTGGTCAACTCGGTGATGGAACGCTACATCTCCCAGCCCTATCCCGCCCGCTCCACGGTCGCGGTGTCGGCGCTGCCGCGCGGCGCCGCCTTCGAGGTCGAGGCGGTCATGGTCCTCGACTGAGGCCGGCGTGAGCGAACCGGCGCCCGCGCGTTCGGTTCGTGGTGCAGCACCGGCCGGGTCGCCCTCCGGTCCCGCGCGGCCGCGTGCCGACCCGCTCGCCGCCAGGCTGGCGCGGCTCGGGCTCGTCACCGACCACGACCTCGCGCTGCACCTGCCGCTGCGCCATCTCGACCTCACCCGGCTCACCCCGATCGGGCAGGCCCGCGCCGGCGACGACGTGCTCGTGGAGGGCGTGGTGCGTCGCCAGGACATCACCGGCCGCGGCCGGCGCGTGCTGAGCGCCGAGCTCGACGATGGCACGGGCCGACTGGCGCTGCGCCTCTTCCATTTCTATCCGTCGCAGGTGCGTCAGCTGGCCGCGGGTCAGCGCGTGCGCGCGTTCGGCACGCTGCGCAGCGGGCTGTTCGGGCCCGAGATCACCCATCCCACGCTGCGGCCCGTCGGGCCCGAGGCCGAGTTGTCCGGGCGTCTGACGCCGGTCTATCCCTCGGCCGCTGGCATCGCCCAGGCGGCGCTGCGGCAGGCGGTCACGCAGGCGCTGCGGCGGGTGAGCTGGCCCGATGCGCTGCCCGAGGCCGCCCGCCAGACGCTGGGCCTGATGCGCCTGGCCGATGCCGTCGCGCTGCTGCACGAGCCCGACCCGAAGGAGTCGCGCGCGGCGCTGGCCGATCGCAGCCACCGTGCCTGGCGCACCGTGATCTTCGACGAGCTGCTCGCCCAGCAGCTGTCGCTGCGTCTGGCGCGCCAGCGCAGGGGTGCGCTGCGCGCCACGCCGCTGCCGGTGGCCGAGCGGGCGCAGGCGTTGTTGGCGCGGCTGCCCTTCGCGCTCACCGGCGCGCAGCGGCGCGTGTGGGCCGAGATCTCGGCCGACCTGGCCCGCGAGATGCCGATGAACCGCCTGCTGCAGGGCGATGTCGGCAGCGGCAAGACCGTCATTGCCGCGCTGGCGGCGCTGCAGGCCGTGGGCAGCGGCTGGCAGGTGGCCATGATGGCGCCCACCGAGATCCTCGCCGAGCAGCACCACCGCAAGCTGCAGCCCTGGATCGACGCCTCGCTCGCCCGCGTGGCCCGGCTGGCTGGCTCCATGCGCGAGTCGGACAAGCGCGCGGTGCGCGAGGCGGTGGCCGCCGGCGAGATCGATCTGCTGATCGGCACCCACGCCCTGATCCAGGAGCGGGTCGTGTTTTCCCGTCTGGGTCTGGCGATCGTCGACGAGCAGCATCGCTTCGGCGTCGCGCAGCGTCTGGCGCTGCGCGAGGCGGCCACGGCCGACGAGCGCACCGCGCATCAGCTGATGATGAGCGCGACGCCCATTCCGCGCACGCTGGCGATGAGCTACTACGCCGACCTCGACGTCTCGGTCATCGACGAGGCGCCCCCGGGGCGCCGTCCGGTGGTCACCAAGCTGGTCGACATGCGCCGGCGCGAGCAGGTGGTCGACGCCCTCGAGGGCGCCCTGCACGAGGGGCGGCAGGTCTACTGGGTATGCCCGCTGATCGAGGAGAGCGAGGCCCTCGACCTCCAGACCGCGATCGACGCGCACGCGCTGCTCGCGCAGCGGCTTGCGCCCTGGCCCGTCGGGCTGGTGCACGGCCGGCTGCCCGCGGCCGAGAAGGCTGCGACCATGACCGCGTTCGCGCGCGGCGAGCTGCGGGTGCTGGTAGCCACCACCGTGATCGAGGTCGGCGTCGACGTGCCCGAGGCTTCGCTGATGGTGATCGAGCACGCCGAGCGCTTTGGCCTGGCGCAGCTGCACCAGCTGCGCGGGCGGGTGGGCCGCGGCAGCACCGACAGCGTCTGCGTGCTGCTGTACCGCAGCCCGCTGTCGGACACGGCGCGCGAGCGGCTGCGCATCGTGTTCGAGAGCCAGGACGGTTTCGAGATCGCCCGCCGCGACCTGCTGCTGCGCGGCCCGGGCGAGCTGCTCGGCGCGCGCCAGTCGGGGCTGCCGCTGCTGCGCTACGCCGACCTGGAGCGCGACGCCGAACTGGTCGAGGCGGCGCGCGATGTCGCCGCCCGGATGCTGGCGTCGGATCCGGCGGCCTGCCAGCCCGTGATCGACCGATGGCTTGCCGGCCGCAGCGCCTGGACCCAGGCCTGATCCGGGCCTGATCCGGGCCTGATCCGGGCCTGATCCGGGCCGATCAGGCCGCGTCGAACAGGCCCTGGAGGTCGGTTCGCGGCGCGCCCGCGGCCAGCGCGAGCATCAGCAGCACCCGCGCTTTCTGCGGCGACAGCCGGCCGGCGGTGAGGGTACCCGCACGCGCGTCGGCGAACATCGGGCTGTCGCGGGTGATCGAGCCTTCCAGCCCGCGCGAGGCCCGCACCACGACGATGCCCTCGCGCACCGCCTGCGCGATCGCCGGATGCAGTGCCGAGGGCAGGTTGCCGTTGCCAGTACCGGCGAGCACCAGGCCCGCCGGCCGCGAGGCGACGAGGGCGGCCAGGGTGGCCGCGTCGAGCCCGGCGTGGCCGAACAGGATGGGCACCCGGGGCAGGTCATCGGCCGGCGTGAAGATCGGCCGGCGGGCCAGACCCGGATCGGGATCGCGGTGGAACTGTGGCACGCCGTCGGCGACGGTGCCGAGTTCGCCGACGCTGCCGCTGTCGAAGGCCTCGACGCTGGCGAAGTGCTTCTTGCGCACGAAGGCGGCGCCGTGGATCCGTTCGTTCATCACCGCCAGCACCCCGCGGCCGCGCGATGTGGCGGCCAGGGCGACGCGCGCCGCGTTGAAGACATTGGCCGGACCGTCCGGCGAATGCGCGGTGCCGGGGCGCATCGCGCCGGTCAGCACGATCGGGCGCGGGTCGGCCACGCTGTGGTGCAGCAGGAAGGCGGTCTCCTCCAGGGTGTCGGTGCCGTGGGTGATCACCACGCCGGCCGTGCGCGGGTCGGCCAGGCCGGCGAGCACCGCCCGCCGGATCGCCAGCCAGTCGGCGATGTCGATCTCGTAGCTCGCCTTCTGCACCGGCTGGGCGTAGACGAGCTCGGCGCCGCCTGCCAGGCCGGGCACCGCGCCGGCCAGCGTCTCGATGGGTACCTTGGCGGCCTCGTAGCGGGTACTCAGGTCGGGGCTGGCGCCAGCGCCGGCGATCGTGCCGCCGGTGCCCACGATGAGCAGTCGGGGAGTGGCGTTCATGGTGAGGGTCCTCGAAGGGCGGATGGCAGGGGACGGGAGCGGCGAGGTGGTCGGCCCGGATGGTTCAGACGGAGCCGATGAGCCCGGCGGCGCGGGCGATCGCGTGCAGGCCGGCGGCGGCCCGGTCGGGTGGCGCGACGATTGCGGTCACACCCAGGCACGCCAGCGCCCGCGTGTAGCGCTGCAGCTGCTCGCCGCTGCCCACCAGCACCGGTGGGGTGGTGTCGGTTGCGCGCCAGGCCAGCCCGTCGGCCACTTCGGCCCCGGTCAGCAGTCCCGAGAGGTAGGCCGGCAGCTGATCGGGCCGCAGCCGGCCGAACAACCCCTCGGTGCGGACCCGGAACAGCAGGTGCAGCAGCGCCCCGGGCTGGGCGTGGGCCTGCCTCACGCCCAGATCGAAGGCCTGCCAGGCCAACGCGATCGCGGCCGCGTCGGCGGGGTCGGGGTCGACGCACAGCCGGCCGAGCAGGGTGTGGCCGCGCAGCGCGGCCCATGTCTCGCCGGTGAGCGAGGTGCGGATGGCCGCGATCCGGCCGGCCTGCACCCGCACCCACTTGCCGTGGCTGCCCGGAAGCACGAACAGGCCGTCGCGCCCGCCCGCCGGCATCGCACCGAGCGCGCCGAGCACCTGGGTTTCCTCGCCACGCATCACCTCGTGCTCGCCGTCGGTGGCCACCGCGAGCACGCCGGGAACGACGCGCCAGGGCCGGCCTGCCGCATCGTCGAGCGCCAGCAGCCCCGTTGCGCTGTCGGGGAATCCGGCCGGCGCGCGCACGTAGGCCGCCTCGCGCCATCCCTGGCGCGAGCCGATCATGCCCGAGGCGATCACCGGCAGGTCGGGCTGCCCGCTCAGCCAGGGCTCGCAGAAGCCTACGAAGGCCGTGCGGAACTCGCCATCGGCCACGCCCAGGATGCCAGGCCCGCCGTCGCGGCGCGCGAGCACGGCGCCGTCGTTGGCGAACAGCCAGCCGCGCAGGCTGCTCGTGCCCCAGTCGAGACCGATCAGTGCGGGTTGCGCGGCCGGCGCGGCGGCAGGTTGGGCGAAGTGCGATGCGCTCACGGCGCGCGAGTATGCCGCAGCCGCGGCCGCTGCGCCTGCGCGCGCCTGGGGCCGTCCCGGAGCAGGCCTTCCGACGGCCAGCGCGTGCCCTTGTTATGATCGGCGGCTAGCCATGACGCTGACCGAACTCAAGTACATCGTCGCCGTGGCCCGCGAGCGCCACTTCGGGCGCGCCGCCGAGGCCTGCTTCGTCAGCCAGCCCACGCTGTCGGTGGCTATCCGCAAGCTCGAGGACGAACTCGAGGTCACGCTGTTCGAGCGCAGCCGCGGCGAGGTCTCGGTCACCTCGATCGGCGAGCGCATCGTCGAGCAGGCCCAGCGCGTGCTCGAGCAGGCCAACAGCCTGCGCGAGATCGCCCGCCAGGGCGCCGACCCGCTGGCCGGTCCGCTGCGCGTGGGCGTCATCTACACCATCGGCCCCTACCTGCTGCCGCGTCTGGTGCCACGAGCCATCGCCGAGGTGCCCCGGATGCCGCTGGTGCTGCAGGAGCAGTTCACCGTCAAGCTGCTCGAACTGCTGCGCCAGGGCGAACTCGACGTCGCCATCCTCGCCGATCCCTTCCCCGACGAGGGGCTGGTCACCCAGGCGGTCTACGACGAGCCCTTCGTCGTCGCCGTTCCCGCCAGCCATCCCTGGGCGGCGCGGCCGGCCATCGATGCCCGCGAGCTGAAGTCCGAGACCATGCTGCTGCTGGGCGCGGGGCACTGCTTTCGCGACCACGTGCTGGGCGTGTGCCCCGAGCTTTCGCGCTTCTCGCAAGCCAGCGCCGGCATCCAGAAGACCTTCGAAGGCTCGTCGCTCGAGACCATCCGCCACATGGTTGCCTCCGGCATCGGCATCACGGTGCTGCCTGCCACGGCCTGCGGCGACCCCGCCGACGAGTCTCCGCTGCTGCGCTACCTTCCGTTCGAGGCGCCGGCGCCGCTGCGCCGCGTGTCGCTGGCCTGGCGCAGGAGCTTCCCGCGGCCGGCGGCGGTGGCCGCGCTGCGCGCCGCCATCCTTTCGGCCCGCCTGCCCTGCGCCATCCGACTGTCCGACGCGCAGCCGGTGGCGCACTGACCCTTCACCGCATTCACGCGAGCATTCCACCCGCCATGAGCCGACCCGACTACCCCACCATCGACCAGACCATCGGTCGCACGCCGCTGGTCCGGCTGCAACGCCTGCCCGGCGCCGCCAACGCCGCCCGCGGCAATCTCATCCTCGGCAAGCTCGAGGGCAACAATCCGGCAGGCTCCGTCAAGGACCGCCCGGCGCTGGCCATGATCGCGCGCGCCGAGGCCCGCGGCGACATCCGGCCCGGCGACACCCTGATCGAAGCCACCTCCGGCAACACCGGCATCGCACTCGCCATGGCCGCGGCCATCAAGGGCTACCGGATGGTCCTGATCATGCCCGACAACCTGTCGGTCGAGCGGCGCCAGTCGATGAAGGCCTACGGCGCCGAGCTCATCCTGGTGTCGCGCGAGCAGGGCATGGAGGGAGCGCGCGATCTCGCCGACCGCATGCAGGCGCAGGGCCAGGGCCGCGTGCTCGACCAGTTCGCCAACGACGACAACTGGGCCGCCCACTACGAGACCACCGGGCCCGAGCTCTGGGAAGACACCCACGGCCAGATCACCCACTTCGTTTCGGCGATGGGCACGACCGGCACCGTCACGGGCGTGTCGCGCTACCTGAAGGAGCGCAAGCCCGGCGTGGTCATCGTCGGCGCGCAGCCCGAGGAGGGCTCGTCGATCCCCGGCATCCGCAAGTGGCCCGCGGCCTACATGCCGCGCATCTACCAGCATGCGATCGTCGATCGCATCGAGTCGGTGTCGCAGGCCGACGCCGAGGCCATGGCGCGACGCCTGGCGGCCGAGGAGGGCATCTTCTGCGGCATCTCCGCGGCCGGCGCCTGCTGCATCGCGCTTCGCATCGCCGAGGAGGTGCGCGACGCGACCATCGTCTTCATCGTCTGCGACCGGGGCGACCGCTACCTGTCCACCGGCGTGTTCCCGGCGTGAGCGACCCGCTTCCCGCGGCCGGAACGCATCCGGTCCGCGGCATCGCGCTGCTGATCTGCGCGGTGAGCTGCTTCGCGGTCATGGAGGCGATCGTCAAGACGCTGGCCGAGCGCAACCCGGTGGCCATGATCGTCTGGGCGCGCTACTTCTTCAACGCGCTGCTGATCGTCATCTTCCTGGGGCCGTCGATGGGCCTGGGTCTGGTGCGCTCGCGCCGGCCGGGGCTGCAGTGGGTGCGCGGCGCCATCCTCGGGGTGTCTTCGCTGTGCTTCTTCTCGGGGCTGCCCTTCCTGCCGCTGGCCGAGGCGGCCTCGCTGTCGGCGGTCGCGCCCATCCTGGTGGCGATCTTCGCGGTCCGACTGCTCGGCGAGCGCGCGCCGGCCGGCACCGGCTGGGCGCTCGCGGCCAGTTTCGCCGGGGTGCTGCTGATCGTTCGACCGGGGAGTGCCGTGTTCACCTGGGCGGCGCTGCTGCCGCTGGGCAGCGCCGTGTGCTACGCCGCCTACCAGATCCTCACCCGGCGGCTGTCGACGGTCGACGACGGCCGTACCACGCAGTTCATCGGCGCGCTCGGCGCCACCCTGCTGATGTCGCTGCCGCTGCCCTTCTTCTGGGCGATGCCGGAGCGCCCGGCCGATCTGGCCCTGATGGTGCTCGTGGGGGCGCTCGGCGGCTTCGGGCATCTGCTGCTGGTGCAGGCCCTGAAGGTGGCGCCCGCGTCGCTGCTCGCGCCCTTCACCTACGCCCACATCGTGATCGCGCTCGGGCTGGGGCTGCTGGTGTTCGGCGCCGTGCCCGATCCGATCGCGATGATCGGCATCGCCCTGATCGTGGTCACGGGCGTCGTGATGGCCCTGCGGCAGCGGCGCGTGATCGAACCCGTCGAAGACTGACCTTTCGGAGATCCCTCCATGAGCGATACACCCGCCTCGGCCGCCGCGCGCGGCTGGCTCGAGCAGCTGGCCGGCGCCCTCGAACGCGCTGACGTCGATGCCGCACTGGCCTGCTTCGGGCCCGAGTGCTGGTGGCGCGACATGGTCGCGCTCACCTGGAACATCCGCACCGAGGAAGGGCGGGAGGCCATCGGCGCGATGCTGCGCGCGGTGCTGCCCACGGCCCGCCCGGCCTCGCTGCGGCTGGTTGGCGAGGCCAGCGCGCGCGATGACGGCGTGATCGAGGCCTGGTTCGACTTCGAGACCGCGCTCGGTCGCGGTCATGGTCATGTCCGGCTGCGCGACGGGCTGGGCTGGACGATGCTCACCACGCTGGCCGAGCTCAAGGGGCACGAGGAACCGGCCGGGCGCCGGCGGCCGCGCGGCGTCGAGCACGGCGTGAGCCGCGGCCGGCGCAGCTGGCTCGAGGAGCGCGAGGCCCATGTCGCGGCCTTCGGCGAATCGGTGCAGCCGCACGTGCTGATCGTCGGTGGCGGGCAGGGCGGGCTGGCGCTGGCCGCGCGCCTGAAGCGCCTGGGCGTGCCGGCGCTGGTCATCGACCGTCATCCGCGCCCTGGCGACGCCTGGCGCAGCCGCTACCGCTCGCTGGTGCTGCACGACCCGGTCTGGTACGACCACCTGCCCTACCTGCCCTTTCCCGATCACTGGCCGATCTTCACGCCCAAGGACCGCATGGGCGAGTGGCTCGAGATGTACGCGCGTGTCATGGAGCTCGACTTCTGGGGCGCCACCGAGTGCCGTCGCGCCACCCCCGACGAGGCCGGCGGCGGCTGGCGGGTCGAGATCGTGCGCGACGGCCGCCCGCTGGTGCTGCGGCCGCGCGAACTGGTGCTGGCCACCGGCATGTCCGGCCTGCCCAACGTGCCGTCGTTTCCGGGCGCCGAGCGTTTCCAGGGCGTGCAGATGCACTCGAGCGCCTACGCCGGCGGCGGCGCCTGGGCGGGGCGGCGCGCGGTGGTGGTCGGCTCCAACAACTCGGCCCACGACATCTGCGCCGACCTCTGGGAGCACGGCGCCGAGGTCACGATGCTGCAGCGCTCCTCGACGCTGGTGGTGCGCTCCGAGACCCTCATGAACGTGGGCTGGGGGCGGCTGTTCTCCGAGCAGGCGCTCGAGGCCGGCATCACCACCGAGCGCGCCGATCTCACGCTGGCTTCGATGCCCGCCCGCCTGGTCGAGCGTCTGCAGAAGACCGTCTACGAGCATGTCGCGCGCATCGACGCGCCGTTCTACGACCGCCTGCGCGCGGTCGGCTTCCTGCTCGACTTCGGCGAGGACGGCACCGGCCTGTCGATGAAGTACCTGCGCCGGGGCTCGGGCTACTACATCGACGTCGGCGCCTCCGATCTGGTCGCCGACGGCCGCATCGGCCTGCGCAGCCCGGTCGAGGTGGTGGGCATCGGCGAGCGCTCGGTGCGGCTCTCCAGCGGCGAGGAATTGCCCGCCGACCTGATCGTCCACGCCACTGGCTACGGGCCCATGAACGGCTGGATCGCACAGCTGATCTCGCCCGAGGTGGCGCAGCGCGTGGGCCCGTGCTGGGGCCTGGGCTCGGGCACGGCTCACGACCCCGGACCGTGGGAGGGCGAGCTGCGCAACCTCTGGAAGCCCACCGCCCAGCCCGGCCTGTGGCTGCACGGCGGCAACCTGCAGCAGTCGCGGTTCTTTTCGCTGCAGCTCGGGCTGCAGCTCAAGGCGCGCTACGAGGGCTTGCCCACGCCGGTCTATCGCGGGCCCGCGGCCCGGGCCTGAGCGGCCGCGGCGGACGGGCGGGCAGCCGTCGGGCCCCAGCGCGCCAGGCGCACCGCCAGCGCCGTCGACAGGCCATACACCACCATCGCCGCGGCCACGAGCGCGAAGTAGTCGGTGGCGCTGGGCGAACCGGCCGCCAGCCACAGGCCCACGCCCGCGACCAGCACCAGGCGCAGCGTCGAGGTGAGCACCGGCCCCAGGATGCGCCCCGAGCCCTGCGACGCGAAGTACAGCGTCAGGCCCAGGCCGAAGAACGGAAAGGCCGGGCCGGCGATCCGCAGATACTGCCGCGCCGTCTCGAGCACCGCCTCGTCGCGGGTGAACAACCCCGCCCACAGGTCGGGCGCCACCGTGACCACGGCGCCGACCACCGCGAGATTGAGCGCCGACAGCACCCCGGCGGTCCAGGCAACCCGCCGCGCGCGATCGACCATGCCGGCGCCGATCGCCATCCCGACCATCGGCACAGCCGCCACGCCGATGCCGAACGAGATCGGGATCAGCAGGAACTCCAGCCGCTGGCCGATGCCGTAGCCGGCCAGCGGCAGCGGGCCCAGGCGCGCCACCAGACCCGTGAAGACGAGCACCGCCAGCACTGCCTGCAGCGGCGACAGGCAGGCGAGCGCGCCCACCTTGAGGATGTCGGCAAACATCGGCCAGCGCGGCGCAAAGCCGCGCAGCGTGAGGCGGATGCGCGCCCGCCCGCTGCCCAGGTACCAGACCAGCCAGGCCACCGCGGCGCCAGTGGCCAGGATGTTGGCCAGCGCTACCCCGGCCATGCCCAGTCGCGGCAGCGGCCCGGGGCCCAGGCCGAGCGCCACCGCCAGCACCATCTGCAGCGCGGCGCTTGCCAGCAGCACGGCCGAGGGCACCCGCATGTTGCCGGTGCCGCGCAGGATCGAGGCCAGGCAATTCATCAGCCAGATCAGCACCGCGCCGCTGAACAGCAGTGCCGCGTAGTCGATCGCCAGGCTCAGGATGAGCTCGCGCCCGCCGAGCAGGCGGTAAAGCGCCGGGCCGGCGGCCAGCATCAGGGCCGTGTAGACCAGTCCGGCAAGCAGGCCGATCAGGGCGGCGTGCTGGGCGAGTGTGGTGGCGCGCGCCAGGTCGCCGGCGCCCAACGCCCGGCTGATCGCCGACGAGACCCCGCCGCCCATCGCGCCGGCCGACATCATTCCGGTGAGCATCGCGAACGGGAACACCAGCGCCATGGCGGCCAGCGGCGCGGTGCCGAGGCTGCCGATCACCCAGGTCTCGGCGATGCCCACCAGCACCGCCATCACCATCGAGATCACGTTGGGCGTGGCCAGCCTCAGCAGCGTGGGCAGGATGGGGCCGGTTAGGAGCGGGTTGCCGGCGGGCGCGCTTGTCGGTTGCATATGCAAGTATAGGTCGATGCCTCGCCGAGGCCTCGACTAGAATCGGGCTCATGGGTTTCGGAAAGCCGGTCGATCCTGCCTCGGTGCCGTGCACCAACTTCCGCCTGCGGCGCCTGGTGCGGGTGGTGGGGCGCCGCTACGACACCGAGATCCAGCGCGCCGGGCTGAAATCCACCCAGTACTCGCTGCTTGCGCACGTCGCCGCCCTGGGGCCGGTACAGCCGGCCGAGCTCGCGCGCCACCTCGCCATGGACGCCTCCACGCTGTCGCGCAACCTCGGGCCGCTGCTGGCGGCCGGCTGGATCGAGCGTCAGCCGGGCGCCGATGCGCGCTCGCGCCGGCTGGCGCTCACCGAGGCCGGTGAATCCAAGCGCCTCGAGGCGCGCGGGTACTGGCGGCGCGCGCAATCGGAACTCGAACGCGAACTCGGTCCCGAGCGGGTGGCCGCGCTGCACGCGCTGATCGACACCAGCCTGGGCCTGCTCGGTGGCGACACGGAACTCAGCGCCGACGCTCGGCCCTGAGCGTCTCGGCCAGTTCGATCACCGCCATCGCATAGAAGTTCGAGCGGTTGTAGCGGGTGATCACGTAGAAGTTGGGCCCGCCCAGCCGGTAGATCGTCGGGCCGTCGCCGTCGGGCAGGTCGATCAGCGCCAGCGGCATGTCGGGCGCAATGTCGTCGGGGCTGGCCAGACCGTGCTCGGCGAGCTGTGGCGGCCGCACCCTGGGCTCGATGCCGCCGTCGATCAGCTTCTGCGCCCGCGCCGCGTCATCGATGCGCGCGCGAAAGTGAGTGGGCTCGCCGGTGCGCCAGCCGTGCTCGGCCAGGAAGCGCCCGACGCTGCCGATCGCGTCGGCCGGGCTTGCCCGCAGATCGATCGCGCCGTCGCCATCGAAGTCGACGGCGAAGCGCCGGATGCTCGCCGGCATGAACTGCGGTATGCCGCTGGCCCCGGCATAGGAGCCGCGCACCGAGAGCGGGTCGAGCCGCGTATCGCGGGTATGCAGCAGGAACTCGGTGAGCTCGTCGCGGAAGTAGCTGGCGCGCCGCGGATCGCGCAGCGCCAGCGTGGTGAGCGCGTCGGCCACTCGGAACTCGCCCATCACCCGGCCATAGATGGTCTCGACGCCGATGATCGCGACGATGATCTCGGCGGGAACACCGTAGCGCTCGCTGGCGCGCGCGATCACGGCCTCGTGCGCGCTCCAGAATCGCAGGCCGTCGCGGATGCGCAGCGGCTCGACGAAGCGGCCCCGGTAGCCCGACCACGACCGGCGAAAGCCCGGCGGCGGCGGGGCGATCAGCCGCAGCACCTCGGGCACCAGGCGTACCTTGCCGAAGAACGCCAGCAGCTCGTCCTCGTCGAAGCGGTGCTCCTCGACCATCGTCTTCACGAAGTCGCGCACGGCGGGCTGTCGGGCGAGGTCGTCGGTGGGCGCGGCCTGGGCCGCGGCGGCGGTACCGGCGGCCGCGGCGCCAGCGGTGGCGGCCGGCCGCGCAGCGCGCGCCGTGTTGGCGGACGGCGGTCGGGTCGAGCCTGGGCGGGCGGAATCCGGCCGGGTCGATGCCGGCTTCGGCGGCACCGGCTTCGGCGGGGCCGGTCTGGCGGCCGGTGCGCCTGCCGGCTTGCCGACGCCATCGGCTGCCGATGTCTCGGCCGCGCGCGCCGCCGGGCTCGCGAGGCTCAGGGTCATGCCGATCACCATGGCCAGCCGCCGCAGCGGCTGGGCGATGCGCGCGTCGGCAGACGGCGGGCGGGGGCTGGTTGGCAGGTCGGGAGCGGGCGGCGTCTGGCGTGCGGCGGGCATCAGGGGTTGAACGCGCGGATCAGGGATCGCAAGTCTGCCACGTCGCGCGCGCCCGGCTGCTCGCCGCCGAAGCGCAGCCGGTTGTAGAGCGTCACGATTGCGGCGGCCTGCGGGCGTGCGCGATCGTCGAGCATGCGGGCAGCGCGGCTGAGCAGCTGCAGCGGGGTCTCGTGCGGTTCGCGCACGATGCCCACGCCCGCCAGCCGGGCGCAGAACTCGGCGTAATGGCGCTGCAAGGGGTCGCGCGGGCGGCGCGGATGCAGCGTGATCAGCGCCACCGCGCCGATCAGCAGGGCCAGGCCCGCGGCGAGCAGGCCCACCAGATCCTGCCAGTCGTCCAGCGCCAGTCCGAGCGAGGCGAGCAGCCGCTGCTGGCGGGTGCGGTCGTACGACAGGAACCACTGGTTCCAGGCGTTCGAGAGCGCGTCCAGGCGCAGCCGCAGCGAGGCGAACGCGGCGGTCTCGTCGCCCTCGTGCGCGGCCCGCACCGTGCGGCTGCCGCGCTCGATGCGCTGCGGGGCGATCGCCGCGGTGGGGTCGATACGCACCCAGCCGCGCTGCCCGAGCCAGACCTCGGCCCAGGCATGGGCGTCGGCCTGCCGCACCTGCCAGTAGCCGTCGACCGGATTGATCTCGCCGCCGTGGTAGCCGGTCACGATGCGGGCGGGGATGTCGAGGGCGCGCATCAGCACGACGAAGGCGCTGGCATAGTGCTCGCAGAAGCCGGCGCGGGTCTCGAACAGGAACTCGTCGACGCCATGGCGCCCGAGCAGCGGCGGGCTCATGGTGTAGCGGAACGGTGCCTGGCCGAACATCGCGAGCGCGCGCTCGACCAGGCGAGCATCGTCGGTCTCCTGGTTGCGCCACTGCTGGGCCAGCTCCAGGGTCCGGGGGTTGAAGCCTGGCGGCAGCTCCAGCCAGTTCTGCAGGCTCAGCCGGGTCTCGTTGAGGCCGGCGCGGTAGTCGATCTGCGAGCTCAGGTCGTAGCGCACCCGTTCGAGGATCCGCTCGCGCGCCACCAGTTGCAGGTCGTGGCGCAGCAGCGGCGCGCCCAGCGGCGTCTCGCCCGCCGACACCGGCATGTCGAGCGCGAACAGCCAGGTGCGCTGGTGCGGCTCGAGCGTGACCCGGTAGGCGATCGGCGGCGCATCGCCGGGCGTGACCGCGGGCAGCGGCAGGGGCACCAGCGGGCGCTGCAGCTCGCGCCAGGCCGCGCCATCGAAGCTGCCGAAGACCGGTCCGCGCCAGTAGAGCTGCGCCAGCGGCGGAACCTTGCCATCGAAGGCGACCCGGAAGGCGATCGCGTCGGAATTGCTCAGCCGCGCGATGCCGCCCGGCTGCATCGATTCCGACAGCCCGGTGCGCGCGCTGGGCATGTCGTCGGGCGAGCCCCAGAGCGGCCCCTGGATGCGCGGGAAGAGCGCGAACATCAGCGCCGCGATCGGCAACGACTGCAGCAGCAGCGCCGAGGCGCTGCGAAAGCGTCGGCCGATCGGCTGCTCGCGCCGGCCGAAGTGCATCGTGAGCATCGCGGTGACCAGGCCCAGCACCGCCAGCAGCGTGACCGCTGCCGACAGCATCGACTGCGAGTGGAAGTAGCTGGTGGTGAGC
>Ga0315904_10005674_pt1 | contig 17275 bp, 14 predicted proteins | sample LakEriMetagenome_6_FD_203529 | JGI IMG/M metagenome (GOLD analysis project Ga0315904, IMG submission 203529) | Freshwater fungal communities from buoy surface, Lake Erie, Ohio, United States - Buoy 12 MA120 | ecosystem: Environmental > Aquatic > Freshwater > Lake | place: USA: Lake Erie, Ohio...
TCTTCGAGCAGGATCACCGGCCGACCCGTCTGGACCGCGACCGGGCGGCCGAGGCCGTCGTCGCACCAGCCCCCCGCCTCGCCGGCGAGCACGATGTCGCCGCGGTCGGGATAGAGAAACGCGAACTCCAGCCGCGTCAGCCCGGCGAGATGCCGCTCGATCGGGTCGGGGCCGGTCCCCGCCGCGGCGCGGCGCCGCAGCGCGGCGTCGAGCCCGACGAGGGAGATCTTCCGCAGCCGCGACGGCCGAAACACGTCGGCGGGCAGCGCGGACCGCGCGGCCGCGGCCCGCTCCGCGGCGAGCCGGCCTCCCGGATCATCGACCCGCCGTCGCGAGACCACGCCTTCGGCGTCGATGGCGACCCCGAACTCGGGCAGCTGCACCGTCGTCGCACCCTGGCCGCAGGCGACGCCCGCCAGCAGCGTCGCCAGGCCGATGACACGCAGGCAGCCGACGCACACCGCTCGCGAGGCGCCGCAGCCGGGAGGCAACGCATGCATGGGAGGGATCTCCGCGGGGGTTGTCATTGGCGGCGGAGCAGGCCGTCGAGCCGATGGCCGCGGAGCGTCCACTCTCCCGACGCCTGCTTCTGCCGTCCTCCGGGTCCGGGATCGGCGCCGTCCTGCTCCGCCAGCGGCGCGAGCTCCGCCGTCCAGCGAAACGTCGGCCGCGGGCCGGCGGCCCGTCCCCAGTCCTCGAGCAGGCGTTGCGGACTGCGGGCATGCGCGGGAGTCACCCGGTCGCCCTTCTGGATCACGAGCTCATGCACGCCCGTCCAGCCGAACCACGGATAGCAGGCCGTGTGCGCGGGGATCCAATGCCCGCGGCCCTCCTCGTCGACGAGATGAAACTCCGCCCAGTTGTGGTTCGGCACCCAGACGAGCCGCGCCGGAATCTCGGCCCGGCGGCAGAGGGCGACGAACACGCCGGCCATCTCCTCGCAGTCGCCGACGGCGTTCTCGATCGCCTTGACCACGCTCGTGTAGGGACCGATGCGGGGACGAATGTGTTCCCGCACCCACGTCCAACACCGCCGCGCGAGATCCCACGGATGCTCGCTGCCGGGGCCGCGGATCGTGTCGAGCAGCCTGCCGACCTGGGCAGACCGCGTTTCGATGCCGGGGCTGTTGCCCAGATAGCGTTCGCGGATGTCCGCCGCCGGCGGCGGCTGGCGCCGGAGGAACCGATCCCGGTCGTGTCCGAAACACTGTTTCGCGACCGTGAGCCGGTAGCGGGCGGTGGCGCGGATGACCTGGCCCGGAGCGATCCGGCCCGCCGCCACGATCAGTTGCGCCGCCCCCTCGCCCACGGCCTGGACGTGGGCCTGGCAGCCTTCGGTCTCGATGCGCAGGTTTTGGATCGGCTGCTCGGGATGTGGCGTCGGCACGGGCGTGGTCGCCTGCAGGTCGGCGGCAGCGCCGCGGCCCAGCATTTCGATGCCGACGGCCAGTTCGAACGGCCGGCGGTCGTAGTACCCCGAGGGCTCCTGTGGGGGGACGATCTCGATCCACCGGCCATCGCCGACGACGGGCACCACGGCCCAGGCGGGCGGCGGGCCGGGAGACGGGCCGGTGAACGAATGGTCGCTCCGTGCGGCCAGGCCGCCGGCCACGGACGCTCCCCAGGCCAGAACGGACCGTCTCGGGAGCGTCATTTTTCGCCGACCGCCGTTAGATCGCCCGTCGGAGCGGGGATATTGCCATGTCCGACCCGAGCGACTGAGTATCCTCGCTCTGCCGGAAAACGTAACGGCCGGCGGCTGATTTCGGCCCGCCCTAGTCGTTGCCTCCAATGCCTCGGAGCCAGTGAGATGTCACGACAGGTTTCAGAGCCGGTTGCCGTCCGGGTTTCTTGCCCGCCCGCCAGGCGGTTTCAGGCCAGCCTCGCAGTGGCATGCGTGCTCGGTCTCGCCGTGACGGCCCGTGACGTCCGCGGGCAGTTCGGAGGCATGGGCGGCATGGGCGGCTTCGGCTTCGGGGGCCCCGTCGGCGGCATTTCAATCGACGCCGACGGTGTCGTGCGCGCGGTGGACGAGAAGGTGCTCGACCAGTCGGTACGGGCGCTGCGGGCCGTCGTCGCCACGACGAAACTGCCGGCGCGGGCCGAGGAATCGCGGACGATCTCGCTGGCCGGCATCGTGGCCGCGGTGAAGGATGCCGCGGACGGCCGCGGCCCGGTTCCGGTGGACGTCGGCCTGCTCGGGGGGCTCGAGCGGATCACGCACGTGTTCGCGGTGCCGGAGGAACACGACATCCTCCTCACGGGGCCGGCGGACGTGCCGGCGGTCGATGCCGCCGGCACGGTCGTGGGCAAGCACAGCGGCCGTCCCCTCTTGCGGCTCGAGGACCTCGTCGTGGCGCTCCGGGCGTTCGACCAGAGCCGGGCCGGCGGCATCGTCTGCTCGATCGATCCCACGCCGCACGGGATCGCGCGGCTCCAGGATTTTCTCGCCCGACAGAAGACGATGAGCCGCGACCCCGCGGAGGTGTTCCGCGGCATGGAGCAGGCCCTCGGTCAGCAGACGGTGACCGTGGGAGGCGTGCCGGGCGACAGTCGATTCGCCCTCGTGCTCGTCAGCGCCGACTATATGTTGAAGCGGATCGGCATGGGCTACCAGCCGTCGGGCATCAAGGAACTGCCGAGTTACCTGACGCTCGTGAAGCCCGGGGGCCGGGCGTCGTCGCTGCCCCGGTTCTGGCTGGAGGCGGAATACGAGCCGCTCGCGCGGGACGCCGACGAACTGACCTGGCAGATCCGCGGCCGAAGGATGAAGTGCCTGAGCGCCAGCGACCAGGCGGCGGCCGACGGCATCCGGCGCGGCATCGGCCCGCGCGACCCGAGCCTCGACGCCTGGTGCCAGGCCATGACCGAGCACTACGACCGGCTGGCGGTGAAGCATCCGGTGTTCGCCGAACTGCTCAACTGCGTCGACCTCGCCGTCGTGGCGACGGTCATCCGCGGGCGGCAGCTCGACGTGCGTGCCGGCCTCGACCTCGGCCCCCTGATGGACGACGCGCGGCTCGCGCTGCCGAAGTACGAGGTGGCGAAGAGCGTGCCCACGGTGGCCAACGGGCTGAAGAAGGGCACCAACTGGGTGCTCTCGGCCTCCGGGGGCGTGCTCCTGCAGCCGTGGCAGTTCGCGGGAAACTCGCGGCAGGTCGACGGTCTCGATGCACCGCGGTCCGCGGCGACGGCGGGCCGGCCGGCCGGCCCGCCGGCCGCGGCGTGCTGGTGGGACTGAAGCGCTTCGAACGGCGGGGATGGCCGCGGCCGCATGAACGACCGGGAACGATTCCTGTCGCTGTACGAGGAGCACGGCCGGCTCATCCACGGTTTCCTGCGGGCGGCCACGGGCTGCCCGCACCAGGCCGACGATCTCCAGCAGAACGTCGCCCGCGTGTTGCTGGAGAAGTTCGCCGACTACGACGAGGCGCGGCCGTTCCGCTGCTGGGCCCTGGGCGTCGCCCGCCTGGAGGCCCTCAAGTGGCGGCAGCGGGTCGCCCGGCGCCGCGAGGTCTTGTCCGCCGAGGCGATCGACCTCCTGCAGGCTGCCGGCCAGGACGAGGCCGACCCGTTCGCCGAGCGCCGCGAACGGCTGCCGTCCTGCGTCGCCGAACTGCCGGAGGCGTCCCGACTGCTCGTGACGCTGCGGTACGAGCAGGGGCTGGGTGCCAAGGAGATCGCGATGCGCGTGGGCCGGACGGCCGCCGCGGTGGACATGGCGCTATCGCGGATTCGGCGGTTGCTGCGCGAGTGCATCGATCGGAAGATGTCGGGAGGTGAATCATGACGGACGACCGGCACGAACGACTCATCGACGACTATCTGCAGGGCCGCGCGACCGCCGCCGAGACCCGCGAGATCGACGCCCTGGTGCGCACCGACGAGCGGTTCCGGGCGGCGCTCGCGGCGGCGGCCCACGACGAGGCGGCGCTCGTGGAGGTGTGCGGCGGGCGGTCTGCGAGCCTGCGTGGTCGGCCCGCGGCGGCCCGCCCATGGAACCGGCTGGCCACGGCCGTCGCCGGTCTCGCGGCGCTGGCGGCATCGGCGGCGGGCTGGCTGTGGCTGTCGGGGATGGACGCGAACGCGGCCGCCTGCCGCGTGGTGGAAACCCGGGGGAGCGTGCTGCTCTTGGCTCGCGAGGCCGGCGCTCCGGCGACGCCGGTGGCGGCCGGCGACGTCATCGTGAACGACCGGCGGATCTGGACCTGCCCATGGGCCGCCGTGGCGCTGCGGCTCGGCGACGGCACGCGGCTGCAGATCGACCGCGCTTCGGAAGCGGCGCTCGCCTGCGAGCGACGACCGCAGGTCGACCTGTTCAAGGGCACCGTGTTCGTCACCCGCGAGCGCGGCGCCACGGGCAGCGCCGTGCTCAAGACAGATCAGGCCACGATCGAGGTCGCGTATGGCCTGGCGGCCGTGGTCGTGGACGGGGACCGCACGGTCATCGAGGTCGCCGAGGGCGAGACGCGGCTCACGACGGTCGACGGCACGACGACGCAGGTCGCCGAGGGGCAGGTCGCCATCCTCGAGAAGGACGGCGTGGGAGGCGTGCAGGTCCGCCAGGGGCGGCTCGAGTGGCGGTTGCCCGAGGCCGCCGTCGCCGACAAGCCGGCCGCGGCCGGCTCCTGACCGCGGGCCGGCCGCAGCCCGGGTGTGCGGTGCGGCTACCGGCTCTCGTCCTCCGCCGTCGCGCGGGCCACCTCGGTGACCACCGCGCCGGACGTCGCCGACACGTCGTCGGCCGGCGGCTCCGCGGCACGCGTCTCAACCCGTCGCCCCGCCCGCGTGAAGTCGATCACGGGCTCGAGGGCCCGGACGGCCCGGCCGATCGCCGGCTCGAGGAGCATCACGTCGACGACGAACCGCTGCAGCTGCCCCACCGTGCCCGAGGCGTCAGCGAGCGATTCGGCAAGGTCGGTGAGCCGCACGAGCGCCGCGTCGGCCGCCTGCAGGTCGGACGGCAGCCGCGCGAGCCGATCCTCGAGCGCCATGAGGCCGTCGAGCCGCTGGCCGGCCCGTGCCGACTCGTCTGCCCGCCGGGCGAGCGAGACGGCCAGGCCCGTGAGCTGCTCCGCCACCGGCGCGGCCGCGGTGAGTTCATCGTGCACCGCCTCGATCCCCGCCAGGGCCGCGGCCGTGTCGCGGGCCGCCTCCCGCGTGGCCACCGCCCGCGTGGTCAGGGCCTCGACGCGACCGAGCGCCTCCTCGGCGTCGCCGACGGCGTCACCCCGCGCGACGATCTCGCCGTGCAGCGCCGCGATGCGGTCGAGGGTGCCGCGCGCCGCCTCGACGGGGGCGGCCTGGGCGGCGAGCCGCGCGCCGAGGGCCTCGAACCGGCCGATGGTGGCCTCGGCGGCCGCGAGCCGCGCGGCCTGGGCCTCGAGCCGCGCGAGCAGGCTCGTCCCGCGCTCGACGCCGCCCCGCGTCTCGTTGAGGGCCGCGATCGAGGCGGAGAGACTCGCGACGTTGCGCTCGAGCGCCGCGAGCTGCCGGCGGGCGGGCGCCACGAGCCCCACGTAGGCCGCCACGATCACGACCACGCCACCCGTGATCGCAGACGCCCAGTCGATCCGCAGCGGCCGTGCCGACCGCGCGTCGTTCAAGCTCCGGAGCCAGCCGTGGATCATCGCCGCACCCTCCTTCACGATCGCGGCGCCGGCGGAACCGCACGCACGGCTTCCGCGACCCGCACACCTTTCCTGATCGGCGATTCACCGCCGTCGGTGCAGTCGTGCGCCGCAGGGTGCGCGTTCGCAGGGTCGTGCCGGTCGTGCGGCCCGCGGTCGCGTCACTCGAGCGTGAACACGACGTCCACGCGGGACGTCACGCTGATCATGCCGGCGGCCAATTTCTGCTCGGCGTCGCCGTCGGTCGCATCGCCCGGGGCATCGGCCTCGATATTGATCTGCGAGTGCGCCTGGCCGCGTCGACCGCCATGGCCGCGGACGCCCCCGCCGGGCGTCTCCTCGATCGAGAAGGGCTTGCCGACCTTGGCGCCGAGTTCGCCCGCCAGGGCCACCGCCTTCTCGCGGGCCGCGCGGACCGCCTGCAGGCGGGCCTGGTCGCGATGCTTGCGGAGCGCGGTCGTGCGAAACTCCACCTCCTGCACGCGATCCACACCGGCCTCGAGCATCCCCGTGAGGAGGGCGTCGAACTTCGCCACCTCCCGCAGCCGCAGGGCGAATCCCCGGCGGACATCGAAGAATCGCGGCTCCAGCAAGTCCTCGCCGCGCGGCCCGTTGAAGTCCGGCACGATCTCGATGAAGTCGCTGTCCACGTCCTTCGCGGCGATCCCACTCTGCTTCAGGAAGTCGAGCACCGCCGCGGTGCTCGTGTCGCAGGCCTTGACCGCGTCGGCGAGCTTGGGGCTGCGATCCTCGACCGAGAATCGCACCATGACCTCGTCGGGGACGACGAGGATCGCGGTCGACGCGGCCACGGTGATCGTGGGAACCGCAGGCTCGAGGCGGAGGCCCCGGTTGGACTGGGCGTGGACAGACGAGGGTACGAGCGCGGCAAGCAGCACGAGCGGCAGGCGAATGGACGTCATACGACACCTCCGGATACGAGGGACAGGACACGACGGGCAACCGAACCGCCCGAACTCTAGCGTCCCGCGGCCCCCGGCCGCGTCACGGCCGCGCAACATCGGCCGCCGCCCCCGGGGACGGCGGCGATCCCGGGGGCGTGCGCGCCGATCGGCGACCGTCCCGCGGCCGACGGCCTACGGCCGCTGATCGGTCGAGGGCTTCAGCCACAGGTTGATCCCGCCATCGACGGCGTGTTCGTCGATCGCCGCCAGTTCGGCGGCGGTGAACGCGAGCCGGTCGAGCGCGCCCACCAGTTCCACGACCTGCTCGGGACGGCTCGCGCCGACGAGCGCGGAGGTCACCTGCGGCTGGCGGAGCACCCACGCCACGGCCATCTGCGCGAGCGACTGCCCCCGGGCCCGCGCCAGGGCGTCGAGCGCCCGCACGTGGGCGAGGTTCGGCTCGCTCAGATGCGCCCGCAGCAACGACTGGCCGCCCGGCCGGTTGATGCGGGCGTCGGCCGGGATGCCGCCGAGATACTTGTCGGTCAGCAGTCCCTGCGCGAGCGGGCTGAAGGCGATGCAGCCGACGCCCTCGTCGCGGAGCGTGTCGAGCAGCTCGGCCTCCACCCAGCGGTTGAGCATGCTGTAGGAGGGCTGGTGGATGAGCAGCGGCACGCCCATCTGCCGCAAGAGCGCGGCCGCCTCGCGGGTCTTGGCCGGGGAGTAGCTGGAGATGCCCGCGTAGAGCGCCTTGCCCTGCCGCACGGCCGTCGCCAGCGCCCCCATCGTCTCCTCGAGCGGCGTGTCGGGGTCGAAGCGGTGGGAATAGAAGATGTCGACGTAGTCGAGATCCATCCGGGCGAGGCTCTGGTCGAGGCTGGCCAGCACGTACTTGCGACAGCCGCCCCCCTGGCCGTACGGCCCGGGCCACATGTCCCAGCCCGCCTTCGTCGAGATCACGAGCTCGTCGCGATAGGGCCGGAAGTCGCGGCGCATGTGCGCGCCGAAGTTCGTCTCGGCGCTGCCGAACGGCGGCCCGTAGTTGTTGGCGAGGTCGAAGTGGGTGATGCCCAGGTCGAAGGCCGTCCGCAGCATCGCCCGCTGGGTCTCGAGCGGCGTGGTGTCGCCGAAGTTGTGCCACAGGCCGAGCGTGATCGACGGCAGCCGCAGGCCGCTGCGGCCGCACGTGCGGTAGGGCATCGTCTCGTAGCGACCGGCAGCGGCGACGTACGTCATGCGGGGCGAGTCCACGGGCGGGATGGGGGCCGGCGGCGGCGTGCGACCACGGCCGACCCGGGCCGCGGAGTATAGGATGACGGTCCGTCCACTGTCGTCGATCTCCGGGGTCATGCGCACGCCGATGGAACGCCTGGCCGCCTCGGGAGGCGTGGCGGGTGCGGGTCGGGGAGGGCGCCTCGTCACCGCTCGTGGCGGGCGCGCGGCTGTTCGTGCTGGGCTGGCAGGACGGCACGGATCGGCTCGCCTGCCTCGGCGTCCGCACCGGCCGCGAGCTCTGGGTCGCGGCCACCCGCACCACGCTATGGGCGGCGGGCCTCGGGCGACGAGGCGTTCTATTCCGGCCCGAGCTCGACCCCGGAATTCGACGCGGCCACCGGACTCATCTACACGCTCGGAGCCGACGGCGACCTGCAGTGCTTCGACACCCGCCGGGACGGAACACGGGTCTGGTCGATCAATCTCTACGACCGGTACGACGTCGACCGGCGGCCCCGCGTGGGCCGCAGCGCGCGGCGCGACTACGGCTACACATCCTCGCCACTCGTCCAGGGCGAGCAGCTGATCGTCGAGGTCGGGGCCGCCACGGGCAACCTGGTCGCGTTCGACAAGCGCTCCGGCGCGGAGCGCTGGAGATCGGAAGCCGTCGATCCCGCAGGCCACAACGGTGGGTCCGTTCCGATCGTCGTCGAGGGCGTGCCCTGCGTCGCGGTGCATCATTTCAACGGCCTGCTCGTGGCCCGGGCCGATCCGGAAGCCGCCGACGTGGGACGAACCGTGGCCACCTGGCCCTGGCAGACCGAGTTCGCCAACAACGTTGCCACCCCCGCCGTGCTCGGCAGCGCGGTGGTGATGACCTCCGCCTACAACCACGCCTCGATCGGCCGCATCTTCTGCAAGGACCGGACAGGCACGCTCGTCTGCCTGGAGTTGGGCGCCGCGGCGGCCCGCGAGCGGCCTGCCGACAGACCATGAACCGATCTCTTCCCCGGGTGTCCGGGCCCGCGTCCGTCGAGGCTACACTCGCTTCGTCGCATACCCCGACTCCCGCGTGAAACTCCGCCGCATCTGCGGCGCCGGCCATGCCCCCCGACGCATCTTCCCCGTCTGCCGCCGATCGGCCGATCTGGTGGCTGCGCGCCTGGGTATCGATCCTCGTCTTGTTCTTCGCGGTGGTGGGCCTGGGGCTCGCCTGGAAGCAGGCCGGCGCACGTCGGACCGCATGGGCGGCCGAGCGGGCGCTCCTCGATCCCGACGCCGCCGACCCGGGCATGACGGCGTCGGAGCCGGTGTCGAGCGCGGCGGCCCGGGAGGTCATGATCGGCATCTACCTCGAACGGATCACGGCGCTCTCCGTTCGTGACAGTCGCTTCGAGGTGGTGTGCGACGTGTGGTTTTCCTGGCGGGGCGCCGACTTCGACCCCGTGGACCATCTCGTGCTCGTCGACGGCACGCTCGACACGCTCGACCTACTCGACGAGTCCACCACGGGGGATCGTCATTATCGCCGCTACCAGCTCACGGCGGACGTCACGAAGCCGTTCCGGATCGATCACTTCCCCCTCGACCGCCATCTCCTGCTCGTCGCCTTCGAGAACGGTGCGATGCTCCGCGACGAACTCGTGTTCGTGCCGGACCGCGTCAACACGACGGTGAGTTCGCGGGCGGCCGTCCAGGGCTATCGGTTCGAGCGGCTCACGGCCATCGAAAAGCCCCACTCCTACAAGACGTCTCGCGGCGAGCCGGGCATCGAGCCCGGCGTGAAGACCACCTTCTCGCAGGCCCGTTTCGGGATCGTGATCGCGCGGGACGGCTGGGGGCTGTTTCTCAAGATGTTTCAGGCGCTGTTCGTGGCGGTGGCGATCGCGCTGTTGCCGTGCTTCATCCGGCCGATCCACGTCGACCCACGGTTCGGTCTGGGGGTCGGCGCGCTGTTCGCCGCGGTGGCCAACGCGTATCTCGTCGACACCTACGTGCCGGACACCGGCGAATTCGCCCTCGCCGACATGATCAACCTGCTCGGCATCTTGACGATCCTGCTCACGCTCGTGCAGTCGACGCTGTCGCTGCACCTCTACGACCATCGCGACGAGCGTGCGCTCTCGCGCCGGCTCGACCGGCTCTCCTTTGCCGTCACGCTCGTCGGTTTCTTGGCCGCGCTCTCGGTCATCCTCCTCGGCGCCAGGGCGGCGGGCTGAGCGATCGTGGGTGCCGATCACCGTGCGACGGCCCGCGGCGCGGGCGGAGAGGCTCCGCCGTCGATTCAGCGACGGGCAAGTTGCCGCTGCTTGCCGGGGTTCCGTGGGCCCGCGTATCCTCCAGGGGCGAGAGTCGTGTCGGCGACGGCGACGGCCGCGCACCCGCGCGGTGCGGAGCCGTCGTTCCAGGAGTGGCGGCGTCCGCGGGGCCGGCGGGGTTTCGGGCTTTCGACGCCGCGTGGTTCAGGAGATCCGCCGATGAGCATCCGAATCCTCGCCATCCTCGCGGTGGCCTGCGCGAGTCCGATGGCGACGGTGCTGGCGGCGGATCCGAGGGCGGCGCGGCCCAACGTGGTGGTCATCCTCGCCGACGACCTCGGGTTCTCCGATCTGGGCTCGTACGGCGGCGAGATCGACACGCCGCATCTCGACCGGCTGGCGGCCGGGGGCCTGCGGTTCACCCAGGGTTACAACACCGCCCGTTGCTGGCCCACGCGGGCGGCTTTGCTCACGGGCTACTACGCGCAGGCCGTGCGTCGCGACGCGCTGCCGGGGGGCAGGCCAGGCTGGGAGGGGAAACGGCCGGACTGGGCGAAGCTCCTGCCCGAACGGCTGGCGGCGGCCGGCTACCGCTCCTTCCACTCCGGCAAATGGCACGTGGACGGCAACCCGCGGCCCGAGGGCTTTGACCGGTCGCTGGAGGTGTTTGGCGACAGCGCGAACGACTATTTCGACGTGCGAGGCCTGAAGGAAGACGGCCAGCCGTTGGCGGCAGGCCCCGACTTCTACGTCACCAGGGCGATCGGCGACCATGCGGTGAAGTGTCTCGCCGAGCATGCCCGCGATCGAGCCGGCGTGCCGTTCTTCCACTACGTCGCCTTCACGGCGCCGCACTGGCCCCTCCAGGCGCCGCCGGACCTGATCGCGAAGTATCGCGACCGTTATCGTGCCGGCTGGGACTCGGTCCGCACGGCACGCTGTCGGCGGATTCGGGAGGCGGGCATCGTCACCACCCCACCCGCCGATCCGGAGCCCGAGGTCGGCCCGCCCTACCCGCCGTCCGCGGACAAGCTCGCGCGGCTGGGGCCGGGCGAAGTCGACCGGCCGCGGCCGTGGGCCGAGCTCACCGCCGAGCAGCGGGAGTTTCAGGCCACGAAGATGGCGATCCACGCGGCGATGATCGAGGCGCTCGACCGGGAGGTGGGGCGGATCGTGGTCCAGCTCGAGGCGATGCAGGCGCTCGAGAACACCTGCCTCGTGTTCCTCAGCGACAATGGCGCGTCCAACGAGATCGCGATAGGTGGCAAGGGGCACGACCCCGAGCTGCCGCCGGGTGCCCAGCGGACGTTCTTGTGCCTCGGCCCCGGCTGGTCGACGGTGGGCAACGCCCCGTTTCGGCGGCACAAGACGTGGGTCCACGAGGGGGGCATCGCCACGAGCTGGATCGTCCACTGGCCGGCGGGCAGCGCGGCCCGCGGTGAGCTGCGCACGCAGCCGGTGCACGTCATCGACGTCGTGCCCACGGTGCTCGAGATCGCGCGGGTGCCCGCGGAGGGGGCAGAGGATCAACCGCCGTTCCACGGCCGGAGCTTCGCCGCCGCGCTGCGGGATCCCGCCGCGCCACCCGCCCATGAATCGCTCTGGTGGTGCCACGAGGACAACCTCGCGCTTCGCGCGGGCGACTGGAAGCTCGTGACCGTGAAGGGCGGGGCGTGGGAGCTCTACGACCTGGCGACCGACCGCTGCGAAACCAGGAACCTCGCGGCCGCAGAGCCCGATCGCGTGGCGGCGCTCGAGCGGGAATGGACACGAATCGCCGACGAGTGCCGCCGCCTGGCACCGGCGGCCCCGCCGCCCCGGAAATAGTCGGCGCGGCCGGAGCCCCCCGGCGGAGCCGCGTCGGCTCGGTCGGCCCGACTCATGCTGGCAGTCCGGGCGTCGGCGCCCGTCTTCGTGACGGTCACCGGCATCTTGCAGCTGAGCCGAACCTCGCTCACCGGCATCATGGCCTCGTTTGTCGCGGAGGACGCGCCGGTCCCTTGTGGCGACTCGAGCCTGGCCGACAATCATTCCATTCCCTGCGGCCCCGACCCGGCCGTCGTCACCGGAGTCGGCCCGTGGCATCGTCATCCGCATCCCGCCGCAGTTGGGTCCGCTCCATCCACTGGGAATACCTGGTCCCGATCGGCAGCGTGCACCTGCTCGCCTGCCTGGCCTTCCTGCCGTGGTGCTTCAGCTGGTCGGGCGTCGTGCTGGCGATCGTGTTCACGAACGTGTTCGGCACGCTGGGCATCAACCTCTGCTACCACCGGCTGCTCGCCCACCGCAGCCTCGCCGTGCCGCGGTGGCTCGAGCGGACGTTGACGACGATCGCCGTCTGTTCGCTGGAGGACACGCCGGCCCGGTGGGTGGCCACGCACCGCCTGCACCACGTGCACTCCGACGAGGATCCCGACCCGCACACGCCGCGGCACGGCATCGGCTGGTCGCACGTGGGCTGGCTGTTCCGTCCCGCTCATGAGCGGCGGTCGCTGGCGTTCTTCGACAAGTATGCCCGGGACATCCTCTCCGACCCGTATTACATGTTCCTGGAGAAGCACCCCACGTCGTCGCTCTGGATCTACGCCTCCCATGCGGTGGTCGTCGCGGCGGCGGGCGGGCTCGTGGGCTGGCTCAGCGGCGGCGATCGGCCGCATGCCCTGCAGCTGGCGGCGAGCTGGCTCGTGTGGGGCGTGTTCGTCCGCACGGTGCTCGTGTGGCACATCACCTGGAGCGTCAACTCGCTCACCCACCTGTTCGGCTACCGCTCCTACGCCACGGGCGAGGACAGCCGCAACAACTGGCTCGTCGGCCTCCTGGCCATGGGTGAGGGCTGGCACAACAACCATCACCACGACCCGGCCAGCGCCAGCGTGCAACACCGCTGGTGGGAGATCGACGTGACCTACTACATGATCATGATCCTGGAGCGGGTCGGACTCGCCACGAACGTCATCCGCCCGCGGCACCTGCGCCGTGGAGCCGCGCGCGGCGGCTGATCCGGATCACATTTGATCCGCAGGCTCCGGACGAAAAAGGTGGACGAAAAAGGTGACAGCCACCTTTTGTCGGTCGCCGAAGGCGACACGGCCCCGGCCGCAGACCGGGGTCTCGAGACAAAAGGTGGCCGTCACCTTTTTCACAGGGCGTCAGGAAATCGCCTGGCGCCGGCCGACGACGGGCGCAGGTCGGCGGGCGGCACGGGCCTGCAGCACCGTGGACACGAGAAACGCCGTCGCGGCGAGCAGGCCGCCCGCCGTCGCGAGGAGCACGACGAGTTGTCCGTCGGACAGCGCACCGGGTCCGGCGTTCGGGAATGCCGCGTGACGATCGCGGTTCCCCGATACGGCCGCCATCCTTTCGGCTTCCCGGTCCCAGGTGTCGGGCCGATAGGACGTGTCGAACGGCGGCACCGGACCACTGGCCGAATCTGACGGCTGCCCTGCGGGACGATCAGCCGCGGCCGTTGGCGGGGGGCGGGAGCCCAAGGAATCACCCACGACATCGATCCAGACGGCGGAACTTTCGTCCGCCAGGCGGGAATCGAAGTCCTCCGCCAGAACTGGCGTGGGGTGTGGCGACGTGGCCGCGTCGCGCTGTCCGTGGCGGACGTCATCGTCGTCGCGCTGCGGGACCACCAGGTCGTCGTCAGGGTTACAATCCGCGGCCGGCGGGCATCGTCTCCGCCGGTCGTACCATCTCCCCCGATCCTGTTTTCTCGCCCCGCCATGCACCCCTCCCTCCGCCTCGCCGTGTCCGTCGTCCTGCGTGCGTCCGCCATCGCCGTGGCCGTGTCCCCGGCCCTCCCTGCCGAGGAGCCGCCGGCCGCGGCCCGTGATGCGGCGCTTCGCGCCCGGATCCAGCGGGCGGTGGACCGGGTCTATCCCACGCTCGTCCGCATCGACGTGGTGATGGAGTCGGGGGGCTCGGGCCGGATGCAGAAGTCGCGAGGCACCGGCTCGGGCGCGATCATCAGCGCCGACGGCTACATCATCACCAACCACCACGTCGCCGGACGCGGCAGCCGGATCACGGTGCGGCTCACCAACCGCGAGGAGCTGCCGGCGAAGCTCGTCGGCACGGACGCGCTCTCCGATCTGACGATTCTCAAGATCGACCCGGCGCATCGCCGCGACGAACGGGCCCCGCTGCCGTTCGCCGCGTTCGGCGACTCCGACGTCCTCCAGATCGGCGACGTCGTGCTGGCCATGGGCAGCCCCGCCGGCCTGTCGCAATCGGTGACGCAGGGGATCGTCTCGAACCTGGCCCTCATCCCTCCGGCCGGCGCGCTGCGGATCGAGGGAGAGAGCGTCGGCGAACTGATCCGCTGGATCGGCCACGACGCCGTCATCTTTCCCGGCAACTCGGGCGGGCCGCTGGTCAACCTCGACGGCGAGATCGTCGGCATCAACGAGATCGGCGTGGGCAGTCTCGGGGGGGCCATTCCGGCGAACATCGCCCGGGCCGTCGCCGACACGATCATCGCCGAGGGGAGCGTGGCCCGCAGCTGGGTGGGCATGGGCGTGCAGCCGCTGCTCAAATCGACGGTCGCCGACGCGGGCGTGATGGTCGGCTCCGTCCTGCCCGGGGGACCCGCCGCCCAGGCCGGACTGCAGGCGGGCGACCTGATCACCGAGTTTCACGGCACGCCGATCGCCGCCGCGCGGTCCGCCGAGGACCTGCCGGCCTTCAACCGCCTCGTGTTCGCCGTCCCGATCGGCACGGAGGTCGCGGTGCAGGGAATCCGTGACGGCAAGCCGATGCGGTGGACGCTCGTCACGGCCGCCCGCGAGCCCTCGTTGCCCAAGGAGCTGGAGCTGCAGCCGCTGGGGCTCACCGCCCGCGACCTCACGAAGATCATGGCGCTGGAGAAGAAACGGCCGGGCACCGAAGGCTCGATCGTGGTCGGGGTTCGCAACGGCGGCGGGGCGGCGGAGGCGAAGCCGGCCCTGCGTCAAGGCGACATCATCGTGCGGCTGGGCGGCGTGCCGATCGCCAGCACGGCCGACCTCAAACGGGCCGTCGCCGCGATCAGCGAGCGGACGACCGAGCCGGTGCCGACGCTCGTGACCTTTGTCCGTGACGCCGAGGAGATGGTGACGGTGGCCAAGGTCGGGCCGCCGTCCGAGAGCGACCGGGTGGGCAGTCCCGCCCGGCCGTGGCTCGGCGTGCAGACGCAGGTGCTGACCCGCGATATCGCGGAGGCGTTGGGGATCGCCGGCAAGAAGGGCGTGCGCGTCACGCACGTCGTGCCCGAGTCGCCCGCGGCCACCGCGGGCCTGCGGGTCGGCGACCTGCTCTTCAAGCTCGACGGCCGCATGATTCCGGCGGGCAGCCCGACCGACACCGACGTGTTCGAGAGCCTGATCCGTCCCTATCCGGTCGGCACGGCGATCGCCCTCGACGGGTTGCGCGGCGGCGAGCCGCTGGCGGTCACGGTGACGCTCGTCGAGACTCCGGCCGCGACGGGCGACGTCGACACCTTCAAGGACGAGACCTTCGAGCTCACGATCCGCGACCTGCCGCTCGCCGAGCGGATCGCCGAGCAGCTGCCGGTGGCCTCTCCCGGCGTGCGGGTGAGCGCGGTGCAGCCCAACGGCTGGGCGGCGCTGGCCGGCATCGGGCCGGGCGACGTGATCGAGTCGATCGACGGGACGGTCGTGAACACGGTGGCCGAAGCCGAACAGCTGCTCAAGGCGTGCCGGGAGACGCGGCCCAGGCAGGTCGTGTTCTTCGTCCGCCGCGGCGTGAACACGGGGTTCGCCGAAGTCGAGCCGCGCTGGTAGACCTGTGCCCGCCGGGTCGCCAGCATCGCGATCCGGCACGTTTCCCCAGGAGTCCCGCCCCGCGGGCCGACGTCATGAAATGCTCCCGTGCCCGGAAAGCCGTCGTCGTCTTCGGTCTCGCGGCCGCGATGCTCCGCGCCGCCCCGTCCCCCGCCGACGAGCCGACACCCGTCCCGGCCCGCACGGTGTTCGAGCAAAATCGCGAATCGATCGTGAAGGTGACGGGGGTGGCCCAGATCCGGATCAGTGCGGACCGGCCCGGCATGAACGCGCCGGAGCGGGAGGAGAAGGTGCGGGCCGACGGCACGATCATCGACGACCGGGGGCTGATCGTACTGTCGTTGAGCGCGATCGATCCGTCGCGGCTCATCGACGGCCGCGAGGTCAAGTCCGCGGAGGGGCCGGTCAAGGTCGGCGCCACGGCGACGCTCAACGAGCTGGAGATCATCCTCGGCGACGGCACCGAGATCCCCGCGACGCTCGTCTTCAAGGACGAAGACCTCGATCTCGCGTTCCTGCGGCCCAAGTCCGACGCGCCGGAGGCCCAGGGCGCGACGTTCGACCCGATCGACCTCGCCGCCGCCGGTGAGGTGCTGGTCGGCGACTCCACGGTGTCGGTGACCCGTCTCGAGGACCTGTTCAACAACGCCCCGGCCATGATGGCGGGCCAGGTGTCGGCGGTGATCGAGCGGCCGCGGCTGTTGTTCGTCGCGCCGAACGCCGTGCGAGGTTGTCCGACGTTCACGCTCGACGGCAAGCTGATCGGCATCGGCATCATCCGGCACCGCGCGACGGGCGTCGGCCAGGGCTCGGCGAGCCCCGCGATCGTTCCCGCCGGCGAAATCCGCAAGCTCGTCGGCCAGATCCCGGCGGGCTGACGGCCGAGCGCGGCCGGTGGGGCCGGACTGGACGAACGTCGCAGAGGGTCGATGCCGGGAGGCAGTGCCGCCCTGGCGGTCGGGATCGCGGCCGCGGTCGGAGGCCGGCGGCGATCAGTCGTGTTCGGTCGCCGATTCACCGCCCAAGCATCGGCTCACGAACGCCAGATCGACGGCCACCGCATCGACCTGCACCAGCACCAGTTCGCCGGCCTTCACCGTGCCGAGGGCGAGCCGGATCGCCTCCACTTCCCCGTCCACCTGCTCGATCTCCGCGATCCGCGGGCATCCGTCCAAGCCGGACCGGAGCAGATGGTAGATCTCGCCGGGCTTCCGGCCACGCATCCGGCCGGGTTCCTCGTACAGCACGACCCGCTCGAAGGTCCCGGCCAGATTGGCGGCCTGCTGCCGGATCTGCTCGTCGGTGCGGTCCCCGTCGGCGGAGTACACGACGTGCCGCCGGGTGGCCGGAAACCGGGAGACGGCCTCGACCAGGGCGTTGACGGCCGAAGGATTGTGGCCGTAGTCGAGGATCACGGTGGCGCCGCGATGTTCCAGGACGTTGAAGCGTCCAGGGCACGTCGCCAGGTCACTGTCGAAGGC
>Ga0315904_10005675_pt1 | contig 17269 bp, 34 predicted proteins | sample LakEriMetagenome_6_FD_203529 | JGI IMG/M metagenome (GOLD analysis project Ga0315904, IMG submission 203529) | Freshwater fungal communities from buoy surface, Lake Erie, Ohio, United States - Buoy 12 MA120 | ecosystem: Environmental > Aquatic > Freshwater > Lake | place: USA: Lake Erie, Ohio...
TAATCAACCAAGCGATCAACAAACTCAAGGGATGGCTGAAGGCGGCTTGGCAGGCGATTACTACACTTTTGGCAAAGCGGTAGACCCACTTGCTAATCTGACCAACCCACAGCCCGCACAACGCATGGCTCCGATGGCTCCGCAGGGTGGCTTGCCTACTCCGCAAACGCCAATGATGATGAAGCCTCAGCAGACTCAAACGCCTCCGGCCATGAGAAAAGGCGGTTTGCCCGCTTTGTCTAATGTGCCAATGGCCGAGGGCCGTTTGGACTTCCGTCAAGGCTCTGCTGTTCATGGCCCCGGCGATGGTCAGTCAGACGACATCCCGGCTATGCTGGCAGATGGTGAATATGTGATCGACGCCGAAACAGTGGCTCAGATTGGCAATGGCTCGACCAAGGCAGGTGCGAAGGCGCTGGACGAGTTCAGAAAGAACATTCGCAAACACAAGCGCTCGGCTCCGCTGGACAAGATTCCACCGAAGACAAAAGCGCTGACCTCGTACCTGAAGAAAGGAAACTGAGATGGCCGGACTTTTTCAAGGTGATCCGTTACCAGCACTAACTAAAACGACGGAGCAACAACAAACTGCTCCAGAGTTTTATACAAACTATCTCCAAGACATTGCAAACCTTGGACAGAATGCCATCACGCAAGGTGGCATTGCTGGTTTTTCGCCATTGCAACAGCAAGCCCTGTCGATGGCGCCTAATGTGGCGTTCTCGGGATCAGGCTCTCTGGGCGCGGCATCTCAATTGCTTGGTGAGGCTGGCGCAACCACAATGCCGGATGTGGTGGCCGATTACATGAACCCATACACCCAAGCGGTGGTGGGCGAGATGGCTCGACTGCAACAGCGCAACATTCGTGAAAATGTACTTCCCAATCTCTCTGGCGCCGCTGTAGGCACCGGGCAGTTTGGTTCGCGCCGTCAAGCACAAATCACCGGACAAACTTTGCGTGATCTTCAGTCAGACCTGCTTGGCAAACAACTGGGCGCCCTTCAGCAGGGATATACCGAGGCTGGCAAGTTTGCTCAGACCGACTTGGAGCGTGCGCTTAATGCTGGCCGCTCGTTTACGACTCTAGGCCAAGAACAACAGGCCCTTGGTACTGGTGGCTTGAAAACTTTGTTTGACTACGGCGGTCAAGAGCAGGCCCTTGGTCAAAAGATGCTTGATTACCCGATGGCGCAAACCCAAGCCTTTGCAAAACTCTTGCAGGGCTATCAGGTGCCAACAGGAACGGTTCAGCAAACGACTGGCTCTGAGGGATACAGCAACAGCCCGCTCTCGCAAATTGCTGGCCTATTGACTGGCCTTGGCGCATTCTTGCGATCCGAGCCGGGTAAGGCACGCGGCGGTGTAGTCCGAAAAGCCAAGGGCGGTGCTATGCGCAAGCCCCCAATGTCTGCAACCATGAAGGGCAAAGGTCGCCGGATGAAGTTTGGCGGCTACGCAAATGGCGGAGCAACGCCAATCGCTTATACCGACGGCAATGGACATATCTATGACACAGACGGCAATCTAGTGAGGTAAGCGATGGCAATCAATCAACAGCCGCCACAAGGCGCACTTAACCAAGTAGCGCGTCCTGCCGCTCCTCCTCAGCCAGCACAAGGTCAACAACCACCTCGTGAGAATTTGGCCGCTCGTGCCGCAGGCATGGAACAAGAGCAGGCAGAACAACCTCAGGATTATTTCACCAAGTCAATCGAAGACCTGCGCAAACAGCGTGAGGCGCTTAATCAACAGATTCTGTCGCTGAAATCTAGTCGCGATCAGCGCATGGGCCTTCCGTTTGACCCTACCTTGATGGCGGCGGCGTCTGGATTTCTAAAGCCAACCAAAACCGGGTCGTTTGGCGAATCGCTTGGTTACGCAAGCGAGTTGGCCGCAAACGCCGCAGAGAAAGAATATGCCCGCAAGATGGCTGAGGCCAAACTCGATCTTGAGTTGGGCGAAAAAGCACTTGCCCTTCAAACCAAGGGACTAGAGTCCGAAGACCTTCTGCGGATGTCTGGCATGGGTGGGGCCGCTCCACGCGCCCCCGGTGCGCCCACACAGGTTGCCGCCGCTCCCGGCGCACCTCGTACTGACGCTGGCCCCGCCGGAGGCCCAGTTGGTGGCCCGGTAGGTGGCCCCGCCGCTCCTGCCGCCGCCACTGCTGGCGCACCCTCTGTAGGGATGACAGGCGCACCCAATCGTATGCCTCGCATCACAGACGAGGACATCACTCGCGCTTACGCTATATCTAAAGAGCATGGCGACAGGATTGCAAACATTGCCAAGATGCAACGCGAAGATGTCAAAGAAATCGGTGGCCGTCCGTACTCAACAAGCCGCCAAGAATTTTTGACTGGCGATCCGTTAAAGCCTGTAGAGCATGACTTTGGTCGGTTCATTGGCCCCAAGAAAACCACTCAAGGCAAAGTTATCGAGCATGAGCGTGTTCGCCAAGAAGCAATTGATAAAGGTGATCCAGAGATTGAATTTAACTGGTTCAGAAGGCAGGGCTGGCTCGAAGGGCCAATCAAGCCTACTAAGACAGATGTTGCATCCGGCAAGGTAGCCACCGAGGGCAAACCAAGCGAAGAGCCGCTTTCGTTAGAAGAGCGTGAGCGTCGCAATAAGTTGCGCGAGAAACGCGCAGAGGCAGAGATTACCGAAGAGAAAGAAGCAATTAGCAAGTTGCGTGTTGGTGCTGGTCGTGCGCGTGAGTTGAACAATGTTGCCGACAGCATGATTACCTATGCAAAGTCCAACCCTCGTGCGTTTGAACTTTTGCAGAATACAACTATTCGTGACGCCATCTTCCGAGCCGCAGAAAAAGGCATGACTACTCCGGGCGGATCGATTGCGTTCCCCGCTCGTGAATTGGAGACCTACAAGTTAAAGCCAGAGGATCGCGAAGCGTTGATGATGTTCATGCAGGCGTATGCCCAGCAGACTGTTGCGTTCCGTAAAGAAGCCCGGGCACCGGGTGAGGGCGCAACGACCGAAGCCGAAGGCTTGCTCTTCTCGCAGTTGGGTGCATTGCCTTCTGACACCGCCCGCGTTGTGATCATGAAGTCCGAGGCGTTGAAGTACAAAGCCGAGTACGACCGTCAAATTCTTCGCACATGGAACAAGTGGCGCAAAGATAATCCTGATGGCACTTACAACGAGTTCTTGGATTCTGACAGCAAAAACACGCTTGATGATGCCTACGACAAAAAACTCAATGAGATGCGCCAGCGTAATGCCGACATCCTTGGAACCGTCAAGGCACCGAAGGCTGATGAAAAGAAGGGTGAGACAAAGCCTGCCGCTCCCGCTCCGGTAAGAGTAGGAACAGAGCCGGGTGCAAAAGCCGAGCCTCCTGCCGGGGCAAAACCGCCTCCACGGATTACTGGCAACGATGACCCAGTTTATAAAAACCTAAAGCCCGGTCAGTTGTACATTGCTCCTGACGGCACAGTGAAGACAAAGAGGTAATTATGGGATGGCAAGATGATCCGGTAGCAGAGGGCCAAGCGGCCCCAAAAAGAGTTGCCTCGCCCGAGGCTTTTGTTGCTGAGTACGGCCCAATTGCACAGAAGATCGGCGCAGAGATTGGCGTTGACCCCAACATTTTGCTGGCAAAGTTTGGTCACGAGACTGGCTGGGGTAAGTCTGTCATACCGGGCACCTATAACCTTGGGAACATCAAAGACCCGAGCGGTAAAGGTGTGCGTGCAAAAGATAAGCGCGAGGGATCAAACGATGCTTACTTGAAGTTTGATGACCCAGATACCTTTGCAACTTATTACGCAGACTTCATGAAGCGTATGTATCCGGGCGCTGTTGGTGCTGGCTCCGACATCAATAAATTTACTTCGGGTCTAAGCAAGGGAACCGCCGGGTCATATGCAAGCGATCCAAACTATCCGCTTGCGCTTCGCACAAGTTATCGAACCGTCTCATCTCTCGGCCAAGAACAAGACGATCCATTCAAAAATGTAACAACGGTCGACGCAGAAACTCTGAGGGGTATGAAACCCTCTGGCCCCGGCCCTGAAGAGCCTGATGTTATTGATAAAGACACAGCCACAATGGTTGGCGCTGGCACTGGTTTGCTTACTGGTATTGCGACCCAAGGCTCACGCCTGCCGTCTTCTGCAAAATATGATGCCGCCGTCGAGCGCTTGAATGTTGCAAAAGACAAATTGCTTGAGGTTCAAGGGCGTGTCGCCGCATCTGGTAACCCAGCAGACCTCGAAGCAGAATTCAGGCGTGCGCAGGGTGTGTATGCGCAGGCAGAGCGTGAGTTGGCATCGGCCACCGATGAACTTAAATCTCTGACCGCAAGACAACCTCCAGCCGCCGCAACCGTTGCTGACGATGCCGCCGCCGCAAGCCGGAAAGTTCCCGGGTCATCTGGCGCCGCAAACTGGACTCGCGCTATGGCCGACGAGGTGCCCGATGTGATTGCTGAGTCCGCGACATCGATGCGCAAAACCGATCCCACCGGGGGTCAGGCTTTGATTGACAAAGATGTGGCCGCTCGTCAAAAACTTCAAAAAATGGGTTTGACAGATTATGAGTTGAGCGGTCAAGGCAAAGGTCAACTGGCGTTACCCCGAGATGTGGCCGCAGAGCGTGCCGTAGGCTTTGAGCAAGAGTTGGCCGAGCGTCAGGCTAGGGAGGCCGCAGATAAGGCCGCACAGGCTCAAAAAGAGGCTATGGCAAAGGCTCAGGCAGAAGCCAAAGTCAGACAGGCCAAGCAAACCCGCCAAGCCGCTGGTGAGGCCAGAAGGGGCGCCAGTCAGGCGGTCACCCAAGCGGCCCGTGGTGCTGAGTCGGTAGCCAAGGCCCAGTCAGGTGTCAATGTGGCCGAGAAGGCCCTAGAACGGGCGCCCAAGGCTGGCCCTCTGGCTCAGGCAGGTGCTACCACAGCCAAGATCGCGCCAAAGGCTCTGGGGGTGCTTTCTGGGGCCGCGACTGGCTATACACTGGCCGACGCCGTCAATGAGTGGAATAAGGCTTACAACACCTATCAGCGCACCGGGGAGTTCCCGCCGCTGGGTACAGCGGTGACCCGGACGATTGAGGCGGGTTTTGGCGCTATGTCAATGTTGCCCCCGGCTCACCCATTGCTGGCGGCTCTAAGGTTTATTGGAACCGTGGGTGGTTTGGGTATGGCAGGATATGAAGGTTACAAAGCCGTCAGGGGGGATGAAGAACCCGTGACAGCCCCGTAACACGCTTTTTTCTTTGCAAGGAGCAGTTGCCGCTCTCCTTCTTGGCCCCTCTTCGGAGGGGCTTTTTTTATGCGCTTCCTGCTGTACACATCAACAGCATCGCGGTCTGGCGGTGACGCTCCTCGGACTGCTCGATACCACACTCGATCCCGGCGTAAAAGGCCGTCAGCATCAGTTTGGCAAGCAGGCAGTCGTCGCTTAGATTGCCCTCGTCAAAGGCATGGGCCATCTTGCGGATAGCCTCCATGTCGATTTCAATCTGGCCGTCATTCTTACGCGATGCAAATTGATGGAATAGCATGGTTCACCTCGGTCGTTGGTTCTCCAGAGCCTCGCCCACTGCGCGGTTCATGTCCTTGACTATTGCAACACACCGGGCGTGTTCCTGCTTGATTATTTCAATGCGGGCCACCGCGACCACATTGTTGGCGAACTGGACGATGTCCACCTCGTCAGCAAGGATCGCGTCTTTGCGCGGCTTGTCACTCTGAAAAAAGATTTGCTTTATCAATTCCTCATTGAGCATTTTTTACCTTCCATAGTTCCCAATTGATAATCGTATTGCGTGCAATTACGCGCTGAGGCCCGGTGTACGGATTTAGATCACTGTCGAGAAATTCCTCGACAATCATGTCCTTTTTGAGGAACAACTCGTGACGCTCGGCTTTGAGTTTGTCGTCAAAAAGTGACCCGTCACTGGTCTTAAACGCTTCGATTTTTTCCATGATTTACCTGTGTTGATTTTTGGTTTGCCAGAATGTCAGCAGGGCGTGAAACATCTCCCAGCCGCGCTTTAGGTCTTCTTGGCTCCACTCAATGATCTTCACAAGTCCGGGCACATTGCGTGACACAAAGATGTTTGCGCATCGAGCCTCTGGCATACCCAGCCCAACGCGGTAGGCGGCCAACTGCATCATGTGTTCATCGTAAGCGTCGACCTTGTCCGGGTCGGTGAAGTCCTTGGTCTTGATGTCCACCACGAGGTTCTCTGCGTGGAGGTCGCACTTGCCACCAAAGCCAATCTCATGACCGAAGGAGCGCTCTGCAACCCACGCCTGATGGCCGAAATAAGCCTGTAGAGCCTCGACGCAACCCTTGACATGGTCTTGGTACTTGTCGGCCTGCACGCCCTCGTAAAACGACTGGATCGATGCGTGGATGTCGGTACCAAGGTCAGCGGCGGCGCGGCCCTGTTCCTTGGAGTCATCCATGATGCGGCCAATCCACTCGTCCTCTGGCTCTTCATTGCGCCGGGGGAGGGTAAGCGCGGCCAACAACACCTGTCGTTGCATCCACGCCAGTAGCGCTGGTTTGGCCGCGACATTCAACACTGTTGTGACTGACGGGATCAGACCCTCTTTGCGGGCGTCTCGCAGGGTAGTGTTGCGCTCCTTGCCGTTGGCGCCAATCACGGTATAGCGCGGCACGCCGTCCCGTGTGTACCAGTGATTTGATTCGCTTGAGCGTGGTTCTTTTGCGGTCACCATTACTTTTTCCCCGCTGGTCGACCGGGGCGCTTCTTGGGCGTGCCGTCTTTTTTGAAGCCAAACGGCGCCCTGATGCGCTTTGGTTTTTGTTCGGGCTGGTGTTGTTCTTGGATTACCGACCGTTGGTTCTCGACCTGCATAGCAAGTCCCTCCAGCATGATCCGGGTTCGTAACTTAATGGCCTCAACAACAAAGGGATAGTCCTCTGCTTGAAACCTAAGATTGATGAATTGCATTGCCGCTCTCCTATGGGTTAAAAGGGGATGTCGTCGTCGAGATCGTCAAAGCCGGATGACTTCGATGCGCTCTCGTTCTTGGCGTACTCCTGACCCTCGCGGGCCTGCCATTCAGGTGACCCTTGAATTTTTTGTTTTAGGCCATCGCTGAATGTCTCGAACATCTCCATGTCAGGCTCTTCAATAGAAAAGATTCCGAGTTTGTTGTGTCCCTCCGGTAGGCCAGCCTTCTTGACCTGCGGGGGTACCTGCATGATCGCGGCAATGTTGGTGTACTCCTTGCCGTTGTTGCCAGTGGTCTTGATCACGGAGATCATGGCCCACGCGCCCAACACATTTTTGAGTTCAAAGCCGCGCAATTCGTCCGGGCTAAATTCCCGGCCACGCCATGTCTGCAAGTCTTTGCGCAAGGTGGCCTTCTCGGCCAGAGACAGCGTGAAGTTCTTGCTGATAGTCATGGGTTCGTTCTTGGCGGTAACGATGGGCTTCCCGGCCTCATCCTCCCCGTGAACCTCAAACTGGAGCATCACCTTGGGCAGGTGCTTGACCGTGCCGAGGTACTCCGATTTTTGGGTTCCGAGGTCGACGACGCGGTAGCATCGCGCCAAGTGCATCCCGGGCGGGACTGGGGTAAAACTGCTTTCGCCTTCTTTCGCTATGAGGGCCATTATTCGCTCCTAGTGGTTTCAAGTTGAGATTGACGACGAGGCATCCCGCATTCCATGCGGATGGTTGCCCAGTCATCGGGGGTAGCAACGCCCGCCTCAGCCCGTTGCAGGGCCTCTTCGAGCATTTGCATTCTTTCAAGCATTGCTTGGTGGAACAGCGCTTCTGAGTCGTCCATAGTTCGCTTTCGAGTTAAACACCCCCTGACTGTATCAGGTTTAACTTCAACATACAACCCCCTTGACACCAACTTTTTGTAGTGTATGATCGGCTTAAACCAACCACATGGAGGCTACATGACCTTAGAAGAGTATTTTCGCGACAAACCAAGGGGGGCCAAGATCGCTCTCGCGAACAAGTTGGGGGTGTCCAAGACTTGGATGTCTCTGCTTGTCAGCGGGCGAGAACAGCCCAGCGCCGGACTCGCTCTGATGATCGAGAAATTCACCAAGGGGGCCGTGACGCGCAAGACACTGCGACCCGATTTATTCGGAGAAATCAAGTGATCTGGTACAAATTTCACCTCGGTGATTACATCACCCATACCCTGCACCTGTCGGATGCCGAAGACCTCGCATACCGTCGACTGCTTGACCTGTACTACATGAGCGAGAAGCCAATCTCGCTGAATACAGAGGAGGTGGCCCGAAAGATTCGCCTAGATTTGGATATAACCGAATCGGTTTTGGGGGAGTTTTTTGAAAAGACCGAAACAGGGTATCGAAACGCTCGTTGTGATGAAGAAATCGCAAAATATCAGCATCAAGTCGAGACTAACCGATCCCTCGGAAAGCGAGGCGGGAGGCCGAAGAAAACCGAATCGGTAACCGAATCGAAACCCAACCATAACCCTAAGAAGATACAGAATAAGAATATAAATACATCGTCGAGGTTCGACGAATTCTGGTCGACATGGCCCCAAAGCAAGCGCAAGGTAGGCAAAGCCGCTGTGCAGGCCAAGTGGGAGAAGCATGGTTTGGACGAGGTGGCCGACATCATCATCTCGAATGTCGAGAGCCTGAAGTCATCTGAGCAGTGGACTTCTGGGTATGAGCCAGCGCCCCTGACCTACATCAACCAACGCCGCTGGGAGGACGATCACTTCCCTGAGCAGGTTGCCGCACAGGGCCGGAGGGTCATATGACGAAAGAAGAGTTGACCAAGTTTTTTGTTGCCGCTCTTGATGCACAGCAAAAAGCACACCTCATGGTCGTTGAAATGATTGAGGCCCAAATACTTGTGGAGCGCGAAGCGTGCGCTAAGTTGGCCGAGTCATACGAGCCGCGTTGTGAGACTTGCCCGAGTGGTGTTGCAAACGCAATCAGGGCGAGGGGTAGGGCATGACCGCGCTCGAACGAATGCTCGGTAGCCTGCAAAAGGTCAAGGGCAAGAACGGCTCATGGACTGCCTGCTGTCCGGCGCATAACGACAAGGGGCCTTCTCTGGCGATCAGGGAGACCCCAGATGGCCGCATCCTCCTGCATTGCTTTGCTGGGTGCGAGACCTACAACATCGTGGCCGCTCTGGGTATGGATATGACCGACCTCTTCCCGCCGGACGAGAAGCGCCGGGAGTATCCGGTCGAAGGTAAGCCCAGACTCAAGCCAGCGTTTTATGCCAGCGACCTGCTACGCATCATTTCGTTTGAGGCGTCTGTGGTCATGATCTGCGCTTACGACATGAGCAAGGGCAAGAAACTATCCGAAGAGGATCAAAAGCGACTAACAGTGGCGCGAGAGCGAATTGAGGAGGCGATTCACTATGCAGGTGTCTAGCGTTCAAGAGCGGGCTAAGGCCCTAGACGAAGCAAGGCGTGTGCGCCTGCTCAAGCCTGACGAGATTGACATGGAGAAGTACCTCCATGCGACTGACATCACGCACAAGGTCAAAGAGGTCAAGGGCTGGCTGGATGAGTTACGGGCCGAGATTGCGAACCCGGTGCATGAGGCGACCTACACGATGCCGTGGCCGAAGACGCATGGAAGTTTTCGGTTTCGCATGGGCGAGGTCACGCTGTATGCCGGATCGAACGGCGGCGGAAAGTCGTTGATCACCGGGCAGATTGCGATGAGTTTGATTAAACAAAAGCAAAAGATTTGCATTGCATCGTTTGAGATGAAGCCCAAGCGTTCGCTGTATCGAATGCTTCGACAGTTTGCTGGCGAGAACATTGAGTTCCCCAAGTTCATGTCGAAAGAAAAGTACATGGGCAAGTTGTTGGATCGGTATCACGACTTTGCAGGTAACCGCCTCTGGTTCTACGACCAGCAGGGCACCGTGACCGCACAGCAGGTGATTGCTGTTACTCGCTACTGCGCGATGGAGTTAGGCGTGACCCATATGTTCATTGACTCGTTGATGAAGTGTGTGCCGGGTGAAGACGATTACAACGCACAGAAGTCATTTGTCGACGAGATGACAGCGGTGGCCCGCGATCACAACATTCACATCCACTTGATCCATCACATCCGCAAATTGCAAAACGAAGAGTTGCAACCGAACAAGAACGACATCAAGGGCACAGGCGCGATTGCCGATCAGGTCGACAATGTTTTGCTGATGTGGAGAAACAAAAAGAAGGAGCATGATTTCCAAAAGAAGGGAACCATCGACGACAAGATTGCTGATGCGATCCTGATGTGCGAGAAGCAACGAAATGGTGAGAGCGAAGATTGGTTCAATTTGTGGTTCCACAAGGACAGTCAGCAGTTTGTTGAGATGGCTGGTGCGATCCCGATGCAATTCGACGACGGCGGTGGGTTCTGATGGGTATTTTTTATGGGGATGTTTTTGAGCGATACAGAAATTGGAAAGAAGGAGAAGGAGAAGACGAACATCGGCATCGCTGTCTCGTTCGGTGGGTCATCCGTCGACGGATTGAAGATCGTGATGGTGCATACCGATGGCTCCGTGGTTACTCTGACGACGCTGGTCGCTATCACAAAGGATGGAATGAACTACATCCGTGGTCACGGTTGGAAGACGATGTACGAGACCAGTGGAGCAAAGGAAATCGTGGAACTGAAGGGGAATGGAGATGATTGAAATCACGCTCCCGTGGCCCCCAAGCGTCAATCGATATTGGCGCGTGTTTCAAGGTCGAGCAATCATCAGTGCTGATGGCCGCTCGTATCGAAAGGCTGTTGCTGATCAGGTGTTGATTCAGCGGGGCGCCAAGCACTACGAAGGAAAGTTGAAGGTGACCATCGAGGCGTGGAAGCCGGATAACCGTAGGCGTGATTTGGACAATTTGCTGAAGGCTGTATTGGATTCGCTCACGCACGCAGGCGTGTGGGCAGATGATGGGTTGATAGTTGACCTGCGGATTTATTGGGCACCGACTATCGGTGGAATGTTGAAAGTGAAAATTGAGGAGGTAGCGAAGTGACAGAGCCAACGATGAAACATTTTTGGGCTGGCATGGCAATGATTGCGCTGATGCTGGACAAGTCCTACGACGGGTCGCCTGATGACATTGCAGAGGATGCATGGCGCATGGCTGACGCGATGGAGCGCGAGGAGGTCAACCGTGACGAGTAAAGAAGCATACGAGTTGATTTTCGGTAAGTACGGCATCAATGACGCCGGGATCAAGATTTGGGAAGCCGCTGTGAACTGGGAGCGTCGCGAGTGCGAAGACATCGTGAAGCGTTACCGGGCACGCAATTTAGAGAATGTCGCACGCAAGACTGCGGCTGAGGCAATCATTACATCGATTAAGCGGAGAGACAAAAAATGCTAGACATCATTTCAAATATTGTGGCGTGGTTTTTTTTGATCAGTGGTGTTCTTGCGTGGTCGATTGTTGGCCTCTTAATTTGGTTTTACAGTTTGGATAGGAGATAAAAATGTTTGATTCATTCGGAGATTTCTTTTGGTCGTTCATGGCGTTATCTGGTGTCATGTTCTGGGTGTGTTTGGCTGGGTTCGTTGCGCTGGTGATTAAGCGTAACCGTGCAAAGAGGAGGTTCTACCGTGTCGACTGAACAAGATCGTGACCCGCACAAGGCGGTTGACTACATCATCAAGAATGCAAAGCACTTTGCAAAGGCGAAGGCAGAGCGCGTTTATATGGAGGAGTACCGCAAGTCCCTCAAGGCCATCTTGATGAAGCGCTCAATGGAAGCGGCTATCGGTGCGCAAGAGCGAGAGGCTTATGCTCACGATGAGTATGTGCAGTTGCTTCAGGCCCTCAAGGAGGCCGTTGAGATTGAGGAAAAGTTGCGCTGGGACTTGATCGGCGCACAGGCTCGTGTTGAGATATGGCGCACCGAGCAAGCCAATAACCGGGCGGAGGGCAAGGCGACCATATGAGGTATGGCCTTTGCGTGATCGGTGGGGTTGTCCTGTTGCAACTGGACACATGGATTTTGCAAACCATGTGGCTAGGTTTTGTGGGCGCGGCCCTGATGATTTATTCGATTTATCTCGGAATTACTGGAAAGGAAAATTGAAATGGTTGCGAAGGTTGGTAGGAAAAAGTTGGTTCTGGTGGCCGACATGATCCCTGTGCAAAAGCAGGAGACAACATTTAAGACCCCGTGGGGGAAGGTATGGGTGCATGGCGCCGATGTCATGAAGACTTGGAAAAATGTTGTGATCAACGAATCGACCGGGGAAAAATGGAGGCCACCTTCCGAGTATCGCAACGACTATCTTTTCAAAATCAACCGGGATGCAGGGTATGTCAATGAGTGAACAAGAAAGAGAACTAGACCTCGCGCTGGGCAACGCAATCTCAGAGATTCGCGAGTTGCGTGAGATGCTGGAGCGTGAGCGTGCCCGGGCGCATCCTACGGTTGAGATCAAGAGCGCCGAGGACGCATTCAAGGACTGGGGCTACAGCCACCGCCCGGATGAGTACTACATCGAGCGCAAGGCATTCATGGCTGGCTGGGTGGCTGGCGTCCGTAACCAGTGGGCCAAAGAGCAAAACGATTGACTACCCTCAAAGAAAAAAAGCACATGGGCCGGGTGGCCGAACTGGGCTGTGCGGTCTGCCGCCGGATGGGGTACCCGGGCACCCCGGCTGAATTGCACCATCCGAGGCGATTAGCGGGCGGCTGGGGCCGTTCTGGGCACATGACCGTCATCCCACTATGCCCGGAGCATCATCGCGGCTCTACGGGCCTCCACGGCCTCGGGACGAAGGGGTTCGAGAAGCACTACGGCTACGACGAAGCGGCCCTGCTCAAGGACACCCTCGAACTGCTAGGTGAAAACCCCTAGAAAAAAGTCGGGTATAGGGGTTGACATGGTTTAACTTGGTGTTAAACTATCCTCACTGACAGCAATAACGCGGTCAGGTAACAAACGAAAGCGAGACCATCATGAATACAGTTATCACCAAGTCCAGCGTTGACACCCTCGGCGAGTTGCTGGCCCAGATCGCTGACCTCACCAAAGAGGCCGACAAGATCAAGGACGCCATCAAAGACAACGCCTCCGCTGGTGGCGACAAGGTTGTCGAGGGCGACCTCTTCAAGGCTACCTACATCGAGTCCAACCGCTCTGTGGTTGACTACAAGGCCCTCTGCGCCGCTCTTGGCATCACTGCCGAGCAGGTTGCCGAGTACACCAAAACGACCGCTGTGTTCAGCGTCAAAGTCACCAGCCGTTAATCGGGGGCCGCAATGAAATACAAACTCAATGTGGCCCGCGATGTTGACACCGATGAACCCGGTGTCTTCATTCTGAATTTGCCCGGTGGCTGGAAGTTTACGCATGACCCAATGGCCGTGTGCCACACCTACGCATACGACTCGATGAAGGAGTTGCGTGAGGACATCAAGCACTGGGTCGAGCCATGCGACTGCGCCGAGTGCAAACGGATGATTGCAGAAGGTAAATAACCCCGGGGGCTTCGGCCCCCATTAAAAGCGAAAGGAAAGCGAATCATGGATTCATTCACAGCAACAGGTATCGCGGAGGGCTTCATTGAGGCCGACTCCGAAGAGCAGGTTATCGAGGCATGGCAGACCCTTGTGGACACTGGCCTTGCGTGGCAGTTGCAGGGCTGGTTTGGCCGCACTGCTTCCCGTTTAATCGAAGAGGGCGTGATCAGCGCCAAGGGGGTTTGAGATGAGTGCCTTTCATGTCTCCAACGACCACATCAATTACTTGCTCTCATGGGCGCGACGGAATAACCCCATCGTGCGTTCGCATGACCGCCGCTTCGACATCTCGCAGTCCGAACACTACTGGCGCGTGGGCGTGATCCTGCGCGAGGCTAACAGCGCCAGCATGGAGGCCCGCTACGGTGACGAGCCTGTGATGTACGAGGCCCAGAATCTTCCGGCGCTTCCGGCCATCAATATCGTTGCAGGCTGTGACTGTCTCGCGTATCAGTCGTGCGAGTACGACGGCTGGGAGAAGTCTGATGCGAAATGCATTCTCGATCAGATTCGCGATGCCGCGATTCGTAGCGTGCCCGGGTATGAGGGGCACTGGGAATTAAACCGCGAACGATTCGAGGTGGCCGCATGAGCAAGAAACTACTCCGGCAAGTGCGCGATCAATTGCAGTTGATCCAGACCAATGATCTCTTTGTGGCCGATGCAATCAAGCGATGCATCCGGCTATGTGAGACGGGCCTGCAACCCGGGCTGTTGCCGCCGCACCAGTGGCATAGCGATACATCGGCAGAAGCCGCCGCCGCGATTGCGCCAAAGTTTGGCCGCATGACCAACGCGGTGCTGACCCTGATCGCCCGGTATCAAGATGGCCTGACTGATGAGGAGGGCCAGAGCCTGATGAACATGGAGGGCAACTCATACCGCCCCTGCCGCGTTACGCTGGCCGATAAGGGGTTCGTGACTGACACCGGGGTGCGGCGCCTTACCACCCATCGCAAGAAGGCCGCTGTGTGGGCTATCACGCCCGCAGGCACCGAGTACCTGATCAACCAAGGAGGATCGCTATGACCAAACCATACAGCCCGGAGGACATCCAGTACATCAAGGGCTTTGAGGCCGGGTGCGACTACATCGTGACCGAGATCGAGCGCTACATCGAGGCGTACCCGAGCAAAGAGTTCGTCCTGCATGAACTGCTGGCCCACCTGAAGATGGAGGGCAAGTGAACCCCATCAAGTCCCCCTTCTGGCACATCCTTCAGCGTGCAATCGAGGCCCGGAAGGTGTTAGGGAAAGCCCCTACAAAAAAGTCGGACAAAACACTTGACACCGTTTAAGGTGGTGTTAAACTGCAAGCACTGACAGCATGGTGCTGTCGGGTAACTAAACGAAAGCGAGTTAAACCATGTATCAATATGCCCGTTCATCCAACCAAACCTCCTTCCGCTCTAACGCTCCTTTGAGCAACGAGCAAATTGCTCAGTACGCCCCGAGCGTGCTGGCTGAGAGCGCCCACGAGTCCCGTGGCGACCGCTACTCGTTCATCCCCACCATTCAGGTTCTTGACGGCCTGCGTGCTGAGGGCTTCCAACCCTTCGAGGTTCGCCAGACCCGCGTCAAGGATCAGGGTCGCCGCGAGTTCACCAAGCACCTCGTGCGCCTGCGCCACGCCTCCAGCATCGAATCGGCCCTTGGCGAGGAAGTGCCCGAGATCGTGTTGATCAACAGCCACGACGGCACCTCGTCTTACCAGTTGCTGGCCGGGTTCTTCCGTCTGGTCTGCTCCAACGGCTTGATCGCTGGCGATGTCTGCAATGACATCCGCGTGCGTCACTCCGGCAATGTGGTCGACGATGTGATCGAGGGTTCGTTCCGCGTTCTCGACAATGTCGAGGAAATTGGCTCCCGCATCCAGACCTACAAGTCGATCAGCCTGCGTCCAGAGGAGCAGACCCTGTTCGCCAATGCCGCGCTCCAGTTGCGCTGGGACGAAGGCAAGGCCCCGGTCGAGGCTGACCGCGTACTGCGTGCCCGCCGCTGGGACGACCGCAAGGACGACCTGTGGACGACCTTCAACCGGGTGCAGGAAAACCTCGTGAAGGGCGGCGTCGCTGGCCGCGCCAGCACTGGCCGTCGCCTCACCACCCGCGCTGTCGGCGGCGTGACTGAGAATGTCAAGTTAAACCGCGCTCTGTGGACGCTGGCCGATGGTCTCGCCCAGTTGAAGCAGGGCGTGGTCGATGTCGAGGAGTTGGTGGCGGCATAAGGCGGGGGGCTTCGGCCCCTCCCTTTTTAGGGAGTTTTTTGGTCTAGGGAAAATACCTAGACTTTTTTTTATCTGGGGGTTGCACAAGTTTAATTTTGGGTTATACTTCAGTCACGATCATGTGATCGGTAACAACGACAGCGAGGAAATCATGACAACAGTATTCGACAGCCTGACCGAAGACCTAGACGCCATCTACGCCCCGTCGCGTAAGCCTGCGGCCCCGGTATACAAGCAGACCTGCGGCAAGTGCAACGGCAAGGGCCGCGTGACCTTCGGTTTCACCTATGTGCAGTCCGGCACCTGCTTTGCCTGCAAGGGCAAGGGCTTCTTTGAGTTCAAGACCAGCCCCGAGCAACGCGCCAAGGCCCGCGTGGCTTCTCAGGCCCGCAAGGATCGCGTACAAGCCGCCGCAGTAGCCCGCGCTGATGACTGGCGTGCCGCCAACCCGGTAGAGGCTCAGTGGCTCGAAAAATCCGCCTCCCGTGGCTTTGAGTTTGCCGTCTCTCTGTCCGAGGCCCTGAACAAGTTCGGCCACCTGACCGAAGGCCAGATCGCCGCTGTGCGCAAGTGCATCGTCCGCGACGACGAGCGCAAGGTCGAGCAGGCCCAGCGTGCGGCTAGTGCCCCTGAGTTGACCGTAGAGGCCATCGAGACCGCGTTTGCCAACGCCAAGCAGGCTGGCATCAAGTGGCCCAAGTTGCGCCTCGACGACTTTGTTTTCAGCCCCGCAGGCGCCAACAGCGCAAACGCTGGCGCTGTGTATGTGAAGCAGGGCGAGACCTACCTTGGCAAGGTTTTGGGCGGCAAGTTGTTTGCCAGCCGGGACTGCAACAACGAGACCCGCGACCGTATCGTGGCCGTGGCTACCGACCCCCATGCCGCCGCTGTGGCCTACGGCAAGCGCTTTGGCCGCTGTGCAGTGTGCGCCCGGGAGTTGAGCGACGAGGCCAGCATCGAGCGCGGTATCGGCCCGGTCTGTGCGGAGAACTACGGCTGGTGATCCGGGGGGGTTGACACCCCCTCTGGTTTAATCCAGAATTAAACGACTGACAGCGAATAGGAGCGAATCATGGCAAGAACCAAGAACCAATACATCGCCGAGATCGAGGCAACGGTCTGCGGCATCCCCTGCATCATCGGCGTGACCGACTATGAGGGCTACACGCCCGCCTATGTCTCTGGCCCGCCGGAGAACTGCTACCCATCTGAGGGTGGCTACGGTGACTACCACCTACTCGACCGCAAGGGCTACCGCGCCCAGTGGCTGGAGCGCAAGGTCACCAACGATTCTGAAATCCAAGACCAGATTTTTTCTTACTTTGAGGAGTGAACCATGAGCGACTTTCAAACTCTTGACAACATCGTGCGCGGCTTTTTCGACAATCTGCCGAAGGCATATGTCGTGTACTGCGACTACATCGCGCACACCATCGTCGGTAACCTGAAGGCCAACGACACCGAGAAGTTGATCGCCAGCGTCGGGCGCCCGCAGTACGACCTGACCCCGGATGGCGGCTTTCGGTCGACCAAGAAGGT
>Ga0315904_10005676_pt1 | contig 17268 bp, 11 predicted proteins | sample LakEriMetagenome_6_FD_203529 | JGI IMG/M metagenome (GOLD analysis project Ga0315904, IMG submission 203529) | Freshwater fungal communities from buoy surface, Lake Erie, Ohio, United States - Buoy 12 MA120 | ecosystem: Environmental > Aquatic > Freshwater > Lake | place: USA: Lake Erie, Ohio...
TTTGCGCAGAGCCTCCACTTCGGCAGCGGTCTTGACCTGGCGCTCGGGGAAAAGCCCGCTGTCGCCCGCGATCTCCAATGTCATCCCCTCCTCTTTGAGCTTGTGGGCAAGCCCTGCCGGAAATCGGGAGCCCACCCGGAAAGCCGGGATGCCGTGGAGTTCGGCCAAATGCAGCACCATTTGATGCAGTTCGGGTTGCTTGCCCTTTGGCAGCTTGAAACGTTTGGCGGCATCCTCGCGAACCTCGTTGAGCAGCAGGATCTCATCGAACGCCGACTCCTTGACCATGCGGCCGTATTCCCCCGCGGTGATTACCGCAATACGCCTGCCGGCAACTGAAAAGGCGAGGTAGGGGTCGAAGGCTTGGAAACGGCTGAAATACAGCATGTCGGGATCGCTGGCTTCGGCATGGAAAAGAATGGAGCCGGCACCCTTGCCATTCGGCTTGTGGCCCGCCGTGCCGAATCGGGTTTCTTGTCTGAAGTGGTTCATGAGGTTCGCGTCCTGAAGTGGATCTGAAGGGCATAATTGGTGGCAGTGAGACGAGCTTTGCCGGATGACGACCCGGAGACTCGCCCAACCGGGTGACGATGCTAAATGGGCGCTTTGCGAATGATCACTCGAAAAAAATGAAAATCATCGTTCGAAGCTGTATCTCATAAGGCTACAGTTGATTCCGGTGAACTGTGGTTTCCGCTCATGCACGGGGCACTGAGATCATCCGACGGTCTGCCGATCATGACTCTCCAAGCCATTGAAACAGAGTGGTCGGGGCGGCCAGATTCGAACTGACGATTCATTTCGCCTACACTGAGCGTCAATGATTTGCGTGATTTTCCTTGAAAGTGGGAACGAAGTGGGAACATAAAGTCTTCACGGACGTTCCCATTCTCGTTCCCACTTTTTCCCGCCGCCATGCCAACGCTCATCAAACGCACCGGATCACCCTATTTGATTGCCTGCTTCGACGTTCCGCAACCGGACGGATCGATCCGACGCATGAAGAAATCCACCAAGCGGACCAAGCGAGGGCCAGCGATGGAAAGGGCGCTGGAATTGGAAGCCGCTGAGGTGAAGGCACACACCGCCACCGACGAGACAGCAAGCAAGGCATTCGCCATCCTGACCGATGCCGCCAACGCTGCCGCCCGCGGGGAGCTTTCCGAAGGCCGCGCGCGGGAACTGATTGCGAAGCTGGCCGAGCTTTCCACCGGGCAGGCGCTCCGGTTCTTCACCGTTGCCGAATGGCGCGACGAATGGCTTGCGATGAAAGGCGCGACATCGAAGCCCGCCACGCTCAGGCGCTACAAAGGGCACGTTGACGACTTCACCGAATGGCTTGGACCGAAGGCCAGCGCACGGCTTGAGGCTGTAACCAAAGCCGACGTGCGGGGATTCCGTGATGCACTCCGTGCCGGATGGACTGGCAAGACCACGACGGCCGGAAAGGAAATCCGCACGACCCGCACAGCAAAGACAGTGAACCTTTACGCCGCCGACGTGGCCGCCATGTTCCGGGCCGCGATGAAAGACGGCTTGATTCTGGCCAACCCAGCCGCCGCCCTTGAACGGCTTCCCGAACTCGACAGCGCTGAAAGGGACGTGTTCACCGTGGCGGAAGTGGGGAAGCTGGTGGACGCAGCCGGCCGGATCGACTGGCAAGACGGCATGTTTTCCGCCACCGATCCGAACCGCGCCGACCGTTGCGCCGACTGGCAAGGCATGATCCTGCTTGGCTTCTACGCTGGCGCACGGCTTGGCGATTGCGCCCGCATGACATGGGGGAACGTGAACATGCAGCGGAAAACCCTCACGTTCATGCCGGCCAAGACCGAGCGGAAACGGAAGCGCCTGGAGGTTCCGATTCACCCGCGCTTACTGGCGTGGCTGAAAACCCGGAAGCCAGGCAACGACGACGCGCCGATTTTCCCGACGCTGCACGATTGCCACGTTGGAGGAGGGCACGGGCTTTCCTCGCAGTTCCTCGCCGTGATGACACTCGCCAAGGTGGACCGGGGAACCACCAGGGAGGCCACCGAGAACGCCCGCGCACAGCACGCCCGCAGCTTCCACAGCTTGCGCCACTCTCTTACCTCGACACTGGCAAACGCCAACGTGAGCGAGGAACTACGCCGCCGCATCACCGGCCATGAATCAGCCGAGGTTCATGCGAAATACACCCACCACGAACGCGAAACCCTCGCCCGCGCCGTGAAGAAAATGCCGAGTGTGTGATGATTTTCGGCCCTGTCGGCGTCAGGAGGATCTTGCTGAACCAATTGGATTTTATTGCAACCCGCTCCTGATGTGAAAGTTACGTCCGTGACGACACCTGTCGAATCTACTTTCCTCCGTAGAAAGCTGCGCCCGTTCACCCCGACCCGAAAGCGTGGTTTCCTAGGGGTGCCATGCACCAAAAATCGAAATCAACTCACCACGAAGAAGGGCCGATTCGCAGTAGCGAAAACCTCGAACCCAGGAATCCCACCATCTCCAACTGCGGGAGTGTAAGGGCTCAGATTGGCGATTGCCCAAGCAGGCAGTCGATCAACTCGCTCTTGCCAGAGTGGATCGACGCTCGTCGCGCAAATCACCTCTTCACCTTGTCGAAATCGACACTCTACCGATTGGCGGATGAGGGGAAAATTCGGACATGTTCACTGAGGGAGAGGGGCAGACAGCGAGGCAAGCGTTTGTTCAGTACGGTTTCGATCTCAGCGCTACTCAATGCTCGGGCGACCGGTGGAAATGAGGCCGAGCCATGAAAAGCGCGAAACCATGGAAACGGAAGCGCTATGAGTTCTCGTCGGCCCAACTTGCTGCCATCGAGCGGGTTCAGCGACTCCTCGATGGGTTTGACCGACGCGACAGGGAAATTCCCAAGAGCGTTCACCCAGCTGGACGGGTGGACAACGGAAGAGAGTTCAATTCCGCGATCAGAACATCAAGCCGGGAGGAGGCGGCAACACGCACATGACCGCCACAAAAGAAGCGGCGGCCCCACCGCGAAGTAAGACCGCCGCCAAAGATACTCAAAGCCAAAATTCTAGGCATCAAAAGCACAATGGCAAGCCCTCATACATCGTCCACGCCGAGCAAGCCGAGCGCGACGCGGATCAACTGATTGGGGCTCTCGCCGAACACGGGCCCGCGGTCCTTCACGGGATGCCGGTGCAGTGTTTCCCTTCACGCGAGCTTGCCACCATCGCGGCCCGCGTGATCGAGGCGACGGAAAGCGGGATTCGAGGATGGGCGAACATCGTGCCGATGTTCACGAAAGACGAACTTCGCGTTCGGTTCATCGCGTGCACGGAAGACGGTGCATTTCAGGCATGTCCGGCCGCAACCCGTCCGCTTGTGGATAGGCTCCGCGCTTTCCAACGGGAGAAACGGAAACGGGAGATTGCGGACCAGATCCGGCAGCGCCTAGACGCCGGCGAGCAACTCGACGACCTGTTGGCGGAGCTTCGCAAGATCGAGGCGGAATCCGTGAGTGTCGGAATCGGCGACTTGCTGGCGGAGCGTGCCTTCGTCTTCGACAATCAACCGGCGAGACCCATCCCGCGCTTCCGGCTGGCCGGCATGCCACTGTGCACTGCCGGGAACCTTACCAACATCCAAGCACCGCCAAAAGCCGGGAAATCCGCAGTGGTAGATGCGAAGCTTGCCTCGGTCATGGCCGCCAACCGGCAAGGCCCGGACACGCTGGGATTCACTGCGGAGAACCCGCACGGCCACGCGCTGATTCACTTTGACACTGAGCAAAGCAGATACGATGCGGACGCACTCGTCCGGCGAGCAATTCGACGCGCTGGCATGTCAGAGGCTCCGCCGTGGTTTCATTCGTTTTCGGTGGCCGACCTTGAAATCACCGAACGCCGCGAGGCGCTCCGCCATGTCTTGGACAAGGCCGCGAAAAAACACGGCGGAGTGTTCGCCGTGCTGATCGATGGAATCGGCGACCTTTGCGCGGATCCGAACGACCCAGGGGAATCCTTCGCTTTGGTGCATGAACTTCACGCGCTGGCCATCGCGCATGAGTGCACAATCGTCACCGTATTGCACGAGAATCCCGGTAGCGAAGGCGGCAAGACCCGCGGCCACCTTGGCAGTCAGCTTGAACGCAAGGCGGAAACCAACCTCCGATTGGCCAAGGACAAGGAAGGCGTGACGACGATATGGGCGGAGCGCGCTCGGCACTGCTATCTTCCGCGGGAGTCGGGCCCATGCTTTGCCTGGAGCGACGAGAAACGGATGCACATTTCGGTGGGAACGGCCGGCGAAGTCAAACGGGCCGCCAATCGGGGGAGAATGGAATCCGAGGCGGATTCGGCTTTCGGTGGGGAATCTGCCGTCACCTATTCCGACCTCGTGACCGCCATCATGGACGCGCTGAACGTGATGGACCGCGCAGCCAAGAATCGCATCAAGACCTGGCTGGCGGAGGGAATCATTCGGAAGGATTCGACCGGGAAATACCACCTTGTGAACCCATGAGAACACCCACTAGTGCACGAGTGCATATTGGTGCATTTCCGGTGCATGTGCACCCGGAGTGCACGAGTGCATTTCCCTATATAGGGAATGCACCGTGTAGTGCACCAAATCGCCGCGACAAGGTGCAATACCAAGTCTATTACCAGACTGGCCTCCAGCATTGGAGAGAGAATCTGCCTACGGCACGCGAGTATCCGAGGATCTGTATCGCAAGACCAGTCCCAGCGACAAGCGGCAGCGGAAACCCCTGCGCCCGTATGCACAATCGTTGGGGGCGTTAAGATCCGCTCATGCCCAAGACTCTGAATGTGCGCCAAGAACGCTTCTGCGAGTTCATCGCCGCCGGCGAGAACCAGACGGACGCCTACCTCAAGGCCGGGTTCAAGGTGCCGCGGGATGATGCAAGAAAGCACGCCGCCAGACTGATGACAAATGATGGCGTCTTGGCGCGAATTGCCGAACTCCGCAAGCCGCAGACAAAGGCAGCGCTGCGAAAGAAGGAGGACAACCTTCAATTTCTTGCCGAAGTGATCGCAACGCCCCTGAGTCAAATCGGCCCAGACAGCCCCCTGTGTGTGGAGTATGTCGAGGAATACGTTTCCGGTGGTCCAGAGAGGAAACGGCGACATGGGCACGTATCAGCAGGTAACGAGATTGCCCCGCCGGTCATCATCCGGCGGCGGGTGAAGAAGCTCGATCCGCTACGCGCCATCGAACTCTACTCGAAAATGCTTGGGCACTTCGAGCCGGACAGAACCGAAATCGCTGTTCCCTCTAAGACGCTAATCAGCATCAAGGAACGCGCCGCCCAGATTGTGAGTGCCCTTGGTCGCCGTTATGAGGAAACCCCTTCGCCGGTGCCCGAGTGGGGGCAGAACCGGCAAAACGATTCTTCGCCACCAGAGGTCAAAGGATGATCTCCGAGAGCGCATGGGCTATCCGGAATCCCCGGACATCTACCAAGCTGGGCTTGGCGAGGGCTGGGAAAACACGCTCGACGAGGCGGTGAAAGCCTCGCAGGGAGTCAAAACTTCACCCCGAAGTGAAACGCCCGGAGACCTACCCCGGCCGCGGGCTTGCTCCGGCCATGGCCACGCTGGGAAGTTCGCCGGGGCCGGAGGGCGGCGGCTTCTCCCGCGAGAAAGCAGAGATCCTGAAAACCGCGCCCCGAGGCAAAGATGGGCACCCGCTCGCTCCGAATGGGGAGCGATCCAAACTCACGGAAGACCAGTGGGCTGCCGTGCGGACCAAGGCATTCAAGCGCTGGTTCGGGGATTGGATCGAAGCGTTGAAAGCAGCCGTGTTGCGAGGGAAGCCCGTGGCAACAGTGCGCATGGGAGCCATCCAAGCGAGGCCTGGAGAACGAGCGAGTGACGCAGCCTACCGCTGGCTTGAAGAAAACCCACAGACCGACATCGAGCGCAAAGGACTCGGAAGCGTAGTGTTCGACAAGAAGTCTATCGAGGACACGCTTGGTCATGGCTTCAGCGGGCCGAAGCTCAATGCGTTGACCGCCGTCCGCAGCGTGATCGAAAGCGGAGCGGAGCTTGACGCATCCATGTCATTCGACGGCAAACCGCTGATGAATTGGGTGGTCGCTGCCCCGGTGGAAATGGACGGTAATCGGCACCTAATGTTTGTCCGCATCCGCAAGGATATGGCAGAACCAACCTCCTTGCACCGGTTCTATGTCCACGAGATCGTCTTGCAAGAATGGGTGGAAAATGAAGAAACCAGCCCCTTCAAGACCGGCTCCGATCCTGAGGTCTTCAGGGGTAAGAAATCCGGTGGGACTGGTTTCTATTTGAGCCTCGCACGGAGGGCGCTTGCCGTCAACCCGGAAACCGTCTCCAAGATCGTGGACCCCAATGGCGAGCCGCGGGTGGTGTTCCACGGAACAGCCTCCGAGTTTGACACCTTCGACGAAAACGCCGCGAAACTTTATTGGGACGATGAGCATGGTTTCTTCTTCGAGACCAGCGAGGCTTTCGCCAAGGACTACGCCGACGCGGCAGAAGTGATGCTTTACCAGTCCGGCCGAAATAGGAACGCCAAGGGTCGGGTCATCAGTGCCTTCCTCGACATCAAAAACCCTGCGGAAGAGGATTTCTCGGGGGAATACGATACGCCGGCGGAATGGATCGACGAGCATTTCAATGGAAGGTATGCGGACGACCTGAAATCCCGCGGCCATGACGGCGCGGTGTTCACTTCCAACGGGGAAGCGGTGATTGTGGCCTTCCAGCCGAATCAGATCAAATCTGCCACGGGCAACAACGGGGAGTTCTCCCGCGGCAATCCATCTACGCTCGGATCCTCCCCCTCCCCCGAATCCTCCGCCGTGCAGGAAGCGCTGGCGAAAATGCCGCCGCTGTTCCGCAAGGTGTTCGAGGACATCGAGGCCGGGGATTCCCCAGCGGTCGTGATGAAGCGCCACGGCATCACCGAGCGGGCCGTCACCAACATCCTGAACCAAGTGCGCTCGCGCTTGGCCACGGCCACCGCCGCGGCATCCCCCGCTGGTTTGCAACCGGTGATGGAGGGCGACCAGTTCAAGGGCGGTCGGCCCGATCTCGCGCTGTCCACCAATCCCACCGTGGCCGCAGTCGATCAAACCCGCAACGAATCCGGAGTGCCGGACGTGCGCGGGTGCCTCCATACTCAAACGTGGGTCTCACCCCTTGCGCAGTTCCTTTTCCGCCCAATCCATCGCCTTTTTCATGTGCTGCCTCAATGATGCGGCTTCGGCCGGTGTCAGCGGGACGGGTTTAGCCTTCGGCATCACTGCATTCACCCGCTGGACGGTCGAAACGCTCTTCCCTGTGATCTTGGCGGTGTTGCGGATCGAATGGCCTGCCCGAAGCTGCTTCACCACATCCTTGTGCGTGGCAAGGAAGTCCTTGGACGACATCGTGGAACCGGCTGGACGACCGAGTTTTCTGCCCTCCCGGCGCGCCTTGGCCAGGCCGGAGTTGATTCGTTCCACCAAGGTTTCCCGCTCGCTGCGGGCCATTTCCGCCAACAACGAGAACATGATCGAAGCCGCGGGGTTCCGCTTGCCGTTGGAAAGCAGCGTTTCGATCCGCTGGGCGTGCCAGTAGAGCGACACGCCAAGCGCTTCCATCTCCTCAAGAAACCGGTGGGCGGTCGAGTTCCGGCGGGCCAGGCGGGAGACCTCGTGGACCAGCACCTTGCGGATCTTCCCGCCAGCGGCGAGTTCTCGGACGCGGCTCAGGTCGTGGCGGTCGCCGTCCTTGGCGTTTCCGGATAGGCCGGCGGTCTCGACGACCTCGACGACCTCCCACCCGCTTTCCGCGGCCACCTGCTCCAGTTCTTGGATCTGGCGGGTCGTGTTTTGCTTGTCGGTGGAAACCCGTGCCAGGATGGCGACCGGGACGCGTTTGGTTTTTTGGGGAGCAGTCACGGTTGATTCTAGTAAAATGTATTCAAATAATCAACTCTTTTCCTGAACACGCCTTTTGCAAGTCAACTGATGCCCGGAGGCCGCTTGATTCCATTGTAGCCGTGCGGAATGATTTTTTGAATACAGTTGGCAGATTCACTTTTCAAAGATCCATTGCCGCACCATTCCGCCGCAACCATTCCTTCCTTTCCGCGTAATCCGGCATCACCTTGTCAACCTCGTTCCAGAATGCGTCGCTGTGGTCGAGGTGGTGGAAGTGGCAAAGCTCGTGCACGGCGATGTAGTCGATGATCCTTGCGGGAGCCATCATGCACTTCCAGTGGAAAGCCAGATTCCCCGTTGGTGAGCACGAGGCCCATCGATGCCCCAGATCCCGGACATCCACCTTGCCCGGAGTCACTCCAACCTTGGGCGCGAAATACCGGACCCGCTGCGCGATCCGCTCCCGCCCCCTCGATACGAAGTAATCGCGAAAGGCCTTTTGGGCCGCAGGCACTTCGCCACAGTCCACGATGTCCCGCCTCAACCTGAATCGTCCGTCCTTCAGGAGCAGCGGCTCCTCCTGGTCGCCCACCAGCAGCAGGCGATAGGACCGGCCAAGGTAGAGAAAGCCCTCTCCATTCCGGTATTCACGAAGAACCCGGGTGGCATTAAGATCCCGCCACTCCGCCAGATTCTTGTAGATCCAGAGCCGCTTGGCCTCGACGATATCCTCGATCCGTTGATCCGCGACGTGTTCGGGCGCGCGGACGATCACCCGCCCATCCGGCTCGATGACGATATCGGCCGTCCTCCGAGGAGTTCGGACTACTTCATAGGAAATGGGATCGCCGACATTCACTGGATCAGGTCTTGGTGGCGTTTTTCCGCAAGTTTCACGATCTCCACGGCGATCCTCTCATGCCGCGCCGCCAGTTCGGGGATTCCGGAGAGCAGAAGATCGGTGCCGATATTGCCCTTGAGCTGTTTGACCTCGATAGGCTTCTTCCAGAAGTCGATGATATCGATGGTTTTCTGAAGAGTTTCCACCAAGGCCAAAATCAGCCCGGCGAACTTATCCCGGTATGGTTCGGGGACCGTGCCGCCAAAGGCAAGATCCGCCACGTAGTCATGGAAAGCGCTGGTTTTGCGGTCCATGCCACCGGCTTCGGCCTTTCTGCCTTCCCGGGCCTCTTGAATCAGGGGTTCCATGCCTTTGGCCAGCAGGTCCCACTGGTCCCGATGGTCCTGAATGAGCTTTTCCAGCTTCTCACTGAGCTTTTTGTAGAAGGCCGGGTCCTCGTCGAAGTGAACAGTGCAATGCTTGCGAATGGCGTGCTCCATCTCGCTCGCCTTGGCTTCGGCATTGCCGCCGGAGTGATGCCCGACATGGGCGAGGAAATCCGGTGACATCAACTCAACCGGCGGAATCTTCGGGTTGATGCCCAGATCGATGAGGTGCTCGTTGATCAGTGCCCTAACCTTCTCCCCCGCATCCGAGATATCGAGCGACTCATCCTTGTAACGCTCCTTCACCATCCGCAGCAGATAGCCGAGCCGACGGGCTGGACCGCGATACGGGTTGGCGGAGGGATGTGGCAGTATGAGATTCAGGCTTTGGAGAAACTTCTTCAGATACACCTCGAAGTCCGCGCGGCGCTTGATGTCCTTCATCGCGGTCACCGCCGCGTGGATGACGCCGACTTCCTCTTGGGGGGCTGCCTTGTCCCCTCGCAGGAAAGCCTCGATCCCGTTTACTCCGCATGACTTGAAATGCTGGATCAACCGCTGGTAGCGCTCCTCAAGAATGGGCAATTCCGTCAGGCGATTCTTCAGCCCGAGTTCCAAATCCTCCGCATCCTCGCCGGTGTAGATCGAAAGTGCCTCTGTCAGGTGGTTCGCCAAGCCGATGTAATCGACAATGAAACCGCGCTGCTTGCCCTTGGCCACCCGGTTCACGCGTGCGATGGCCTGAAGCAGGTTGTGCTCCTTCAGGCGCTTGTCGATGTACATCACCTGCTCGATGGGAGCGTCAAAGCCGGTGAGCAGCATGTCGCAGACGACCAAAAAAGCGATACCGGTCAATTCGCTCTCCGGATCGCCGAAATCAAACGGCTTGCAGAAATTTTCGACCGCATTCCACCGCTTCGCCTCCTTGCGGGCTTCGGTAATCACGGCCAGTTCGTTGGTAGCATCCGAGGAAACGACCACCACCACCTTGAGGAACTCCAGCCGGCCGATCAGATGATCGTCCGGCTTGGCCTTCAGTCTCTCCTTCTCGATACGCTCAACCAAAGCCTCGCGGATGGCCTTTTGGTAGCGAATCGCTGCCAGCTTGGAATGGCAAACCACTTGAGCCTTGAAGCCATCGGGCAGGATGTTGCCGATGTAGTGGTCCACCAGATCACGGGCGATGGCCGCAATCCGTTTCTCCGCTTCCAGAATGTCGCCGCTTGCACCGTATTTCTTCTTGATGGCCTCGATTTCGGCATACGAGCGCTTCTTGAAGAGATCCTCGAACTTCGTGTCGAAGCCGTGACGGTCTTTCAACGCGGTGTCCGCCGTCCGGCCCTCGTAGAGGATCCGGAGCGTCGCACCGTCTTCCACAGCGTCCATCAGCTTGTAGGTGTCGATGTATTCGCCGAAGCGCTTCACTGTTCGCTTGTTGCCGTGCTTCTCTGTGATCAAGGGTGTGCCGGTGAAAGCGATCCGGGTGGCATTGGGAAAGGCCTCGAAAACATTGTCACCGAGGTCGGAGCCCTGGGTGCGGTGTGCCTCGTCGATCATCAGGAGGATCCTCTCCGATTCATTGACGATACCGAAGCTCGTCGCCGCCGGCGGCTTGGCGTAGGCGATGACATCAGCCACCAAGGCAGGCAGCGCTTCCTCGCGCTCCATGAACTTGTGAACCATCACCATGTTCAGATCGGAAGCATCCGTTCCCAACTGCTCCCGAAGCGCTACGGAACTTTCGATCACATTGACCCTGCCACCGATCAGCTTGGCGGTCTCGGTCAACTGCTCTTCGAGATCCACCCGGTCGTTGACCATGACGATCTTGAAATCGGACAAATCCGCGGCGGCCCGGATCATTCGGGCGACAAAAACCATGGTGAGCGATTTTCCGGACCCCTGGGTGTGCCAAACCACTCCGGATCGCTCCTCGGGAGATTGTCCGGCACGCAATCGCGCGACCATCTTTTTCGCAGCGCGATACTGCTGGTATCGGCAAACCACCTTTACCCGTTTCCCGGAGTCGGTATCCATGAAAACCGAACAACTCCGCAGGACATCCAGCAGTGTCTCCGGCGGCAGCAACCCTTGAATCAAGGTCTCCTGCTCCCGTTCGATTCCCAAAGGCGGCGTGTAGCTTCTGAACTTCTCCGGCCAGATGTCCTTCCATGGGTAGAAATGCTCGTATCCGGAGCTGATCGATCCATAGCTTGCCCTTTCCCCACAGGTCGCGATCAGCAGCAGATTGGTGTGAAAAAGCCGAGGTTCGCCCTCCTTCAGTCCGGCAGAGCGGGTTTCCTCGCGTCCGTTCCGGTAGCGGAGAAGCTGCTCGAAGGCGGCGTGCATCGGGTTGGCGGTATTCGCATCGCCGATCTTCGCTTCCACGATCACCAGCGGGATGCCGTTCACAAACAGCACGATGTCCGGGATGATGAAGGCCTTCACGCAGCCCGGTGTATCGATCCGGAACTGGTTGATGGCATGAAACACATTGCGCTCGGGGCGCGCGAAATCGATCAGCTTCACCACCGGATCGGCTTCGCCGGTTTCCTCGTTCCGGTCCACCTGCGCCTTGAAGAGCAGCTTCTGGATTTCCTCGTTGGCCTCAAGCAAGGTCCGGTTCGGCTGCCGGAGGATCTGACTTCTCAAATCCTCAAGCTGCCGGTCGGTGAGCCATGGGTTGAGCGTCCGCACCGCATCGCGGAAGACCTGTGGCAACAGCCACTCGCGAAAACTCTCGCGCAAGCTCGCCGCTGGGGCCGAGGGAATCATTCCACATCCCTGATCGACCACCTTCCAGCCCAGCGCGGCAAGCTGGTCGAGGAAGGGTTTCTCGACGTGGAGGTACTCCGACATGACTGCTGCGACAAATATCAGGCCGCGGCTATCGGTTCAAGCCATCCTCCCTGGACCAAGCGTTTCAGTGCCGCCTCCACCTGTGTGCGGCTCATCAGCGCCAGCTTGCGCTGGTTCCACGCCGGCTGGGAGGATTCCCAGTTTCCGATGCCTTGCATGACACACTCCAAACCCTGCCCTTGGCACTGCCGGGTAGCCACCCAGTGGACGGTCGCAAGCAGCTCCATGCCGAGCGGTGTTTCAAAACCCTCGATCAGCCTGCCAACCCGTTCCATCCTCTGGAGAGCGTCCGAATGCTCCCGCAGAAACTCTTCCGCCTCGTCCAAGGCACCCGGCAGCAGAGTCAGTTCGGTTTCAGCCCGGTCATGATCACCGACCCCTTGCACATAGTGTCCGTCGATGTGGGTCAGGACGTGCCGCAGGGTGGGCGCGTAGGGTCCATATTGATTCTTGACGAAATCCAGTTTCAACGGTTGGCCCGCACATTGGGCGAAGTAGCAAAGCTTCTGCACCTCGATCTTACTCAGCGAATAATCCAGCTCCCGATACAATGCGATCAGCTTGATCAGGACGGCACGACCGGGCGTCATGTCCGGTTTCTTGGTGCGGATTTCCATCTCGGTGGCGCGTGGCGCTCCTTCAGGCCCGTAGGCATGAACCGCCACATCGTCCTTGAGCGGAAGGAATGCCTTCTCGATCAACGGCCGCACGACCGCCCAATCAAGGCCCCCATTGCCGCAGCCCAGCGGCGGGATCGCAATTGAACGGATCCCATGCTCCTGAACCACCCTGACGAGGTCCTTGAGACCGTCCTCGATGAAAGACAGCTCCGATTTGCCCCGCCAATGGTCTTTGGTCGGAAAGTTGATGATGAAGTAGGGCTTCCCGCCGAATTGTCCCAGTTCGTGCACGAACATGCGCCCGGGACGCACAATGCCCTGCTTGCACGCCTTTTCGTACGACTTGAAGTTCTCCGGCCACTTCTGCTTGAACTGGAGTGCGATGCCCTTGCCCATCACGCCGACACAATTGACCGTGTTGACGATGGCATCCGCCTCCGCCTTCAACAGATCGCCTGATGTGATCACCATGCTCATCGCGTGAAATACCAATCGGTCCGGGTTTCGACGGTGCAAGAAATACCGTGGAGTCTAAGCAGGTCTTCCACCCGGGCCTTGGCCGCCACAGTGTAGGTGCCGATCAGGCGGATACAAGACAAAGGAAGCCATTGATACACAAGGAATTCCGCCTGCCGGACTTCCTTGCGGGTCATCCAGTGGGGATGCCGGTCGTCGGTTCGGTTCTGCCAGTATTGGGCGTAATCTCCGATCAGCGGCGGCTCGAAAAACACCCGCCAATCAATCTTTCCCAAGTCCTCCAGCCGGTTGAAGGCCTGGGCGTAGCCAACCACCGCGTGGCGGTCGAAGAAAACGAATGGCCGGCCCGATGCCGCGATGTTCTGGGCGGTCGTTACCAAGTGGATGATCTCGCCCTGGGGTTTGGCGTTCGGGATGGAACCCCGGTGGTTGCAATACAGCATCGGTGACCGGGGAGCGAAGTAGAATGGCACGTAATCGTGTAACGGCCCGCCCGGCGGCACCGAAACCACCACCCGAGCCCGCCGATCCTGCACTTCCTCATTCGCGATGGACCAACACGCGCCCGGATCCTGGAGATTTTTCGCCGTCAGCCGTCCCTCACCCAGCATGGACGCGAGGTTCTCCACATGCGTGATGTGGAAAACCGCGGTCTTTGCAAGGTGTTGGTCGGGCATCATGTCAGTAGCCTTCCACAAAGTCTTTCACGCGCTCCCCGGTGGCGGCGTAAAGCCGTTTCATCGCATCCACGGCGTTTTCAATGGCTGCCGGCCAGCCTGCCTCATCGGTCCAGCCGCCGGGCACAACGAAACGAATCCGGGCCGCCCGGCTGCCATCCATCCTGTCCCATACAAGCTTGCCACCGAACGCCGCTTCGATTGCCGGCCTCTGGCTCATCAAGTGATCGAAAAGTGCCTTGTTCCTGACCTCGTCGCGGTCATCGATGTAGAGAACCGCATACGTTTCGGATTGGGTCACCTTGTAAATCCACCATTGCTTGTGCCGACGTGTGCCGATCCAGTTCGTGGGGCAGGCGGTCAGGTGCCCGTGCATCCCGCCAGTCTCCGCAGCATGGGCCAAGAGTTTCTCAAAGAACCGCATCTGGATCTGCCCCCGATTGCCGGGGCCTTGAGCGTTGCCGTTGGACGGGGGTTCCTCATCCTGGATCTCCGGAACTTCGTCCGGCACCGGCGGCTTTTCGCCGTCCAAATCGATCCTTGAGGGGTTCCAGACCCACTCCGCCAGCCGGAGGTAGAGTTCCTGCCGCTCCGCCTGCTCTTCCGGCCCGAAGGCTTCGTAATCCCGGAAGGCGAGGTCCGTGTCCGCGATGAGTTTCTTGAAGGCCGGGTTGTTCTGATAGGCCCCCGGATGGAGGCTGCGGGCGAGCAGGTTCTGGCTGTGGCCGAGGTAGGCGTCGCGCTTGGCCGGGTAGCTGGCGTCACCGAGGCTTTGGTTCAGGCCGCGCTGGAGGAGAAGCAGGCCGCCAAGGCGGTTGCGGGCCTCGTCGAAATCGCTCGGGTGCTTGAAGTGTTCTGTGAAATCCTCCGGGTGGTTTGCCCAGATGTGCTCGATCTCGAAAGGCCGGCCGCGGCCTTGGGAAATGAGGTCCTCGAAATGCGAGTTCAGGCCGCAGCGGGTGTCCACCCAGTGCGTGAGCCGGGCCAGCACATGGCGCACCTGCCGGTAATTCTGCTGGTGCAGGCGGAAACGCGGCTGGGTGGCGAAACGCTCGGGCTGGTCGTCCAGTTGCTTGCGCAGGATACCGGAAAGCTCCTCCAGATTCCGGCCGCGCAGCTCCTTGGTGAGGATGAAGACGGTGTATTTCACCGACGAGTAGCTAGTCGTCCGGAAGTTCCAAGCCCGCCGGGCGAGCCAGATGTCGAGGAAATCCGCCACCATCGACACCTTGCGGCGGGTGGTTTCCTCAGGATCGTCTGGCGAGAGGGCGGCGAGGATGACCTGTGTTTGCAGGGTGAACCCGCGGTCCTCGTTGTAACGGATGGATTCCCAACCAGGAGTGACCAGTCTCGCAGCTTTGCGAATGGCCAATGTCTGGCGGGCGTAGAAATCCAGATCCCGCTTCACGAATCGGACGAAGTCGTCCGAAGCCTTGAGCTTGAGCGAGGGGTTCGGCTCGCGCACCCAGCGGTGGAACTCGGTGCCAATCCGCTCGTAGTCCTTGTTCTCCGCGCCCTTCTTGCCGGGGCGGATGGTTTCCGCGTGGCAGGCCCGCAGCCAGTTCTTGAAGAAATCAATGTCCTCGCGCACGTCGTCGCGTTCCTCGTCGCCGCCGAGTTGCTTCAGCTCGTGCATTCGCGCCTTCCACAGGGCGTTCACGGCGTTCTGGTCCGGCTCGTGGGTGATCTTGGCCAGGATGTAGCCCTTGAGCATTTCCGGCAGGCTCAGCGGCAGCCCGCGGTCATTCATGGTCTCGAAGATCGTGTAGGCGTCCTCATCGGAAAACGCCTCGATCTCCACCAGATAGACGTTCTCAAGTAACCAATCGACGAAATACACCACCGCCGGCCCTTCGATCTCCTCCGGGAAATGGTCGAGGATGGTCTCGTAACGGTCAGCGATATTCCGGACCGACTCGCTCGCGCCGTCCAGCTTCGGCGGCTGGCCTTCCAGCAGGGCCTTCACCACTTCCGTGCGCTCCGGCACGTCGATGTTGAAGCTCTTCTGCCCGAACTTCATCGAGTGGACTAGATTGAGAATCGGCGTCGGCTCCGACTCGTTCTTCTGCTGGTGGTGCAGGAAAATCAGCAGAAGGGTGAGACTTGTGAGTCGCTGCTGGCCGTCCACGATGAAGCGCTGGCCGCCCTTGTTGCTGATGACGATGGAGCCGAGGAAATAGTGCTCGTATTTCGCGATCTCATGCCGCGAGTGGTTCGGATCGTAGCAGCCGAGGAACTTGCCGGTGAGGTCGTCGATCAGTTCCTGGATCTGTCGCTCCTTCCACGCGTATTCCCGTTGGTAGGAGTCAATGCTGAACTTCGCCCCGTCGAGCAGTTCGCGGATGGTCCGGGCGTTTGCGTCGATGCGTTTCATTCTTCCAGATTGTCTGAATCTTGCGCGTTCTCGGAGGATGTGACTTTACGAGGCGAATCAGCCTCAAGAGCCTTCAAATACTCGTCAATTGCAGGCTGCCACCATTTTGGAATCTTCAAATCAACACCGCACTGGGCAGCGTTTGATGGAATATCCCGGAGATAGTGGGCGTGCTTCCCCAGAAACGGTCTGCATGTGGCAGTGCGCCAAAGCGCCGGCATCAGTTTCTTATCACCAACAAGAGCTTTGCCGGCGACATCGTCACCGGGATTGTGATTCTCCAGCAAGTATCTGATCCATTCGAGGAATGCGTAGGCATTGCCCTGCACGGCAGGCGTCACTGATCTCTTGGAAAACGCCCCAACCAATTTTTTCCAATGAGCAACCCAAAGCTGACTTTTCTGGTTCTCAATCAACCGACGCATCTCGCGGGTTCCGCTCCGTTGCCATGCGATTCTCGCGATAAAACCTTCCTCCTGAATTCCGTCTATGACGTGCTTGCTCAGTTGGTCGTCAACAAGCGCATTGAGCTGTCGCGCAAAAACAGTTGAAGCGGGGCCTTCGATTCTTCTCCCGCCGCGTGGACCAACGCTGCGAACGGCGTCCAGCAGGATCTCAAAGTCGGAGTCCCATCCAGAAACCAGACGCACAAGCATGGGGGCCATCGATCTCCACGCCAAGCGATGAACCACGTTCTTGGTCTCGGCAAAGGGAACTAATTCTCCGAGGAGAGGCTCCAGTGGAATCCATTTTCTTTCCTCCAAGTCCGGATGAAATCCAGCGGGCCGTAACACGAGTTCCTCAAGAAGTTTCAGCAGCTTCAATGCCTTTGCTCGGTTGTCCGTACGCTCCGATTTGGTGAAGGCGCCATCTGCGATCTTCAAGGATTCCTTGAGCTGATCCAGCAGCAGCGTAATCAGGCCAGACGCCACTTCGGTCATCAGAGATCCCTGAGTTTCGGCGTGGTGCTCGATCCAACTGCCAATGGCGGGGATCGAATCGCTTCCCTTCCATTCTTGAAGCAAACTATCGAACTCCTTTCCTGTTACAGCCTTGGGGCGTTCGACCAAGGTGGATTGGTAAATCACTCCATCGACACCTTCACCCATCCAGAGATCAAGGTGTCGGCAA
>Ga0315904_10005677_pt1 | contig 17264 bp, 14 predicted proteins | sample LakEriMetagenome_6_FD_203529 | JGI IMG/M metagenome (GOLD analysis project Ga0315904, IMG submission 203529) | Freshwater fungal communities from buoy surface, Lake Erie, Ohio, United States - Buoy 12 MA120 | ecosystem: Environmental > Aquatic > Freshwater > Lake | place: USA: Lake Erie, Ohio...
TTCTTCACAGGCCCCTTGGTCTCCGCTAAATCAACGAGTGAACTAGTGACCTTTCTTGCCGATGTACACTTTGGTTATAGCATGAAGCGCTCGGGTATTCGCGAAATTGAACCCAAGCACAGCTGGTCACTCACCTATTCACGCACCATCCTGGGCACGCAGGAAACATTCAAAATTGATTGTGTGCTCGAGAGAGATACGTGTCGGGTGGTGTTGGATGAAAAGAGTAAAACGGCCATTTTTAAACAATGACTAAGCAAAGCGGGCACAAAAACAAAATTTGCAGAAGGCGAGGAAAGTGAGATATGGACAAGGACATATCATCTTTCTCAAAACTGAAAAGAGGCAATTACAAAGTGTATCGGGGATTAAAAAAAACTTATTCCCGTTTTTAGAAATGAGGAGTACTGATATAATGAACTTACTTTTATTTTACTCATGACAAAACTTAAAATGGTGATACTATTCGCCTCTCTTTTTTTGAGCGCCTGCACTGAAAACCCAAGCAAGAAAATACCGGTTTCTGCTGAGTCAGGAACGAGTATGCTGTCAGATACAACCGCTGTCCTAGCGAGCGAAAAAATCAACTTCGCAGACCTGGAGCAGTACTATACGGCTGATAGTCTATTCAGCTTCGTAGCCCCCAGAGGATTTTTTATTTCAACGAAAAAGGGCCTGCAAGCAAGAGATCAAGATTTTGAGATGGAAACTCAAACCTTTACACAGTACTATCCATGTGATCCGGAAGAGGAAATCTTGACAGTAAAATCACTGCAAGGAAAATTCATGCAAGGCATCAATGTGACCTATAAGACAGCAAAATCCGATTTTTTCGTTGTTTCCGGGTTTGACCAACAAAATAAGATTGTATATGTAAAAGGCGTTTACTCAGAGCTGCACTCTATGCAGGGACGTGAAGAAGGCGAACCCGCCCTCATGTGGAGTAAGGCCGGAGTCATTCGATTCACCTATCCGCAAGATAAAAAAACAGATTTCAATCGCGTGGTGGAAATAATTACCAATTCACTTCAAGTGGATCACGATATGATGTAAAAAGCATCACCACAAGCTAGGCTTCTCGAAGTATCTTTGCGAATGACATTGTCACAATCTATTTGAATTAAATTCTTCTCTCCAACGTTCTATTCCAAAGTTTTTTCACCGCTGAGTTGCGAGTGTTGCCCAGCCAATCTGCTATTATGTTTTCAAGCGCCGGCGACATGGGCCCCTGAGGATCATTGGACCATAGGGGTATCATGGCCAACAGGAGCCGGTCCTCGTCACGCTCGCCCATTTTGGCAAGGGATGGAGTTCGTTCCAGAAGCGCTTTAACTTGATTCTTTCCGACTGGCTCGATAAGCAGTTTGCGCTGCAATTCATACATACGCATGGGTTCAGCGAAACGATTGTAAGCATAACTCATAAAGTTATCGAAGTGCTCACCTTTGGAGTCTTCCAAGGCTAAAACACGTTGTAAGAAATAAAAGCTCTTAGCCAAAGCTTCACCGTTTCCACATGTCTCGAAATTTAATCGACGCCATGATTCATCGCTGGTCATTTCAACCATTTCATTTCGACGCTTCTCGGCTGCTCCTAAGCGTTTATCGCCTCTATGATGCAGATAACTTTCAAATACGTGCTCCGTTGAAAAATGCATGGCATAAGCAAGCAAATCACCTGAAAAATTAATATCTCCATTCGCTAACTTCCATTGCAACGACCAATCACAAATTCGATCGCGGCAAGCATGCAATTCGGTAGTATAGGTTTTACTCAAAAACTCACGAAGCGACTCATGAAACAATTGGTAATCTTCGACACCTTCGGTAAGGGGATTCTCGTACAAAAACTCCAAACATGCATACAGCATTCGATTTCGAAGCGATGAGGTATCGATTCCCATCCAATTGGCAGCCAGCTCGACCGAAACAAAATCTTTAGCTGCAGCGAGATACAACAAATAACTAATAGAACCGGCATTCTCCTTTTCAAGACGCAACAACGCTGTTTGGTACAAATCGTCCATTCCTTTGGGCAGCGTAGCAATCTGATTCAGCTTATAAATGCTCTGCTCCAAGCCTCGACAAAGCATTTTCAAATACAGCGGATTTCCCTCACTGATACGCAATACCTCATCGATATAGTCTTGTTGCATTTCGTATTTACTTACGTGTTCCATCAGAACAGCGCGTATATCGGGTAGCGCTAAACCTCCCAATTCAAAATAGGACTTTCTCTCTCGGTCCAGTTGTTCATAGAAGGTAAATCGCAACTCTTGCTGAGGTCGTGCACCATAGATGACCTGAATTTTTTCGGGCAGTAGCTTAGGTAACAAACTCAGCAAGGGGTCACCCGACTTAATCTCATCCAAACCGTCGACCACAATGAGCAAGCGCTCCTCATCCTTCAACTGCTTGCACACCTGCTCTATTCGTGCAGTAAAAAAGCCTTGCTTTTCAACATCGGTTTTACCAAGGTCGAAACGCAGGCTGAACATGTAATCCAGTCGCTGATTAACACTATCGAAAAACTGCGAAGCCGTTTCTGTTGCTCCACGGCGAATAAAATATTCTATTAGATGCAACTTAGTTTCCGGCCAATTACTGCCAACGTCCATCGACTCGCGCACTTCAGGGCTGCAGCGCGCCAATTGAGTAGCTCGGGCCAATAAGGCGCTTTTGCCAACACCCGGAGGCCCCCAAATACACAAGAAACGGCAATCATCGTTCGAAAGGAACGAAGCAATTTCACCTAACTCTTTCCTCCGGCCCTTGAATACCTCGGTAAGCATTTCAACCTGTTGTCGAAAAGGCTCCGTGTCGACGTTGCCTATTTTCTTCCACTCTTCGATGGGGATGTATTGCAGTAATTCCTGCTTCAGGCGGGTATCTTTAAAATGCTCGGCATTGGGGTAATTCAGATAATTCGCATGCTTATCCTTCAGGTCATTGTAGAAAAAAAAGTCGGCGTTTTGATCTTTCAGCTTAAAGCTCAAAACAGGATATGCATCGATATACTCACCCTTCGAGCAAAACCAACTGTGGCCGGGAACAGGATTAGGTATTTCATGAAACGTCTCCAGGCGTGATGCCTTCGCACGAAAGCACTTACTTTCCGTCGTACAGATTACCAATTGCGTTTCCCTCAGTGAAACCGCTTCGGTAAGTAATTGAAGCATACGAGGCCATAGTTCTTCCAGATCCTTTTTGCACGCCGCATCGGATGGTGTTGCACCATGCGCATAACTGTTACGAAAAGCAATCAGATTATTGTTGCCGTCGAAGGCTTTTTTAATGCTGCTCTTATCGTTCAGCAACTCCTTTTCAGCACCCTGCAAGATGTGAGGTATATTGAGTTCCTTTAGGATAGACGCGATATCGCGGGCAAACTTCCACCAAATACCCAGACTCGGCGTTTTCAATCCCGCTGAGAGCATCACCTTGACTTTGGTGAATGATTCATCGCTCATACCGGAATTATCCTGATCAAGACGATTACGCATTGCATGTAAAAAGGTAGCTATACTCGCGGCCGTGTAGAGCTTGCAGAACACTTCAATAAGATCAATAAAACGATGCACTTTGCGAAATGGCTGTGAATCGTCCTCGCGCACAAAAGCTTGGTAAGCATCCCATAACGGTGTGGGCAAATTCAATTCTATTTCCGGAGGAAGGGTCTTCATGAGGTCTGCATTAGTTGGGTAAGCTCACGCGCTTCATCTTCTTCCAGCAGCTGAGCGTGTTGCATTTCCGCAATTAGGTGTGGAACAGAGTTGGCCAATTCTTGCTCCGCCCGCTCTTGAAGTTGTGTTTTATATTTTTCTAGAGCGCGTGGCTTCACAAAATCGGCAATAGCCGGGTGTTTGCATAACTCCAGCATCACCGAAGCTGATGGCCCACTTGCTTGAGGTTGAAGGAATAGTTTTTTGACTGCATCAGCTATCTTACCTTCCTTGTCACACTCAATCAATTGCTCCAATGAAGAAGCCAGTTCATCGGGGCTTGATTGCAAGTGCAACAATACCTGATAAACACCTTGCGGCTCACGAACAATTGATGGCTGTTGCAATAGGTTGCGCGCCGCCTTGCTGCTAATGGAAGACTCATGAATATCGTCGAGCAGAAATCCTGATTCGATTGGATAAGTTGCAGCCATGGCTTGAGACAAAGTAGCTATCGCCCTATCCTTTTCGACTTGTATTTGCATCTCATCGAGCAGGCGTCGGGCCTCCGAATAGTTTTCCCTTTGAGCATAGTGCTTAACAAGAGCAGCTATTACACGCTCACGCCATAGAGGGACCTTATCGTCGGTGGCCTTTTGCAACCAGAAGAGTACATCCTCCCTTCTATTGAGCGCAGCAAAAAACACCGCAGCGGAAGGGGCGATTTGGCGTTGTTCTTCACTCAGCCCCTCTAGCTGCTGCAACTGAGTTTGCACCCACTGCAGTAGGTTATCCCTTTCTTCGGGATACCTTTCTAGTAACTCAGAAATAGCTACGATAACAGGCCCGAGAATTACCTCCGTTTCGCGAGCAATATCGCGCTCAGCTACCGCCGCAAATAAACACGATAGGGCTTCCTCTTTTTTCAAATCAAGTGCAAGATTGCACCACGTTTCCCAGGTATAGGCGTCGAGGTCGTTTCCTTCCTCGGATTGGAGCCCACGGGAGCGCATAACGGAAATCATCCCCTGCATAAAATCGAATCTTACACCCGGTTCCAGGACAAATAAACACTTTATGATGGATCCAGCAAAACGATCGGCTGCTTTGCTAAATTCCAAATTCTCTATAAATAATCCAATATTATTCTTTATATAATTCTTATCGCATCTCGCAAAAGCTGTAGCCATTAATACTTCAAATGCTTCAATTGTATTATCGCTTTCAATTCTACGAAGATTTTCACAACCCGACAATGTTTGCAAATCACGAATGTGCGGGCAATTATTCATATTCAGAATTCTCAAAGATTTGATTCGTGAGATGGGTAAAACCATAATTAAATTCTCACAATAACTCAAATCCAATTCGACTAGTGAGTTCAGCTTATACATCCAATCGATTCGCTTCAATTGCTTATTAGACGATAAATCAAGCGTATGCAACCCAACCAGTTCAGCGATGGGTGAAAAATCTTCAATTTGCTTACAGAATGATATTCGTAAACTTCGCAAAGATTTCAGTTCAGAAATTGGCTGGATATCGCATATCGAAGCATCGTACAATTCTAATACCTCAAGAGATGGTATCTGAGCCAAATCCTTTAAATTCTTGACTCCCCTGCAATTAACTAAATTAATCGAGCGAAGGTTCTTAAGTTCATTCAATGGCGCTAATGTAGTTATACTATGGCAATTGCTAAGGTCGATTCGACTAGCGTTCTTCCAAGCCGGCAATTCTGACAATGACGAAATATCAACTACCGATGAGCAACTTGCTATGTTTATATAATTAAGATTACTTAGTTTTCTAAGAGGACTTAAATCGACAAGTTTAGCACAGCTGCTGATATCTAAATATTCGATTTTATCCAACTGCATTATCGGAGTAACATCTACTAACGCATTATTACCACTAATATCTAGCCTTAATAAATTATTCAAGGAAGCTAGCACATCAATAGTATGTAATCGTTCGAGGGACCTTAGGCGCAGATCTGTTAGCCCCGTAAGGCTTTTAATTGGCGCTATATCCTCGAGTCCCCAGCATGAGTCTATTGATAATCTATATAAGTTCTTCAAATTTGAAAGAGGCGATAGATCAGTTATACTATCACCACCACCCGCATCGAGTACCAAGCTTTTTAAATTTACCAACTCAGACAACGGCGTCAAATCAGAAAGGTGTTCCATTCCGCATAGATATAGATTCCTCAAACTAGGCAATTGCTTCAAGGCAGTAATGTCATCGAATTCTGAGTTTCCTTGAATTATTAGTCCTTCTAGATTATGGAATTCTCCAAGTTTGAATAAATCCAAGCTGGAAAGACTGTTTCCGAAGTTGCTATTCAACGATAAGTCCAGAAACTTAAAACAACTAAAATCATTTATTTTTTCAAAAAATGTATTCAACCCTTCCTCACTAACCCAAAGCCAATATCCTGAACCATTTATCCGTAGCTCAATTCCTACATCAGGGACATTCAAAAACTCGAGATTCAAATCAGAATGAAAGGTATTAAAATCTATGGTATAGGAATGATCCCAAAAACCGAGGCAAATTTTAATTCCTGTTCCAAAGCTATCATGATTGACCTCATTTATGTCAACAAGAATCTGTTCTGACTCCCCGCTGATGACTTTGAAATAATGATATTCCGGATCATTCCATCCATTAAGCTCGAAAATCTCCCTCGCCTCTTCCGGATTTAAAAGTGTAATCTTCTTCATACTTGTATCTTAACAATTTCTCTTATAGACTCATCTCCCTTAACCGGCCGCTATCATGTCTTGAATAGAACTTAATTCTTCCGCGACATCATCGTTTAGGAGATCGATGTTGTATAATACACCATCTTCTCCAACAATATAAAACTGCTTCATTTCGGAACTACCATAGGATTCGCTCTCAATAGAATCCGCTAGTTTATCAGCGTTATTGAAAAAAGAGTAATTACTAAAACACGTCATTTCACGATCTGCAAAAATTGTCCGGTTCATCAACTCAATATGAATTTCGTTTGCTAACACAGTACCGGAATAAACCTGCACATTTTGAGACTCCAGGCGTTCATAAAGATAAATTCTCAATTTCGAAATATCAATATCCTTCCCCTCCGACAATTCAACCTTGAGCTCATTGCCATGCAATGCAACCTCATTCTCGCCATCCAAACAATAGATTTTAACAGACTCATTGCAAAGCTTATCGTCAATAAACTCCATTAATGATGAGTCATCAAAAGTGAGGAGCTGATCAATATCCAGCTCATTCTCGTAAAACATAAGTTCTGATATGCCACTAATATTTTTCATAAAAAAATTTATTTTATTAAATAAACAGCCCCGTAAATTTAGAGCCACGAAAAGCTCGTAAATATAAGTATTCTAATATATTACCATCCGACCGCAAACGGCCAAAACATCTTATTCAGAAATGGCAACATACGAGACAGAAATTTTGGAGAAACGAAAGAATTGGATATAGCTTGGTGTGAATTATGCCGTCGGAAGAAAAAACGTCTAGGCGTGTTGTTGCCATAGGGATTTCTTTACACCACACTCCGAAGAAGGGCCGATTCAAATCACCTTTCAGCCGTGAGCATTACCTTTACGTTCCCATCAGCATTTTTCGAGAAATGAACTTTTATCGCAATTTCTTTCTGACACTATTATTAGCACTGCCTTGTTTCACACACGCCCAAAACTTCGACTGGGTGCGCACCGTCAACGGCAGCTTGATGGATGAATGCAATGACGTTACTGTCAGTAGCAACACCGGGTTTATATACAGCACGGGCTATTTTACCACGTCGACAGATTTCCCAAACGGGATGGATACGCTCACAGTCACGTCGTTCAACAACTGTGCTTACGTGGCTAAGTATGACGTTTACGGAGATATCATCTGGCTGAAAACACTACCCTCCTCCACTAACGGAAAATCCAAAGGCAATGGCATTGCGGTCGATGCGAATGATAATGTCATTGTCGTTGGCGATTTTAACGGCAGTATCGATTTCGATCCGGCCGATAGCACGGAGAATATCCAAACCGCAACCAATTCGGATGCGTTTATCTGGAAACTGGATTTGAATGGAAATTTTCAATGGGTCAAACGCGTGAACAGTTCGTATGAAGTTGCCGCCTTCGGTGTGACCGCCGACACGAACAACAACATTGTATTCAGCGGTCTGTACAACAACTCGGCTTCCATGCCGGGTGCATTCTCCTTATCTGACAATGACAATCGCGGCTATATCTGCAAACTGGATAGCGCCGGCAATTACCAATGGGTCAATAGCCTGATGGATGTACCGGGCGACATCTATCCAAGCAATGTGCGTGCGGATGCCGACAACAACTACTACGTAACAGGCGCCTATGTACAGAACAGCTCCCCCACCATTGGCTTTTTGCAAAAGGTATCGACCAACGGTCAGGATAGCTGGCGAGTAGAACTGGGCAACCCTTCGGGCGTTGGTTTCATCAACGATGTAGTTTGCTCGCCGTATGGGGTTTTTGTGTGCGGTTCGTTTAAGAATCAGGCGAGCATTGGAGGCGCCGTGGGTTCGCATTTTGTCACCAGCAACGGTAATTATTTCGATGCGCTCGCCTTCAAATTAAATCGAGAAAATGGCCAGCCCATATGGTCCACTACATTCGGTTCCTCGAGCGATGATTACGGCTCAGCCATTAACACAGACGCCAATGGCAATGTATATGTGGCCGGACGATTTCGAGGCACCGCCAACTATGCCAATATGCCGCAAGCGACCTTAACGGCCAACGGAAGCGATGCCTACGTTTGGAAACTGGATTATACAGGCGAAGGCATCGGAGGATACAGCTTAACCAACGCTGTCGACGATGAAATCACCACTTCTGCCATCTGCACTGCTACCGACGGTGCTATCTATGTGGCAGGGCGGAGTTATGGCACCACCGATTTCGATCACGATTTGATTGATATGGAGGAACATACTTCATACGGTTATTCGGATGGCTACCTGCACCGCACCACCGATTGCGATGCCTTCCTGCAACCGGCCGCGCAGGAGGTCATATTCTGTCAGGAAGATTCGGTTGAAATAAACGGCGTTTATTACAGCGAGCCTCAACTCCTCACAACCGATTCATTGATATCGCAATGGGGTTGCGACAGCATCATTACTTTTCAATTGATGAATTACCTGACCAATGCATATGCCTTCTACTCCATATGTCGCGGTGATAGCATCATGACCGCCTCCGGCATGGTGCACGAAGCGGGAGAATATGTCAGTGAATACACTTCCTTCCATGGATGCGATAGCAGTTTCATTGAAATCGTGGAATGGATTCCTTCATCGCACATCTTTGAGACATACACCTTATGCCAAGATAGCCTATTAAGCATCTATAACGAGACAATCACCGCAGCGGGTGAATACCTTTTTCTCGTTGAAAATACACAAACCACTTGCAGAGATACCGTGAGTGTAAGTGTGAATTTGACAAGTATAACGGGCGAAGTCGCCCAGCAAGGCAATACGCTCGTTGCTGAGGAAACTGCCTATGGTTATGCATGGCTGGATTGTATGACAGGGGCAATTATTCCAGGGGCTAACAACCAACAATACTCTCCCGATAACAGTGGCAGTTATGCGGTGATTATTAATAACGAAGGATGCCAGTTAACCGGTTCTTGTGTGGATATCGAAGTAATTGGTATTGAAGAAGCAGCTGCAGTTGGAATTGAAATCTATCCCAATCCTGCTGACGATTTGTGCTACATCCGATCAATAGGTTCGGGAATCATTCAAATTGAATTAATGGATGCAACCGGGAAGGAAGTTAAAACCGTTAATATAATAGACTCCAAGGATTCTACCTATACCTTACATCTCCATGAAATTCCATCGGGCATTTATACTTTACTGCTAACCCTGAGTAATCAAAACACTCGACTTGTGAGACTAGCTATTCAATGAGAATCAGTCCAGCTATTTCAGCGTAAACCAAATGCTTTCTGCCTTTGAAGAACTGTTTGAATATTCATCCAAGAAATGAATACATTCCAGATACATCTTCTTGGATCCCTGCGACTTAATTCCATTGAGCAATTCGGGAGTGAGTTTATCACCAATGATCGAGTACTCCTTGACGACATCATCAAAAACTAATGTTGCTATGTATTTCTGCGGCCTTACCGGATTTCGCACTTTCAAGTGAGGAAAACTGTACTTATCCCTTTCTGATATTTCAAAGTTTACCCAAAGCTCCGAATTGACTGCCACCTCATCCCTTCTCAGCTCACCACCATTTTTACCGCAAAAAATCACAAAGGGCTTACGCTCCAGGTTCACGCACTCAAAGGATTGCTCATAGAATTGTTTGCCGGTAGTGATGATTAAGAGAAAATGTCCCAATTGCGACTTCGCGGATAAATCAATCTTTCTTGGTTTCACCTCTTTTATCGGTTTATTGACATCACGAACAGACCACATCCATTCCAGCGCACCTGTCATCAAATTCTCCTGTTCCACAAACATCGTGTCGCCAACGAATTCACAATAGAGCTGGCCAACACGAACTCTCTTTTCCCATTCAACCCAGTCGTGGTAAATGGTGTCATAAACGGTAATTTCTGCGAGTGGGGTAATGGTAAGTTGTCTATTGGGTTCATCACGTTCTATTATAAAGTATGAAGTAAAACACCACCTGCATATCTGGATATCTTGATATCAGAGATACCGGAAATACCATAACCCAGCGATAATGTATTCGGTTGACCGACAATCAGTCACTCAATTTGAAGGGTATTGTGAAAAACCTGACCAACCAAATTGCTGGTTATAGCCAGTAGAAAAATGCATGTGATTGTCTTCATTGGTTCGGATTTTAATTGTTCATAATTATATTATTCAATGCGAATTGAAGTGAGGCAACGGTAGTCGGCACGTCCTCAATTCAAATCATCCAATTCGACATCGTTACTTGAAGCTTGCACCTCGCTGGCCGCAAGGGTCGATGCACTTCTATTGCGCAGAGCACCCTCGGGCACCAATCGTATACACCGCTCACAAAACTTCTCAGTGCCTTCCGCATCGTTGTGAATGGCCATAACACAGGCTAAATTCTCACAATGCCGAAGCCCCAGCACGTGGCCCATTTCATGAATCAGTACCTTTTCGAAATGGGGATTATTCTTTAATAGAATAACATCACCGTAGAGCTTCGTTAATCCCCGCACCGACAATTCCTCCGAATATATCATTTGATTCGTGATGAAAATGCTTCGTTCACCATCCTTCTGCAATTCATTCAAGCAACGATCACCGTTCAGCTCATTATTCTCCTTGACGCATGAAGAAGGCAAACGATGTTGTCCCTTTACACGTGTGCCATAGTTGAAAACGCGATGAATGGTTTGGCAAGCCGCTTCCAAATTGGCGTTATCGAAGTCACCCATTGTGTATACCGACCAGACAACCTGATTCTCTTGAGATTTTTTTGTAGTTCGCCTTTTACTTCGTTTGCCCGATTTCGTTGTTGAAGCCTCCTTATCCGCTTTTCTTGGTGTGTGGATGGAATTGGCCGTGACATGTTGAAAAGCATGAGACTGGTTATTGCGTCGATTGGCAATAACGAAACCACAAAAGGCACAGGCAATGACAATGAGTACGGTTCTCATAACACTACATTTTTAAGTTCACTACGTTCTATTAAATTCTGCGCATCCACAGATAAACCTGCAAGCCATTGCCACCGGGTGCAATATTCGAAAACGGCAGCCCCTGTATTTCGCCTGCCTCAAGATTATATGTGTTCACGCTTCCGCTGAGCATACCCCACGGCGTCTCATACATCGTGAGCACATACACGGAAGCCGAAGGATAGAAGGCATAATCTGCAGTGACCTCATTGAACAACATTTCACCGGTATCAAGAAAAAAGAGCGTATCGGACGTCAGGTTGATTTCTCCAACTTGACCCATGCGGTAACGCTCGATTACCCACGTTTGCGCAGCTATAGAATATGAGTTCTGATCAATTATCGAGTCGGTATTGATGGCAGTTGGAGGCAGAGGCGGACCGGAAGCCTCGAATATTTCGGGTTCGCATGACTGCATGGTCAGCGCTATACCACCTGCACAACAAGCGATAAAGAGGAAGTTGGTCTTCATGGTCCAATGCGAGTTAGGTGAATAGTATTTTGTTCGTTGGGGCCATTGCTGCTATTGGCCCACAAGCCCGATGTGCGGAGTGTGATGGACTCCATTTGGTCATCGATGATTTTCCACACGCGTCGTGTGCCATTGATATTGAACGAGAGGTAACCCAGATCATCAGAGCTATACTGCCCTTGTACCGAATAGAAATACGGCTCGCTCCACTCTACCGACCCATCCGGCTGATTGACACCTTCAAAACGAATGGTGCTATAATCGAGATGCCATCGTGTGAATCCTACCTGAATAGTATCGAGCGGATAGGCATCGTTCGGATTAATATACAAGTCGCCCGGCAGGAAAACCATTATATCGGTCGACGCGCTATTGTCAACCTTCTCATAGGTAATTCGATCGATTCGATATTCACCGCTTAAACTCAGCAGCGGCGGTTGCTCGTAGCGGTAACAACCAGAGAGTGCAACCAAGGAAAAAAACAAAATAACTAGCGCGAGTATCCTCAGGAACTGTGCGTTTCTCATAGGCTTGGGTATTACTGTGAAAAACGTAGCGAGGGGGCAAATTGTAGGTAAGGGATTAGACGTTGATAAAAGTGGCATTGAAAGTACCCAACCTTGAAACTTTAAACCCTCCAAAATATTGTGGTTTGGCTTAATACATTTAATCCCGAATACCAGAATAATGAAATAGCCTATGGCACATAACAAGCGAATTCTCAACAAACAGTCCACTGAATAATTATACACGTTCAACGTATCTTTCGAAGATAGAAATTAGTCGTTTTTCGAAACATTGATCGCTATTTCCGTACACTTTTGCATTCGCCTTCCTAATTCTCCAATAACGCACAATTGCAATTACGTCATCGGATTAAACATCATTGATTGTCTTAACAACACTCTTCTCAACCGCTCCATACTTACCTCTATTCTCGGATAACAAAAGAACACTTTGCAAATGTCGAAATTCTAGAACCAAGGAATTAGTTCGGTGTATAAATTCAAACCTATCTGAGAAAATTTTCACTTTCAAAAAGTCAGCCTTGTTGCCTTTAGTGAAATTCTGCATTAAGCCATCATACAATGAAAATTCAAACTCATCGATAAAGACAGACTGTTTATGGTAATGAGTATCTTTGAACTTTGAAACAAGATTCTGAACTCGAAAATTCTCCTTTTTGATGTTATCAGCCTTCAAAGATCCAATTGACAACCATCGCGCTCCTTTTACTATCAGTAATATATCTTTCCAAAAAAGCATTTGAATCTTGTTTAAGGAATTGTGAAGCAAGACTATTTATCGTTTCTACGAACCTAAAATCAGAGCCCGAACGTTCATAACTTTTCTTTATTCTCGAATTGGTAGATTGATACTTATCTGTTTGATTGTGTTTTACATCATCAATGATTGTTTCATCATGTTTTCTACCGGAAGTTGAATTAAAATTCTCCGCATTCAATTCGAGTATCCAATCTTTGCAACTCCTAAAACGCTCGAAAGTTGACTATCGCGTCGCCCTTTCAACAAAGCGATTTAAGTTTGAATCTAGTTTTTCCAATGACTCTTGTAATATTTTAATCTGAATTTCAATTGCACTCAAAATTCCTAAATCGTATGGTTTTCGACCAGCAAGCATCTGCCAGAGAATAACTCCCAAAGAATAAATATCCGTTGTTGAATCAACTTCCTTACTACTTTTAACTTGCTCGGGACTCATATACATCGGAGTCCCCATTTGAATTCCAATTTGGGTTTGCGTGTATTCTGCAGATGAGGCATTGAGATTTTTTGCAATTCCGAAGTCCATTAATTTAACTCTGCCTCTATTATCTATTATAAAATTGGAAGGTTTGATATCCCTGTGCACTAAGTTCTGTTTGAACATAGCTTGCTGCCTCTAACATCTGATAGAATATGGCCATTATCTCATTATCGTTTAGCTTTCCCTTGCGCTCCAAATACTCCTTAAGTGTTTCGCCTTCGATGTATTCCATTACAAAGGCAACATTATGGTTCTCATCTAATAAGTCGGTAACCTTTACAATATTTGGATGCGACATTTTGAACATATTTCTGGCTTCAGCCAAGAAACGCTTTCGTATGTTGTCGTTATGCAAGAACTCCTTGTTCAGCACTTTAATCGCCACATGCGTATCGAATTTAGAATCGAATGCGAGATAGACTGTTGCCATACCGCCTACGCCAAGTTGAGAAATTACTTTATGTCTGTCAGTCATCTTGTGTAATATTTATCTCACAACCAACGCTTTAAAAATTGCAGAGTCAAGGCTAGAAACGGGATCCATACAAGTGCGGACATAAAACTAGAGAAACATCCACCTGCTGAGGTTTGCTTCGAACTAGATGATGAAGAATTTACATGTGCGTTCTCTACTTCTGTCCGAATAGTTTGAATCTCTGAGGGTTTTTTAGCCATGATCGGTGTATCAACAAGTGTTTGTTCAACCTCCTCACGACTATAATAATCCATAGCATCCGTTTCAATTTCGTCAGGCCAAAATATGAGCGCTACCTTTTTTAGCATTTCATCTTTGGTTCCTGATGTATCTATTTGGAGTTCCTCGCATATATAACGTATGAAGAAGTTACTCTCTCTGCGCAATGATTCCATATCCGAAAGCTCCGTCTGATAGCGTTTGCTGAGCCGATCAACAACCATATTCAGCGGCTGGATTCTAATATCAAGTGCTTCTACAATTCTATCTACGAGTTGCTTCTTTGTCCCTTTATTATCAATACCTAACTCATCGCAAATCATTGTAAGCCAGCTTTGCGTCTCCATTCCAAGACTAGCACTACTAACCAATTCAGTTGGATAGGTTTCATAGACCCTTGCTACAATTTCATCATGGGACTCATCCGGCAGTTGAAGTCGTGTTGTGATTCGGTCTATTAATTCAGATTTATTACCAGTAACAGGTAAACTCAAGTATACGCAGATATCCTTAAGCGTGCTGTTGTTTTGGCTGGATAACGATTTTCTGCTTTTTGCGTCTTCATGATATTTAGCTGGGAGCGATTGATGCGACTTAAATAAGTCGCGCGGATTCGCTGCAGAATCCACTATGGTTAAATCATCGCCACTGTCCTGTTTCTTAAAAACAAGGTTGAGTAGCGACATTATCTGAACGACTGACTTAGGTCTTTTACTTTCCGTCTTCTGCGTAAGGTGTGTTATTAGTTTATCCCAACGTGTGTGTGTTTCTGCTAAAGGATCATTTACAATTTTAGTTTGCAATTGAAAAATGGAAAGCGTCTTTGTATTGTAAGGTTTACTTCCAGTTACCATTTGCCATAGCACTACTCCAAGTGAATAAAAATCAGATGCAGGACCGACATCCTTGCTGCTTTTGACCTGCTCCGGGCTCATGTACATAGGGGTTCCCATTTGCATACCAGTTCCGGTTTGCGTGTATTCCGAAGACGAAATGTCAAGTGTTTTAGCAATACCGAAGTCCATGAGTTTAAGCATCCCATTTTTATCGATCATAAAATTGGAAGGTTTGATGTCACGGTGAACCAAATTCAGTTCGTGGACATATCCAACAGCCTCTATCATTTGAGAAAAAACAACCTTAATCTCATCGTCATTCAATTTTCCTCTCTGTTCTAGAAAGTATCCAAGAGTTTCACCGTGAACATATTCCATTACAAATGCGACAATATGATGCTCTTCGATTGAATTAAATACTCTCACAATTCCCGGATGAGACATCATGGAAAGGCTCCGCGCCTCTGCCAAGAAACGTTTGCGGATATTATCATTGTGCACGAACTCTTTGTTCAGCACTTTGATGGCTACGTTCGTGTCTAACCCTTGGTCGTGCGCCAAATAGACAGTAGCCATACCACCGCGGCCGAGCTCATTCAAAATTTTGTATTGAAGTATGTTTTCACCAATCATCATAAATTTATTTCAAGGTGAAAGTACATACAAACCCATCAGAAGAGTTGCCGCTATTTGTAAAATAATCAAATCAATAGCGAATTACCGGGTGCGCATTCGCACTATGATGGCCACGCTCGTGTCGAACTTATTTTCATAAGCAAGATAAACTGTGGCCATGCCGTCTTTGCATAGTTCGCCATGAAGCACGTAACCCTGTATTTTATCAGCTAATTTCTTAGTTATGATAATCATGAAGCGGACTTGAAATATTGCTATTCTTAGTCGAAAGGTCTTGAATATTTTTCGAGTTTTTCCTGGGTCCTCCTTTCTTTTCGGGACAATACCTCTCGAAATGAGCCCCTGTGTTATGCCCCCCCCAATTGAGTTAATTACCAAGTTCCCAATCACAATGAAAATTGCAATTGTAGCTATTACTCCCAACCAAATAGCTTCCTGCATATGGCCAATATGCTTGTCGATAGTAACTTTAGAGTTCAATAAAACCTGATGCCACATTCGCGTCGAACCTTAAATCCAGCGCTAGATACAATGTGGCCATGCTGCCGCGACAGAGTTTTGAAATTACCGAAATTGTGCTGAAAATCATTTATCAATACTTTCAAGAGCTCTAATCATTCTTGCCTTTCCTTCAACATTGTCACCCCATTCATATGCAGTTTTGAGCCCATTAATTATATCCCTATCTGTAGCTCGCAAACTGTAAGCCTTTTCAAAATAAGGGATAGACTTTGCCATGATAACCCTGGCCTCATTCATGCAAAGATCATATTTGGCGGGTTCTCGTAGTGAAATTTTATCACACTCCTTAGATTTATTATATGCTTGATTATAATACCCGGCACCAAGATTGAATAAGGCATCATAGTATTCTGAATTAACATCAACGGCCTTTAAGTAAGAATGCTCAGCAGAGGCAAAATCACCAATTTTTTCATATTGCACACCCAATGTAAACCAAATCAATTCATCTTGCGAGTTATAATCAATCAATTCATTTAATACATTGATAGCTTGATTATGTCGATTATCCGTTATGTAAAGATTTACCAACTCGACTAGACTATCGCGATTATAGTAATTACTATTTTCACTCGCATAGTTATTTTCACTATTTTGAATCGAAGAAAAGTCGTTTTCGCTTTGGTTATATCTATATAAAGAAATTAACCCGATCATAAATGCTATAATAAGAATTGGTAAAGCATAGCTCCGCTTTTCACTGGTTGGCTTCACAGAAGCTTGTTCGAATCTATTCTCCAGAGGCTCTGAATTGCCTCTGTTATCAGAGCTATTAGAACCTGATGGTTTTTGTTCTTCAATAACTGTATGTTCCGACGAGTTCCCGCGAAGGGCAGCCTCGAAGGCAGAAATACTTTTAAATCGCAAATAGGTATTCTTTTGAGTTGCTTCCTTGATGCAATTATCCCAAATCGAATTCGTGGGCGGTAAATCTTCCTGGACAATCTTTAACTGCATGTCAAAACTAGAAATGGCAGAAG
>Ga0315904_10005678_pt1 | contig 17262 bp, 14 predicted proteins | sample LakEriMetagenome_6_FD_203529 | JGI IMG/M metagenome (GOLD analysis project Ga0315904, IMG submission 203529) | Freshwater fungal communities from buoy surface, Lake Erie, Ohio, United States - Buoy 12 MA120 | ecosystem: Environmental > Aquatic > Freshwater > Lake | place: USA: Lake Erie, Ohio...
ATTATTATTACAAAAATGCTTATTCCAATACTCATTAACGAACTTCCATAATGAACAGGAACAAAGCTTGTAAACAAAGAAAACAACCAAGATACTAGATAGTAAGTAGCAATGGCTAATGTGGCAGCTATAACTACTGATTTAAATTGTTCGGTAACTTTGACGATTTGATATTTGTATAAACCTAAACATATTAAAAAGGTTACTAAAGTAGCACCAACAGCTTGTATTACTATTCCAGGATATTGAGTTTCAAAAATAGCTGAAATTCCTCCAATAAAAAGACCTTCAAACAAGGCATAAGCTGGAGCCAAGTAACCAGAGTATTGGGGTTTAAATACTGAAATTAGAACCAAAACAAATCCTATAATTGCACCACCTATAGCGGGTAAAAGCGGATTCATACCATTGAAGGTAAGCCACCAAATCACCATTGCAGAAGCACTTAGTAAAAGAAACAAAATAAAACTTTTATTAATAGTACCCGATAATGACATCTCGTTACTATAGTCTATTATAGTAGCTTGGTGAACTTCTTCTTTATTTGAAAGTGTTGTAGAACTAAAAATTTTATTATTTAAAAATGGGTTTTTTGAATCTGAACTCATAGTTTTTACATTTTATTTTATCAAAAGTAAATTTTATTTTTTAGAAGAATGTTTAATAATTCTTAATTTTTATAAAAAATCCGTTCCGAATTTATCGGAACGGATTTGAAAATTGTTTGGGATAGTTTTTATTTCTCTATTTCAGAAACTCTTAAAGTATTTACCATTCCTTTGTCTGTTATTGGCATGGCTGCTAAGTTGATAAGAAAATCACCTTTTTTTACGAATCCTTTTTTTCTTGCAATTTCATTCACATCAGTAACGGTATCATCAGTACTTACATTTTTTGCATAGTAAAATGATTTAACACCCCATAATAAATTAAGCTGTGTAAGAATTCTTTTATTAGACGTAAAAACTAAAATATGTGCCGATGGTCTCCAAGCCGAAATTTGAAAAGCGGTATAGCCGCTATTTGTCAAAGTACAAATAGCCTTAGCTTTGATTACATTTGCCATAGATGCTGCATGATGACAAATGGTTTTGGTAATAAATCGATTTGTTCTTACTTGAGGTGTGTTTTGAGGAACTTGTATTAGTGGAGAATCTTCAACAGCTTCGATAATTTGTGTCATTTTTTCAATTACCTGAACGGGATAATTACCTGTTGCAGTTTCTCCAGATAGCATTACCGCATCAGCTCCATCCATTACAGAGTTGGCAACATCATTTACTTCAGCACGTGTCGGGGTTAAACTTGAAATCATTGTTTCCATCATTTGGGTAGCAACAATTACAGGTATTCTAGCTGTTTTTGCTCTACGAATCAATTCTTTTTGTACCAAAGGCACTTCATGAGCAGGAAGTTCAACTCCTAAATCACCACGAGCCACCATCAAAGCATCACAATATGCAACAATTCTGTCAATATTCTCTAATGCTTCAGGCATTTCAATTTTGGCAACAATAGGAATTTTATATTCAGAGTGTTTTGCAATTAACTCTTGTAAATCTTGTAAATCTCTAGGTGTTTTTACAAATGAAAGTGCTATCCAGTCTAGTTTTTGTTCGATAGCGAAAATAGCATCAGCAACATCCTTTTCGGTCATCGCAGGAAGCGAAATCTTTGTGTTAGGAAGATTCACACCTTTTTTAGATTTTAGTTCTCCGCCTTGTATTACTTTGGCAAGGACTTCAGTTTTTTTGTCCGTTTCAATAATTTCGAAAATTAATTTCCCATCATCCAAAAGAATTCTCTCACCAGGATTAACATCATTTGGGAAATTTTTATATTTCATAAAGACTTTTTTAGCCGTTCCAATAATGTCTTCTGCGGTTGTAAATGTTATTAAATCGCCATCATTTACGACAACTCCTTCTTCCATAACTCCAACACGGAGTTTAGGACCTTGTAAATCACCAAGAATTGCTGTTGTATATCCAAATTCTTCATTGAGACCGCGAATGATACTAATTTTTTCTTTTACATCAGCATAATCAGCATGCGAGAAATTTACTCTAAAAACATTTACACCTGCATCTACCATTTTTTTGATGGTTTCGCGGGTGCTACAAGCTGGTCCTAGTGTGGCTACAATTTTCGTTTTCTTGTTTGTCGACATTTGTTTTAAAAAATTAAATTGTTTTTTGATTTTATTTTTTCAGGAATTACAGCATATACTGATGCAATTCTCTCAATTGAATTAATTTGTTTTATTATTTGATTGATATCAAATGTACCTTTGTTGTTTTTTATTTTCAAAAAATAATCTACTTTTTTAAGTTCTGGGAGCAAATATACTTTGGTCGATATTTCAACTGCAGTATCCAAAAAGAGATTTTGCCCAGCACTTGTTTTTTTTACAATTATTTCATTCTTATTTGGTATCAAATTCCAAATCAAACCGTTTTTTAAATCATCAAAAGCAAATTTAGAGAAAAATGCTTCACCTTCTTTTACAGTTACGCTTATATCCTCTTTACATTTACTTAATATAATGGGCAATTTTTGATTAATAAAATAGGCTAACCTGTAACCTTCCAATACGGAATGTATGGCAATAAGGTCATAATCTATTTCATCAAATTCATCAAGGTGTAACTTGAGTATGGCCATTATTTGAATAAAAAAATATCGCGTAAATGTAGTGCATTTTAGTAAAGAATAAACAATTTGAAAAGATAACTTAGTCTAAATTTAGCAACGAAAACGTTGTAGTTTATACTAAATTAGATTATTTACCGTCTATTTTTTCTTGAAATGCAAAATAGGCTCTTTTTGAGGCAATTTCTTCGGCTTTCTTTTTTGAAGTAGCTCTAGATTTTGCCACGGTTTTATTATCAATACTTAATTTAACACCATATAAACGTTCGCCACCAATTCCGTTGTCTTCATAAACATCATAGTGAAATGATTTTTTTTCTTTTTGGCACCACTCAATTACCAAACTTTTATAACTGATTACTTTTCCCTCTAGTTTTGGGATGTCAACATAGGGAATCAAAACCCTTTTTTGAATAAATTTTTCACAAAATAAATATCCTCTATCTAAGTATATAGCCCCAATAAGTGCCTCAAAAATGTTGCCATGGATATTCTCTCCAAAGTGATTTGAAGGAACTTTACTTTTAATAAATTGAATTAAATTTAAATCTCTCCCTAGTTCATTTAGATGTTCTCTACTAACAATTTTAGAACGCATTTTTGTTAAATACCCCTCGTCTCCAGTGGGAACTTTTTTGAAAAGATGTGCAGCAATTACCGAACTGAGCATTGCATCGCCAAGAAACTCTAATCGTTCGTAACTAATTGCATTTCCGTTTTCATCTAGTTTATTGGTCGAACGATGAATAAAAGCTTTTTCGTAAATCTCAATTTTTAAAGGTTTGAAACCTAAGATTTTTTCAATTTCATTAAAAAAAATCCCGTTATCAGAAGAACGGGAGTTTTTAAATAGTTGTTGAATAATACGTTTCAAAATTACAGGTCTAATTTTTTTACTAAAACACAGGCATTGTGTCCTCCAAAACCAAAGGTGTTACTCATTATTACTTTCATCTCTCTTTTTTGTGCTTTGTTGAAAGTGAAATTTAGTTTAGGGTCTATGTTTTCATCATCTGTAAAATGATTGATTGTAGGGGGAACAATTCCATGTTTTATTGATAAGATACAAGAAATAGTTTCTATTGCACCTGCAGCACCCAATAAATGGCCCGTCATCGATTTTGTCGAATTCAAATTCATCGTGTAAGCGTGTTCACCAAAGACATGAAGTATGGCTTTACTCTCTGCGATATCACCAAGAGGCGTTGAAGTTCCATGCATGTTTACTCCGTCTACATCTGTAGGTTTTAGACCAGCATCTCTCAAACAGTTAATCATTACATTTTTTGCACCTAATCCTTCTGGATGTGGAGCAGTAATATGATGAGCATCCGCAGACATTCCACCACCACCTATTTCACAATATATAGTAGCGCCTCTTGCAACGGCATGTTCATATTCTTCGAAAACTAAAGCGCCAGCTCCTTCACCTAAGACAAAACCATCTCTGTCTTTATCCATAGGTCTTGAAGCCGTTTTTGGATCATCATTTCTTGTAGATAGTGCGTGCATGGCATTGAATCCACCCATTCCAGCAATTGTAACTGCTGCCTCAGATCCACCTGTTACCATAACATCTGCATGACCCAATCGTATGTAATTGAACGCATCAATCATAGCATTTGTAGAGGAAGCACAAGCTGAAACAGTAGTGAAATTAGGACCTCTAAAACCATATTTGATTGAAATATGACCTCCAGCAATATCAGCAATCATTTTTGGGATAAAAAAAGGATTAAATTTTGGAGCTCCATTTCCATTGACAAAATCAGTAACCTCCTGTTGAAAGGTTTCTAATCCACCAATTCCTGAACCCCAAATAACACCAACCCTATCTTTATCTAATTTTTCAAAATCAAAATTAGCATCTTTAACAGCTTCATCAGATGAAACGATAGCATATTGTGCATAGCGATCCATTTTTCTTGCTTCTTTACGGTCTAAAAAATCTTCAACATTGAAATTTTTTAATTCACAAGCAAATTTGGTTTTGAAATGTGTTGTATCAAAATAAGTTATAGGAGCAGCTCCACTAACTCCGTTAATTAGATTGTTCCAATACTCCTGTATAGTATTTCCAATGGGAGTGAGAGCACCTAAACCAGTAACAACAACTCGTCTTAATTCCATACGCAAGCGTTTTTAAATTTTGAGTTTAAATAAATAATACCTATGCTTTTTTCTATGTAAAATCATAAAAAGACACAGGTATTACAATAAATTATACTATTGATTGAAACACAATCAGTGGTTTAAAATATGTAAAAAATAATAACACCTACAATTAATAGGATAATTGTAGGTGTAAATGTATTATTTTTTAGCTTCTTCGATGTAAGAAATAGCCTGACCAACAGTAGCGATGTTTTCTGCTTGGTCGTCTGGAATTTGAATATCAAATTCTTTTTCGAACTCCATGATAAGCTCAACAGTGTCTAATGAATCAGCTCCTAAATCGTTCGTGAAGCTTGCTTCTGTTACAACTTCGTTCTCGTCAACGCCTAATTTGTCTACGATAATCGCTTTAACTCTTGATGCAATGTCTGACATAATCTTTAATTTTAAAATTTAATTTGTTGGCAAAAATAAAAAACTTTATTTTAAAACAACGGTTTAGTTAATAAATATAGTTACGAATTTAAAAAAAAAAATTAACAAAGACAGCTTAATTTTATTTATTATCGTTTATTATTCTTTTTTTTGTGTGGTAAAAGTATAGTACACAAGAGATGACCTTTATAAATACTAGGTTGTGAAGTGCTGTATCGACTTTTTTATAAATAGAACCTATGCTTAATAGAATAAAAAACATTGTACTATTTGCCTCAGGATCTGGCAGTAACGCCGAGCAAATAGTGTCCTATTTCAACCAAAAAAACAGTGCCAGAGTTGTTGGAATTTTTTCTAATAATAGCAATGCTAAAGTACTAGAAAGGGCTAAAAGATTGAATGTACCAACAGAAGTTTTTGATAGGATAGAACTAAATGAAGGAAACGTTTTAGAGAAACTAAAGCAGTACAAGCCCGATTTAATTGTACTTGCAGGATTTTTATGGAAGTTTCCAGAACATATTATCAAAGAATATCCCAATAAAATAATCAATATTCATCCAGCACTTTTACCAAATTATGGTGGAAAAGGAATGTATGGAATGCATGTTCATCAAGCGGTTTTAAAAAATAAAGATAAGGAAACCGGAATTACGATTCATTATGTAAACGAAAATTACGATGAAGGGGAATTTATTTTTCAACAATCAGTAAATATAGAAGATTGCAGTTCAGCTGAAGAAATTGCAGAGAAAATACATGTTTTAGAGCACAAGTATTTTCCAGCGGTAATTGACCAAATCCTAAAGGCCTAAATCTAAAATTTCAAAATGTCTCATCAAGTCCACATCTATACTGACGGCGCAGCAAAAGGAAATCCTGGAAATGGAGGCTATGGGATAGTTATGGAATTAGTTGGAACACCACATAAAAAAGAATTCTATGAAGGCTTCAGGTTGACGACTAATAATAGAATGGAACTTTTAGCCGTAATTGTAGGCTTAGAAAAGCTCAAAAATCCCAACATGAAGGTTTTAATAATTTCCGATTCTAAATACGTTGTGGATTCGGTTGAAAAAAAATGGGTTTTAGGTTGGGAGAAAAAAGGTTTCGCAGGCAGAAAAAATTCCGATTTGTGGAAACGCTTCCTAAAAGTATATCGAAAACACCAAGTCGATTTCAAATGGATTAAAGGCCACAACAATCATCCTCAAAACGAGCGTTGTGATGAATTGGCGGTTTATGCTTCTGGTTTGCCCAATTTATCGATTGATGCTTTCTATGAGAATGAAGAGGGGGAGTTGTTGTAGGAATCGGTCAAAACTTTAAACTTCAAACCATTTTAAACTTTTAAACTAAAAATGTATCTTTGCACTTTAATTTGAAAACGTAATAATGAATAAACTTTTAATAGTAGGAACGGTTGCTTTTGATGCTATAGAAACCCCTTTTGGAAAAACAGATAAAATACTAGGAGGAGCAGCAACTTTTATAGGTCTATCCGCTTCTCATTTCAATTTAAAATCGGCAATTGTTTCCGTTGTTGGAGATGATTTCCCTCAAGAATATTTAGATTTATTGACAGCAAGAAATATTGATATTTCCGGACTTGAAGTAGTAAAAGGAGGAAAAACCTTTTTCTGGAGCGGTCGTTACCATAACGATATGAACTCGAGAGATACTTTGGCTACAGAGTTAAATGTTTTGGCGGATTTTAATCCGATTGTGCCAGAAAATTTCAAGAATGCTGACGTAGTTATGTTAGGAAATCTTCACCCATTGGTACAAACAGGTGTTTTAAATCAAATGACGCAAAAACCCAAATTAGTTGTACTTGATACTATGAACTTTTGGATGGATTGTGCATTGCCAGAATTACTAGATGTAATTAAACGTGTTGATGTAATAACGATAAATGATGAAGAAGCACGTCAACTTTCAGGAGAATATTCCCTAGTGAAAGCAGCTGCTAAAATTCACACCATGGGTCCAAAGTATGTAGTTATTAAGAAAGGGGAACACGGCGCATTAATTTTCCATAATGAGCATATTTTCTTTGCACCAGCATTGCCTTTAGCAGATGTTTTTGACCCAACTGGTGCAGGAGATACTTTCGCAGGTGGATTTGCAGGATTCATTACACAGCAAGGCGATGTTTCGTTCAAGACCATGAAGACAGCCATTATTCAAGGTTCAAACTTAGCGTCTTTTTGTGTAGAAAAGTTTGGTACAGAAAGAATGTTAACTTTAAACAAAGATGAAGTTCAAGAGCGCTTGAAACAATTCAAGTCCTTAACGCATTTTGATATAGAATTATAATAAATTTATGCCTCGAAATTTTCGGGGCATTTTTATTTGCAAAGCATTTTTAACCACTAGGAGATTAAGTTTCATTAAGTCTTAATTTTGCTTAATAGTCTAATGGTGAAATTTTTAAATTGTCAACATAACTAAACAACTACAACAACTATGAGCGACGCAATCAAACACGAATGTGGAATTGCACTTTTAAGATTAAAAAAACCGTTAGAGTTTTACAAAGATAAATACGGTTCGGCTTTCTATGGAATACAAAAAATGTACCTTCTCATGGAAAAGCAGCACAATCGAGGACAAGATGGAGCTGGTCTAGCTTCTATAAAATTAGATGTTAATCCTGGCGAAAGATACATTAGTCGTGTGCGTTCTAATGATGCCCAAGCGATTCAAGATGTTTTTACACAAATTAATGAAAGAGTCAATGAAGAAATGTCGTTACATCCTGAATATGCTGGCAATGTAGCACTTCAAAAAGCGAATATTCCGTATATAGGAGAATTGTTTTTAGGTCATGTTCGTTATGGAACTTTTGGTAAGAACAGTATCGAGAGTGTACATCCTTTTTTGCGACAAAACAATTGGATGCATAGAAATCTGATCTTGGCAGGTAATTTTAATATGACCAATGTTAGAGAACTATTTGACAGTTTAATTGAAATTGGTCAACATCCAAAAGAAATGACAGATACGGTAACTGTTATGGAAAAAATAGGTCATTTTCTCGATGATGAAGTAACAGATTTGTATCAAGATTGTAAAAACAACGGATTCTCAAAAAGAGAAGCTTCACCAATTATTGCTGAAAAGCTAGATATTGCTAAAATCTTAAAAAAAGCTTCTAAAAATCTTGATGGTGGCTATGCTATGGCGGGGCTTCTAGGCCATGGTGATGCTTTTGTGTTTAGAGATCCAGCAGGAATTCGTCCAGCTTATTTTTATCAAGACGATGAAATTGTTGTTGTAGCCTCTGAAAGACCTGTTATTCAAACCGTTTTTAATGTTGGGTTTGAAAAAGTGCAAGAGTTACAACCAGGGAATGCTTTAATTATTAAGAAAAATGGTACTGTAACTGAAGAGAATATTTTAACACCGACACTTAAAAAAGCATGCTCTTTTGAAAGAATTTATTTTTCAAGAGGAAGTGATTCCGAAATTTATCAAGAAAGAAAAAACTTAGGAAAACTAATTCTCCCAGCGGTTTTAAATGCAATAGATAATGATACTGACAACACGGTATTTTCGTATATTCCAAACACAGCTGAGACTTCTTTTTACGGAATGGTCGAAGCGGCTCAGGATTTTTTAAACCAAAGGAAAAACAAGTTTATTCTTGATAATAGAAAAACGTTGACCAAGGAAAAGCTAGAAGAAATCCTTGCCGTAAAAATCAGAACTGAAAAAGTAGCGATTAAAGATGCTAAACTTCGAACATTTATAACTGAAGATAGTAGTCGAGATGATTTAGTGGCTCACGTTTATGATGTAACCTATGGGGTTATAAAACCAACAGACAATTTGGTAATTATTGATGATAGCATCGTCCGCGGAACAACTCTCAAAATGAGTATTCTGAAAATGATGGACAGGTTAAAACCCAAAAGCATCATTATTGTATCATCAGCACCACAAATTCGGTATCCAGATTGCTATGGAATCGATATGGCAAAACTGGAAGGCTTGGTTGCCTTTAGAGCAGCTTTGGAATTATTGAAAGAGAGAGGGCTCTATTCTATTGTTGACGAAGTTTATAGAAAATGCAAGCAACAAGAACATAACAAGGATAGCGAAGTAGTCAATTTTGTAACGGAGATTTACGCACCTTTTCATCCGCAGGAAATTTCAAATAAAATAGCAGAGATGCTTTGTTCCCCTGAGATAAATGCAGAAGTTAAAATTATTTTTCAAACCATTGAGAATTTACATATTGCTTGTCCAAAAAATTTAGGGGATTGGTATTTTACTGGAGATTATCCAACACCTGGAGGGAATCGTGTTGTGAATCGTGCTTTTATGAATTTTTACGAAGGAAAAGACGCTAGAGCATATTAAAACACAAACAATTAAGCACTTTATCGAGTTTTATAGTTGTTCATCTAATTTATTTGTTAAATAAACAACACTATAATACATTTGGAGAACCATAGCATTAGTAGGTTAAGTTTATGGTAGATTTGGGGCAAAAAGGGTGAAAGAAATTTCACCTTTTTTATTTTATAAAAAACTGACATTCAATCACTTCATCGATTTTTATAGTTGTTCATCTAATTTATTTGTCAATTAAATTCTACCCATATACTTTTGAAGAACCATAGCATTAGTAGGTTAAGTTTATGGTAGATTTGGGGCAAAAAGGGTGAAAGAAATTTCACCTTTTTTATTTTATAGATTTTATATTAAATCTTTCTTCCAAACCCTTTTTGCTATTATTTGACTAGTTTTCCAATTTATTTTTAGTATAAATTCAATTCATAAGTTAAATCTTATTAACTTTGTATTACCATATGTTTAGCTAGGTATAAGTTTATGGTAGATTTGGGGCAAAAAGGGTGAAAGAAATTTCGCCCTTTTTATTTTGTCATAATTTTGATAGGTACAGAAATAAAAAAACGCCGAGGTTTTCTCGACGTCTTCATAAAGTTAATTGGATAATTTATTTTTCTGAAGCAAATCTTCTTGCAACCTCTGTCCAGTTAATTACATTAAAGAAAGCCTCGATATAGTCGGGTCTTCTATTTTGATAATTCAAATAATAAGCATGTTCCCATACATCCATACCTAAAATTGGCGTTCCACCACAGCCTACTTCTGGCATAAGTGGATTGTCTTGATTTGGTGTTCCACAAATATCAAGTTTTCCACCTTTATATACACAAAGCCAAGCCCATCCCGATCCAAACTGTGTAACACCTGCTTTGCTGAATCTAGCTTTAAACTCATCAAATGAACCAAAGTCTCTTTCAATAGCTTCAGCTAATTCTCCTGAAGGAAGTCCGCCTCCATTTGGTGACATAACAGTCCAAAACAAGTTGTGATTATAAAAACCACCACCGTTATTTCGAACAGCAGCGTTTTTCATATCAAGATTAATCAAAATATTCTCAATGGTTTTCCCTTCCATATCAGTTCCGGCAACTGCTGCATTGAGGTTTGTAGTGTATGCATTATGATGTTTTGTATGATGAATTTCCATCGTGCGGGCATCAATATGAGGCTCTAATGCATCGTATGCATAAGGTAATTTTGGTAATTCAAAAGCCATTTTATTTTGTTTTAAAGGATTAATAAATATTTATTTCAAAATTAAACAATTAACTTTGGAATTAAAATAATCAATTGTTATAATTTGAATAAAAAAATAGATTATACAACAAATTGTTTTAAACTTTGAAAATAAGTCAAATGAACAGACCCTCATTCGCGATTTATGATGCATCAGCAGGTTCAGGAAAAACCTATGCTTTAGTCAAAGAGTATTTAAAAATTATTCTGACCTCAAAAAAGGATGATGCTTACCGTAATATTCTAGCAATAACATTTACAAATAAAGCTGTTCATGAAATGAAATCCCGAATTGTAGGCAGCTTGTCTGAATTTGTTAAAGAAGAACCTAGCTCAAAAGCTGAAGTTTTAATGATGGATTTGGTAATGGAGACCAAGCTTTCTAAGGAAGTGATAAAAGCAAAATCAAAGCAAATTATCAAGCATATAATTCATAATTATGCGGCATTTGATATTTCAACCATCGATAAGTTTACACACAAAGTTATAAGAGCTTTTGCTCATGATTTAAGTTTACCTATGACTTTTGAGGTCTCATTAGATTCTGAAAATCTACTTACCGAAGCTGTTGACGCAATCATAGACCAAGCAGGCGAAGAGGATGTGTTGACAAATTTGTTAGTCGATTTTACCATGGAGAAAACAGACGATGATAAGAGTTGGGATATTTCTAGAGAAATTTTTGAAACAGGAAGATTAATTTTAAACGAAAATAATAGAAACGAAATAACATCTCTTGAAAACAAATCAATTAGTGATTTTCTAATCAGTAAAAAAAAGTTAGGCGAAGCTTGCAAAGTTTTGGAAGGAGAAAATAGTCAGCTTGCACAAGATGCTGTTGCTATGATTGGGAAAAATGCTATTGATCTTAAATCATTTTCAGGAGGATATTTTCCGAATCACCTACAAAGTATTATCAAAGGAAACTTCAATCCTAGAAACAAAACCTTTCACGAATTTGACGATATAAAAATCAATAAAACGGCGAAGGATAGAGCTATTATAGAGGGAATTATTCCTGACTTGTTACAAAAACTGGAAATTATCTATAAGAATTTTGAAAAAAGAGATTTTTACAAAGCATTTTTAAAAAACATCACACCGCTTTCTTTATTAAATAGAGTTAGTAGTGAATTAGCTAAAATTCAAGACGAGCAAAATATTCTCTCCATTTCTGAGTTCAATTCAATCATACATCATCAAATTCAAAATCAGCCAGCTCCTTTTATCTATGAACGACTAGGAGAGCGATACCGTCATTTTTTTATCGATGAATTTCAAGATACTTCAGAAATGCAATGGCAAAATTTAATTCCGTTGATAGATAATGCAACTTCTAGCGAGATTGATGGAGAAAAAGGAACACTAATGATTGTGGGAGATCCAAAACAGTCAATTTATCGCTGGAGAGGAGGTAAAGCAGAACAGTTTATCGAGTTGAGTAAAAACAAAAATCCATTTAACAATCCAGATAAAAAACTTGAACATTTAGATAAAAATTACAGGAGCTATTCTCAGATTATCGATTTTAACAACGGTTTTTTTAAACTACTATCAACCGAGTTTGAGAATCCAGATTATAAAGAGTTGTATGAAAAACATACGTATCAAAAGTCTAATGACAAGATAGGCGGATATGTAAATATCTCGTTCTTGCCAAAATCGATTGATATCGATGAAGATTCTAAAGACAGAACAACACAGTATTTAGAAGCTACTGTAAAAACGATAAGGAAAATAGATGAACAAGGCTTCGAATATAGAGATGTTGTAATCTTAACCCGAAAAAGAGAGCAAGGAATTTCGGTGGCCAATTATTTAACAGAGCAGGGAATTCCAATTGTATCATCAGAAACCCTAATGATACAAAATGCTACCGAGGTTCATTTTATTATAAACACGTTAAAATATTTAAATAACAGTTCCGATAAAGAAGCCAAAGCTAATTTTCTATTTTACATAGCACGCTATATCCAGCATGAAATCCCAGTTCATGATTTTATTGCTAAAGGAATGGAGGAAATAGATGAAAGGACTTTTGAGGATTGGTTAGCAACTGTTGTCAATTCAATTTCTTTTCAAGATATCAGAAAAAAATCGTTGTATGAAACCGTAGAAATTATTATTTCAAAATTTATTGATCCAAAAAATAAAACCGCATACGTACACTATTTTTTAGATATTGTAATCGAGCGAGATTTACGAAATCAGTCAGGGATATTAGATTTCTTGAAATATTGGGATAAAAATTCTGAAAAGTTTAGTATTCCATCTCCTGAGGGTAAAAATGCAGTCCGAATTATGACTGTACATAAATCAAAAGGATTAGAATTTCCAATAGTCATTCTGCCATTTGCCGATGAAGACTACACTAAAAAACCAAAAGATAAATTATGGCTGAATGCTGAAGAAGAAACTTTCGGATTACCCAAGGTTTTGATAGATAACAGTAGTGCAGTGGCGGGTTATGGAGAGGATGCAAAATTAATATACGAACAGAAGAAACAAGAAGACTTATTAGACAACATCAATGTCTTGTATGTGGCACTAACTAGAGCCGAAGAGCAGTTATACATAATTTCCAGAATGGTAGAAACCAATAAAGAAGGGATGTATCCAAATACTTCAGCAACATTTTTTATTAAATATTTAATTGATAAGAACGATTTTGATGAAAACAAGCTAGAATACCAGTTTGGTTCACCAGTAAGATTATCCGCAAAGAGTGATTCTAAAGATGAAACAAAAATAATTTCTTTAGCCAATAACATTCTCAATCCTGTAAATATAAAAATTGCACAAAAAGAAGCGCTAATGTGGGGGACACACCAGCAGAAAGCAATAGAATACGGGAATGTTATTCATGAAATTATAGCGTTAGTAAAAACCAAAGAGGATATAGATTTTGCCATTACCCAATCTATTGAAAACGGATTAATTGTTTTGGCTCAAAAAGAAATCGTACACAAGACAATTTGTGAAATAGTTTTCCATCCAGATCTTTTAGAATGTTTTTCAGAAGAAAATTTGGTGTTAAATGAGCAAACAATTATTCAGAAAGAGGGCGCTATAATTAAACCAGATAGAATGGTTTTAACCCAAAAAAATGAGGTCTTGTTACTTGATTACAAAACAGGAATTCACAATTCTAAGCACCAATCACAATTGGAAAATTATAAAATGGCAATTGAAAAAATGGGCTATAAGGTTACTAAAAAAGCCCTTGTTTATATAGGAGAAGATATTAATGTTGTGAATTTTTATTGAATTTTAAAAAAAGAGATGTCATTTAAAAAAAAATCAAAAATGTACGGGAAAATAAAAGAGCATCTTCAAGATGAATTAAAAACCATTGAGGAGAACGGAATTTTTAAAACAGAAAGAATTATAACTTCTCCTCAAGGTGCCGAAATTACAATTTCAACAGGAGAAAAAGTACTGAATTTTTGTTCCAATAATTATTTGGGTTTATCCTCGCATCCAGAAGTAATTCAAGCGGCCAAAGATACCTTGGATACACATGGATTTGGGATGTCTTCTGTTCGATTTATTTGCGGAACTCAAGATATTCATAAAACGCTTGAAAAAAAGATAGCCGATTTTTATGGAACAGAAGACACCATACTTTACGCCGCTGCTTTTGATGCTAATGGTGGTATTTTTGAACCTTTATTCAGCGAAAACGATGCTATAATTTCTGACAGTCTAAATCACGCTTCAATTATAGATGGAGTTCGTTTGTGCAAAGCTATGCGTTATAGATATGAAAATAGCGATATGCAGGATTTAGAACAAAAGTTAATTAAAGCTAATGATGCAAAAGCTCGATTCAAGATAATAGTTACTGACGGTGTTTTTTCAATGGATGGTATTGTTGCTCCACTTGACAAAATTTGTGACTTAGCTGATAAATATGATGCAATGGTTATGGTTGACGAATGTCATGCCGCTGGATTTATTGGTGCTACAGGGCGTGGAACAGTAGAAGCAAAAGGGGTAAGAGGAAGAGTAGATATTATAACTGGAACTCTCGGCAAAGCATTAGGAGGTGCTATGGGAGGTTATACCACAGCCAAAAAAGAAATTATTGAAATATTACGACAGCGTTCAAGACCCTATCTGTTTTCTAATTCTTTAGCACCAGCAATTGTTGGGGCTTCAATTAAAGTTTTTGAAATACTAGAAAAAAGCACTCATTTGAGAGACCAATTAGAGTGGAATACTAATTATTTTAAAAAAAGAATAAAAAAGGCAGGGTTTGATATCATTGATGGAGATTCAGCTATAGTACCTATAATGTTGTATGATGCAAAATTAGCGCAACAAATGGCAAATGAGCTATTACATAAAGGTGTATACGTTATTGGATTCTTTTTTCCAGTAGTTCCAAAAGGTAAAGCAAGAATCAGGGTACAACTTTCAGCATCACATACTAAAGATTATTTAGATAAGGCTATTGAGGCTTTTATTGAAGTTGGAACAAAATTAAAGGCAATATGAGTGTTATATTTGACACTTATGCAACATTTTCGCTGTTATTTTTAACATTTCGTTTTGTAGTTAAAAAATTACGTATTACATTTGTTTTATTAATATATTGTAATCAAAACAAAAATTAAAGTATTGTAATCTAAACAAAAGTAAAGTATGAAACATCTTAACAAATTATTTGCTGTTGCATTATTGTTTGTCGGAATAAATTCGCAAGCACAAGACAGTAACAACCCTTGGGCAATAAGTTTTGGGGCAAATGCAGTAGACACTAGAGTAAGTGCAGCGTCAAGCGTTGAGGATCAATTTTCTCAATATTTTAATGTTAAAGAAAATTGGAATATTATTCCATCGGTATCTTACCTAAATGTTTCCAAAAATGTTGGAGGTAATTTCTCTTTCGGAATTACAGGATCTATAAACAAAATTTCAAGATTTGTTCTTCCTAGAACAACTGTTCCAGGAGATTACACAGTAGTTAACCCAGGAGACCTTAGTTACTATGCTGCTGATGGAGTTATCAAATATAGCTTTCAAGACGCATTGGGTTCTAAATGGTTTGATCCTTCTGCTCACATTGGTGGTGGTTACACTTGGTTGGGAGACGCCAGTTATGGAACTGTAAATGGAGGTTTAGGATTGACTCTATGGTTCTCAGAAATGGTTGGTTTATCTTTTCAATCAACATATAAATATTCTTTAGAAGATTCAGCTGATAGAGGTATGGCTGACAACATTCCAACTCATATGCAACATTTTGCAGGTCTTACTTTCAAATTTGGAGGAAAAGATACAGACGGAGATGGTATATATGACAAAGATGATGCTTGTCCAGAAGTTGTTGGTTTAAAACAATTTAAAGGTTGTCCAGATACAGACGGAGATGGAATCATTGACGGAAGTGATTCTTGTCCAGAAGTTGCTGGTTTAGCTGAATTCCAAGGTTGTCCTGATACAGATGCTGACGGAATTGCTGATAAAGATGATGCTTGTCCAGAAGTTGCAGGTCCAAAAGCATTAAACGGATGTCCTGATGCTGATGGTGATGGAGTTGCTGATAAAAATGACAAATGTCCACAAGTTGTTGGTCCTTCTGCAAACGGTGGTTGTCCATGGCCAGATACCGATGGGGACGGAGTATTAGACAAAGATGACAAATGTATTGATGTTAAAGGTACTGTTGCTAATAATGGTTGTCCAGAAATAACTGAAGAGCAAGTGAGTCAATTAAATGCTTATGCTAAAACTATTTTATTCAATAGCGGTAAAGCAACGTTCAAGCAAGAAACTTTTGCAGTATTGCAATCCATAACAGCTATCTTGAAACAATATCCTTCTTCTAAATTTAGTATTGAAGGACATACTGATAGCGATGGTAAAGATGCTACTAACCAAAAATTATCTGAAGATAGAGCAGGTGCAGTTAAAAACTACTTAGTTGAAAACGGAATTGATGCTAGCAGATTGTCATCAGCAGGTTTCGGAGAAAGCAAACCAATTGACAGTAACAAAACTGCAAAAGGTAAAGCTAACAACAGAAGAGTTGAAGTGAAATTAGTAAAATAATTTTATCGAAAATATTTTTTGAAAACGCCCCGATTTATCGGGGCGTTTTTTTTATTTTTATGAAATGACAAACACTTCTTTTTTAGATAAAATTGCACAAGTTTTAATAGAAGATTATTCGGAGAAACTATTCGACACCATTGTCATTTTACCCAATAAAAGAGCAAAGGTTTTTTTATTAGATTCACTAAAAAAACAAGTTGAAGGTACCATTTTCTCTCCAAAGATAATTAGTATTGAGGATTTTATTCAAGATATTGCAGCAATACGTTCTGTTGATCCCATAGAATTACTATTTGAGTTTTATGATGTGTATCTATCAATAACCGATAAATCTAATCAACAATCATTTGAACTTTTTGCGAATTGGGCCAAAACACTATTACAGGATTTCAATGAAATAGA
>Ga0315904_10005679_pt1 | contig 17262 bp, 16 predicted proteins | sample LakEriMetagenome_6_FD_203529 | JGI IMG/M metagenome (GOLD analysis project Ga0315904, IMG submission 203529) | Freshwater fungal communities from buoy surface, Lake Erie, Ohio, United States - Buoy 12 MA120 | ecosystem: Environmental > Aquatic > Freshwater > Lake | place: USA: Lake Erie, Ohio...
GGAAAATACCGCTCCCGAGTTCAAATCCGTCACACCCTTTTCTGTTCGTAACCAACGCATTTTGAGAGTTTTCTAGGAATCCAAATTCATTTCAACCGGACACCCGTGATGGGAGGCAGGAAAATATCACCAAACGTGCTCAATGTTGATGAGTAAGGGACGGCCTCGGAAAAGCCGTCGGTTTTGTTCTTGCCGCACGCGCTTGCGATGGGGTGGCTTGGGGGCGGGATGACGTCGTTTTACCTATTGGCGCTTTTGGCGGCGCTGTGCATCGGCTTGTCCAAGTCCGGGTTCAGCGGCATTTCGATGGTGTCGGTGCTGCTCCTGGCCGAGCTATATGGTGCCAAAGCCTCGGTGGGACTGGCGCTGCCCCTGTTGATCGCGGCCGACTTGCTGGCGTATCCGGCGTTCATCAAACACGGCTCGTGGCGGCCGGTGTGGCGGCTGTTAGGTCCGGCGCTGGCCGGTCTTGCGGCTGGTTGGTGGATGCTGGGATGGATGCCGGACGAGGTGGCGCGGCGGGCGATCGGCGCTTGCGTGCTGCTGATGGCGGCCTTGCAGATTTCGCGCAGCCGCCGGCCCGGGTGGAGCGAACGCTGGGTGCATTCGCGCGGCTTCGGCATGGGCGCCGGGGTTCTGGGCGGATTCGCCACGATGCTGGCAAACGCCGCCGGCCCGGTGATCCAGCTTTATCTAACGGCGCGCAATGTTCCCAAGATGGAACTCATCGGCATCGGCGCGCGGTTTTTCCTGCTGGTGAACTTGCTCAAAGTGCCGATCAACGCTCGGCTGGCATTGATCACGCCGGAGAGCTTGATGGAAAACGCGAAACTTCTGCCGGGAGTGGTGGTCGGCGTGTTCGGAGGGCGCTGGCTGGTCCGGCACGTGCCGCAGGCGGCTTTCGAGTGGATGGTCGTGATCTTTTCAGTGCTCGCGGGGCTGCGATTGTTGTTAGGTTGAGGCGGGCGGTTTTCAAGAATGGAAAGGAAACCGCAAATTGACGCGAATGGACACGAATTGTTTAATGATCTTTCAAGAGTTGCAGGTTAATCCCTGGATGGATGGTTCCCATCTCCCAATTCATGGGTTGTGAGAATTTAATTCGCGTCCTTTCTCGGTAATAAACTCACGGATGCTGGCGCAGGGCCTGCCACGCCTGCCACGCGAACATGCCCATGAAGACCGGCATGAGAATGCTTCCGGTGAATCGCAAGGCCAACAGTCCGGCCGCGACCGAGACAATGATGGTCGTCCAAAGGGTGATGCGGATGCGTTGCGGGCCGAGGATGGCGTTGAGCATCTGCCCGCCATCGAGCGGCAGCACGGGCAGCAGATTGAGGATGGCCCATACCAGACTGATCCACACGAGGATTTTGAGGAAATACAACATGTTGGGGTTCAGGTCAGGCAAGTAGGGCAGGACTTGCAAGAGCGCCAACCCCAATACGATCTGCACCGCCGGACCGGCTGCCGTTACCGCGAAACTCTGCGGCCGGGTGAGCCGCACGCCGGAATACGCCGCGTAGCCGCCGAAGGCCTGCAGCACGATCTCGCTGCGCGCGCCGAATTTGCGCGCGGTGAGCGCATGGCCGAGTTCGTGCACGAGGATCGAGACGAAACCGGCCAGCAGGAACAGGCCGAGGCGCAGCAGTGCTTCGGGCGAATTGGCGTTGATGGCCCCGCCGATGATGGCGAGCGTGATCCAGAAGAACGGTTGCACCTGCACCGGGATGCCGAAGATGGAGAAACGAATCATCTGGCGCGTAGGTAGGCGAGACGGGCGACCGGCGCAAGGACGGCGCGATGTTTCGGGAAAACTCGAGTGAAAACCGCAGGGGGCCGATACCGTAGCTGGAAAATGCGATTTGCGGCAATGTGGATTCTGGCACTGGCACCGGTGATGGCGCTGCCGCCCCGTGACGCGCTGCCGCTGGAACAGGCGGAGAAACTCAGGGATTACCGCCTGCACATCCGTTTTTCCAAACCGGAGGGCGGCAAGATCACTATGGCTGGTAACAAGACTTTCGATCTAACAGGATCCGCCGAACACGATGTGATCATCGAGCACGCCCGCGGCCGGGGCGCGACGCTGCGCATCCGCTCGGACGGCAGACAGGTCCGCGGCCCCGAAGAACTGGGCAAGTCCCCGGACAATCCATCTCTCATCCCGAGCATCATCCCCGCAGCCGGAGTGGCCGTGGAGGAATCCTGGCTGCAAGCGCTCGAACGCAGCGCCCACGCGCCGATTGTCGAAAAGTGGAATGACAAGACGCTGGCGCAGGGCGCGGGGATTTACTCGACGCTGTGTGTCGTTTGCCATGGCACGATCGACAAACCGGGTTCGCTTCCCACCGCTCCGCCTTTTGCCAAGGGGCCTTTCAAGAACGGCACGGATCCGTTTTCGATGTTCCACACGCTCACGCACGGCTACGGCCAGATGACGCCGCAGCCGCAGTTCACAACCGAGGAAAAATACTCCGTCATCCAATACATCCGCGAAACCTATTTCCGCCCGCACTTGCCGGAGGCATACGGCACGATCACGAAGGAATATCTCAACTCGCTGCCGCTGGGCCGCGCCTTCGCAAAGCCGGAGGTGAAGAACCGCTCGCAGAAGACATATGAGAAGATGGATTTCGGGCCCTACTTGTTTTGGACTTATGAGGTTGAGAAGGGAAACATCGCGCGCAAGGGTCTTGCCGTCCGACTGGACGAGGGCGGCGGCGGCGTGAGCAAGGGACGCGCCTGGATGACATATGATCACGAGACGATGCGCGTGGCCGCGGCGAGCACCGGCGTGTTCATCGATTGGCGGGGAATCGCCTTCGATGGCAGTCACGGAACGCACGCCAAACTCACCGGTGATCGTCATGTTGTGAATCCGGTCGGCCCCGGTTGGGCGTCGCCCGAAGGCAAGTGGGACGACCCGCGTCCTGTCGGTTTGGACGGTGTGCCTTATGGACCGATGCCCCGCGAGTGGATGAGGTATGAGGGAGTCCATCTGGATGGTTCCAAAGTGGTGCTCGCGGCGAGGATCGGCGGTAAGCGGGTGCTTGAATCGCCGGCTTGCTTGGAAAATGACAACACGACGGTTTTCATCCGCGATCTCGAAGTGGAGGCATCGCCGCGTCCGCTTAAAGTCAGGATCGCACCGGAGTCATGCAACGTGATCCTGCAAGGCAATGGCAGTTTGGGAATCGAGCAGGGGTTCCATGTCGCCACCCTGCCGGGCGGGGCCAAAACACGGCTGCTTGCTTCCCGCGCCAGCGCGGCAACACTGGAAAACCTCGCCAAAACCCTCAAGCCCGCGGCGGATCTGAAGGCGATGACCCGCGGTGGCGCGGGCCGCTGGGCATCTGAGATCTCCAACATGTCGCAAGCCGGAGCGGAGGACGGCCCCTTCGCATCGGACACGTATCCGCTGCCGCATGACAATCCCTGGAGTTCGTGGATGCGGCCGGGAGGCTTTGATTTCACCCCGGATGGCAAAGGCGCGGTGATCGCCACTTGGAACGGCGATGTCTGGCGCGTGGACGGCATCATGGAAAAGGCTCCCGCTCCATTGAAGTGGCGTCGCATCGCGAGCGGATTGTTCCAGCCGCTCGGCGTGCGTTTTCGTGATGGCGAATTATTCATTACCTGCCGCGATCAGATCGCCCGCCTGCGGGATCTCAATGGCGACGGCGAAATGGACGAGGTCGGATGTTTCAACAGCGATCACCAGATCACCGAGAGTTTTCATGAATTCGCCATGGGCCTTCAAACGGACAATGATGGAAATTTCTACTATGCCAAAGGCGCGCGACACGGCGCGAAGGCGGTGGTTCCCCAACATGGCACTCTCCTGAAGGTAAGCGCGGACGGCATGCGCACCGAAATCCTCGCCACCGGCTTCCGCGCGCCCAACGGTGTCTGCGTCAATGGCGACGGAACGTTCTATCTAACCGATCAGGAGGGCAACTGGATTCCCAAGAACCGCATCAATCTGGTGAAGCCCGGACAGTTCCACGGCAATGTGTGGAGCCACGACAACCAGCACGATCCCGCGGACTCCGCGATGGAGCAGCCGGTGGTGTGGATCACCAACCGCAAGGACCGCAGCCCGGCCGAGTTGGTGCGGGTGCCCGACGGCAATTGGGGCGCGCTTGGCGGCGCGCTGCTCAACCTGAGCTATGGCACTGGGAAAATTTTCGTTGTGCCCACGGAGGACGTGGCGGGTGTCCGGCAGGGAGCGGTTTGCGAGTTGCCGCTGCCGGCATCGCCCACCGGCATCATGCGCGGCCGTTTCGCGCCGGACGGTTCGTTGTTCGTCTGCGGCATGTTCGCATGGGCGGGAAACGCCACCGAACCGGGAGGTTTCCATCGCATCCGCCATTTGGGAAAACCGGTTCACCTGCCGCTCGCGGTGCATGCGGCGCGCGGGAGATTGGAAGTCGTTCTCAGCGATGCGCCGGATGCCGCGGGCATCGTGCCGCAGGCGTTTCGTTTCAAAAGCTGGTCGATCAAACGCACGTGGGACTACGGCTCCGACCACCTGAACGAATGCAGTTTGGAAATCACCGGCGCAAGTCTCGGCAAGGACGGTCGCACGGTCATTTTGGAAATTCCCTCGCTCGCGCCCACCCAGTGCTACGAGTTGGAGATGAAAATCCGCGCCCCGGACGGCGCGGAGACGCATCGCTCGATGCATGGCACCATCCACCGCTTTGGAGACGGGTAATGATGACCGATTTCGTCTCGACAGCGCAGTCCGGGCCGCCAGACTCCGGGGAAAACCTGTCGTACATGCGGATCGCTCTTTTCGGTGACATACATGCCAATCTGGAGGCTCTCGAAGCCGTGCTGGAGGATGCCGCGAATCAGCGCGTGACCGACTACGTCTGCATGGGCGACATCGTCGGCTACAATGCGGACCCCGCCGCCTGCCTTGAGCGCGTGCGGGCGATGGACTGCCCCACCGTCAAAGGCAATCACGACGAGGACGCGTCCGGGCTGCACTCGCTCGACAACATGAATCCGGTGGCCGCCTCCGCCCTCGAGTGGACCCGGAACCAACTCAGCGAGGAACAGCGCCAATGGTTGCGCCGCCTGCGCATGGTCCGCCAGGTGTCGGACTTCACGGTCGTCCACAGCACGCTCGACCAGCCCGCGCACTGGAACTACGTGACCAACCGCTTCGACGCGATGTCGAACTTTTCCTATCAGTTCACCCAAATCTGCTTCCACGGCCACACCCATGTGCCGCGGGTTTACGTGAAAAACGACCGCGTTCAGGAAATGCCGGCCGACAGACTCATCATCGAGGACAACGCGAAATATTTCATCAATGTCGGCTCGGTGGGACAGCCGCGGGACGGCGACTGGCGCGCGTGCTACGCCATCTACGACATGGAGGAAAAATCCGTCGAATTCCGCCGCCTGGAATACGACCTCGCCACCACCCAGGACAAAATCCTCGCCGCCGGTCTGCCGCAGATGCTCGCCGAGCGCATCGCGGAGGGCAGGTAGCGGCGGCGCATGCCGGATTCGCCGCGGGCAAAGTTAGTCAAATCCGCCAACCGCACAGCCAGGTTCATTCAGCCGCAGCGGGAAGCACCGGCACCGCGACCGGGGCATTCTTGTCAGGCTCGTGATCGGCTCCTCCAAGCGCGTTGTCGATGCGCTGGAAAACCGATCTCCACCAGGATTCACCGGTCTCCCTGTGGTAACGGATCGCCATGCCCACGGTGAACGCGGTCATGACCAGGATGAACAACCAGATGAAGGTGCCGCAACCGGGGCGGTCGGACTCATCGATTTCCGAATGCTGCAATTTGACCACTGCCGGGCCCACCCGCGGAGGCGGCGGTGCTTGCGGCTCCGCCACCGGCTCGCGCACGACCGGGGATTCCTGCAATGGACTCTCGTGGTCCAGGGCTTCGAGCTCCTCGTCGCTAAGTTGGAAATCAAACTCCACATCGCCGAGATGCACGCACATGCCATTGTAGAGCGGGATCACCGGCATGCGCTCGCCATCCATCTTGATGCCGTTGGTGGATTCAAGATCCCTCAACTCATAGCCGCCCTCCACCCGGCACATCTGGGCGTGCGACACGGATACCGAGCCGCAGTCGATGACGATGTCGTTGTTGCTGCCGCGGCCGAGGGAAACCAGCCGGCGGTCGAGCTGGAAGCGATAGGGCTGCGGGGTTTTGCCGGGAACGGTGATGGTGACGCGTGGCATGATCTCGTTACGGGTTTTCGGGGAGTGTTCTAACGCACCCTCCGCACCATTCCCATGAAATTTTCCGGAAATCCCCCGACCGCGCGGTTTGATGCAAATCGGCCGCGCTGAATTGCATGATTTTACTTGGCCGCGCCAAGCCCGGCGGGTATGCCATGCGGCATGCACGGCAAACCGGACATGATAGGCAAACACAACCCGTTCCCTGATAACGGTCGCGCGAGTTGAATCCCACCATTTTGCCAATGTCGTCCACCCTTCAAGCTGCGGAGCGCGTGAGGATCGCCGTGGCGGTCGCGGCATGGTGCGGAGTGCTGTTCGAGTTGTGGCTTTCCCTCAAAATGGCGCGTGACACCGGCAAGCCCGCTTCCGCCGGATGGATCGCTTTTGCGGGATACTTCACCATCATCACCAATCTCTTCGTCGCGCTGGTCCTCTCGCTGCCGTCAACCGGCGTGAAGATCCGTTGTATCGCATGGCTCGGCCGGCCCTCGGTGAGGGGCTGCGCCGTCACCGCCTGTCTGCTGGTGGCCATTGCCTATCATTTCCTGCTGCGGGAGCATTGGTCGCCGCAAGGCGCGCAGAGGGTTTCCTATGTCATCCTGCACTATGTCATACCGGCCGGGGTGTTGCTGCACTGGCTGCTCGAACGGCCCTGCACGCCGCTGCCGTGGACACTGCCCCTGCGCTGGTGCGCCTACCCGTTCATCTATCTGGGTTATGCCATGGTGCGCGGCGAAATCATCGGCATCTATCCCTATCCATTCATCGATGTGGGAGTCATCGGTTATCCGCAGGCGATCCTGAATGCTTTTGTTCTGATCTTCGCGTTTCTTTTTCTAGGATACTTCGTTTTGTGGATTTCAAGACGAGGCGGCCGCGGACAGGTCGCAGCGGATTCAATCTCCGAATGAAGTCCCAACGAGGCGGCCTGCGGTGATCAAGGGATGATCCTTCGGGACGAGCCTTTTGTTGCCGGCGACATCAGCGATGGGCACGCGGACAATGCGATTGCCCTGGAGGGCGAGCATCACACCGTATTGGCGCGCGTTGAGGACATCCGCACACTCGGTGCCAAGCCATGTGGCGAAGACGCGGTCCGCGGCGGACGGCGTGCCGCCACGCTGCAAGTGGCCGAGAATGGTGAGCCGGGTTTCCTGGCCGGTGTGCTTCTCCAGCTTTCTCGTCAGGCGGATGGTGTGGCCGACGTGCTCGTCATGAAACTTGCTGAGTTTCTCTGAAATCCCGGCGCGCTCCTTCTTGGAATCCGCCTTGTCGCGCGCCTTGATCAGGGACTCCACTTCGGCGGCCTCATCCACCGACATCGCGCCCTCGGCGACGACCACGATGCTGAAACGCTTGCCGGACTGCGTGCGGTTGCGGATGGCGGAGGCGATTTTTTCCGAATCGTAGGGAATCTCGGGCAGGAGGATCACATCCGCGCCACCGGCGATGCCGGCTTCCAGCGCCAGCCAGCCCGCGCGGTGGCCCATCACCTCCACCACGATGATGCGCTCGTGGCTGGTGGCCGTGGAATGCAGTCGGTCGATCGCCTCGGTGGCGATTTGCAACGCGGTGTCGAAACCGAACGAGCGGTCGGTTAGAGCGATGTCGTTGTCGATGGTCTTGGGCAGCGTGACGACATTGAGACCGGCTTCGACAAGGTGCTGCGCGTTCTTCTGGGTTCCACCGCCGCCCAGGCAGACGAGTGCGTCGAGATGATGGCGCCGATAGGTGGCCACCACCGCATCGGTCATGTCGAGCATCTTGCCACCCACAGGCATGCGGTGGGGTTTGTCGCGGCTGGTTCCGAGGATGGTGCCGCCATCGGTGAGGATGCCGGAGAGCATCGCGCCGTCGAGTTCCACGGTCTGGTCGTTGGCGAGGCCGCGGAAACCGTTGAGAAATCCGGTGACTCTCATGCCGTAGTGATCGCGCGCCGCCTTGCCGAAGCCGCGGATCGCCGCGTTGAGTCCCGGGCAGTCACCGCCGCTTGTGAGTATCCCGATGTGTTGGGGCATGATGGTTTGTTGAAGTTACGGCGGCACGCTATGGCGTCCGGACGGGGTGCTGCAAGCGGCCATTTGAAATATGACCAGGGCATCTGCATTGGGACTTTGAGAATTGAATGACACGGCAGGCAGTGGAATCCACCGCGTCGAAACAAGGGGGGCACGGGCGGCCCGCCCGTGCTTTTCCTCTGCACGGATTCCATCAAGCAATGGATTAAACGGGCAAGCTGCCCGTCCCCCCTTCTAATGTGGGTGCCCTGAAAATGTGACGGAGACGACACCTCAGCCGATGGCGCGCGACCGGGCCAGAAACGGCGGCAGCAGAAACAAACTCACCGCCATGGAGGTGAGAATGCCGATCAGCGCCACGACTCCGAGGCTCGTCATCGCTTCGTTGGAGGCGAAACACAGCGAGCCGAAACCGATCGCGGTGGACACTCCGCAGAAAATCACCGCCTTGCCGGTGCCGTGCCACATCGCCGCCACATCGCCGCCGTTTCTCCGCAAGGCCAAACCAACATGGATGCCATAATCGATGCCGGTTCCCAACAGCAGCGGAGTCGCGGCGATGTTGAGGAAGTTCCAACCAATGCCAAGCCATGACATCGCGGCCAGCAGGATCAATCCGCTGAGAACCATCACCGCCACACACAGGGACACAACCTTCACCGAGCGGAAAATCACCGCCAGCATCGCCACTATCAGCACAGCCATGGGCAGGAACACCTGCGTCACATCACGGCGCACCAGCGGCACCACCGCCGGCTTGAGCAAATCCCAACCTGCCAGCCAGATGCCGCCGCCATTGAGCGTGCTGAGAACCTGATAGTCGCGCCCGGCTGGTTCGGCATCCGCTTTGGTTTTCACGACGCCTGCCAGGCAGCCGCCCCCCGCCTCGTTGCGGGAAACAAACATCCGCAGGATATCATGTGCCGCGGCGGATGACGGATAATACAACTCCCGCGCCGCCGTCGCTTTGCGGAGTTGATCCAGCACACTGCGGTCAAGCGCGATTCCCTCTTCGGAAAATCCGGCGGCATCCGCGGTTTCCATCAGCATGTCAGCGCGCACCGCCAAGCCGCGCAAGCCGGCCCGGTTCGCCTCCTGGCGCGATGCATCCGGCCACCACAGGACCGGCATGACCGCCGAATCAATCACCGGGTTCTCGCTGATCCTGCGTTCCGCCTCTGCCAGCAAACGCTTCATCGATTCATCATCCGGAGCCTCCACCATCAGCCGCAGCGCGTCCGTTCCCCATTGCGGAAAAACCTCGCAGACCTTGTCGAAGGCCGCCATCGCCAGACTGTCGCGCGGGCGCAGCATCCGCTCGTCGAAATCCACGCCCGGCATGCCGCGCCAGACAAGCGTGCCGATGGACGCGACCGCCAGCAAAACGGTCAGCGCCAAAGCCACGGGACGACGCGGGATCATGCCATGCCCGCCGGTTAGATTGCCGCGGCCCGCCCCGGCCCATGCCACGAAGGGAAGATAATATCCCAGCATCAGCGCCGCGCCCGCCGCAATCCCGCAGGCCACCACCGTGCCGAGCTGCGCGATGCCCGGCAAGCCGCTGCGGTTGAGCGCGAGAAAAACGACAATCGTGGTGACCGCCGCCCAGAACACCGTGGCCGCGGTCGCCCGCCACAAGGCCGCGCTGCCGCGCGAGGCCAGCTTGCCCTCCTGGCAGATCAACACGCCATAATCCACCACAAGGCCGATGAGGATCGCCGCAAAACCCGCGGCCATGATGCTCAGCTCGCCATAGATCCAGCCCGCAAGACCGAGCGCGGCGAGGAAAACCATCACCATCACCACCGCCAGGCCGCCTAACAGAACCAGCCGCCGCTGCATGATCCAGAACAACAGCGCGATCAAAGCCGATGTGACGCCCACCGTGCCGCGCATGTCGTGTTCCATCGCTCCGCCGATCTCGGATGAAAACGCCGGTTCGCCCGTTAGATGGATGTTGATGCCCGCGCCGTCGGTTTTACGCCACTCATCCATCACGGCGCGCACCTCCTTGATCCATGCGCCGGTCTCGCGGTATCCTGTCATGGGCCTTGGCGCATCGACAAACAGCAGATGCGCGCGGCCATCGGCGCTTTCATAACCGTCTACGCCATCCGCCGCACCGGCCAGCAGGGTGTCGATCGCCGGATGCCGCAAAAAACCCAGCGGGTCGTGCGCGCGCATTGCAAGGTCCCCGCCCTCCAGCGCGGTGGCCACTTCGGCAAGCGCCTTGTCGAGCGTCGCACGCGCCCGTTCCGGTGAGAGAGCCGTCGCTTTTTCCCGCACCACATCCTGCGGACCGTTCAGCCAGAAATACGCAAGCAACTCCGCGATCCCCTCCCCCTCCTGCGTCCAGCGGGGTTGCCAGCGGGCGCGTTTCACCTTGCCGGATGCCTCCAGCGCCGCCGCCAGAGATTGCGCCGCTTCGGGCATCAGACCCTCGTTTTCCCCGCCGCCATCAATCAGCACCACCAGCTCGTCGGATTTCGCAAAACCCTCGTGAAACGCCCGCAATCCCCGCACTTCCGGCGCATCGGGCGGCAGCATGCCGAGGATGTCGGGATCGAAACGCAGCCGCCCCACGCCCAGCGCCGCCACCAGCACCCCGAGTCCCAGCAGTCCCATCCACATCGCGCGCCGCGTCATGCGGGCAGGTTAGAACGTCCCGCCGCCGCCATGCGACAACGAATCCACCCCCCGTGATCGCGGATAGATTTTGAATTGTCAGCTCGCCGGTTTCCAGAGATGAATGCGCCATGCGTCCCCCCCGCGCTCACTACCGTATCCTGTTCGTCTGTCTCGGAAACATCTGCCGCTCGCCGGCCGCCGAGATCATCTTCCGCCACCAGGCCACACTCGCCGGCATGATTGATGATTTCAAAATCGATTCCGCAGGCATCATCGGCCACCACACCGACTCGCCGCCCGATCCGCGCATGACCGCCGCCCTCAAGGAGCGCGGTTATGAAGTCACCGGCACAGCCCGCAAGATCCAGCGCCACGACCTGCGCGACTTCGATCTCATCGTCACCATGGACGAGTCGAACCTCGCCGATGTGCGCGGCTTGGATCCATTGGCCGAGTATCATTCTAAAATCCGCCCCTTCGTCGGTTTCTGCCGCCGCCACAACGATCCGCGCGTGCCGGACCCCTACTATGGCGGCCAGCGCGGCTTCAATCACGTCATCGATCTGCTCGAAGACGGCTGTGAAGGCATCCTCGCCGAAATCGGCGTCTGCTAAAACCGGACGGATGCAGGGCCGACGCATCTAAAATGAATTCTTTTCACCGCAAAGCCGCAAAGGCCGCTGAGAAACGCAAAGGATTTCAAAACTGGCGGAATTAAAACGGAAAATCATCCGGAAAAAACCGTCATGTTCCCGCGCACTCATGGATGCTCTTCTTTGCGACGCTTTGCGGCCTCTGCGGCTTCGCGGTAAATCCGATGTGTTTTAATGCGTCGGCCATGGGCGGGCGCTTGTCATCGGCGCTTGAATGTCCCAGCTTCGGGCTGTGAACGATTCCTCTCCTGTTTCTCCGCCGCGCGCCTGGGCGGAGATCAATCTGGCGGCCCTCAAGCGCAATCTCGCGGTCGCGCGGCAGGCAAGCGGCGGCGAGTTGATGGTGGTGGTGAAGGCGGGTGCCTACGGCCACGGGTTGGAAGAGGTGGCGAGGGCGCTGGCCGGGCAGGACATCGCGTTTTTCGGCGTGGCGAATGTCGGCGAGGCCCGCCGCATCCGCAATGCCGGGGTGGAGACGCCGATCTACCTGTTAGGTCCCGCATGGGCGGCCGAGCGCGGGGAAATCGTCGCGCGTGATTGGACGGCTTGCCTTTCCTCGATCGAAGAAGCCGGACATTTCAACCAACTCGCCGCGTCCGCGGGGAAACGCATCAAGGTCCATCTCGCGGTGGACACCGGCATGGGCCGCGGCGGCTTTCCCATGAACCAGGTGCCGGGTTTGATGAACGCGCTGGATGCATTCACTCATTTGGAAATCGAGGGAATTGGTTCGCATCTTCCATCCGCTGACGAGGACCCCGACTTCACCCGCACTCAGATCGCCACATTTCATGAAATCCTGGAATCGCTCGGCGGTGCGGCGCGTTTCAAATGGCGGCACCTGCTCAACAGCGCGGGCCTGATCGGCTACGATCGCGGCCTCTGCAATCTCGCCCGGCCGGGTCTCATGCTCTACGGCATCTCGCCGCTGCCGGAATTCCAGAAAAACCTGTCCAATGTGATGACTCTCAAATCGCGCGTCACCCTGCTGCGCACATTGCCCGCCGGTCACGGAGTTTCCTATGGCCGGCAATTCGTCACCACGAAACCCACGCGCGTGGCCACCATCGGCATCGGCTATGGCGATGGTTATCCGCGCCATCTCTCCGGCCAGGGCGCGGAAGTCTGGATTCGCGGCCATCGCTGTCCGGTGCTCGGCCGCGTGACCATGGACCAGATCATGGTGGATGTCTCCGCCATCGCCGACGCCGCGGAGGGCGACGAAGTGGAGGTCATGGGCGCCAACATCCCGGCCACTGAAATCGCTCAAAAAGCCGGCACCATCGCCTGGGAAATATTCACCGGCATCACGCCGCGCGTTATGCGCTGTCATGTGGAATGATTCCGTGAAATTCAGAGTTTGCCTTTTCATTCCTTTCATCATCCTCCGCCCATGTCATCGGAACGCCTCTCGATCCCCAAATATGCGATGGCGCTCGCCCACGTCGCGAGCCTGCGCTCGGAAGATCCCTACCGCAAGGTGGGGGCAGCCGCGCTTGATCACGACAACCGCGTGATCGGCACCGCCTACAACGGCCTTGCGCCGGGTTTCGACGCGCCGCCCGAATTCTGGAACGACCGCGCGGCGCGCCAGAAATTCATGCTGCATGCCGAGGTGAATCTTTGCAGCCTGTTCCGCCGCGGCGAGGCGCGCATCGTCGCCACCACCACCATGCCATGCACCGCCTGCATGCAGACGCTTTGCGCCTATGGCATCAAGGAAATCTATTACCGCGACATCTATCATGAGTCGGACGCGCCGGAGATCGCCGCGCTTTATGGAGTAAAACTCGAACAAATCACGGACTTTCCGTTGATCGGATGAAGTTATGGAATACGCCGAAGTGACCTGCCCGACCTGCTTCGAAACGTTCGAAGTGGCATTGCCGCATCCGGATGAGACGCCGGCAGAGGTCGATTACGATTGCGAAGTCTGCTGCCGGCCGATGGTGATCGTTTTCACCGGCGAGGACGCCTATGCCCGCGGACTTGCGGACTGAAATCCACCCTCCATGGAATCTAACGGAAAAATCATCCTGATCCCCACGCCCATCGGCAACATGGGTGACATCACTTTGCGCGCGCTCGAAATCCTGCGCTCGGCGGACCGCATCGCCTGCGAGGACACGCGGCATTCGGGGACCTTGCTGGCCCATCACGGCATCAGCGGCAAGCCGCTTGTGTCGCTGCACGAGCACAACGAGGCGCGCCGCGCGCCGGAACTGGTGGCCGCGGCCCGCGCCGGGGAAACCATCGCCGTAATCAGCGATGCCGGCATGCCGGGCATCTCGGACCCCGGCTATCGTCTGGTGCAGGCTTGCATCGAGTCCGGCACTCCCTGCGAGGCGCTGCCCGGTCCCTCGGCGGTGATCACCGCGTTGATCGGCTCGGGTTTTCCCTGTCATGCCTTCCGTTTCGGCGGCTTTCTCTCGGTGAAAGCGGGCAAACGCCGCTCGTCACTCACGTCCGCGCTCGAATCCGGCGAAACCGGGATTTTCTTCGAGTCGCCCCACCGGCTTGTTTCGACTTTGGAGATTCTAACTGAAATCGATCCCGCCGCGCGGGTGTGTGTGGCCCGCGAACTGACGAAGAAGTTCGAGACCTATCATCGCGGCACGGCTTTGGAAATTCTGGAGCACTTCCGCGCCCATCCGCCGAAAGGCGAGATCGTGCTGCTGGTCCACGCGGCGGACTGAGCGGTGATCGTGCGGTAGAAGGACACGGCCTATGCCCGAATACCGCCCGGAGTTCATGCTCCGGCACAATGTCTTGAAGGATTGCAGGGGGATTTACGCGCCCCGACAGGGGCAAGTGAAATTAGCCGGTGGCGCAAGCCACCGGATTTCGGCATGAGATGAATCCGTGCCCCGGCAGGGGCACCGGAAACCGACGCCATGCCATCGACCCACCTATCGCTCCATTGCCATGTCGTTTTCTCGACGAAGAACCGCGAACCCCGCATCACTGTGCAATGGCGTGAACGACTCCACGCCTACCTCGGTGGCGTGGCGCGGCAATCAGGTGCCATTCCCGAAGCAGTCGGCGGTGTCGCCGATCATGTCCACCTCCTTCTTGGCCTGCCCGCCACCGTGCGCATTGCCGATGTGGTTCGCGACATCAAGGCGGTTTCATCAAAATGGGTTCATGACGAGGCTGGCGACCGTGCCTTTGCATGGCAGGAAGGCTATGGGACATTCAGCGTAAGCCCGTCCCTGCGCGAAAACGTCCGCAGTTGCATCGCCCGGCAAGAAGAGCATCACCGGAATCGGACCTTTCAGGAGGAATATCTGGAACTGCTGGATCGCTGTGGCGTTGATTTCGACGAGCGATATCTGTGGTGAATCGCAACCTTCCGCCGCTCCTCCGGAGCTGAATTATTTCACACACGGGTTCCGGTGGCTTGCGCCACCGGCTAATTTCCTCAATCCCTCCGGGATAAGAATAATCCGAAGAGATTGAATCCTTAAAGGCATTCTGCTTCAGCATGTTCTTCGAGCCACGCTTGACTCCGAACAAAGCTTGAGAGGCAGGCTAAAGCTCGAACTCCGACAGTCAGAACCGCTTCCCACTCCACTCTGACAAGCTACCCTCGGCACACTCTCTACTGCATGGTTACGACTCAGATCGACTCGGCGATGTCACGGGCCGCGTCGAGAAACGACGGATGCTCCGGCTGCCAGCCGCTGGCGCGGAGTTTTTCGTTGGAGACTCGCTTGTGTGTCCAGCCGCGCTTGCGGTCGGGATCGCGCGGACCCGCGGGCGGCAGTGGTTTTCCAAACATCCGCGCAAGCTCACGGTAACAATCGATCTGCGGCAGCGGCGTGGAATCGCAGACGTTGAACAAACCACGGGCATGCGATGTCGCGAGATGCAGGATGGCGCGGGCCGCGTCGTCGCGGTGGATTTGATTGAGAAATCGCCTGCCATCCTCTTCGATCACCGCCTCGCCGTTGAGAAACTTTTTGAGGATCACACTGCGTCCCGGACCATAGATGCCGGACAAGCGCGCTACGACGCCTTCAGCATCAAGCGTGACGCGCTCCGCCTCCAACAACAGCCGCCCGGTTTCGCGTTCCGGAATGGCAGGGCTTTCCTCGGTGACGATCGAACCATCCGTCTGCGAATAGACCGAGGTGCTGGAGGTGAACAACAATGGCACACCGGGAAAAGCTTCGGTTAGATTGCGGCAGCCATCCACATAGACGCGCTGGTAGGCTTCCGCGCCGCCACGGCCCGAAGCCGCACAATGCACGATGTAATCAGCGGCGGGCAGGGATTTCACCTGTTTCAAGTCGGACACATCACAAGCCAGCGAGCCGTCTCCGCCCGAGAGCGACACCGGCACCACATCCCATCCGGCCTCGCGGAAAACGCGGGCCGTTTCCCGTCCGAGATAGCCGTTACCGATGAGCAGGAGTTTCATGCCACGGCCAGTCAAGACCGCGGCCATGTGGAAATCAACCCGGCAGACCAATCCGCTCTTGATCGGCGGCACCGATATGACAGAGGTGTGCCGGCTGAAACCCATGGAGAGCGAGCTGATCCATTTCTACTGTCCCGCCTGCGGCATCCGGCTTTCCGTTCCAAAGCACCTCGCAGGCGTGACGGGGCCGTGCCCGTCATGCGGCCATCCGATCCAGGCGCCGCTGCCGGATTCCAGCCCGCCGCCGGAGCCTGCCCCGCGCCAGCCATTGAAACCCGAACCGCGCTCACTGCCTAACAGATCCACCGGTATCGACATCCACACCCTGCGCGCCATCCCGCGAACCGAGGACTCGCCGAGGGAAGTGATTCAGCGTCCGCAAAAGACAAGCCGGACCGCGGATCTGCTGCGCCGCATCCTGATGGCCGCAGCCTTCCTCATGGCGACGGCCGCGCTCGTTTATGGCGTTCTAACGTTATTGAAACGGGAAGCGCCGGGTGTGCGGGTTCCGCACCATGATAACAAATCGGCGGAGAACACCATCGCTGCAAAACCAGAAATCGATGACGCCCCCGCACAGACTGATGGTTTGGAGCCGGTATCGCCATGGCAGGATGCGGAGGCCGTGTTGGAAAAATTCCTCGCCGCAACAGACCTCGCAACGCGCATGCCAATGATGGAAACTCAAGCCACTCAGGAGGAACTCGCCTCCTCTTGTCTTGCAAAGCCGCTGCCCGCCGTCGTCAGCATGGTTCCCGAGTTCCGTGAAAGTGATGCCATCGAGAACCGCGTGGATTTTTTCTACAACGTGGAGTTTCAAACGAGCGACCCGCGGGCGCGCAAACAAACCATCCTGGTGCGGACGCGCGGCGACGGCCCGCCCAAAATCGCGGCCGACGCGTTTCTCGACACCCATGGCGGCCGACTCGCCGCCTATGCCGCAAAGCCGTCCGAAAAGGCGGGTTTTTTCCGCGCCGTCGTTTACGCCGTGGCGGGCAGCACCGATACAAGCATCCCCAACCATGAGAAGAAGCTGACTCTCAAACTCATGGCCTGCGACAATGCTCCGGAAATCGCCAGCGCGCATTTCAACCCGCATTCAAAGATCGCGGAGATATTGAGAGACGGAAACCGCGAGCTGACATATGGCAGCGCCCGGCCATGCACCGTCATGCTGCGCTGGAACACCGAGGAAGATCCCGCGCGGCCTTTCCTTGAGGCGATCGCGATTAGGGATTTCGGCTGGAATTCCTGATCTTGGAATAAGAAATGGAACCACGGATGAACAGTAGAGTAGAGAGCAACGGGCGACTT
>Ga0315904_10005680_pt1 | contig 17261 bp, 14 predicted proteins | sample LakEriMetagenome_6_FD_203529 | JGI IMG/M metagenome (GOLD analysis project Ga0315904, IMG submission 203529) | Freshwater fungal communities from buoy surface, Lake Erie, Ohio, United States - Buoy 12 MA120 | ecosystem: Environmental > Aquatic > Freshwater > Lake | place: USA: Lake Erie, Ohio...
GCATCTGGGATGCGGTCACCGGAAAGCTTCTGCATAGCCTGGAAGGGCATACTTCTTGGGTATGCTCCGCTGTGTACAGCCCGGATGGCCGCAGCATCGTAACGGCATCTTTGGACAACACCGCGCGCATCTGGGATGCGGTCACCGGAAAGCTTCTGCATAGCCTGGAAGGACATACTGATGATGTCAACTCCGCTGTGTACAGCCCGGATGGCCGCAGCATCGTAACGGCATCTTGGGACAACACCGCGCGCATCTGGGATGCAACAACAGGACAAGCACGCTATACCCGTTTACAGCTCAAAAACAACGACTGGCTCGTTTACGACGAGCACTACCGTTTTGACGGCACACCGGGAGCAATAGAGAAGCTCTATTTTGTATGTGGTCTGGAAGTGATCGAGCTCTCTCAGGTAAAACGATCGCTGAGGGTGATAGACCTGGTAAAAAAGATCATGAATAATACGGATCTGAGCAGTTGTACGAAACTTTCCGATCTGGATATTTGCGGCAAGCTGCCCATTGTTGAACGCGCGCAAGATGCCGGTAACTACACCTTTATCATAGAGAAACGCGTGGCAGAGATTGTACGGATCGAAGTGTACCTGGGCAAGAAAAGGATCAAAATCATAGATCCTGCTTCTCTGAGCTGGTCGAAGAATAAGGCAACGCTTGCATTGGATCCGGGTGAGATCGAAGCACTGTTCAGTCCGGGTGAGGAAAATACACTTAAAGTGCAGGCTGTGGCATTGATCAGCGGAAAGGAAATTCCCGATCGCGGAGCCACCGCAACGGTGGAGGATCAACGCGAAAGAAAAACCCCAAAAGTCTATGGTCTTTTTGTAGGGGTAAATGAATACAACGATGAAAACCTTACCCTGCGCTTTCCGGGTAATGATGCGTTGTCCCTGTCCCACATGATCGCGGAAGGAACCGGTGCTTACCTCGGTAAGGAGAAGGTGAAGATCTACACGATTCACAGCGAATACAGCGTAGCAAAGCAAAATGGCTATGGAACACCTACCCGGAACACCATTCGCAAAGCCATTCAGGAAATTGCCGCCCAAGCGGAACCACAGGATGTCCTGTTCATCTTTTTGGCAGGTCACGGCACTATGGGCGAAGAGACCGATCAAAAGTTTACTTTTCTCACTTCGGAGGCAAGTATGAATGATCAGATAGGGATCACAACCGATACCTTATTCTCCTGGATCGCTACAGATGGCCCCTTCAAGCTGAAAGCAAACAAGGCTGTTTTGATCCTGGATGCCTGCAACAGTGCCCAGCTCCTCAATGATGTAGCCATGCGTCGTTCCACCGAGGAAGAAGAACGGCAAAAACAGCTGGATCAGCTTTCAGACCGTTCGGGCTTGTTTATCCTGTCGGCTGCAGCGCCGAATAAAAGTGCCTATGAGTACCCGCGCTTGGAACACGGACTGCTCACTTACAGTTTGTTGAGGGTTCTGAAGCAAAACCCGAGCATTTATGAACAGGATGAGTTTGTGAATATGACCAAATGGTTTTACGAGTCGAGCAGAGATCTGGAGAAGCTCACCCAAGAACTGAATTTAGAGCAGGAAGCCACACCGTCCGGAACAGGTGATTTTCAGATCATGAAACTGAACGAAGAAACACGTTCAAAGATCAAATTAGCGGAGGAAAAGCAACAACTCTTTTTCGGAAGTGCAGAAAATGAGACCGACGAAATCCCGGACCCTGAACTGATTAAGCGAATTGTGAAGAAAATAGACAGGAGTGAGCAGTTCAAAACCTGCTTTTACACCACGAAGGAATACAGCAAAGAGGCACTCATGGTTAACCTGAAATATTCTCAAAAAGGCACAAAAATAGCGTGCAGGGTCCTTCTTTACAAGGACAATAAGAAGGTGGCTGAACTGATGCTTCACAACAAGGAGGGGGATTGGGAGAGCCTTGAATTTGATATTTTAGATGCTGTAATGAACGGACGTTGCGAATGAGGCACCCGATAGAAATAATTCCCCAAAATATTATTCATTCCTTCATTCCTTCATTCCTTCATTCCTTCATTCTTTCATTCCTTCATTCCTTCATTCCTTCATTCTTTCATTCCTTCATTCCTTCATTCCTTCATTCTTTCATTCTTTCATTCTTTCATTCTTTCATTCCTTCATTCCTTCATTCCTTCATTCTTTTATTCTTTAATTAATCCATTCCTTCCTATTTTTACCCATCCAATTCAACACCATGGTCAGCTATTCTTTTTCGATCGAAAATCCTCAGCAACAATACATCCGCATCAAGGCGACATTTAAAACCGATAGCGAACAGACGACTCTTCGGATACCGTCATGGCGCCCCGGACGTTACGAGCTCGGAAATTTCGCGAAAAATGTGAAGGGTTTAAAAGTGTACGATGCCTCCAATAAGCGCATGGAATTTACAAAGTCTACAAAAGACAGTTGGCAAATTGATACCTCGTCAACCCCTTCCATAACGGTTGAATATGCTTATTACGCAACGGATCTGAATGCCGGGTCTACATATTTGTCGAAGGATATGCTCTATGTGAATCCAGTTAACTGTTGCATGTTTACGGATGAAACTGCTTCTCACGAATGCAACGTTCACCTGGAGGTTCCTGATGCATGGAAGTATGCGGGCAGCATGACTAAGAATGGAAAAGTACTGACCGCAGTAAATTTCGATGAATTAGCCGATTCTCCGTTTATCTGTTCAACAGGTTTACAGTACAACAACTACGAAGCAGGTGGTGTACTATTCCATGTCTGGTTTCAAGGAGAATGCAAACCGGATTGGGATAAACTGATCCCTGATTTTAAAGCCTTCTCCCAAAAACAGATCGAAAAGTTCGTAGAGTTTCCGGAGAAGGAATACCACTTTCTGATCCATATCTTACCGTTTAAAGCCTATCATGGTGTGGAACACTGTAAATCTACGGTCATCACATTAGGACCGAGCTACGATGTTTTCGGAAGTCTCTATAAGGAGCTGTTGGGTGTTTCTTCCCATGAGCTGTACCATACCTGGAATGTGAAGAATATCCGCCCGATCGAGATGTATCCTTACGATTTCACGAAGGAGAATTACTCAAGACTTGGATTCATATGTGAAGGTGTGACCACCTACATGGGAGATCTCTTCCTGCTCAAGAGCGGTGTGTTCGATCTGAAAGTATACCTGAACGAATTGAATGCACAACTCCAAAAGCATTTTGATAATCCCGGAAGGTTCAATTATTCTGTGGGTGACAGTTCCTTCGATACATGGCTTGATGGTTACGCACCTGGAGCGCCCGGAAGAAAGGTTTCGATTTACACAGAAGGTTGCTTGCTGGCACTTGTGACCGACGTGATGATCCTCAAATCGACCGGAAATAAATACGGTTTGGATGAGGTCATGAAACGCCTTTATTTCAATTATGCACTTCAAGGGAAAGGCGTATCCGAAACAGATTATAAAAAGGAGCTGGAAACCATCTGCGGGCATTCGTTTGACGAATTCTTCAGGGATTATGTGAACGGAACAGCTCCGTACGAGGCGATCCTAACGGATGCGTTGGAATACCTGGGATTGGAGATTGCGCATAAACCGGCTGCTTCTTACACAGCTTCAAGACTTGGACTAAAGTCAATACCTAACGGTGCAGGAGCGGTTGTCGCGGCAATTTATCCGGGCGGACCTGCCGATCTGGGCGGAATGATGCTGAATGATGAGCTCATTGCCGTTAACGGATACGTGTGCAACGGTGATCTGGAAAGATGGTGTGCCTATTTCGATGAAGACGAAAAAGTGTTTACCATTAAACGCGCCGGACGACTTTTGGAACTTCGATTACCTGAGGTACAGCGCAATTTCTATATGGAATACACCGTCGTTCCCGTCAAGGATCCGAATGGCCATCAGAAAAAGGCGCTGGAAGCGTGGATGAAGTAATGAATAATTACGAATTACTCTATTTACCCATTGGCACTTAGTAATTCATAATTAGTAATTAAAACTTATAGCTAATTCCAAGGCTCGGAAGGATCGGGAACTGGTAAATGATCTCTCCCGTTACACGATTCACGTAGAAGATATTGTTCCGGTCGTACACGTTCGTGATACTTCCAATGATCTCAAGCACATCTTCGTTCTTGAACTTGAACTGCTTCTTAACCGTGATATCCAGACGATGGTAGTACGGTAAACGCTGACTATTGAAGGATCCCAGGAGAGTTGAAACGTTGTCAGGATTCGACGTGGTGTAATCAGTTGTTACTCCCCCGGAGAATGTTTCGCCCTGATAGAATCCTGCTGTCGGTGTGAAAGGAAGTCCTGAACCAAGATTCCAGCGGATGTTCAATTCCAGATCCTTCTTCTTTCCGAACATATAGCTTCCTACAAGGTTTATGTTATGACGGCGGTCGAACACGGGGAAGTATTCCGTGAATCCATCCCAGCGTGTTGAATATCCATAGGAATACACACCCCAAAGGAACAATCGATCCTTGGTGTACTTAATAAGAAGGTCCACACCGTAGGAAACGCCGGATTCAATGATGTAATCTTTCTTGTAGACATCATCTATATCCTGGAACTGAACCTCGTCCTCATAGATCTTATTCTGGTTGATGTTGCTCAGCTGAGAGAAGTACTTGTAGTATCCCTCAAGATTGAGAGAGATGTTTTTGGTTACATCCAGTTCAAAACCACCGATCCCGTGCCATGCATACTGAATACCGTTTCTAACCTCATGTTCCTTGCCGTACTGGTCAACAAATGTGCTCTGAACCTGAAAGCTTCCGGGAGCAGAAAGTAATCCGTTGAAAAGGTTGACCACATCACGATCTGATGAAGCAGAGGTGAAGTTTTGAGAGAAACGTCCTCCGGAGAATTTCAAACGGAACTTCTCATTCACATTGTATTTCACACCGATGCGAGGTTCAGGAGATATGGTTCCATAAGAAGCATAGATCTGTGCCCGGATGCTTGGCTGAACTACCCAACGTCCCTTGATGAGTCTGTAATTGAAATAGGCACCTACCTCACTGGAGAAATTCTCTTGCTCGATCTTTTTCTTAGCCTCGTTGAATGTGACATAGGATGTTGAAAAGCCATTGAAGTTGAATCCGTAGTTCATTTCCCCGTCGTTCTTCAGGAAGTAGGTGAAGTCGAATCCAAGGTCAAATCCACCGATGCGTGAATAACGGGGTTCTTCCTCGATTTCATTAAATGTCGTTTCAAACGTACTACCATTCACATGTCCTTTGATGAAGATTGGTGAACTAGAAGGCACCAAAAGGAAATTCATTCCGCCTCCGGAAGATTTCCAGTCAAGGTCCGCAACTGAATAGTTCACGCTGTCTCGATTATGGAACCCAAACGCGCTGAACTTTGAACCACCATCACCATTGAAAGTAACTTTACCATAGAGATCCGTGAAGTTGAATGGGAGACCGTTACCGTCGTTGATACCTCTGTACAGCGAAGTTGAAGTGTAATCCAGTAAACTGTGTTTTGCGGAGAGGATGTAGGAACCGGCACTTGCAGATCCATCCTTAGGCTTGGACAATGGTCCCTCAAGAACTGCTTTAGCAAGGAAGGGCGAAGCGGAAATTTTCCCTCCGAATTCCTTGCGGTTACCATCTCTGTAGGTGATGTCCATTACGGAAGAGATCCTTCCGCCATACTGGGCATCGAATCCACCGGTGTAGATATCCACGTTCTTGACAAGCTCTGTTTCGAAAATAGAGAAGAATCCTATTGAGTGGAAGGGGTTGTAGATCGTCATTCCGTCAAGAAGGATCTTGTTCTGGATCGGCGTACCACCGCGGACATACAACTGTCCACCCTGGTCACCTGTGGTTACAACTCCGGGTGTAACCGAGAAGGCTCCAACGATGTCATTCTCAGCACCAACACTCGGGATCCTTTCCAATCCTTTCTTATCCATTTTGATGGTAGAGATCTGTACTTCGTTCTTCTTTTGTTTGGATTCTGCACTGACGTCTACTGCGTCGAATTCTTTAATATTGGATAGTTTTTCAAGTTCAAACTTGAACTCGAGTATTCCTTTCCCTACCGGTACATTGATGTTTTTTGTGATCACCTCATAGGAGAAGTTCTCGATCTTAAGAATGTAATTTCCCTTGTCCACTTTAGGGATGGAGAAGAAACCGTTTACATCGGTTAAAGAACCGGTAACGGTCACACTGTCAACGCTGTTCAGGATTCGCACTTTTTCAAAGGCCATCGGCTCACCATTGCTTTTGTCATAAATGAATCCACGAATGGTGTGATCCTGAGAAAGAGCAGAAAGGGTGCTCATGATGATCAGCGAAAGAAGGAGAAGATATTTCATTTTCATTATTGAGTTCACGCTAAAGAGCCCGAAGATAACTTATTCCTGCCAAATGATAATGCTCAGGAGCATAAAACTCTCTGAACGGTAGCAGCTGTTTAGTCTAAGGTCGATTCATTTCAACAATTGTTTTGCTTTTTCCCAATAGACATCCATTTGTTGCAGGTTCATATCCTGAATATTCAGGGAGTCTTCCTGAATGAGTTCTTCCATCTTGCGGAAGCGGGAGATAAACTTGTTGTTCGTAATTGACAGGGCATTCTCCGGATTTACATCCACGAATCGGGCATAATTGATCAGTGAGAAGAGCAGATCCCCGAATTCTTCTTCCTTCCTCGTTGAATTCAATCGCACTTCTTCTCTGAATTCATTCATTTCCTCCAGCACTTTATTCCAGACATCATCGGCGTTGTCCCAGTCAAAACCGATCCCTTTCACTTTTTCCTGGATTCGGGCTGCCTTGACCAGTGCGGGGAGGGAGTTAGGCACTCCTTCAAGAACAGATTTTTTACCTTCTTTCAACTTGATCTTCTCCCAGTTGGCCTTCACTTCTTCCTCTGTATCTGCCGTGACATCTCCGTAAATATGTGGATGTCGGTGAACTAGCTTGTCACAGATCGCATTGAGTACGCTTTCGACATCGAATTCTTGCTGTTCCTGACCGATCTTGCAGTAAAAGACCATGTGCAGGAACAGGTCTCCGATCTCGCCCTTCAGGGCTTGCATATCATTGGTGGTTATGGCGTCTGCCAGCTCATAAGTCTCTTCGATCGTCAGGTGTCTGAGCGAGTCGAGCGTTTGCTTTTTATCCCAGGGACATTTTTCCCGGAGATCATCCATGATATTAAGCAATCGTTCGAATGCCACAAGTCGTTTATCCATGTGTCAAAGTTAGGAAATGTGACGATAAACAGTGATGAGTTGCGGACACTATCTTATTTTCGAACGCAGCGCACAGGGTTGGAGAGATTCGTCTATTTTTGTGACTATGATCAAATGGGCCATCATTTTATTGTTCTTCCTTCTTCACGGAATATCCTGGTCGCAATCCCGATACGAATGGGGAATAGAAGCACGCGGTAAGCTTGGATTCCTTGCTGCTCACCGCGGCGTGATGGGACATCTCCCTCAGGAGCCTGCTTTTGCCGGGGAACTCACGTGGTTCACGCATACGAAAGGATCCAAAAAATGGCATTCCTCATGTGGCTATCCAGTAACAGGTGTAACGCTCTTCGGTGGATCAGTCGGCAACCGGGATATACTCGGGACTTACTGGGGTGCATATGGTTTTATTGAATTTCCGTTTTTAAGTCTGGGTAATTATCAATTTCTCGGGAAAATGGGAAGTGGTCTGGCATACGGGAATAAGGTGTTCAGTTATGAAGATAATCCCAAGAACGTAGCGATGAGTACACATTTAAATGCCTTGATCTGCCTTGGTGTTAAGAGTCGTTATCGATTTGGAAGGAATAGTATTACGCTCGGACTAGATATGACCCATTTCAGTAATGGGGCATTTAAAGTTCCCAATCTGGGAGTCAACATGCCCTATGTCTCTCTGGGTTATTCCTACATGATCCGTTTGAAACAGAATGATACGCTTGTTGAGCCCGATATGCTTCCTTACCGAAAATGGCTCTTTAATGTAACAGGGATCTTTTCCGCTAAGGAGATCTTTCCAACGGGAGGGAAGAAGTACCCGGTCTACGCGCTGACAAATAGTGTGAGATGGTTTTCAAAACCGAAAGTGGGAATGGAGTGGGGAATCGATCTCATCAGCAAGCAAGCCATAATGGGATATCGACCGGAATTGGATAAAACACAATGGGACATCCTTCAGGTGGGAGTCTTTGGCGCGTACTTATTGCCACTTGACCGTTTCCATTTTGCATTTGGAATGGGCACTTATATCAAGGATAAATATCAACCGGAGGATTTTCTGTATCACAGATTGAGTATGCGCTACTATTTTGAGAATGGGATCAATTTGAATGTGGGGCTTAAGTCGCATTGGGCACGTGCGGATTATGTGGAATGGGGTCTGGGTTATACCTTTAATTTTTCGAAATGAGGATTTTACTGGGGATATTGACCATTTTGCTGATCCTGACTTCCTGCAGGAAGGCGGAGGATCGCCGCTGTTTGAAAACGATCGGTGATGAGAGTGTGCGGATCATTGAAACAGAATCCTTTGATAAATTATACCTGAAAGAGAAGCTCCGGTATGTTCTCGTTCAGGACACTGTTGAAAAAGTGGTACTGAAAGGAGGTGAGAACCTGTTGAATTTCATTGATGTCAAAGTTGTCGACGGGCGATTGGAACTGTATAATGAGAACAAGTGTAATTTCTTGAGGAACCTGAAAAAAAAGGTGGTTGCCGAGATCCATTTTAAATCACTGATCAACATTCACTTCGAAGGTACAGAAGAATTGAGGAGTGAGGGCGCCCTGAATTTTAGCTGGTTGACCCTTCTGATCCGCGATGGAGCAGGACCGGTTAAACTGGATCTTCAGGGAGAGGCAATTTTTACAACTGTAAGCCACGGATGGGGTGATTTCACCTTTACGGGGAATGTAAAACATGCCAATCTCAACGTAAAAAGCAATGGTTGGTGTGATACCTATGGATTGAACGTAGAGGATTCGATCACGGTGGTTTCTAATACGCCCGCGACTTTAAAGGTCAATGCTGATGGAGCCGCTTTGAAAGCGGAGCTTGATGGTTCCGGAGATATATGGTATATTGGTAGTCCAATCGGAACCCCCGTTGTATATCAGTATGGAACAGGAGAGCTGATCCAGCAATAAGGTCAGAGCCCTCGCTTGAGTTGCATCAGGATCTTGAAGGCCTTATCGACATCATCCTGCTTTACAACCACGGTAAATTCATTCGAGGTGGACACAAGTTCCACAATATTGATTCCCTCCCAGGCCAGGTGTTTAAGAATGTAATAGTAGATCCCATAGATCTCTGTGTTGACTACTGGTAATTTTACCGTGACAGACGCCAGATCAGTAGTATGCGATTTGAGCTTTTCGCCATTAAGCATTCTCCCGATCGTTTGGTCATGTTGCGAGTTTACGATGAATGTTGTTTCCGTCACACCTTTACATAGAGTGAAAAAGGTATCATTTTCCTTGTTGATCTCGTGGACCAGGTCGGCTTGTTTTGTCTTTAAAGAATCGGAATTTTCGAAAGTGAAATCGCTGAGATTACTTCTGACGAGAAAATCACCCAGATCACCCATCACATTGGTGATCTTGACGTTCAGACGATGGTATAACCCAGGGGTCATGCGCTTGATCGCCATTACGATCGCACCTTCCTTGACTTCCTTTCCGATCTGTTCTTCTATTTCCGGTTTGAGCTTTCTTGCCAGAGCACTGATATTGATCAGATCGTCTGTCATGGCCTCTCTGAGGAAGGGACTTTTGTTAATGAGTTCCTCTGTGATCTTACCGATTGAATTCATTGCCGCAGATTTACACGACAATTTTAAGCATTATCTTAGTGATGAATTGAAGAAATCTTTAAAAAATTAACATGATTTTTATTTTTCGTTGATTTCATGCAGTTTTTCGTTGATTTTTTCAAGTGCAAATTCGAGCTGTTCTTCTTTGGTAATATGGGAGTTGTCCAGAAGAATGGCGTCTTCGGTTCGGATAAGTGGACTAACCTGTCGTGTTGAGTCGATACGATCGCGTTCGAGAAGATTTTCTCGTGTCTCTTCAAGCGTTGAGTGGATGCCTTTTTCCCGGAGTTCTAAATAGCGTCTTTGGGCTCTCACGTCGGGTTCTGCCGTCACAAAGAATTTTACTTCAGCATAGGGAAAGACAACCGAACCTATGTCACGTCCATCCATGACAATTCCACCGGTTTTGCCTAGTTCGCGCTGTAGTTCAACAAGTTTGTGGCGAATCTCCGGAACAGCGGCCACGGGTGAAACAATTCCTGCGATCTGAGGTGAACGAATCTCCTGTTCAACATTCAGTCCGTTGAGGAACAGTTCCTGGTTTCCGGTTTCAGGGTTGATCCTGAATTCCAGTTTGATGGACTCAAGTAACTCGTCGATTTCATTCAGGATCGGATGACCATTAAGGATCTTTCCCTGACGGTCCAGGAATAATGCAATGGCTCTGTACATAGCGCCGCTGTCAACATATACGTAGGAGAGCTTCTTTGCGATCGCTTTGGCTAAAGTGCTTTTTCCACAAGAAGAATATCCATCGATTGCTATAGTAAGACGAGGTGCATGCATGCAGCGAAATTACGGAAAAGAGGATAATAAAAAAGGGGGCCGAAGCCCCCTTCCAAAAATTTAGATTCGGATTAGAATCTCCATCCAAGACGGAACTGAGAGATAAAGTTGTTTCCGAAAGAAGAATACTTCTCAGTGTTAGAAACGTCAGATACAGTCACACCACCAGTAGTTGCGCTAGTTGTACCTTCCTTAACTGTGAAAGAAGAGAACCCAAGACCCAATTCAAGACCCAGATAGAAGTTCTCAGCAAAGTAGTAGTCAGTACCTGCTACTAGGTTTACTCCGAAAGAAGAAGTAGGTGCATCGATAGAAGCAGTGAAATCACTGTTGTATCCTGTACCATCGTAGTTTGTCCACTCAGCAGTAGAGTTACCCATACCGATAACGATGTCCAAACCTCCATAAGGAGAAAGACGATCAGTACCAGCGAAGTGATATTCACCACCGATTGCAATTCCCAGAGAAGACGTCTTGTTCACCTCTGTACCGCTTCCGCCACCGTTTGTGTCTTCAGTCTCGTAATAGTTGAACGTCTCAGAAGAGTTGTTGATTCCAAGCGTTAAACGAGCTGCAATGTTGTCCGAAACAAAGTAACGGAAACGAAGCGCAGGTGCATCAAAAGAAAGAGTTGATGCATTGAACCCAAGCTGACCTTCAAGTGAGAAAGGTGCATCAGTGGTTGCTTTTTGAGCAAAAGTTGAACCTGTCAACGCGATCGCTCCAACTAAAATAGCTAACTTTTTCATAAACTTTAATTTGTTATGGTTTGGGCTAATGTACTCAAGAAGGGGTTCTAGGGTTACAAAAAAAGATAAACATTTCTTAGTTGAAAACCATTTATGCGTTTGGAATCCCTTATCTAAACTGGTTTATAGGGATTTAAACAAAAAGGTAAAAAAAGTTTGTTTAGAATGATTCTACTTCCTCCAGTTATTCAGATGAGAGGTGATTGTGAGCATATTGTTGAATCCTGCTCTTGAATAAACGCTGAATCCGTAATCGACACTGAAGCGCTTGAAATACAATCCGAGTCCGAAAGAAAATCCAGCGATACCTGGTCTGCTTTCGAGTTTCATCTCCTGTCTCCTGTGATAATCGAATCCTGCGCGCAGGTGTATGTTCTTTGAAGCAAGTACTTCAACTTGTCCGGTAAAGTGACGGGCAAGCTTTTCTCCAAATCCTGCCACAGGAACGGGGATCGTATCCCCTGTTAATGGATCAAGCGTGGGTTTCAGTTCAGGATCGAAATAGGTGATATCCCATTTGTTGAGATGATGTGCCAATAGCGTAAAGCGGAATGGAGCGTGCGGAAGTTTGTACGAGACAGCCATCTGAAGTTCGGCAGGTAAAGGACGCCGATCTTCATCAGCATATGAATCCAGTTGGACCCCTGCATTTTTAAACAGAGCAGTGATCAGAAGGTCTCCGTTTGCATTCGTATAGGTTCCTGCCAGATCGGTACTGACTCCAAAGGAATTGTATCCCTCAAGTTGGGAAAAGATCACATTCAGATTTGCACCAACCGATATTCGTGGATTAAGCTGACGACCATACCCCATTCCTATTATACTTTCAAAAAGTCTGAAGGATCCCAGGTCATTGCCATTGATATCGGTTCTTCTGAATTCCCCATAATTCACATAGCGGATATGACCACTCACAGTTCCGCTCCAAAGGTTATGTCCATAACTGAACATGCCGTAATTGATCCCACCGGCAAGGATCGCCTGATTGAATCCTATACCGGAGTGCATTTTGTCATTAAGCAGGCTTGGATTCGATACACCCAGGTTAATGTCCTGATCCTTCACAGATATGAAATCATTTCCCAATCCTGCTGATCTGGCATTATAGGTTAGATCGAGCAGAGAGAATACTGTGTTACCGCCGGTTTGCGCGTAGCTCACAGACTGCCATGCGGCAAGGATCAGTAGAACGAGTATTTTTCTCATCGGGCTTATGAACGTAAAATTAACGCTTAAAGTATAAGGCAGAACGAGTTTTTTAAAACTAATTGTTCATTAGATTCTTTTACCCAGTTCGATGACTTCAAGGTCGTGAATTCGCTCTCCGGTGATGCAGAAACGAAGCAAGGTCTTTACCTGATGAAATCCTTTATTGCCGCATGCGCCGGGATTCATCCAGAGTAATTGGTAACGAGGATCCATCTTTACGAGCAGAATATGAGAATGACCGCAGATAAATAGTTTGGGAGCTCTCCTTTCCAGTTCTTCAAAGGCCGGTTTGGAATAGCTCCCGGGCTTCCCTCCGATGTGTGTGATCAATACTTCCACATCCTCACAAAAGAAACGATTGAACTCCGGCCACTCTTGACGCACGACGTGATCATCAATGTTTCCGTATACACCACGAACAGGTTTGAAGTTCCTCAACTGATCGACCACTTCTATCGAACCAACATCTCCAGCATGCCAGATCTCATCCACCTCCTTGAAATAGCTGAAGATCTTGGGGTCAAGATCGCCATGGGTGTCCGATAATAATCCGATCCTTTTCACATTGTAAATTTAATTCCCAAATCTTTCAATCTTTCAATCTTTCAATCTTTCAATCTTTCAATCTTTCAATCATTAAATTCCTAACTCATTTCACCCTTGATCTTTTTCTATCTTTGGTACATGGATCAGCAGCATCTCGATGATTGGTTGCGGAAACGCAGAGGCCGTAGGAGTCAAATGACGGCAGGCCATCTTTTTCCTCGTTTACGGAACGGAGATATTGAGGCTTTAAGTACTGCGATCACATTAGTAGAGAGTACGCTGGATATGGATCGTCACGAAGCAGATGAACTGGTACAACTTTCCCTACCTTTTGCTGAGAATTCGATACGCCTGGGTATAACAGGTGTTCCGGGGGTAGGTAAGAGTACCTTTATCGAGTCGTTTGGACAACTTATTGCGAAAAAGGGACTTAAGGTGGCAGTGCTGACGATCGATCCGTCAAGTGCCGAAAGCGGAGGGAGTATTCTGGGGGATAAAACACGAATGCCGGTACTTTCAGTGCACCCGAATGTGTTTATTCGTCCTTCTGCTGCAGGTCAGACTTTAGGAGGCGTGGCCAGAAAGACCCGGGAGACCGTCTTCCTGTGTGAAGCTGCCGGCTTTGATGTGATCATTATTGAAACGGTCGGCGTAGGGCAGTCAGAAACGCTGGTTCATTCGATGGTCGATTTTTTCCTTCTGTTGATGCTTTCCGGTGCCGGAGATGAGCTTCAGGGGATAAAGAGGGGGATCATGGAGATGGCAGATGCACTGGTGATCACAAAAGCCGACGGCGATAATATTACACGTTCGGAGCTCGCTGCTCGAGAGTACGCGAATGCTATGCACCTGTTTCCACCAAAAAAAAGCAAGTGGACACCTTCGGCCTTTACCTGCAGTAGCATGGAGAGTAGGAATATAGATAAGGTGTGGTCGACTGTTGAGTCTTATGTGCTTGCGGCGAAGGCAAACGGATGGTGGACAGAGAACCGCAAGATTCAGGATAAGTACTGGCTGAAGGAAACACTTAAAGAAATGATCTTAAGCGAATTTTTTGATGACCCGGAAATGATCCATGCGTTAAGGGAGGAAGAGGAAAAGGTAATGCAGGGCGGAGCAAGTTCTTTTACGGCAGCCGAAAACCTATATAAAATGTTCAAAGGACGATCAACGAATAAATGACGGAATTCAAAATAGAAGGGGATCATATCGAACTGATCCAGTTACTTAAAGTGTTGGGCATCGCACAGACAGGTGGTCATGCAAAGCACATCGTCGATGGAGGTGAAGTAACGCGAAACAGCGAAGTCGAATTACGGAAAAGGGCAAAACTGGTGCCCGGAGATGTGATCGAGATCGGTCGCAAAAAGATCAAAATGATCTGATCCTTAGAATAATTCCTGTAGTTCTTTTTTCAGGTAATCCACTGTGATCTCAGAAGGTAACCTGCCAACCTCAGCTACGATCTCAAAGATCTTGGCCGAAAGGTCCATCCCTGTTGACGTTGGAGTCATCTGACGACCTGCAATATTAATGATCTTGATGGTTTCTTCTTTCGAATTGCGGACCATTTCCCATCCCTGAGGTGATACGAAGAGCTGCTGGGCTACATTGTGATCATATTCTTCACGGATGGAATCCAGAAATTTAGCCTGAAGTGCCATAGCCGGTAATCCGGGATTGTGCAATCGCATTACCAGACTGTTCGGATGAATACGCTCCATAAGCAGAATCGCACGCTGGTATGCCTCAACATGACTTGGAAGGAAGAACTGCTGACGTTCCTTTTTCAATTCGATTTGCATATTGCGGATCTCTTTTGATGTTTCTCTTCTTAAAAAGAAAATGGTCGTAAGAAGAACAGCCCCTGCCGGAAAGATGATCAATGCGATCTGCAAAACTACATCCATGGTGAATTGATTTATTGACAAAGATAAAAATTCAAACCGATGGAAAAGTAACTGTTCAGATTCTATCTTCATCCGTTCAATATTCTTCATTAACTTCATCGGCTCAATTGAAGTTATGACGCCGGCACTTATTCTGGGAGTTCTTATAGCCTATTTCGGGGTGTTGATCCTGATCTCGTACCTGACCTCAAGGAACGCAGACACCAATACTTTTTTTACCGGTGACAAACAAAGTCCCTGGTATTTAGTGGCATTCGGAATGATCGGAGCTTCGCTGTCAGGTGTTACTTTTATTTCCGTTCCTGGTAAGGTTTACCATGACGGAATGGCCTATTTCCAGATCGTGCTGGGATATATACTCGGATACATTGTCATTGCACAGGTATTAATGCCCTTGTACTACAGACTAAACGTGACTTCTATATATGAGTATCTCGAGCAGCGACTGGGAATTGTTAGCTATAAGACAGGAGCAAGTTTCTTCATCCTCTCAAGAACCTTGGGTTCAGCGATCAGGCTCTACCTGGCGACGCTGGTTCTTCAATTATTTCTATTTGAAGATCTTGGGGTGCCTTATTGGGTCACGGCATGCATTACGATCTTGTTGATCTGGATTTACACATTTAAAGGAGGGATCAAGACGATCGTCTATACAGATACGTTCCAAACCTTCTTTCTGGTTAGTTCAGTGATCATATGCACCCTGATAATTGCATCTACCCTTGGACTTGATCTTATTGGATTGTATAGAAAGATCTCAGAGACGCTCACCACCGGAGGGGAATCCATGACCCGGATCTTTGTGCTCGAGGATGCCAATGCGAAGAATTTCTTTCCGAAGCATTTTTTCGGAGGGATGTTCCTTGCGATCGCCATGACAGGTTTGGATCAGGACCTCATGCAAAAGAACTTGACCTGTCGATCACTGAAGGATGCCCAGAAAAACATGTATTCATTTACCGTTGTATTAGTGATTACTAATTTTCTATTCCTGATGCTCGGTGGAGCGCTTTATGTTTTTGCAGAGACTAAAGGGATCGCTCTTCCGGCAAGGGGAGACACTGTGATCACGGATCATGTGTTCCCTCAGCTGGCACTCAACGATTTTGGTACCGTAGCCGGCGTATTTTTTCTTCTTGGTATTACAGCTTCCTCTTATGCTTCTGCGGATAGTGCACTTGCAGCATTAACCACCGGATTCTGTATTGATTTTCTGGACTTCAGGAACCGGGAAGAGAAGCAGAGACAACGCTTGAAACTCTATGTGCATGTTGGGTTCTCACTTTTGTTCCTGATCATCATTCTGCTTACCAAATGGTATGTCGATGCGCATCCCGGAACCGATATCATTTCCGTTATTCTGACTGTAGCAGGTTATACCTATGGACCATTGCTTGGTCTGTTTGCGTTCGGGATCTTTACGAAGAAAAAGCTGAGAGAAATACTGGTTCCGTTTGTGTGTGTGCTGGTTCCGATGATATGTTATGTGTTGGATAAGAATTCTGTTCAGTGGTTCAATGGATATGCCTTCGGGTTTGAATTGTTGATCGTGAACGGATTCCTGACCTTCCTTTTCTTATACCTTATTTCAAAAAAATCCGAGTCATGAAAATTGTTCTTGATGATAACGGGCTTCATTTGCGCTTTGCACCCTTGACGCTTACACGTCCATTGGGCGAGGTAAGAGTAGGCATTTTTACAAACACGGAAAGATGGAAGTTGCTTGATCCTGGAGCAGAGATCTCCTACAATACAGAACCCTATTTGAAATCTGTTTACGGAAGGGATGAAACGGCTGATCTGATGGTGAACGCATCGATTATCCCGAATGAAGAAGTTGCTGTGGCGGTGTTCAGTCTTGGTGAACATGAGCAATTGAACTGGGGAGACCTATGGATAGCTAAAAGAGGAGAAGGATCGGTTGCCGTTGAGTATAAGGGAGATCAGCCCGTCGTGTTGGAGTATCGCTGGGATATTTACCAGAAAAATGCAGCTGTGCTGATGAATGATTTTCAGTTGATCACGTCGGAGAGATCGTCTGCACCGCTTCCTTCAAGCAATACAATAATTGGAGATGCGTCACTGATATTCCTTGAGGAGGGTGCAATTGTAGAAGCCTCAGTGATCAACACAACCTCAGGTCCGGTGTATATTGGAAAAAATGCGGAGATCATGGAAGGCTGTCTGGTGAGAGGTCCTGTAGCGCTTTGCGAGGGAAGTTCCTTGAAAATGGGATCTAAAGTAT
>Ga0315904_10005683_pt1 | contig 17256 bp, 13 predicted proteins | sample LakEriMetagenome_6_FD_203529 | JGI IMG/M metagenome (GOLD analysis project Ga0315904, IMG submission 203529) | Freshwater fungal communities from buoy surface, Lake Erie, Ohio, United States - Buoy 12 MA120 | ecosystem: Environmental > Aquatic > Freshwater > Lake | place: USA: Lake Erie, Ohio...
ACAGTCTGTATATAACTTTGTTGAATTAACAGACACTAAAATAATCTACAGAATATGTTCGAACTCCCATCACTCCCCTACGCGTTTGAGGCTCTTGAGCCCCATATTGATGCACGTACTATGGAAATTCACCACGGTAAGCATCACCAAGCGTATGTAAATAACCTGAACAACGCACTCAAAGACAATGCAGATGCTGCAGGTAAATCACTAGAAGAAATTTTGGCTTCTGTGAGCAAGTTCCCAATGGCGGTGCGCAACAATGGCGGTGGCCATTGGAACCACAGCTTGTTCTGGCAGTTGTTGTCGCCTACTGGCGGCGGATTGCCTACAGGCAAACTGGCGGATGCAATTACTGCTTCTTTCGGTAGCTTTGATGCTTTCAAAGAGCAATTCAACACCGCAGCTACTACACGCTTTGGTAGCGGTTGGGCATGGTTGGTATTGCATGGCGATAAATTGGTAGTAACCAGCACAGCAAATCAAGACAATCCCTTGATGGATGTTGCAGAAGTAAAAGGCACTCCTATCTTGGCGCTTGACGTTTGGGAGCACGCGTATTATCTGCATTATCAAAACCGCAGACCCGACTACATTGGTGCTTTCTGGAATGTGGTAAACTGGGAAAAAGCTTCTGCTTTGTTCGAAGCGGCTACCCACTAAGAAATTTGATTTCCAATAAAAAAGCCCCGATTTCGGGGCTTTTTTTATGAATGAGATAATGTAATTATTTCTTACCAGCAGCAGCGTCAGCACTTGCTTGCATCAACGCCCTAGTGGTTTTAACAGTAAGGATTGCATTTTCTTTAGCATCCAAAATGTCAAAGCCAGAAACGGTTAGGTCTTTCACTTTTGCACTATGACCAATTTCAAGGGTATCAATAGATACGTCGATATAGTCAGGCAAGTTTGCGATCAAGCCGCGAACTTTCAGTTTGTTGATTTTCTTCACCAACTTACCACCGGCACGAACGCCAGGAGAGTTGCCTACTACTTTCACAGGGATTTCCATTACTACAGGCTTATCAGCAGCTACAGCGAGGAAGTCAACGTGAATGATTGCATCAGAAACAGGGTGGAACTGAATTTCTTGCAATACCGCTTCGTAGCTTTTGCCCGCAACATCAATTCTTACCTTGTATACATTTGGAGTGTATACCAAATTTTTGAAATCTGCAGCATATACTGCAAAGTTTAAGTTCTCGCCAAGTCCATACATAACGCATGGAACTTTTCCTTCATTGCGCAGTTGTTTTGATGAGCCTGATCCAAGCCCGTCGCGCAATTCTCCTTTTAAAAGAATGGTTTTCATTTTATTTCTAGTAAATTAATTAGTCTTTTTTGAAGTCCAGGTTGGTTTGATTTCCTGGATTGTAAATCTGCTTAAACAGAGAGCTCACACTGCCGTTTTCATGCACGTTTCTGATAGCGCGGGCAAACAAAGAAGCTACGCTAAGTACTTTGATTTTTGGAGTATGGGATTTCAACGGAATGGAGTCAGTAACTACCAATTCAGTCAATACAGAGTTCTCAATGTTTTCATAGGCCTTGCCAGAAAGCACAGGATGGCAGCACATAGCACGAATGCTTTTGGCTCCTTTTTCTTGCAGCATGGCAGCCGCTTTGCAAAGGGTTCCACCTGTATCAATAATGTCGTCTATGATAATTACGTCCTTGCCTTGAACATCACCAATTACAGTCATGTTCGCAATTTCGTTGGCGCGCTTTCTTTCCTTGTCACAAATAACCATAGGAAGATTCAAGGCTTTAGCTACTTCGCGAATACGATTGCTGGCTCCCACATCAGGCGCGGCGATTACCAAGTTTTCTTGGTTAAAGGTGCGGATGTAAGGAACAAACACAATAGAACTTTCCAGATGGTCAACCGGAATGTTGAAGAAACCTTGAATCTGTGGCGCGTGTAATTCCATGGTAATAACGCGGTCAGCTCCAGCCGAAGAAAGGAGGTCTGCAACCATTTTTGACGCTATGGAAACCCTAGGCTTGTCTTTGCGGTCTTGACGCGCAAATCCGTAGTAAGGGATAATGCAGGTAATGGAATTGGCAGATGCGCGCTTGCTGGCATCAATGGTCATGAGCAATTCCAACAAGTTTTCTGCAGGCGGGTTGGTGCTCTGCACAATGAAAATATCGCAACCGCGCACACTTTCATTGAAAACGGGCTGAAATTCACCATCAGAAAACCGGCTTACGCTAAGGTTTCCAGGTTCAACTCCATAATACTCACAGATTCCGGCAGTTAGCGCTTGAGATGCACTTCCGGAGAAGATCTTAACTTGATTTATTAATGATGACATAGCGTTGGGTTTTACTTTCTCCGCCCTGTGCGGATATCATGAACCTGCTTTTTTTGTTGTCCGACTAGGGCTCGAACCTAGACTCTTCTGAACCAAAATCAGACGTGTTGCCAGTTACACCATCGGACAATTTTCGGCTTTAGCCGCCCGCTGTTCCTGTCTTAGCATTCCCAACGGGGGTGCAAAGATAATAAGAGTTTGTAAATTTTCAAGGAATTTTCAAGAAGCCGTTTTTTTCGCCTCTTTTTTAAGGCTGAACGCGGGTGTAGCTATATACGGTAATGCTTTCTCTGCCTGGTTTTAACAAGCTGGTGCCCACGGTTCTGCTTAATAAACGACCATCATAGGTGTTTTGGGTTTCCCAACTGCCTGTCAGCTTTTGTTTTTTGTTATAGTATTTGCTCAAACTGTACAGAATCTGGTAGTCGTGGTTGTAGTGGTATTCATATTGGCGCAGCAATTTACCGGTCTTTAACTCGTACACCTGAGTAAGGGTCTCACGGCCTTGATCTGAATAGCTGTAGGTGATTTGCTGCTCGAGTTTGTCCCCTGCTTTGCCACTGTATTTGGTCCATTGTACCATGCGGCCTGCACTGTCTGTTTCTGAAATATAGCGCAACGCGCCTTCCTTGGTAATCTCGTCGAACTGCTGCAGTCTATGTCCATTGGGCAGGCGGGTATCAGAGGTGCAAATGCGGCTTTCTTTTTTCAATTCTGCCTTTTTTATCTCCCCATGTGTATTGCACCCATAATCCCATACATACAGCACCTTGCCCTTTGCATCTTTTCGCACGGCGCGCAGCATAGCTCCACTATCGCCTTCATACCAGTTTTGGGTGTAAGACTTGTATCTTACGGTGTCTTTGGTATAGAAATATTTCAGTGTAAGTTTTTTCCCCTCATACACATAGCGGTTCATGTAATCCACTTTCCCCTTTTTGTTTATACTGAGGATTTCGGTAATGCGCTGCATACTATCGAACCGATAATGCCTAGAGCCAACAACCGTCCCATTGTTGCGATATACAGTGCTTTTGAGCAATCCGGGCTCATAATATTCGTAGGTCGCTGACCAAACTTCTTTCTCGCCTTTGTAGCGGGCTTCTTTCACCTTTTGACCAAGGGTGTCGTATGAAAGTGAGGTGCACCACTCTCTGTTTCTGGATTTGCCATTTACATAATAATTGTTGCATTCTTTGATAAAGACCACACCCAATGCGGCCATGGTGGTGTCCTTTCTGGGCGCGTAATAATAGATATTGCTCTGGTCCCTATCCCTATAGTTTGAATAGGACACCTGTGCCTCTGCAGTGCGGAAAGCAAGTAGGGTAAGAAATAGCGTGAAAATGGTAAGTGTCTGTTTCATCTAGGATATGTAACGTAATTTGAGGGATTTCATTTCTAAAACCCCTCAAATTTACAATCCTTATTGAATCACCAATACTTTAGTGATTTTCTTATTGCCTTGCGACAATTGGTAGAAGTAGTTTCCGCCCTGCAAACCTGTAAGGTCTACCTCCACAGTGTGTTTTCCTGCAGTGTATTTTGCAGAACTTAGGGTGCGAATGCGCGTACCCAAAGCATCATACAGCTCCAATTGCACCTGACCACCATCAGTATAGAAGGCAATAGAAGTGCGGTCTATAGCAGGGTTGGGGTAGGCGTCTTCCAACTTGAGTGTGCTGAGAATATCGGCATAGTCTTCCAAACTGCTGACAGATGCCTTGAATATGGGCAAGGTGTTGAAATCCTTACCGCCCATGGCGTCTTTTACTTCAGTTGCAGTCAAGCCAAACCAGTCTTTGAGCACGGAGGCATAGACCTGTCTGAAATCATACTGCATTGGAACGTTGTCGTTTACCGTAGTGGTAGACGGAATGGTAGGGTTACTTCCAATAACTCCACTCTGCACTCCGGTGCCAAATACAAATAGAGGCGCTGCTGCACCGTGGTCTGTTCCTACAGAAAAATTACTTTGTATACGTCGCCCAAATTCGCTGAAGGTCATACCCGCTACGCGGTCTTCGATGCCCAACAGCTTTAGGTCATCTTGGAATGCGGCTATGGCTGAACTTAAGTTGCCAAGCAGGTTGGCATGGGCACCTTTGGTCACATCCGAGGAGTCGACCTGTGCACTGTGGGTATCAAAACCTCCCAAGTTTACCATGTAAACGGGGGTTTTCAAGCCGCCTTTAATCAATCGGGCCACAATCTTTAACTGATCCGCTAAGTTGTTGCCATTAGGGTACTTGGTGGATAGGTTATTGGCCTTACCAGCTGCATCTTTTATGGAGGTAGCATAAGCATTGGTTTGAATGCCTATTTGGCGAATGTAGGAGAGTTCTTTGCCATAGTGGCTGTTGGGTGCTGGATCTACTTTTCCGTCTACCAAGGTATAGAAGGTACTGGGATTTGAAATCGCCAATGCCATACTGGTTTCAGGTCCCATAAAGGCCAAGCTTACCGTGGAGCCCACTTCAATAGCCAAAGGATCTGGCATAGATACACTGGGGTAACCGCCAGGGAAGCCAGGGTATTGGGCATCTAAATACCTGCCCATCCAACCGGTATTCCAGTTTTCATTGCTGTCCGAGCCAGTCATCCAGATGTCGGTAGACCTGAAATGCGAAAAATTAGGAGAGGGGTAACCCACCGCTTGCACTGCATTTACCAAGCCATTGTTATACATGTCTTGAAAGCCTGTCATGGAGGGGTGCAGTCCAATACCTGTTTTTCCAGTCATGGAAAGCACTTTGCCTTCGGGGATAAGCACATTGGCTCTGGCTTTGCTTAAGTTGCTGTATTGGTCTGTTGGAATAAGGGTGTTTAAGCCATCATTTCCTCCACCAAGGAGGATAAGAACAAGTACCCTGTCATTTTGGGCAGCCCTTCCCGCAACCATGTTGAGTAAGGGGGAACTGCTCATGGCGCGCATCTTTAAGCTTCCAAAGCTTACCGGTATCAGAGCAGAGGTTTTTAGAAAATTTCTTCTTTTCATGGTTGAGGTGTTAGGAAAGTTGGTATTCTGAAAGGTTCATGATGGCTTTGAACATGCTGATGAGAAGGAATTCTACATTCTTTTTGTTCGTGGTATTGCCCGGAGTGGATTTCCATGTATTCCAAGCATCGGTCCAGTTATAATCAGGGATGCCGCCTGGCAGCAAAACAGCTTTCATAGCCGCTTTTAAGTCTGCGCTGGCTTCCATAGGTAGGAAAAATTCCAAGGCATCTGCTACCAATTGGTTGGCGTTTGATGGGTTTGAAAAACGATCTGCAACCGCCAGCACGTCTACCTTGGAGATATATCCCGACTTATCATAACCCGCTGCGAGTATATAATCTGAGAACTGATTGCGTTTGGGCAAACTATCGCTGTTAATCCAAATTTCGTGGAATTGTGGCGCTTGATACCAAGCTTGCCAGCCTGCCACATTCGGCGGATCTCCAATGTTTTGGCCAATGATGGCAGCATAGTAAAACCACAAGGTCCAGTGGTCATACAAGGTCATGGCACCGTTGGATATGGTAGGCAGTGCTAACTCTGTTTGGCGTGCATAGCCCACCACGTGGTCCAGTGGGGTTTTGATAACACAGCCGCGGTTGGCCATGTCAAAGAAATGCGCGCTTTTAAACAAGGTTTCAAGCACAGGCTTGATTTCATAGTTGTTATCGCGGAAAACTTTTGCCAAAGGCGCAATAACATTGGTCTCTGTGTCTTGGTCTATTTCGTAATAGACGAAAAAGGTGTAGAGCCTGCGACAAATAAACTTAGATACCTCATTCACAGAGAATATCATATCTAGCAAATCGTCCAACTCAAGATTTCCAGCACTGGTTCCGCTTCTGCCTGTAATTTTAGTGTTGTTGTAAAAGGAAGAAAAGGTTTTGTCTGTGGTGTCATGTCTGGCAGCATCGAAGTAAACAGAGAAACTGGCCAAACTGTGAGACAAAGCCCAACCTGTGAGCACACGTGCTGCTGCTTTCACATCGTCTTCCGTGTATTTGGAGTCAGGGCCCTTGCCCATACAGAACAATTCCTGCAGCTCTCGGGCATAGTTTTCATCTGGTGCGTACTTGGTGTTCAGGTGCCCGTTGAGGTAAATGAGCATACCCGCGTCTAGAGTAACATCTTTTACTAAGGTTCTAAAATTGCCCAAAGCATCGGTGCGCAGCATGCTGTGGTGCTTGTATACAATGCGTGAGTCTACAATGGTATCGGTTTGGGTTGCAAAATGGTTGTGCCAGAACATCACCATTTTTTCTTGAATGTTCGGCTCTTGGTTGAGCATGAGTCCCACCCACCAGTTTTTGAAACTTACCATACGCTGCGGGTTGAAGTCAAAGTCCAGTGGTGCGTTTACCCAAGTGTCGCCCAAGGGTACATTGGCGTCTGCGCTGGAATACCCATTGATCGGGGGATTCGGACTTTTTGGACTTGCGGTGAGCAAATCAGCAATGGCGGTATCAAGGCCTTTGCTTACAAAACTGTTGATTTCACTGGTTTTGTAGCCAAATAAGGTACGACCCAGCAGGTGTTTTACTTCAGCTTTTCCCCAGCTTCCCGTGTATTTTTCTATACCCGTGCTTAAACCTCGGTTTACAACTTTAATGTTTGTAGGAGATTTTTTAGCTTCTGAAGTGAAAGAAAGAAATTGTCGTCTTTCCATAAGTTGATAGACTATTGTTTATAGGTTAGATTACGAATTACAACAAAAGTTGCATTAATCCCTCATTTTATTGAGAAATTTTTATCGATGATTGCCTCACCATGATGATAGGCAACACGTTGCCCATTTTCATTTTCAAGTACAATTCTTCCTGCATCATCTACATACCGCAAAACCCCTTGTTGGGTGCTGTTATCCCGCAGTATTACCTGAATCAGCTCATTTCTACACCAAAGATTCTCGTTAAATTCTTCGTCAATCTCTTCTATTTTATAAATTCTCAATTTATTGATATAATGAGAAATGTTATAGGTCAATTCGTGTAATACTTTAGCAATGTTAAAGTCCTCACCTGTTATGTTCTTCAAACTGGAGGCCTTGTAGCCATCAGGAAAAATTTCTTGATTGACATTAATGCCTATTCCCGCGGAGAACATGCGCTGCTGCCCTTCCAAGAGGAAGGACTCCAAGAGCAGGCCAGAAATTTTGTTTCCTTCATGGTACATGTCGTTCGGCCATTTTATTTTTACAGGCATGGCACTTAATTTTCTCAGGGTGTGACGCACGCCTAAGGCTATGCATTTGTTAAAAACAACCGGGTAAAGCGACAGGGCTTCTGAATTTTGGATGAGGTAGGTAACGGCCAAGTTGCGTCCGGGTTCGCTGTCCCAGTAATGGTTTCCTTGTCCTCGGCCTGCGGTTTGGTGAAAGGTATACAAGGCCACAGGAGTGTTTGGGCCGCTAATTTTAGCGGCCTCTCTGGCTAGCGGTCCGGTGCTTAAACATTCCGGAGAATAGAAAAGATTGAAGCCGGTAAAGTTTTCAGTAAAGTAGAATTCTTCCAAAATGGTTTTCTTTGCACAAAGAAAACGAAAATGCCAAAAATAAACGGAACAGAAGCAGAAGTACTTGCAAACATTGCAGCGGTAGGGATGGAAGAGAAGAAGGGCGTGGATATTGTCATCATGGATTTGCGCAAACTGAAGTCGGCATTTGCAGATTTCTTTGTGATATGTCACGGTTCATCGGACCGTCAGGTAGAGGCTATTGCAGATAGCGTAGAGGATGAAGTGCGCAAGGCCACAGGAGAAAGACCCTTGCACCGCGAAGGTGCCGCCCAAGCGGAGTGGGTGCTGCTGGACTATGTCAATGTGGTGGTGCACGTATTCCAGGAGGAAAAACGCAGTTTCTACGGCATTGAAGAACTCTGGGGCGACGCAGAGACCAAGAAATTCATCGGAAGCTGAGTGCTTGAAAATATTGGCCTGAAATTGTGTATGTAGATTACTGAATTTATTCTGGCCTAATAAATATTTGAAATTTATTAATCAATGAGTCAGAAATAGATTGTATTACTCACCCAAAACGATAAAGGTCTGCACTCTCTCGCCACAGGTAATCCTTAAAAAATTGGTACCAAGTGCCAAAGGAATGAGAGTGTGTCCAATAGATGCTCTTTTTGAAAAGGTCAATTGACCTGCAGGAGAATACACATCAATTTGCCCCTCGGTAGGCATAAAAACAGTTACCTCTTGAAAGGAAGGATTCGGGTAATAATTCAATCCTGTTGTCATTTCATTGATTATACCTGTATTTGAATTTAGACTGCAGTTTTGTCTTGAGCTTATGCCCTTGCCCCCTGTAATTAATAATTGAAAATCTGTAGCCCCAGAAACTTCGTTTTTAAGATAAAAATTCAACCAATGAATCATTAAGTCAAAGGTTGTTTTCTGCTGTTCACCACTGTTTACCGAGGCTTTTGGAAAACAAATAACTTCTCCCAAAGAACAAGCAACATTATTATTTGCAAATTGGCAGTGGCTGCCTCCAGTAATGCTTACAAATGTTTTGCAATTGGAAGCTAATGAATCATACATCGGGGTTTGATGAGAAGCTGCGGGAGCTACACAATCGGCTGAAGCAGAGAAAACCAAAGAGGGTTTATTTATGTTTTTTGCGGCGGCGATTGAAGAAGGATTTGTAACTGCTGCGGCAAATGTTACCATTGCAGTAATTGAAGTATCCAAAGACATTGCTAAAAAAGCGGCCCCTCCACCCATAGAATGGCCCATTGTTGCACATGCATTTGCTATGGTATTAAAGAATTCAGAAGTAGGTTGTTTGCCTTCTTTTTTCAAAGCAGCTATCAAATAGGATAGGTCTTTGCCAAAATCTAGATGAGAAGGGCTAATGGATGATTCGGTGGTCGGTAAAATCAATATGTAGCCCTTTGGGACTAAAGCTTTCCAAACCACATCATAGGCGCTAGTTTCCATAATGAAGCCATGTCCAAACGCAATAACTGGAAATTTACCGGAGGCGACAGAGACATTATCTCCAGCGCTGTTGGCAGGATAATAAATTTCTGCTACTATGCTTCTATTGCTTCTTGCGATATCAATATATGTTTTCTGTTTATGTCCAATGGCGTAAGGTTGTGCACATAAAATGATAATGGAGAAAAAGACTCCGCAAAAAAGAATTCCTCTTTTCATGTATGTATGATTTAGCTACACAATAGTAATGGATTTTACTTGGCAATGTTTGATTATTACAATGTAGCAAAATTTGTAGAAATGCCGAGGTGTTTCATGCCATCGCGAGCTTGCCTCGCGATAGGACAATGAATTAACAGGATTGACTCCCTTTGGTCGCCGGACCTGAGGGGGAGGGCTAAACGAAGAAAAAAGCAACCGGCTTGCGCCAGGTTGTTTTTTTATGCCTATGCTCTTGCCGAAGCAAGCTTCGCTGCCGCATAGGCATAAAAAAAGCAGCCAATTGGCTGCTTTTTTCTTCGTAGCGGGAACAGGACTCGAACCTGTGACCTTCGGGTTATGAGCCCGACGAGCTACCACTGCTCCATCCCGCGATGTACCTTTTGGCTAAAGTTATGTGGCTTTCGCTACCAGAATTAAAACCTTCACTTTTAATTCCTAACTTTAAAATCCTTTGTAGCCCGTAGGGGAATCGAACCCCTCTTTGTTCCGTGAAAGGGAACCGTCCTAGCCGATAGACGAACGGGCCGCGTTGTCAAACGGGCTGCAAAGATACAAAAGATTTGGAATTTAACAAAGGGAAATGAAAAAAGCCGTAAAGAATTGAAGTTCTTGGTCTTAATCCAGTATGGTTTCAGCCTTTCGAGCATTGCGCAAACGCCATTCCATAGGCCATAAATTGTTCCAATTCCTACCCGTGCCATTGGCAATGCCCACGTTTTTCCCGCGCCACTGCACCCTGTGTATGCCCTCCAAGCCTTGGGGATTCGATAAGCTTTCACGTTGAAGGTAACGGATGATATCTGGGTCACCCAATTCAATCGCAGGCCATGGCAAATCCAACCCAGCAAGCAATGCAAGTGCTGTATCAGGCTTAAACTGCGTGCCAGTTCGCTTCTCCAATACTTTTCCAGCAGGCACCCCTGCTGCATAAATAGCAGGTAACTGCGATAAGGTTTCAAATAACTGGGCTGTATCTGCACCCTGCCAAACATGCAAGTTTCCTCCATCCTGCTGCCAGTGGTGAAAGAAATGCAGGTCCTCGGGCATACGCGGCAACCCCACCTGTTTCCAAGCGGGTTTTTGCGAACGGCTATTTCCCTTGCGGGTCGCTGTTTTTTGCAGTACTGCAAAGAAGAATCCCTCGCCCGGTCCGCGATGTGGCATCATTCTATACATGCCCGGTTCTAGGGTAAACAACTGCCAAGATACAGGCAGCTCGAGTTCAAGAACTGTTGCTCCCAATTCTTCACAGATATGCTTTACGTTCTCTTCATTTTCAGCACGGTTGAGGGTGCAAGTGCTGTAAATCATGTAACCGCCTTCCTTGAGGATGGGCCAAATATCGTGGGCTATGCGCTGCTGCCGAGAGCTGCACAAGGCTACATTGCTTGGACTCCAACTGTCAATGGCGTTCTCATCTTTACGGAATAAGCCCTCACCGCTGCATGGCATGTCAGCAACGATTAGATCCACTTCTAAAGCTGAGGCGCCAAATTGTTTGGCATCCGCCCGCGTAACAACATGGTTTGCCTTACCCCATTTGCAGAGATTTTCGTGAAGTATGGGTGTACGGGTCTGAATGACTTCGTTGGCAATAAGTATGGAATCTGCAGCCAAAACGGAAGCCACATGGGTGCTTTTGCCACCGGGTGCTGCACATAAATCTAGCACTACACTGGCAGTGCCATGGGTCAATTGTTGCACAATGCTTCCAATAATGGTGCTAGATGCCTCCTGCACATAATAGTGTCCGCTGTGAAACAGGGGGTCTGCAGCAAAATCGGGCCGCTGATCAAGCAGGATGGCTTCTTTGCACCAAGGTACAAGGCTGTGGGGCAGGGAGGTGCTTGCTGCTTTTGCCGAATTTAACCGAATGCAGGTGTTGGAAGTCAAGGCCATTGCCTCGAGCAAGGGACCTACTTCGCTTTGTGGCAAGGTGCTATCAAGTTCTTGCAAAAATGCTGCTGGAAGTGCTTTCATCCTGTTTACTCGGGAATGAGGGTGAGACTATGGTCTGAAAACGGATGTACTCCTGCATGGGTATACATGCTATGATGTATAAATTGCAATTGCTCGCCCTGTAGTTGTGTTTGTGAAGGAAAGTTATGGGTGAATAAGGCGCCCGTACCTAGGCCTTGATGCATTTTTTCGGGATAGTTTGAAACCCACTGTGCGATATGGCTTAGGCCAATATTGCTCTCTAAAGCTGAAGTTGCCCACCAGCCAATGTGTTGTTCTCTGGCCTGCTGAATCCAGGTGTTACATGCACTGAAGCCCCCAATGAGACTGGGTTTTAGAATAATCCACTGGGCTTGAATATGGCGCAACATGCCCGCAGCGTCTTTTGTAGATACCCCAATGAGCTCCTCATCTAAGGCAATATCTATTGGGCTTTTGGCGCAAATTTCTTGCATAGCATCCCATTGGCCTGCTTTAATAGGTTGTTCTATGCTGTGAATGTCGAACCGTTTGAAATCATTGAGAAACAATCCCGCATCATCATAGGCATAGGCGCCGTTCGCATCCAAGCGTAGGCTTGCTTTCTTTCCCAAGGGATGCTGTCGCACCTGCTCTAACATGCGGCATTCTGTGTCGTGTTCTTGCGCGCCCACCTTGAATTTGAGACATTCAAATCCCGCTTCAAGCTTTGTAATGGCTTCTTGTAGCATGGCTTCGGGAGAGCCCATCCAAACCAATCCATTGATCGGAATGGCTTCCTTTCCCTGCACAAATGGGTTGTTAGAGAGAATGCCTGGGCTGTGCTTAAGTTGCATGGAAGCCGCTTCTAAGGCAAACAGCAATGCAGGAAGGTGTCTGTATTGTTCAAAAACATCTGTAAACCCGGTGTCGGTATGAAGCAATGCGGCTATTTCGGGAAGTATGGTTTCATAATCAACCTGACCATCTATACTTAGGTCGGGTAAGGTGGCTATTTCACCAATGCCGAAGGAAGCCCCTTGAGACAGCCCAATAATGTAGATGGTTTTGTGCGTATAGGTGCCGCGGCTGGTAGTTGCCGGCTTTTTAAAAGTGAGCTCAAAACGCTGCCAATCTAGGGTATACATGGGGTTAACCTAACAGATATGTCAGCAGCCAGTAAATCACAGTTATCAGCAAAATAGAAAGCGACAATTTTTTCAGTTCTGGATTAAAGGCTTCCCGCATGGCCATGCGATTGTCGATTTCTGCTTCCTCATTGCGCTGCAACACAGCGACAGAAGTGCGATGAATGTGACCTGCGAGAATGATCATCACCGGACTGAAAACCCCAAGTATCAGAAGGTATTCAAAGGGCATTATGCCTTCATGTTGCTGTTGTAAATTATAAGCAAAGGACAGAAACACTGCAGTAAAGCCAAGCCAAACCAGCAGTCTATGGTACAGTAGCGCCTTTTTTACACCCAGGCGCAGGGCAATTGTTTTTTTACCTGCTGCTGCGTCGGTATCCATGTCTCTTAGGTTGTTTACATTGAGCACCGCAACAGAAAGCAGGCCGCAGCCGGTGCCAGCCAAAAAGGTGTCGAGTTGAAGGGTGTCGCCATGCAGGTAGCCAATACCGCCCACCGCTACCCAACCAAAAAAGATAAAAACAACAGGGTCGCCAAGACCTGTGTAGGCGAAGGCTTTCTTGCCCATAGTATAGGCCAAGGCCGCCGCAATGGCAGCGAATCCCAAGACCAAAAAGAGCAGAAACCACAAGGCATTGGCGTGTAAGGAAAACCAAAGCAGCGCAATGCCTGAAATAAAGGCTGCGATAGCAGTTATAACAAGTGCCATCCGCATTTGAGATACTGAGATCTTACCTGCTGCAAGCATGCGGTCTTTTCTGCCTGCTTGAACGTCCGTGCCTTTCACAAAATCCCCATAATCATTGGCAAAATTGGATAGAATTTGCAATAAAATGGCGGTGAGTATACCCAAGTAAAAGGTACTTGGAATGAAACTGTGATTGATATAGGCTACTGCGCTTCCCAGCAAAATACCCGACACAGCCAAGGGCAGTGTTTTGGGTCTTGCAGCTTGTATCCAATGCGAAAGCATAGTTTATAAATTACCTGTTCTTCCCCCGTCTACCACAATGTTGGTACCTGTAATGTAAGCAGCCTGTTCGCTGGCTAAAAAGCAAGCAGCATAGGCGATTTCTTCAGGCTTACCGAATCGGCCTGCAGGAATTTCAGCCAACATTTCTTTGGTAACATGGTCTTGGGTAAGGCCCATTTTTTGGCTTTTTCCGCTGATGATGGCACCCAAGCGGTCGGTTTCGGTAGCGCCGGGCAACACATTGTTTACGGTAATGCCGGAAGAGGCAAGTTCATTGGCCAAGGTTTTTGACCAATTGCCTACAGCCCCGCGAATGGTATTGCTCACTCCAAGGTTGTGCAAAGGTATTTTTACAGAGGTAGAGATGATATTGATGATCCGTCCCCAACCTTGATTTTTCATACCTGGGATAAGGGCTTGGGCCAATATTTGATTGTTGATCAAATGGTTTTTAAAAGCTGTGAGATATTCATCGGCCTGGGCAAGATGGGCGGGGCCTGCGGGCGGTCCACCAGTATTGTTTACCAAAATGTCGATGTTGTGGTTTTTGGCAATTTCTTGTACAGCATGCGCAACATCCTCATTTGAATTAAAGTCTGCTGCATAATACACATGTCCTTCGGAATGGGCCTCTAAGGTGTCTGCCACTTGTTTGAGCTTTTCAGGATTTCGAGCCAGTAAAATGAGGCGGGCTCCTGCTTTTGCAAGTTCAATGGCAATGGCCTGTCCTATACCCGCACTGCTGCCACAAACCAGTGCTGTTTTACCCGAAAGATTGATTTTCACAATGCAAAGTTAGGGTTTCTGTGCGGTAGACTGCGGGCATTGAAACAGGATTCTTTGGTATAAAAAGAAGATTTTTGGGGGAATTCTTTATTTTTGAACAAGGAAGGCCTCTCAAATATGAAAAAAGCATTACTCTTTCTCGCATCTCTTTTGGTTCTTAAAACAGCAAATTCTCAGGTAATTGACTCCAGTTTATGGATGCAATACATGTTAGAATCACCCCCAAATTACTACAAAGTAAAAAACGCATTTTACGCGTATTGGGGCGATTCGGTTCCAGCGCGCAGTTATGGTTACAAGGCCTTCAAACGCTGGGAATGGCGTGCTTTGGAATACGTGCAGCAAGACGGCACCGTAGCATGGCCTACTGGTGCATTGGATGATTTGGTGTCTTTGGGTGGTCCTTCTAAAGGGAACACACAATATGGTGTTTCAGGTGGCGGCGGACAAGGTGTAGCTGCCTGCCCGCAGAATGGGCGCTGGAGCCCGGTGGGTCCTATTCGTCACCCCTTCAACCAATCCGGCCAACCCACGGGTATTGGCAGGATTGCAGGCATGGCATTCCACCCTTCTGATTCAAATACCTTTTTCGTTTGTGCTCCACAAGGTGGGGTATGGAAAACTACAAATAATGGCCAAACCTGGACCCATTTGTTTGGCAAAGGACCCATTGTAAATACCATAGGTGCAACCTCTATGGTATTGAGTTATAGGAATCCAGACACCATGTACATTGGCACTGGAGATCGAGATGCTGGTGATGCTCCAGGATTTGGTGTGATTGCAAGTTGGAACGGCGGCAAAACTTGGGTAACCCGCAACTCGGGTATGGGAAATGTGCATGTAGGACGGATGATTATGCATCCGCAGAACTCAGCAATCATTATTGCTTCTACCTCTGGTGGGGTTTATAGAACCACCAACGGCGGCAGTTCTTGGACGCAGACCCTTTCAGGGGGTGCATGGGATGTGGCATTTAAACCAAATGACCCTTCTGTAGTATACGCAGTGATTGGCGCATCATTTTACAGAAGCACCAATGGCGGTGTCAATTGGACTTTGGTAACCAGCGGTCTTCCTACTACTGGTATTCAACGCGCCATGATTGCAGTTACTGCTAATGATGCCAATTATGTATACATGGTGATTTCCAACTCTGGATCAGGCTTTTATGGTTTGTATCAAAGTACAGATGCAGGTCAGAACTTCAGCACCATGAGCACTACGCCTAATATTCTCGGATATTCAGAGACAGGCGCAGGATCTGGCGGGCAAGCTTGGTATGACTTGGATATTGCGGCTGATCCTCATAACAAATCTACCATTTATGTTTTTGGAATTAATGTTTGGAAAAGCACGAATGGTGGAGCCAATTGGACCATTAACGGACACTGGGTTGGGTCAAGTGCCGATGATATTCATGCGGACCAGCATTCAGGAGAATTTAATATTACAGGCCGCAAGTTGTATGCAGGAAATGATGGTGGCATTTATTTCACCACAAATGGTGGAAGCCGCTGGAATAATGTGAGTACAGGCATTCAAAATTCACAGATATACCGATTGGCGCAAGCCCAGAGTTATCCTTATCTAACAGCTCAAGGATACCAAGACAACGGTTCTGCCATAAGCCAACAAGACGAGTTTTATACCTACTACGGCGGTGATGGTATGGACTGCGCTGTAGATCCGGGCGACCATACTTATGTCTATGGTTCTTATGTGTATGGCAGAATTTATAGGGCCATAAATAAAAATACCATCATCACACTTGGGGTTAATGGTACCAATGGAATTAATGAAAATGGCGGATGGCTCACTCCGTTTGTACTTCAAGAGGGAAATCCAGCGCGCATGTTTGCAGGTTATGTAAATGTTTGGCGTTGTGATAATGTGAAAACCACAGGTACTCCCACTTGGACAAGAATTAGCACAGGATTTAGCGGTAATGTCAGACAGTTGGAAAGTTCGCCCGCAGACAATAAAAAACTATATGTCATCAATGGTAGCGGGCAATTGCAGCGCACAGATGATGCAACCGTTACGACACCAACTTGGACGAACCTATCTGGCAGTCAACCCTCTGGTTTGCGCCATGTACAAGCACATCACAAGCGTTCTGCGACCGTATATGCTGTGAACAGCAATACCCTTTACCGCAGCACAAATAACGGTTCTACATGGACCACCATTCAGTCCATACCCTCAAGTTATGGCGCTGCAACATGCATTGCTATTGATACTTCTTCGAGTAAAGAATTGTTATATGTAGGAACGGATAAGGGCGTTGTGGTTTGGGATTCTCTCAATAACACCTTGGCAGAATTTAATACCGGTTTCCCAGTGTGGGCAGATGTTACCGACTTGGAAATCTACTATTCACCAAAGGGTAAAAAAGAAAGCCATATTGTAGCATCAACTTACGGTATGGGCGTTTGGCGCAGCAACCTGTATGAAGACGGCACCCAAATTCCGGATGCAAATTTTTATGCTTTTGACAGTGTATTTGTAGTGGGAGGGAAAATGCGCCTGTATGAAAAAGTGGCCTATGGTGCTTCTAGCGTGCGCTGGAGAATTACTCCCTACTCATACACCTACGCAGAGGGTACCGACAGTACCTCTCTAAATCCAGTGATTATTTTTAATCAAGCAACGCGGTATTCTGTGCGCTTGATCGCTTCCAACTGCCAAGGCAGCGATACCTTTACAAAGAACTATTGGATTCGCGTGTTTAAACAAATTGTAGCTTCAAATTGCAAGAACACCACCACCTTCTGGACAAACAATTATGGTATTGGTAACTTCAGGGTGCAGTTTTCAGACAACATGAGTGAAACAGGAGGCTATTTTGATGATGGGGAATACATAGACCTAAGCACTACCAAAGTATTCAGAGTAAAGCCTTCTACAACCTATTCCATAAAGGTAAAAACAGGCTTATACAAC
>Ga0315904_10005688_pt1 | contig 17250 bp, 10 predicted proteins | sample LakEriMetagenome_6_FD_203529 | JGI IMG/M metagenome (GOLD analysis project Ga0315904, IMG submission 203529) | Freshwater fungal communities from buoy surface, Lake Erie, Ohio, United States - Buoy 12 MA120 | ecosystem: Environmental > Aquatic > Freshwater > Lake | place: USA: Lake Erie, Ohio...
AGGAAGAGATATTTCTATAGATCAATTAGATAATTTTTTTGGTTTCCTTATGGTTAAGGTATCTGTCCCAGAATATAATTCGCTTGATACTTAACACAATAAGACTATTAACAAGGATAAAACAAAACTCAGAAGAACATATTAAAAGATTACAACAAGCTCTAACTCTAAGATCAATTGAACAAGTACCAAACCAAAGTTGAATATAACACCTGTAGTATCGAAACAGAAGCACTAACAGCAGTAACAACAATTGTAATGTTAGGAGTGGGTATATACATACTGGTAAGAATCAGAGGGCAATATAACAATAATAATAACGGAAGTCAAATAAATAATACAAATGCGACAAGAACAAATAATTAATTTTAAAAATGGTTTTTAATTTATCTTACACATTCCTCTTTATAATAATAATTATTATTAAATAATTACTTGTGTGATAAGAATATTTTAAATATTTTAAATTAAGGATGCCTAACTTTGGAAAAAAAAGGACGTAATCATTGCGAAAAGTTTTAGTTTCTTAAATAAAGGCTAAAAATATCCTATCTAAAAAGATCTTTTTAAAGACAGCAAACCTAGTGAAGTGAACCATCTCAGTAACTAGAGGAAAATAAATCAAAAGAGATTCCGTTAGTAGTGGCGAGCGAAAACGGATTGAGGGTTTAATTTAAAATAATTTTGTTTTTTTTTTGAAAATGTTGGAATACATTAGCAAAGCAGGTGATACTCCTTTAGAAAAAAATCAAATTATTTGAATTAAGATTAGTAGTTTTTTAATATAAAAACGAATAACGGAGCTCCTTCTTCGAACCCTAAATATGTTTCCAAAAGTGATAGTGAACAAGTACCGTGAGGGAAAGGTGAAAAGAACCCCTAAAGGGGATTGAAAAGATTCTGAAATAGTTTAAAATTTAACACTTTTTTATAAAAAAAAGGTACCTTTTGCATAATGGATTCACGAGTTATTAAAATAGGCTTGTTTAACGGAATTAAAAAAGGAAAACAAAGTGAAAACGATTTATTCAAAAAATTTTTTGAATTAGTCTATTTTAATAGACCCGAAGTCCGGTGAGCTAATTATGGCCAGGTTGAATGATGTCAAACAACTGATATCAGGAGGACCGAACTCGTATCTGTAGCAAAAGATTGAGATGAGCTGTGATTAGAAGTGAAAAGCTTAACGAACCGGGTGATAGCTGGTTTTCTGCGAAATCTATGTAAGTAGAGTGATATATTAAGAGGGGTAGAGCACTTTTTAATTATAATGGGGAGGTAAAACTTTTGCTGAAATTATTAAATCTTCGAATACTCTAGTATTAAACACAGACGGGAAGTGAAAAGGTTTTTCGTCTAAAGGGAAACAGCCCAGATCAGTAGTTAAGGTTCTAAATAGTTATGGTAGTTTAAAAAGAAAAATATTTAATAAAGAAAGCCGTGAGGTAGGCTTAGAAGTAGCCATCCTCTAAAGAAAGAGTAACGTATCAGCGGGTTATTAAAATATTTTTTTTTGAAAATGTATTGGAGAAAAATAGCTAACCGAAACTCTGAATTTTTTTAAAAAAAAAATGGTAGCAGAACGTACCGTATATTGTTGAAGATTTGAAGAAATTCAATTTGGAAATATCGGTAGTGAGAATGTGAATATAAGTAACGAACATACAGTTATGAATCTGTATCACCGAACACCTAAGGTTTTCTCTGCACTGTTTGACAGCAGATGAGTAAAGCGTTCCCTAAGATAGATTTATGCAATATGATCTTTGATGGGTATAATAGACCTATTTGAATATATTTTATTGTTTAGTGTTGAATACAAGCAAGAATATTTCAGTAGCAAGAAAATAGCTATTTTATAAAATAGGAACGTACTATAAACCGCCACAGGTAGGTAGGTAGAATATACTAAGGTGTATGAGTGTATAATAGCGAAGGAACTCGGCAAATTCGCCCTGTGTCTTAGGAGTAAAGGGTACCTAATAAAAATAAATAAAATTTTTTTTATTTGCTAAAATATTAGAGTGGCACTGTAGAGGGGGCGGCGACTGTTTAATAAAAACACAGAGCTCTGCTAACTTAAAGAGGAAGTATTGAGCTTGAGGTCTGCCCAAGTATTGGTAACTCAAGTAACGAAAATACGAGTTCCGTGTTTTTGTTTTAAAGGCCAGTAAACGGCGGCTGTAATCCTGACGGTCCTAAGGTAGCGCAATAAATTGGCAAATAATTACTGCCCAGTGAATGATTTAACGACTGTCCCACTGTCTCCGCTATTAGCTCAGTGAAATTGAATTGGGGGTGCAGATGCCCCTAGATTATGGTTAGACGGAAAGACCCCGTGCACCTTTACTATAGTCATTTCTTTTGAACCTAAAATCATTGGTACTACGAGGTAGAAGTTTAGGATATTTTTGAACTAGCAGTGGGGATAAAATTGAGACGTAGTGGGAGCTACTTCAATGAATTTAGGGAATATAATTAAGAAAAAAATACATTTCTAGTACAGGGAATGAGTGGTAGTTTGGCTGGGGCGGCCCTCTCCTATAGAGAAACGGAGAGGTACATTAGGTAAATGCAGGAAGATTTGTTCTTCTTTAGCGTGTAAAGGCGTAAATTTGCTAGACTGTGAGAAAAACTATTCGAGCAGGGACGAAAGTCGGTCTTAGTGACCCAATACGGCAGAAAGGAATGCGTTTTTTGCTTAACGGATAAAAGGTACGCCGGGGATAACAGGCTAATAACTTCTCAGAGACGCTATCGACGAGGTTGTTTGGCACCTCGATGTCGGCTTATCCCATCCTGGAGCTGTAGGTGGTTCCAAGGGTTCGGTTGTTCGCCGATTAAAGGGGTACATGAGCTGGGTTTAGACCGACGTGAGTCAGGTTGGTCCCTATCTGCCATAATGGAGAGTATTGACATGACTTTGTCTTAGTACGAAAGGACCGGACAGGAAGTAGCCGCTGATGTAGTACTTAAAAAAAAAAATGGTACATAGTTACGTTACTAGAATGTTAAAATAAATAATTTTAAAAAAATAATCACTGGTAGGTGCTAAGTGAGAATTTCTGATGAACAGTATACTCCGAGGGTTGTAGAAGACTATTACTTGAATAGGTTAGAGGTTACATAACGGTAACGTGATAAAAAAATATTTTTTTTTTATTAAGCTTTCTAATACTAATTAACCCCGTTTTATTATTTTTTGGGAGAGTAGTTTAGTGGTAAAATGTCGGTCTTCAAAATCGAAGTTGAGGGTTCGATTCCTTCCTCTCTCGATTTTAATAACAAAAAGCCTACTTGGTGGAATGGTAGACACGTTAGACTTAAAATTTAATTCCTTTTGGAGTAGCGGTTCAAGTCCGCTAGTAGGCAGCCTCGATGGTGGAATGGTAGACACACTTGTTTTAGGTACAAGTTGCTAGGGGTTCGAGTCCCCTTCGAGGTAATAAGTTGGTTTTTAATTTATCTTACATATTCTTCTTTATAAGAAAATAATAATAATATATATTATTATTCAGTGTGAATTATATATAAGATATTTATATATGGTGGAGTAGATTAATGGTAGATTGTTGGGCTCATGATCCAAAGGTATAGGTTCAAATCCTATCTCCATCAATCAAGTATATTTTTGGTTAGGTAACATAATGGAAATGTGTTGACCTGCAAAGTCAAAAATATCGGTTCGATTCCGATCCTAACCTAAATGGGGCTATAGTTCAACGGTAGAATATAGGTGTTGCATATCTAGGGTTGTGGGTTCAAATCCCACTGGCTCCATCTTTTAATAAAATCTTTATATATATAATAGTTAATTTTTAATGGGCTAATAGCTTAGTGGTAGAGTATTAGTTTGTCGTGCTAATGGTCCCGGGTTCGAATCCCGGTTAGCCCGTATAAATTTTTGTGTGAACAAGATTTTCATTGGAAAAATCTGTAGATGATTAGAAGAAAAAAATAAATATAAAAAAATAAAAAATAAATAAATAGGTTTACTTATAAAAAACTAAAATAAATTTTTTAGTTTTTTTTTTTTATTAAAGGGTCTGATCCTGGCTCCGAGGGAATGCGTGGAATAAGACCTTGACACATGTGAGTTGAACGGATTAATTTTCGTAGCGAACGGGTGAGGAAAAAAAACATAATCTACCTTCTAGTGTCGGATAATTACTTAAAAGGAAATAAATACGACATAATGTTTTAAAAATTTAGTTAAAATAAAATAAAAGGTTAATTCGCTAGAAGATGAAGTTTTTGGGGATTAGAATGACCGTAGGGTAACGGCCTACTAAATAATCGTTGATCCCTGGTGGATCTGAGAGGATGAGCCACCACATTGGCACTGAAAAACGGGCCAAACTTTCAAGAAAGGCAGCAGTGAGGAATATTGAACAATGGGCGAAAGCTTGATTCAGTCTGTTTCGTGAGAGAAGTAAGTGAAGGTTTTCGGATTGTCAATCAATTTATTCTTTAAAGAATAAAAATCTAACGGTAACTGAGAGGAGGACTTGGTTTCAAAAGGAAGCCCCGACTAATTTCGTGCCAGCAGTCGCGGTAAAACGGAGGGGGCAAGTGTTTCTCGTATTGACTGGGCTTAAAGGGCACGTAGGCTGTTTGATAATGAGCTTTATGGTCAAGACTGATGGGTAACATCAGAACTATAAAATTCTTTATTATTGAACTGGAGTAGTGCTCAGGTTTTTAGAATTCCTAGCGGAGGGGTAGAATCCAGCAAGGCTAGGAGGAATGCCAATTGGCGAAAGCAATATTCTAGAGTCTACTGACGCTGAGGTGCGCAAGCATGGGGATCAAATAGGATTAGATACCCTAGTAGTCCATGCCGCTAACGATGAGTGTTACCTATCGTAATACACGGTAGGCACAGCTAACGCGTTAAACACTCCGCCTAGGAATTACAACCGCAAGGTTGAAACTTAAAGGAATTGACGGGAATCCATACAAACGGTGGAACATGTGGTTTAATCCGATGATCCGCGCAAAACCTTACCAATTTTTGAAGAAAAAAATGGTTATTTGAATTTTTTTTTAAATAGATAATTTTTATTCTTTGTTTTTTTTTAACAGTCAAAATGATTTGAGTAAATTCTATTTAAATTAAGTAAAATTATATTTTTTTCCAGGTGCTGCATGGCTGTCTTTAGTTCGTGTTTAATGCGTGAATTTAATTAGATTCATAAACGAGCGCAATCCCTATACTTAAAGTTATAAAAAATAATTGATTAAATATTTTTTATTTTTTAAATACAAAAGTAACGCAAAATCTACACTATAAGAATTTAGCTGAGATGTTGGGATTAACTGTCAAGTCGTCATGGCCTCTATAAATTGGGCTACACACGTGTTACAATCAGTATTACAAAAAGAAGCAATAATGTGAGTTGGAGCAAAACCTTTAAAAGTACTGTAAGTGCTAATTGTTCTCTGGCACTCGAGAACATGAAGAGGGAATCGTTAGTAATCGCAAATCAGCACGTTGCGGTGAATGAGTATCTGGATTTTGTACACACCGCCCGTCACGCCCTGGGAGGTTGTTTTAAATAAAATAAAAAAATAACTGACTAAGTTTTTAGTTAGAACTTTTTTATGAATTTAAAGTGGTTGACTGGGGTGAAGTCGTAACATGGTAGTGGTAGGGGAACCTGCTGCTGGAGCATGATTATATTTTTTCTTCTAATCAGTATAGGCTCTTCAAAATATACTAAAGGTAAGCTGTTATAACAATCTGTCCTTAGTATTTTCCTAGATAATTAAAAGTGACCCAGGATATATAGAGCGAAAAAAAAATAGAGCCCATAGTTTAATGGTAGAACATACCGCTCATAACGGTAATGTTGTTGGTTCGATTCCAACTGGGCTCAGGGCGCCTAGCTCAGAGGTAGAGCGGCTGGCTTTTAACCAGTAGGTCAGGGGTTCGACTCCCCTGGTGCCCAACATAAAGAGTCTATAACTCAGCGGTAGAGTGCTCGGCCGATAACCGAGAAGTCATCAGTTCGATTCTGATTAGACTCAGGTCTTGTAGCTCAGAGGTAGAGCATATGGCTGTTAACCATAGGGTCCTAGGTTCGAATCCTAGCAAGATCGATGTCTGGGTAGCTCAGGGGTAGAGTATTGCACTGAAAATGCAAGGGTCAAGGGTTCGAATCTCTTTCCAGACAAATTATAATGGGGCGTAGCCAAGTGGTAAGGCATTAGCTTTTGGTGCTAACATACGAGGGTTCGATTCCTTCCGTCCCAGGGTGGGATAGAATAAAAGGTTAGTTCGTTAGATTCATACTCTAAAGGTAGGGGTTCGATTCCCTTTCTCACTAAATATTGGCGGATATAGCTCAACGGTAGAGCACTATATTGTGGTTGTAGGGGTTATGAGTTCAAGTCTCATTATCCGCCCGGGCATGTGGCCGAGTGGTCAAAGGCGTTAGACTGTAAATCTAATGAGTTTATCTCTACGTGGGTTCAAATCTCACCATGCTCAAAACATAAAATTATATTAAATGTTAACAGGATATGGTGTAATTTGGTAGCATATCTGATTTGGGTTCAGAAGGTATAGGTTCAAATCCTGTTATCCTGAGAGGGTATATAGCTCAGCGGTAGAGCTTTTGTCTTGTAAACAAATGGTCCTGGGTTCAAATCCCAGTATACCCTGATTATTATTTATTAAAAAAAAAAAGATTCCCTCACTTGGTGAAATGGTAGACACGTGAAATTCAAAATTTCATTTCTTTTGGAGTAGCGGTTCAAGTCCGCTAGTGAGGAAATATTTTTTTTTAAAAATAAATCCAAGAAGGGGTGTGTGGCTGAGTGGTTTAAGGCGTTGGTTTGCTAAACCAATGAGAGAAATCTTCACGGGTTCGAATCCCGTTGCACCCTGCTCTCTTCGTCTAATGGTTAGGACCGTACACTTTCGATGTACAAATAGGGGTTCGAATCCCCTAGAGAGCGTTTGCTGGACGTATGACCGAGTGGTTTATGGTGGCAGTCTTGAAAACTGTTATAAGTTATCTTATCCTGGGTTCGAATCCCAGTACGTCCTTGATTTTTTAAAATATAAAATGGTACTTAACTCAGCGGTAGAGTGTTTCTCTTACAAAGAAAAAGTCAGCGGTTCGAATCCGCTAGTACCAAATATACTTAAATTTATTCTCTTATTTATATAAATAAAATTTTAAAATTAAAAATAAATTTAAAAAATTATGTTAATGTTAGGAAAATTAATTGGTGCAGGTTTAGCTACTATTGCCTTAGGAGGAGCTGGGGTAGGTATTGGGGTTGTTTTTGGAGCTTTAGTTTTAGGAACTGCTAGAAATCCTTCAGTAGTTAATCAACTTTTTGGTTATGCTATTTTAGGTTTTGCATTAACTGAAGCAATTGCTCTTTTTGGTCTTATGATGGCTTTTTTAATTCTTTTTGCTTTTTAATTTATATATATATAATTATACAATATTATTTTTTGTTTAAAAAATAATTAATTATAATAATATATTATAAAATATCTGTTTTTAATTATAATTTTTTTTTAATCTGTAAAATTTTATTTTAATTTTTAAATTAAAATAAAATTATTAATAACTTTATTTTTAAAATGCATTTAAATAATAAAAATGATAATATAGCAATATTTAATATTCAAAAAAAAAGTTTTTTTAAAGGTATTTTTTTTATTAATTATTTAATTAAACAAAAATTGGATGAATTAGATTTTGTTTATGATGGAAAAAATAAACAAAAAAAAAAAAAAAAATCCAATTTTTCAGAAAAAAATGAAATTTTTGATAATATTTTTAAAGAAGAATTTAAAAAAAATAAAATATTATTTAAAGATTGATTTAAAAAAAAAAAATTTAAGTTAAAAAAAAAAAATTTTGAATTTAAATTAAATTTTTTAAAATTATTAAAAAAAGAATTATCCAATTATTTTTTATCTAAATTTTTTTTTCAAAAAAATCGAGAATGATTTTTATACTTATCTGAAGATAATTTAGATTTAAAAAATAATTATATATTAAATGATAATCATTGATATTTCAAACCAGAAATAAATATTAGTGAACCTTGATTTAATTTTTGAAGTAACAATATTTATTATTTTCCTTTAAAAAATGAAAAAAAACAAATTACAAATAAACAATTTTTTTTTAATTTTAGTAACAGATTAAAAAAAAAAAAAGTTAAATTATTTAATAGCTTAATTTTTTTTTTTTTTAATCCGTTACTAACTTTCTATTTTTTGCCTCAAATAACAAAAATATCGGGTAATTTATGAACACATGCTCGTAAATTTTTTGATTTTTCAACAAAAATATTAAAAAAAAAAATGAAAATAAAAAAATTTGGATGACTAGAACAAAAAAAACTTAATCATTTTCGTTTAATAAAAAATAAAATATTTATTGAATTTTTTTATAAAAAATTGAATTTACGTTTTTCTTTATATAAACACTTAAAAAATTGATCTTATTATCTGTTTATATTTAAATATTTTAAAAAATTAAGTTATTATAAAAATTTTAAAAATGATTTATTTAATATTATTAAATTAAAAGGAAAACAAAAAATGGTTTTTGAAAAATTTAAAGAAATTTCTTATGAAGATATAAAAGACGAGGATATAGAAAATGAAACAGAAGATGATGATACAGAGGAAGAAGAATCAGAAGAAGAGTCAGAGTCAGAAGAAGAGTTAAAACAAGAACTAAAACAAGAAAAACAGGAAGAACAAGAAGAAGAATATATTAATTTAAAACATTATAATTTTCGTCATTTTACGAGAAAAAATTATAAAAAGTTTGAAACAGAAAAAAAAAAATTTGAAATAAGTAAAAAAATAACTTTTTTTTGTTGATACTTAATTATTTTATGTTATTTAACTTTTAATAAAAAAGAATCTTCTAATTTATTTTTCAAAAAAAAAATAAATTGATATAGTTTTTTATTAAATGATTATCAAAAAAAATTAAATAAAAGTTCAAAAAAAAGATTTAAATTTAGAAAATTTTTTTTTTGAGCAGGTAATATAAAAAAAAAAAAATGTTATATAATAAAACGTAATTTAAGATTATGAAGAGAACAACGTTTTATACATTCATTTAATTGATTTTTTTTAAAAAAAAAAAAAAAAGAAAAAGAAAAAATTATACGTCAAAATAAAAAATATTATAATTTTTTTCAAAAAATATTTTTTATTCAAAAAACTTCAAAATCATTTTTATATAAACAATTAAAATTTATGAAATATTATTTATATAATTTTTTATGACAAAAAAAATTTTATATTCTTTTAAAAAAAAAACAACAAGGAGTTTTTTTTTTTTTGATAAAATTTATTAAAAATAAAACAACTATAAATTGATTTTTAAATCTTTTTAAAAATTTTCAATATAAATTTAAATTTAAAAATTTAGAAAATAAATTAAATAATCAATTAATTTATTCTGAAATGAATAACAGTTTAAAATTAAATTTTAATATTAATAATTTTTTTGTTTTTAATAAATTTTATCAAAAAAAAGTTTTAAATAATTTTTTATTATCTAATTTAATTATTTTTTTAAAAAACTTAAAAAAATTTAATTTAAATTATCTAAATAATTTTTTTGTAAAATGACGCTTATTATTAAAAAATTTTAAAAAAGAATTTGTTTTAATTATTTTAAAAAATTTATTAAAAAAAAATTTTTTTTTTTTGTTTTTTAATAAAGCATTTTTATATAATTATTTAACAATAAATTATTCAAAAATAACATTAAATTATTCATTTAATAATTATTATTTAAATTATTTTTTTAATTATTTAATTTTGTATAACACTTTATGTTCACGTAAAGTCAGACTAACTGTAACAGCAAGACCTAATAATACTTTTTTTACAATTAGTAATTATTGAGGACGTTTATTAATAAGTAAAGCTATTTGAACTAATACTAGAAAAAATAAAAAAAAACGTTATAATTTAGAATCAGCTCAAAAAAAAAATGAAGATAAAAACTGAGCAATTTGTTCTAGTGCTTCAGTTGGTTCTTGAACAAGAAAAAAAGGAAAAGTTAGAAGAGATTATAATCGTAAATTAGAAATGTATAAACAATTAATTTTTACCCTTTGACGAGTAAATAATTATAATCGTTTTTATCGTTATTATGAAGTTGTTTTAAAAAAAGTTTCTTTATCAAGTAAATATCGTAAAAATGTTATTTCTTTTATTAGAAAACGTATTTATCCTTTATTAATTAAAAAATTTTTTATCCTTTGAAAATTAAATATTTTTTCTGCAATTCCTTTTGGTGGAACCCGAGGTATTAGACCAGCTCGTCAAAGAAAAAATCGTTTTTTTAAAAAAAATCTTTTTTAATAATCTATTTAATAAAATATGCCTTATAAATTACAAATAATTTCTTATGATAAAAAACTTTTATCTTCTATAGAAGAACCATTAAGGCATTTATTGTCAATATATTTACGGTCTTGGAATGTTTCTTTAGATTTTGAATCTAAAATTCTTTCTAAATTTCGTTTTTTAAAAAAAAAAAGACGTTTTACAGTTATAAGATCACCTCATATTTTTAAAAAGTCTCAAGAGCATTTTACACAAGAACAATGAGCTTTAAATATTAATTTTAATTTATTTAATTTTCTAGATATTTTAATTCAAAGAAAATTAATATTTATTTTAATAAAAGAATTAAATTTTTATTTACCTGCTGCTTGTTGAATGAAATTAATCTTAAAAAAATCTAATTATTTAAATATTTAATTTTTTTTTTATGGTATCTATAAGACAATTATATTATAAAAGAGTAGTACGTTTAAAAAAAAAACATAAAAAGCGAAATACGGCATTACGTGGATGTCCACAAAAACGAGGATTTTTAGTTAAATTATTTACAGAAAGTCCTAAAAAACCAAATTCAGCTAAAAGAAGAGTAGCTAAAGTTTTTATTTTTAGTATAAAAAAACGAATACGTGCTCAAGTTCCTGGTGAAGGAATAGGGGGTTTACAAAAATTTAGTCGTGTTCTTATTCGTGGGGGTCATACTCGTGATTTACCTGGGATTAGATATAGAATTATTCGAGGAAAATTAGATAGTCAACCTCTCTTTAATAGAAGAAAAGCTCGTTCAAAATACGGAGTTAAAAAAGATTTAGATATTTCAGCTGTTTCAGGAAAATATTTATTAAAGTAAATTAAATGGTAGTTTTATTTAAAAAAAGTAATTTAAAATATATTGCATTTAAACCTTTTAAATATAATTTTAATTTAGCTAAAAGAAAACGTTATAATTATTTAGCTGAAAAAAAAAAAATAAAACCATCTTTTACAAGTATTTTAAAAAAATCAAAATGATTAGAATTTTGTAGACTTTTTGTTTGAAAAGGATTTAAAAAAAGTCGTATGAATGATCTTGAATTAATTCAAGATTATTTAAAAAATAATTTAGTTCGTTGATCAAATATTTTTTGAATATTACCTTTAGATCGTCAATATAATAGAAGTCCTCAATTAATAAAACAATTAAAATCGTTTTTATATTTTGAATTACCTGATGAAACAGATGAAGATGAACAAAAAATTCGACTTATAAAAAAAGAAGTTATTTTTGGAAATGATTTTGAAGACTTGGAAGATTATGTTGATAATTATAATGAAGATGAACAAGTGTTTTTTATTTGATCAAATAAAAAAGTTAGAAATGTAAAACGATGATGCATTGAAAAAGAAGAATGAAATTTTAATAAAAACCAAAAATTTATAAAATATTATATGCCAGTTTTTTTAGGAAAGTCTTTTTTAAATAAAAATATTCGTTTGTATTTTTTCTTAGAAACAATAAAAAAAAAAAATTTTTATTTATTTATTTTATTAAAATGACAACTTAATAATTTAATTTTAAATAATTTAAAATTTTTTAAAATTATAAGTAATTTTTTTTTTCAAAATTATTCAAAAAAAAAAAATTTATCTCAAATAATTTTTTTTTTTTGATCAAATTTATGATTATTTTTTAAAAAAAAACATTTGTCATTTTTTTTTTCTTATTTTTATTTAAAATTGAAACCTTTTTTCTTTAAAAAAAACGTATCATTATTCAGTTTTCTTGAAAATCAAATAGAAGATGATACAGAAAACTTATTTTATATTTCAAAAAATTTTAAAAATTTATTTATAAATAAAATTTTAAAGAAAAAAATAACAGTAAAAAATTATGACGAATTGTATAATAATTTTTTTTTTATTTTTAATAAAATTAATTTTTTGTTTAATGATAGTATATTTAAAGAAAATTTTTTAACTGAAAAAATATTATCTTTAGATTATGATTTAAAAGAAATTTTATTAGAAAATAAAAGAATTTTATTAATTTCAAAAAGATATGAATCCTTATGCATTGAAGAATTATTAAGTGATATTTTTAAGATATTTGAACCAAACGAAAAGTTAATACATTTTAGAAAAATTATTGGTAGAGGTTCAAGACGAAAAGTTTTAGATTTTTATTCAAAATTTTCTTTAAATAAAAAAAAATCTAATTATACAAAAAAGCCTTTACATTGATTTAAAGACACAGTACTACGTGATAAAAAATATTTTAAAATTAAACAAAAAAAAAATAAATATGTTGTTAAAATAGCAAAGTTTAAAGAACCTTTATTACATAGAGTTAATTGTTCTTTGAAAATACGAATTTTAAATGAATTAAATGATTTAATTTTTCAAAAAGGTAGTTTAATTGAAAAACAAAAAACTTTTGAAACTTTATTATTTTCTGCCCGTTGAGTTAAACATTATCGCTGATAATTTTTTATGAAATTATTCAAAAATAAATTTTTTATTTGAGATACAAAGTTAAAAATTGATAAGTTTTTAAAAAAAAAAAATTTTTCTATTTCACAAAAATTACAATTAAAAAAAGAAGAAGAAATACGATTTTTATTAAATAAGTCATTTTCTTTTTCTTTTTCAAAAAATTTATTTATTCAATATACTAAATTTACAGGAATAAGTAATTCTTCTTTAAAAAATCTTTTAATTTTAAATGGAATTACTGAAAAAACTATATCTCGATTTTTAAAAAAAAAAACCTGGGAATTTTGAGAAGTTTTTTTTTTTAATTTTTTTCAATTTACATTTGTTGAATGAGAATATTTTCGTGATCAAAATCTTATTAGATTACAAAAAATTCAATGTTTTAAAGGTAAACATCAAAGTTTAGGGTTACCTTCTAGGGGTCAAAGAACTCATACTAATGCTCAAAATTCTCGTTGATTAAAACAAAAAATTTTACAATTAACAAAAACAATATAATTGTACGGAAAGACCAATTAGAACAAATAAAATATATGAGTTTTAAATCTTAGAAACTCTATATAAATATCTAATAATACAAGCAGAACTTATTCGTTTAAAATAATACAGGTAATTCAAAGAATAAAAAGTTTATAAGAAATAATTACGTTTTTAGAATAACTGTAACAAACTATCAATAATATTAACACAATTTTAAAACTGACTTTGATAATAGTAGCCGTAAGTGGTATATAAAAGTTAAAAAATATGCAGGATGTTTAAATATCACACTTTATAAGTGATACAACACATATGCAAAATAGATTGAAAAACATACGAGATATAAAAAATAATACATAATTTTATAAAAAAGTTAATGTTTAAAATTTTAAAAGTAAAATATATATATATATATTATGTTACAATTAAATAGTAAAATATTATGTGAAGAAAATTCAGGAATTAAAGCTATAAAAATTTTTCATTTAGGTCAAAAAAAACGAAGACATGGAGTTTATGCTTCAATAAATAATATAATTAAGGGAAGTGTTATAAATTGTATACCAAATAAAAAATATTCTACTGGTGATAAATTACCTTTATTAATTGTGCATGTAAAAAAAAAAATTTCAAGAAATAATGGTTGTTATATAAATTTTACAGCAAATAAAGGAATTGTTTTAAGTGATGTTAAAAAGCGAAAACCCGTTGCAACAATAAGTGGTTTAACAGTTCCCAAAGAAGTAAAAAGAGATAAACGAAATAAATTAATTTATAGAATTGTTACTCAAGCTATTTAACATGTTTTTTTTTTGACAAAAATATTTAAAAAATTCACTTATTCAAGATGTATTATATATAAAAAAAGCTTATAATATTTCGCGTTTAAATTATTTAACAGTATTAACTAGACCTGTTTTAAAAAATGTTGATAATTTTTTTGAACAATATTTAATATTGTTAATAATATTAAGTCAAGGATTAATAAAAGCGGTTTATGCTCAAAAAAAAATCTATAAAGATAAAGAATTTGAAATTGAATTAAATTTTTTAGGATTTAAAAGTTTAACAAATTTTAAAAATAATAAAAAAATAACTTTATCTTCATTTTTTTTTTTAAAATTTATTGAAAAACATTTTATAATTTCTTCAAAAATAAAAAATTTATGATTAATTAAAAAAAAAAAAAATCAAAAAAAAAATTATAATTCTTTTACTTTTCCATTATTTTTAAGTTTAGAACAACAAAATTTATGATTTAAAAAATTTTTACCTTTAAATTTTTATAAAATATTTTTATCTTTTAGTTTTTCTAAATCTAAACTTTTAGAAAATATGTGAATTTTAGCTTTTTTTCATTTTCCTTTTAATTTTTTTTATAAAAAAAAATTAAAAAAAAAAATTAAAAAAAAAAATTAAAAAAATAATTATGATTATTATATCTATATTATATTGTTTTTTATTTAAAAAGAATTTAAATGAAAAAGTTTTTTTTAATGGTTATTTTATAAATTATAAATTAATATAATAATGAGAAAAATAAATTTAACTTTAAAACGTTTACGTTTTCAGCGAGTAAATTTAAAACGTTTTGCAAATTTCAGATTTAAACTACGAGGTGGTAGTTTTTTTAAAGCAAAAAAAAAACTTTTTAAAAGATTTATTTTGCGTCGTCGAATTTTATTAAAATTGAGTCAATCACGTTCATATAGATTAGTTGTAAAATTAAAAGGAACTCGTTTTTATAAATTATTAATTAAGAATACTCAATTTATCAGAAAATTTTATGGAGATATGCGTCAAAATGAATTAAAAAAATGAGCAAATTTTTTTCGTTCAAAACAAAAATTAAAAAAAAAATGAGGATTAACTAATTTAATTTTAAAACTAGATAATCGTTTAAATAGTTATTTAGTTCATAATGGATTAATAAATTCAGTAAGTCAATTAAAACAATATATTTTGCATGGAAAAGTTTTAGTAAATAATAAAATAATAAGAGGTTATAATTTTCAACTTAATTGATTGGATCAAGTTTCTTTAAAATCAGATTTAAATATATCATTTAATTTATCCAAAATTTGACAACGTTTTTTTTTTTTTAAATATCTTAGATTACGTTCAAAATCACGTGCCTTATTAAATTATTATATTCAATTCAATCTTTTAAATGAAACTTATTATAATAGTGAACAATTATGATTTTTAAATCGAATTAATACATTATCTCAATATTTTTTATTATATAAATCTAATTTAAAAAAAAGATTACGAATTAGAAAAAGAAGAAATTTTCAATTATCAAATAATCAATATATTCCTATAAATTGAAAAAGAAGACAATTACGTTTTAAAATAAGAAAAAAAATTGTATCTTTTCATTTTTTTACTAAAAATAAAGATTTAAATATAAGAAAATTAAAAAAAGGAAAATATAATTATATTTATCCTTTTTTTTTATTAATACGTTGATTTTTATTAATACAAAAATACAAATTTTATTTAAAATAAAATGTTTAATAATTGAATAATAAATTGAAATAAAAAAAAAAAAAAAAAATTTTTTTTTTAAATTACCCGAATACAAATTATTAATAAATTTTTTTTTAATTAATTATAGATATATATTTTTTTTAAAAAAAAAATTTGTTAATTTTTATTTATCTTTAATTAAAATTAAAACAAAAAAGCAAAAAAATTGATTTTTTTTAAAAAGAAGATTAAGATTTAAATTAATTAAACGAAAATTTAAAACTATAAAAAAAAGAGTTTTTTTTTTATTAAGAAAAAAAAAATGTTATTCCTTTTTTTTTTATAAACTAAAAAACACAAACAATCTTTTTAAAAAAAAAAAAATAAAAATTAATAGTAAAAAAAATGTAAAAAAAATAAAAAATTATTTTTTTTTTTTAAAACAAGATAATATTCAATGTAATTATGAATATTGTTCAATTTATTTATTATATCAATATTTTTTTATAAAACAAAAAATTAAAAAAAATTACTTTTTAAATTTTTTTAATTTTTTTTTAAAAAAATTTGTATCATATAAACAACAAATAAGTTTAAATATAATAATAAATTGTTTAAAAAAATATTATAATTTTAATCAATTTAATTCTTTTTTATTAAGATTATTGAATTTTATAATTCCAAATTTAAAAAAATTTCAAAAATATTTATGATATTATTTGAAAAGAATTTTAAAATTTAAATTTTTGTTATCTAAATTTTTTTTAAAAGAAAAAGGATTGTATTTTAATAGATTTCATTGAGAACATCCTGCAAATAGAGCACAAGTTTTTCAATCATTAAAAATTAAAAATAACAAAATTTTTAATTCAAATTTTTTTAATTTTTTATGTTCAATAAATTCTTTAAAATTAAAAAAAAAAAAAAATACTTATTTGTTTATTTGAAAAAAAATATTTAATAGTAATAATATTATATTAGATAAAAAAAATATTTTTTTATTAAAAAAATGAAATTTACTTTTTTTATATTTTTATATTAAAAAAAAAAAATTAAGATCTTTTTTTAATAAAAATCTTGAAAAAAAAAAAAATAAATCTAAATTTATTAAAATTAGTTATTTTTTAAACTATAAAAATTATATAAATTCTATTATAAAAAAATTTTCAAAAAAATTTTTTAATTTACTTTGATTTAATTATGAAATTTTTTGAAATAATTGAATAATAAAAAAAATTCCTTTGTTTATTTTTTTTAAAAAAAATATTTTAAAAAAAATAAATTATATTTATTATAGAAATTTTTTTTTTCTTGATTTATATAAATTAAATTTCTTTAATTTAATTAAAAAATTTAATTTAAAACGAGCTTCTTTTTATATTTTATCTAAAAATATTGGTTTAAGTTGAAAAAATAGTAAAAATAAATATAAAGTTTTTAAAATCAATAATAATATAAATTGACGTGTTGAAAAATCT
>Ga0315904_10005691_pt1 | contig 17246 bp, 19 predicted proteins | sample LakEriMetagenome_6_FD_203529 | JGI IMG/M metagenome (GOLD analysis project Ga0315904, IMG submission 203529) | Freshwater fungal communities from buoy surface, Lake Erie, Ohio, United States - Buoy 12 MA120 | ecosystem: Environmental > Aquatic > Freshwater > Lake | place: USA: Lake Erie, Ohio...
GCAGGCGGGTGCCATGGACCGGGCTAGGCGACGCCTCCCAAATAAATGGAAGTTCCACACAGATAAGCAAACACTACTTATATGTAGAAAATGCATTTAATGCGAGAGCGGAGGGCGTGGGATTTGAACCCACGAGGAGCGTGAACCCCTTCCGGTTTTCAAGACCGGTGCCATCGGCCACTAGGCGAGCCCTCCGAGAGATATCTTTCCATCTTGGTCCGGGATGACTATTACCGGTACAGTCTGAATTCACAGAAGAAGCATCATTCAACATTAAATTAAAACGTGGACGAGGGGAATAAAAATGGGAAAAGTTGAATCAAAATTAAATGAATTGAAGCTTTCGATTCCTGATGCCCCAAAACCAGTAGCTGCCTATATACCGGCAAAGCAAACTGGAAATCTTGTCTTCACAGCAGGTCAGCTTCCGATGGTAAATGGTGAATTAATTTCTAAAGGTTTACTAGGGCAAGATGTTGAAATTGATGAAGCCAATAAGGCAGCAAGGATTTGTACCTTAAATGCATTAGCTGCTATAAAAGGTGTAATTGGAGACCTTGATCGAATTAAGCAAATAGTTAGAGTAGTTGGCTATGTAGCAAGTGTTCCCACCTTTACTCAACAACCGGCAGTAGTAAATGGGGCAAGTGAATTATTGTTAGAGATTTTTGGTGAAAACGGTAAACATGCTCGTTCAGCTGTAGGAATGGCAGTATTGCCTTTAAATGCTTCAGTTGAAATAGAACTAACTGTAGAAGTTGAATAAATAGTTAAAGTGAATTCAAAACTACCTAAAATTCCAAAACCTAAAATACTCTTCTCCGATTTTGATGGCTGTCTAACCGATGACCGTGTTTGGTTAAACCAAGACGGTGAAGAATTTGTAGCCGCTAACAGAAAAGATGGATTAGCCGTTAAGAGGCTTAAAAGTCTTGGAATTCAAGTAGTTATAACAAGTACTGAAACCAATAAAGTTGTATTAGCCAGAGGCACCAAAATGGGAGTAGAAGTACTTCAAGGATTAGCCGATAAGGCTGAATCAATTGACCAATACCTAAAACAAAAGAATCTTTCGTGGAATGACGTTTGGTATATCGGAAACGACGTAAACGATCTAGGCGCAATTGAAAAAGCTAAATTAAGTATTTCTCCTGCAGATGCTGTTAAAAAAGTAAGAAAGGCCGTTGATGTCATTCTTAAAACAAATGGCGGTTACGGAGTTCTATCTGAAATTGCAAGCTTATTGGAAAAGTAATGTTTTTTAAAAAAATAATTGGGATTAAATCCACAATCAATAACAATATCGATAGAAGAGCAATTATTGGTTCAGGTACAAAAGTATGGGAAAATTCTCAAATTAGAGAGAATGCAATTATTGGTAGCAACTGCACTATTGCAAGAAATGTTTATATAGGCCCAGGTGTAAAAATTGGAAACAGTGTCAAGATTCAAAACAATGCCCTGATCTATGAACCTGCTTTAATTGAAGATGGAGTCTTCATTGGCCCAGGTGCAATTTTTACAAATGATTTACACCCCAGAGCTATAAACCAAGATGGAACCAAAAAAACCGAAGAGGATTGGAATAAAGAAGGGGTAAAAGTTGAATACGGTGCCTCAATTGGAGCAGGAGCTATTTGTATCGCGCCAGTAAAAATTGGCAAGTGGTCAATGGTTGCAGCTGGCTCTGTAGTAACAAAAGATGTTTTAGCATTTGCCTTAGTTGCTGGGGTGCCTGCCAAGCAAATTGGTTGGGTCGGGAAAACCGGAGTTAAATTAATTGAAAAAGAATCTAATTTATTTGTTTGTCCAGAAACCCAAAATCAGTTTAAATTAAGTGATGGAAATCTAGTAGAAATTAACTAAAATCTATATTTAATTAAGTTAAAAGTATCAAGAAATGTTTTTAAAACCACACCAAATCTAATTGTGGATTTTCCAGAAGTTCTAGTCCCAAAGTTGCTGTTAACTACTTTTACGCCCATATTATTTTTCTTAGCCTTAACTATTGTTTCAGCATCTCTTGCAAGGTACTTACAATAAAATGGAGTCTCGAGTAACTCTCGTCTTACCAATTTTGTGGACCCAGCATCTACCGGATCTTTCCCCGACATAATTAAGACCACGAATCTGTATAAAAATGAAACGGTGAGTCTAATAATCGTATAAATCTCAAGTTTGTTCACTCTCTTTGCGATATGGACCCAGGTATTACTATCAAAATTCAAAATTAAATCACTTAGAATTTTTGCTGGGTATTGCCCATCACCTGATGTAAAATACACCCATTTATTACTTGTGGATTTAACCAATTTATTGAAAGCCTCGTGTATGCCGCTTGGTTTTTCACTTTGAATCAACTTTACATTTTTGTAATTTGTGACAATTCTATTTATTCTAGCTCTTGAATCATCGGTACTGCCATCATCAATAATTGTTATTAGGTATTCATCAAAAGTCTGAGAATTTTCAAGAACTTTGAGGTGTTCTAAAATAACATTTTCAATGGTTTCTGCTTCGTTATAACAGGCAATTATTACATCAATAGACTCAGGCATTACTTTTAATCGATTTCACTAATTCTTCACAAACGTATTTAATTTGTTCTGAACTGATACTTTCATCTAGAGGAAGCGAAAGAAGTTTTGAGGATACATCTTCAGATACCTTTAATTCTGAACCAATTTTTATAAATGGTTTATAGCCTGCTTGTAAATGACAAGGAATTGGATAGTGAGAACCGGCCCCAATACCTTTCTCATTTAAGTCAGTCATCACTTTATCTCTATTTTCAACGAGCACTGAATAAATGTGATAAACGTGGCGACCAGTATCTGAAGTCGTTCTTTGAATTCCAAGGGAGTCAAGTATTTGATCGTATTGTTTAGCAGCTTTAATTCTTTTTTCTGTCCAAATATCTAATTGCTTTAGTTTGGTGGATAAGAAATAAGATTGAAGTTCATCCATTCTAAAATTATTGCCACGATGGATATGTACGTATTTTTCTTTAGAACCGTAGTTTCTTGCTCTCTTGATAAAGCCATTGATTTCTTTACTGTTGGTAGTTACTGCACCTGCTTCGCCAAGGGCTCCTAGATTCTTACCGGGATAAAAACTAAAAGCAGCTGCATCTGAGCAGGATCCTGCTTTAAGGGATCCTCTATGAGCACCATGGGCTTGAGCTGAATCCTCGATCACTTTTAAGTTATGTTTTTTAGCGATCGGTAAAATTGCGTCCATATTTGCTAAGCGTCCATGTAAATGAACTGGCAAAATTGCTTTTGTTTTTGCAGTTGTCGCTTTTTCAATAAGGTTTGCATCAATATTCCAAGTGGATTCATCAATATCGATTAAAACAGGAACGGCATCGGCTTCAAGAATTGCTTCGATGGAAGCAATAAAAGTCATACTCGGGACTATTACTTCATCGCCTTTTTCAACCCCTACAGCTTTTAAAGCTAGCTCAACTGCGGCACTTCCAGTGCTCAGACCTATTCCAAAGTTTGCACCTACATAATTAGCAAATTCATTTTCAAACTTTTCTACCCCTGGACCACTCACGTAGCGACCAGAGTCTAAAACCTTTACAAAGTCAGCAATTAATTCTTCTCTTATTTGCGCATTTTGTTTTGTGAGATTTTGTAGGGGAATATTTTGTTCCATCAGAGTTGTACTTTCGAGCCGTCATTTTGCACACTTTGCTCTAACCCAGATAAAACGGCATTTACTCTTTCAATGTGCTCATAACCATTAATTGGAGCGACTTTATTTACAAGCACATCTCTCATATGGTTTAGCTCTAGATAAATTGCTTCGCTGCTGTCAACTTTGGGAATCAAAGTGTCACCAAGTGAATATGAAATATAACGATTTGGATCTGAAATATCTAAGTTAGCACTTGCCTCATAAATCTTGAGTTTTTCTGATTGGTTAGTGTCATCCCACAAAATTGATTGCTTTGATCCAGAGATAATCATGGTTCTAACTTTCACTGGAGAATTCCAGCTCACTCCAATTTGAGAGATTAACTCATTTCTATAGTTGAGATTTAAACTTGCAGTGCTTGCTATTTTTGCAGGTGCATGAGTTGCCACATTGGCGCTCACACTTTCTGGCTTTTGGTCTAAAAAGAAATCAAAGAGTGCTAAATCATGAACTGCTAAGTCACGGATTACATCAACATCTTTTTGAATCAGTCCTAAGTTCAATCTAGAACTGATAATAAATTGCAGATCGCCTAATTCCTTCTTGCTTAAGATATCTTTGATTTTTCTGGCAAGAGGAGTGAATATGTAAGTGTGATCAACAAATATTTGTAAATTCTTTGATTTACCTAGGGCGATTAGTTCCATTGCTTCTTTATTAGAGACCCCGATTGGTTTTTCAACAATTAAATTCGATTCATGATTTAACACCTTTTTGCCTAACTCGAGGTGGGTAGAAGGTGGAGTAGCTACTAAAACTAAATCAGGAACGAGGACATTAAAAGCATTATCAATATCAGTATGGACTTGATTTGAATTTAATCCATATTGTTTTTCGTGAGATTTAATTCTTTCGGAATTAGCGTCAACTATCCAGGCTAGGGAATAATCTGGGTGTTTTAATATATTTCTAACCCAATTTGGGCCCCAGTATCCTAAACCAACTACGCCTATTGTTGTTTGATTGCTATTTGACACAAAAATCCATCCAAACTTTATAAAACTTTTTAGTTAGCAAACTTATATGGACTCGCGCCACTACCAGTAGAAGTCATTTCAGCATTAAAGGACTTAATCTGTTTCTCAATATCTAAACCAACGTTTTTGCTCCAACGATTGAGCAGTTTTTCAAATACTGGTCCTTTTTTACCATTACCAATTGGTAAAGAATTTAAAGTTGTTACTGGCAACATACAAAACGGAGTGCCAGTCATAAATGCTTCATCAGCTGTATAAACATCGTATGGTTCGATATCTTTTTCTTCATATTTAAGTTTTAATTCATCGCAAAGTTCAAAGATATAATCTCGGCTGATACCTCTGAGAATATTTCTTCCACGTGGAGAGTAAATTGTTTCGTTTTTAATAATGAAGAAGTTATCCCCAGTTCCTTCAGAGATATTTCCATCTGTGTCTAGAAGTAATGCCCAGTTATTGTCACCTTTGAAAAGGCTTACTTCAATGTTTGCCATTTGATAGAAGAGTCTTGATCGGTTTTTAATCTTTGGATCCATTAAATGAGCAGGTATTGCTCTTTGGGATGGAATAACTGCATTGATTCCAGAATCAAATAATTGACCCATTCCAGAAACTGTCCACTTCAATGGAAAATCAGCGACGATAACTGTAGGTTCAGTTTTGTTGTCAAAGACTTGGTGATAAATCGATAGTGGACCACGACTGACATTAATCATCAGTCTATGCTCATCAGTTTTTAAGAAAAATTCTTTGTTTTTTTCCATTGTTTGTAGACAGATATCCTTTAATTCTTTTTGAGAGTATTGAATAGGAATTCTTAAGATTTTTAGACCATTGAATAGTCTTTCGATATGTTCTTCTAGTTTGAATTGCTTGCCATTAAATGATCTGGTCATTTCAAAGACCATGTCACCAAACATTAAAGCTGAATCAAAAATACTAATTTTTGCATCTGCCTCAGGAACATATTGACCGTTTGAAAAGACAACTCTGCCGGACGCAACCATTAGTTAGATTCCTTTATCGATGAAATTAATGACATCAACTGTTGTGAAGTTTGGATTCTGTGGATAAAGATGGTCATATATCCTTTTTATTTTAGTGTAATCATCCATTGTGTTTACATCCAAAATAATATCAGGTCTTTGTAATTCCGCAGGTGCCTTTGGTGAGGCTATTGGGCACCAGGAAGCATCAACGGGAGTTTGAGTGGAGTAATCAAAGAAGTTCCGATGAATATGCTCCTTTACTGTATTGGAATCAGATCTAGCTAAAGATTGCTGAAGAAGCTTAGTTGAAAATATTTCAGCACCAATGCCATCTAAATAACCAGAATTATTAACTTGAGCAAGATTGCTGGAAAATCCAGTTGGATTATGTTCTAAATGAAACTCAATTAATTTATCTATTTCGTTCGAATCAGGCATGGGATTATCTGCTGGAATTCTAATAATGAAATCTGCTTGAAATTTTTCTGCGGCCTTCAAATATCTATCTCTTACATCCATTAAATTTCCCTCAAAATAGGAAACATTTAATTCTTTTGCTAAATCAATTAATACTTTGTCTTCTGGTTGGTCTGAAGTTGCAATAACAATGTCATCAACTTTTCTACAATTTTTTAATCTTTCCACCATTTGATAAACTAATGGTTTACCAGCTAAGGGCATCATTGATTTTCCAGGCAACCTAGTCGAAGACATTCTTGCCTGAATTATCAAAACAATTTTTGGCATTTATTAACTATCGAGCTCGTTTTTGAAGTCGATCAACATCCAAGAGGAGTACGGCTCTTGGTTCTAGTTTGATCCACTCTCTTTGTACAAAATCCGCTAACGCTTTATTAACAGTTTCTCTAGAGGCTCCCACTAATTGAGCAAGTTCTTCTTGAGTTAGATCATGTTCAACATAAAAACCTTCAGGACGTTTTTCCCCAAATTTTTCATTTAATTCAACAAGTGCTTTGGCTACTCTTCCTGGAACATCAGAAAATACTAAATCAGATAAGTTTTCATTAGTTCTTCGTAATCTTTGTGCAAGGGCTTTTAGTAAAGCTTCTGCAACTCCTGGTCTTCCAGTAAGCCAAGGACCTAGTGCTTCATGACCTAGACCTAACAAAGTCGTGTCCGTTAGAGCAGTTGCCGTGGCTGTTCTTGGACCTGGATCAAATAAAGATAATTCACCAAACATTTCACCAGGTCCAAGAACTGCTAATAAGCTCTCTCGACCATCATTTGAGGTTGTGCCAAGTTTGATTTTGCCATCCATAATCACATAAAGGCGTTCTCCAGGATCACCTTCAGCAAAAACCACTTGTCCTCTAGTGAAATCAATTTCCACCATTGATGCTCTTAAGGCAACTGAGGCCTCTTCATCAAGAGCAAGGAAAAGGGGAGCATTTCTTATGGCGTCTTCCATCACACCTCATTTATAAGTTATTTCTCTATTCTAGTTGAAACAAAAGCCCATGCGAATTTATGTCCTCCCAGGCGCGTAATCTCTGTATATGCCAGCAAAAACCAAAGAATCACCTGAGGAATTAAAAACTCGAGCAAAAAAGATTTATACGATTCTAAACAAGTTATACCCAAATGCTCATTGCGAACTTGATTTCAAGAACCCACTACAATTACTAGTTGCCACAATTCTTGCAGCCCAGTGCACCGACAAACGAGTAAACATGGTTACCCCTGCTTTGTTTAAAAAATACAAAAAAGCTGAAGATTTTGCAAGTGCAAAGAAAAGTGAATTAGAAGAACTTATTAAATCAACAGGATTCTATAAAAATAAGACCACCAGCATTATTGGTATGGCAAGAAAAGTATGTGACGACTTTGGTGGAAAAATTCCCAACAATCTAGATGATTTAGTAACACTACCTGGCGTGGGCAGGAAAACTGCCAATGTTATTTTAGGCAATGCTTTTGACATTCCAGGAATTACCGTTGACACACATTTTGGAAGATTAAGTAGAAGATTTGGTTGGACAAAAGAAACGGATCCAGTCAAAGTTGAATTTGCTATGCATGAAATATTTCCACCAAAATATTGGACTCATTTAAGCCAACTTGTCGTGTGGCACGGTCGAAGAAGATGTCATGCCAGAAAACCAGCATGTGGGGCATGTGCTGTTGCGCAATTGTGCCCAGCATTTGGGGAAGGTCCAATTGATAAGGAACTTGCACTGAAATTGGTTAAAAAAGATTCTGATTTCCGATAAGTTAAAAACATATGAATTTTATTGATATTTTTATTGCCGCAGCTTTTCTAATATTTGGTTGGATTGGCTTTAGGCGAGGAATCTTAAGAACTATTTTGAGCATTATTGGATTAATTGTTGGCGGAGCCGCAGGAGCAATTGCAACACCATCAATTCAGTCACTTATTTCTAATAACGCTTTTGGTTTCAAACCCACAATCGGATTGACCTCCATAATCCTGGGGGCATCACTGGGCATGTTCTTATTTGGTGTTTTGGGAAGCTTTTTAAGAGTAGTTTTATTGCCTTTTCCATTTATGAAAACAATTGATTCACTGATTGGATTTGGTCTAGCCATTGTTGCTGTTGCCTCAATAAGTTCAACACTTTCAAGTGCTGCACAAGTAATTCCTAACAAAACAGTTAATAATCTATTTAGCCAATCGCAGCTGATTTCACAAATTGATCAGTATTTACCTGAACGATTTAAAGATGCTGCACAAAAAATTCAAAACGTGATAACAGATTCTCCACTTCCTGAAGTTTTTAAAAGTTTAGTTGAATCAAGAATTACGCCAACTCAACTAGAAACTGATGTGGCAATTCCAGAAATAGTTACTAAATCAGTTGCCTCAACAGTAAGAATTGATGGTATTGCTGAAAGTTGTTCAGCAGCTATGGTGGGAACAGGATTTATTGTTTCACCAGAAAGAGTAATCACTAATGCTCACGTTGTGGCGGGAGTAAAAGAACCTGTAATTACATTGTTTAATTCCCAAAGTCAACTTGGCGGAAGAGTTATTGCAATTGATAGGGAAAAAGACATAGCAATAATTTTTGTTCCGGGGCTAACAGGTGAAAAACTAACCTTTATTGGACCTGTTACTCCCAATGAAATTGGTTTTGTAGTTGGTTATCCAAATGGAGGAAATTTAAGAACAATGCCAGTTTCTGTAACATCAGAATTTGAATCAATTGGAACAGACATTGATGGAAATGGTGAAACCAGAAGAGATGTAATTGTGTTTGGTGGTGATGTTAAACCAGGAAATTCTGGCGGACCACTCCTCAATGATCAAGGTCAAGTTTTAGGTGTTGTCTTTGCTGCTGATGCAGAAAACAAAAACACAGGATATGCCCTTGCTCCAAGTGAAGTAGCAAAACTAGTTAGTGAAACATCATCGGTTATGCAAGCAATTGAAACAGGTGAATGCGCTAAAGCTAGTTAATTTAACGAATTCCAGCCAGAAGATTTTTCAGGTTTCTTAATGTTTTCTGCTAAGTATCTAGAAGTCTCACTGCCGATACGTGAGGCATCCCCAATACCTCTAATTTTTCTAAATGAACTAAAGGCAAATAACACTAAAATTACTGCCATAAAAATCATTATTCCTGCCACCAATAGAAAAGATGCCCAACCTGGTAAACCAATTTGAATGAAACCATAAGCAAGAGCAATTAAGAGAAACAAAAGTGAAACATTAATAAGTAGAAACGCGGTGATAATAAAGCCAATTCCCAAGCCAAGCTTTTTTACAGAGTTAGTTAAACTATTTTTAGCAATTTCAATTTCACCTTTAACGATTGTGGCAAAATCTTCTACTGCCTGCAAAATCATTCGCGGAACAGATGTTTTATCTGACTCTGACATAGCACCTTTTTCTTAGTGGCTCTAATTGTATCTTAGTTAATTTTCGCGATTTACAAATTCATCCCTGATCTGATCAGATTTCCTGTATTGCCTTTAGCGATACGCTCAATCGTTATCTGAACTAGTTGACAAGCCCTGTCCAATTAAATTCATCACAGTTGGGTCAGCCAAAGTTGTGACATCACCCAGGGATCTATTTTCTGCAACATCTCGAAGAAGTCTTCTCATGATTTTTCCAGAACGAGTCTTTGGTAATTCGGCAACAATGAGAATCTTTTTGGGCTTTGCAATTGCCCCAATTTCTTTTGCCACATGATTCCTTAAGTCTTTTACTGTTTCTGGACCTTCTTTTGATCCTTGGCGAAGAATCACAAATGCAACAATGGCTTGTCCGGTTAGATCATCATTTGCTCCAACTACAGCAGCTTCAGCAACAATTGGATTAGAAACTAAAGCGCTTTCAACTTCAGTGGTAGAGATTCGATGACCTGAAACATTCATCACATCATCAACGCGACCTAGTAGCCACAAACATCCATCGTTATCTAGCTTTGCGCCATCTCCTGCAAAATATTTACCAGGAAATCTCGACCAATAAGTTTCTTTAAATCTTTCAGGATCTCCCCAAATACCACGTAACATACTTGGCCAAGGTTCAGTTAAAGCTAAATAACCACCATGACCATTACCTACTGCAATACCTTCTTCATTAATAACCTGTGCACTGACTCCAGGAAGAGCAGTCATGGCTGAACCTGGTTTGCAATTAGAAACTCCAGGAAGTGGCGAAATCATGATGGCACCAGTTTCTGTTTGCCACCAAGTATCAACAATTGGAGTTCTATTGGAACCAATGTGTTCTCGATACCAAATCCAAGCCTCAGGATTAATTGGTTCACCAACTGAACCCAAAACTCTTAACGATGACATATCAAATTGTGCAGGAATGTCATCACCCCATTTCATAAAAGTTCTAATAGCAGTTGGAGCAGTGTAAAGAATAGAAACTTTATATTTTTGAATTAATTCCCAGAATCTTCCCTTATGTGGGGTATCAGGTGTTCCCTCATACATTAATTGGGTTGCTCTGTTTGCTAAAGGTCCATAAACAACATAGGAATGCCCTGTTATCCAACCCACATCAGCTGTACACCAGTAAATATCTTTATCAGCTTTGAGATCAAAAACATTGAAATGAGTAAAAGCAGCCTGAGTTAGATATCCACCACTGGTGTGCAAAATACCTTTAGGTTTTCCGGTAGTTCCAGAGGTGTAAAGAATAAACAATGGTGTTTCAGCATCAAAGCTTTCAGGTTTATGTGTGGTTGATTGTTTATCAACAATTTCATGCCACCAAACATTTTTATCTTTATCCCAATTGACTTCGTTGTTGGTTCTTTTAACAACTAATACTTTTTCCACACTGGGGGTTTGTTTAATGGCTTCATCTACTGCTGGCTTTAAAGGCAAAACTGCGCCTTTTCTATTGCCACCATCTGAAGTTATCACTAACTTTGCTTGAGCATCATCAATTCTTGAACGTAAGGCTTCTGAACTAAATCCACCAAATACCACTGAATGAATTGCACCAATTCGAGCACAAGCAAGCATTGCAAAAGCAGCTTCGGGAATCATTGGTAAATAGATTGCTACCCGATCACCAAATCCAACACCTAGTTCAAGTAATGCGTTAGTGGTTTTACAAACTTCATCTTGTAATTGTTTGTAAGTAATAGTTCTGGTGTCTCCCGGTTCACCTTCAAAATAAATTGCAATTTGATCCCCATAACCACTTTCCACATGTCGATCAACACAGTTGTAAGAAACATTTAATTTGCCACCCACAAACCACTTAGCAAATGGAGCTTCAGACCAGTCAAGCGCCTTAGTCCAAGGAGAGCCCCAAGTTAAACGAAGAGCCTGGTTCTCCCAAAACTTGATTCGATCTTTTTTTGCTTCTTCATACATTGAACTCTGCGCATTGGCATTACTACTGAATTCTTTGGTTGGTTCATAGATTCGATTTTCGGTGGCAAGATTTTCCAGGGCATCATTAGCCATTTAAACTCCTCTTTCGTTTATTATTGTCTAGTAATACCCAAACTGTCCAGGATTTCATCATTTGCGAATTCTATTCAAATAATCCTGCAGCCCCCAAATTACCCTCCAACTATCAACCAAATCTTGAACTTTTGAAAATCTGAATAATTGAATAACATTAAAGAAACTATTAATCAACCAACCTGGCACGAATACGTAGAATTTTGAATTATCACCCGATAAGGGTAGATTTAGATAAGATATTTGATCAATAACATTTACTTGCGTATTACCATCTTTTTCCAAAGAGCCGTAAATGGTTTCAATTACTTTTCTTAGTGACACAAAAGGTATTAAAATATTGGTTTTCACTTTTATGGGGTAGTGCTGATTTCTTTTCGATAATTTACCCACAACACCTGAATCAGTTACAATAGTGGCTGGCCTAATTATTTGATCCTTATCTGAAAGTAATTTCTCCACTAATCCTTTGTAATGAGCATGAAAGGAACCTTTGTTTGACAAAGTTCCTAGCGTAGAAATAAAGATAATTCTAATTCCCCTCAAATGAGCTTGTTGAATAATTCTGCTATAAGCAACTAAGTTTTTTTCCATACTTTTCTTAGTCCGGGGTATCTGTATCCACGACAATAAAATCAACGTGTCGATATCTAGATTAAATATTGAATCAACAGTATTAGGTGACTCAATGTCAAAAAAATATGTTGAATTGCAATGAATTGAATGAGATCTACCAATCGACACTAATTCAAATCCCTTTTCAAACAAAAATTTTGATAACTCACTACCTAGAACTGAACTAGTGCCTACAATCCCCACATTCATGAGGATCCAAGCATTTTCTTGGTGATTCTTCTTGAATTTCCCATAATTAGTAAAGTCGTTGGACCAGTGGGCAGGATTGGTAAAGCCGAACCATCAACACAAAATAAATTTGTTATATTTTCAAGTTTGCCATCAGTCAATACTTTTGAATTACCTGAACATAAAACCCCAACGTGATAACTAGATCCAACACTAGGAGTAACAAAAATTGGTATTGGTAAAAGTCCTATTTTTACTAAAGACCAAAAAGTCGTAAAAAAAGTCCGCCAAACTGCCTTGCGGGATTTATCTGAAACAATCCCCTGAACAGAAATATGATCATTTACCTGGCGTATTTCGATTTTTCCACTTACTGAGGAGTGAATGAATCCAATACCAGAAAGTATTTGTTTAAAAATTATTCCTGGAATTAGTTTACTTAACTTTGGATAAATGCTAGAAACTCTACTTTTGATGGTCTCAGAATTTTCATAAAGTGAGTAGTGAAAGGCAGACTTTTCAAGAACAGAATCTTTTGAGGAGACAAAAATTTGCGCTAAAGCATACTCGCTACAATTTTTTGGCGAGTCTCTAAAAGAAAATAATGGAAAATAGAAGACTTGAGTATCACTTAATTCTGAAACTTGAGGAATAAAATTACTGTTACGAAGTAAAACTGATGTAGCTATAGACCCTGTAGCAAGAATTACTTTATCTGCTCTCAGAGACTGCTCAATATTTGTAGCTGGATCCAATCCGTGTAATTCCCACTGATTTTGAGATTGCGTTATTTTTTGAACAAAAAATCTTTTAAAATCAATTTTTCCCTGCAAAATCCACTCTTCAAAGAATCTACTGGTACTAAATATAACTCTCTCTGGGCAACCTGTTAAACATTTTCCACAAAGTACACATCCAGAATTTGAACCCGCCGTGGCATTTCTTGCTTGTCCAATTGTCCATTTGCCATTTGTGCCAACTTTTTCAGATCGTTTCAAAATTCTATTAATTCTAGGAGAATTAGGAGTTTGATCTGGAAAATCCAAAGGCCACTTAGAAATACCTTCTAAAGAATCTTTTCTACCACTATGGGGGATATGTTTAAGAATTTCTTTAATCGATTGATTAACATCTGCAGAATCCTTGCCCCAAGCAATCTCTTGTCCTTCTTGAAGACTTTGAATGTTTGAGCCCCAAACAGTTGATAGTCCACCTAACTCCGAAGACAGTGGGATGGAATCTAAATTCTCAAAACTTATTTTTTCATCCAGAGGGTATTCATACATCGATGTTGAACCATTAAAACTTTTCTTAACCATTCCAGAACCCTTGATGTCACTTGGAAGTGATCTATTCAACGAATCCGTAGTTTGACCAGCTATGTCTAAAACAAGGGGTTTTATGCCATTTTCTATCAACGTCAACACACTTGCCCAACCAGCTGGTCCGGTGCCAACGACTACAACAGAATTCATGTAAGGATCAATCTAAACTACTTGGCCGGTACGCGTTTGTAAATCTCTCTACCAGTAGTGCAGTTAAAGCCCTAATCCCGTCGGGAATCGATTTGAGATTTGAGTCTCCTTCCCACCGCTCTCTTTCCCAGGAAGGGATTTCTTTAACTTGTAATCCACGCCGAACAGCTCTACAAAAAATTAGTGTTTCAATTTCAAAGCCTTGACCATATGCCATTTTTCTAGTACTGAAATTCGATGGAATTTTGTTATCAAGATTGATTAGATTTAAAGTCTCAATTGCATTCCTAGAAAAACCAGCGTAACCATAAGCTAAGTCAGTCCATCTAACTTTGTACAATAAGTTTGCAAGTTTTGTTAAGAAATTATTTCCAAACTGCCTAAACTTTGTTATATCATCAGATCCAGCACTTTCAAGAAATCTACTTCCTTTTACAATTGAACATCCAGAAGATAATTCTTTTGCAAATAAAACCAGCTCATCTGGATCCATACTTCCATCTGCATCAATCATGAATGTGAAATCTCCTCGAGAAATACTCAATCCTTTTGCTAGGGCGCCACCCTTACCTTTACTTTGCTGATTAACTAATTTGATTGCTTTATTTGAGTTTTTAACGATTTCTGAAGTGTTATCTTTAGAGTTTGCATCGACAACGATAATTTCATCTATAAATTCAGGAATTAGGGGCAAGAGACGCCCAAGATTGTTTGCCTCATTTTTTGTAGGCACAATAAGAGTGCAAGTACGACCGTTATACATAATCTCCCATTATTTAATCAAATCATATGTAAGCCACGTTTTGGACAGAACCCTGTTAACAACTCTTGAGGAAAAATGTTATGTTCTCTCGCCCAAATTGTGGAGGTATCAAAGATGTTCAAGGCCACTTATCCACAGTTTCAAGTAGCTACTAGTAATCAAATCACCGATTTTGTTCTAATAAGAGAACTTCTTCTAAAACCGATCTTTGAAACTAGGTCCATATCTCCATATCGAATCTTTATCATCTCTCCAATAATTCAACTACTAACAACCCATCCCTTGGAATCCTTGATGTTTTATTAGAAAATCCACTGGTCACAGATATTTTGGTTAATGGTTATAAGGAAGTTTGGATTGATCAGGGAAATGGTTTAGAAATAACAAAACTTTCATCTCTTAATGAAGAAAGTGTTAGGTCCCTTGCCCAACAGTTAGCACTTTCAACTGGAAGAAGACTAGATCAGTCGCAACCCTTTGTTGATGCACAACTAAGTAAAACGATAAGACTTCATGCAATTTTAAGCCCAATTTCAAATCCTGGAACAATAATTTCCTTAAGAATTCATCGACCCGAAGTTCTTTCACTTGATGATTTAGTTGAGTTGGTAACAATAACAAAACAACAAAAAGACTGCATTGAGAAAATAATCAAAGATGATAAATCATTTGTAATAAGTGGCGGTACAGGATCTGGTAAAACAACATTACTTAATTCACTACTTAGTAGTTGTGATGAAAATCAAAGAATCCTAATTATTGAAGACTCAAGAGAGCTAAATCCCCAACACCCCCACATTATTTCTTTGGAATCAAGACCGGCAAATATTGAAGGAATGGATTTAATCACAATGAAGGATTTAATTAAACAATCACTTCGAATGAGAGCTGATCGATTAATCATCGGAGAAGTGAGAGGAATTGAAGTAATTGATTGGTTAAGTGCCTTAAACACAGGACATCGGGGAAGTGCTGGCACAATTCATGCCAACTCAATTCATGAAGTAGTAATTAGATTTGAATCATTGGGGCTAATTTCAGGATTGTCTAAAGAAGCAATTCATTCTCAACTAAAAACAGCATTGAATTATGTGATTCATATTGAAAAAGATTCGCAAGGAAAAAGAAAGGTAGTTGGCATTGGTGAATTCAAAGTAGATGAAAAAGGCTACCTATACGTTGAAGAGATAATTTTGTGAAGATAATTATTGGTGTAGCAATAATTATTTTGACTGTTTCCACACTAGCTGGAATAGAAAGATTTATTAATAAATCAATTAAGTTTCCAATAAAGACAAAAGCCTTACCAATTGATGACCATTTTACTCAAGAAATCGTGAACGGTATTTCCAGTGGCTTGGTACCAAGAATTGTTTTGGCAAAAATATGTAGTGAATACTTCTTAGAAAATACAAGGATTGCTTGCCTTTCCGGAACCTCAATTACCAAAGCCATAAATATTGATTTACCAAATGATTTAGTAGCCAAAAGCTTTGCTTCACTGTGGAAAGTTTGTGAAAACAATGGCGCAGCACTTTCCCCAGCTCTTAATCAATTTGCCCAACAGATACGAGTGGAAAAAGAATTAAGGCAAGAACTATCTAGTTCAATGTCTGGTGCGAAATTAAGTGCTTGGGTGTTAGCAGGGCTTCCACTCTTTGGAATTGTGTTAGCTGCCTTTTTGGGTGTTAATTCCTTGGAGTGGTTAGCAAATTCCAAAATAGGTAACTTCAACATAGTTGCAGCACTAATTCTTGAAGTAATTGGAATTATTTGGGTTAAGAAAATAACTTCTCGAATAGAGAACTTATTGTGAAGATAATCATTATATTGACCTGTTTTATTTGGCAATCTATTTATTTGTTTCATGCAACGAGAATTTACTTTAATAAAAAAGTAAAGAATCCTGTGGTAATTAGATATTCTGAAGTTTCATTACGACAACAACTCATGATTATTGGGGTGATGGCAGAATTATTACAAGCAGGAATTGACCCTTTAAGTGTTATCAAATCTGGAATAGAAACACTTGATGAAGAGCAAAGACAAAAATACCAAGATCAACTAAGTGGTATACAAATCAATGATAGAGATCATTTAACTAATGCAATTGATTTGATATTGAAAAGCTCAATTTCTGGTTCAAAAATATCTGAAACCCTGAGATTAAACATGGAGTCAATCCAAAGAAGTCATCGAAGTGAAGTTTTAAAGGCAATCAAAAAATCTGAAGTGTGGCTTCTTGAACCCTTAGGTTTGTGCTTCTTACCCACCTTCATGCTCATTGCAGTGGTGCCCTTAATTGGCTCGCTAATTACAGGATTTATGTCATGACTTATCCACAACCATTGGTTATCCCAAGAAACAAAAACATTTTGCCTCTTGATCTAAGAATTGTTGCATTCTGTAATTCAAGTATTCATCAAATTGGTGATTAACAAACAAGGGAGAAAAGGCAGATGAAATATGTTCATCAATTGCTCAGTGGACCAAAGAGGTTTGGCAACGGCAGAATATGCAGTAGCCACAGTTGCAGCTTGTGGTTTTGGTGGAGTGTTATTGAAAGTTTTAGGAAGTGCCACAGTTACTGAGTTGTTAACAGATTTACTTC
>Ga0315904_10005693_pt1 | contig 17245 bp, 8 predicted proteins | sample LakEriMetagenome_6_FD_203529 | JGI IMG/M metagenome (GOLD analysis project Ga0315904, IMG submission 203529) | Freshwater fungal communities from buoy surface, Lake Erie, Ohio, United States - Buoy 12 MA120 | ecosystem: Environmental > Aquatic > Freshwater > Lake | place: USA: Lake Erie, Ohio...
CCTCGGTCATCGGACTGGGACTCTATAAATCCAAAGGTGAGGGCAGGGATTCCGAATCCTACTTCCTCGCAGGCCGCAGCCTCATGTGGTGGTTGATCGGAATTTCCCTGATTGCCGCCAACATCTCCTCCGAGCAGATGGTCGGCATGTCCGGCCAGGCCGCCGACTACATGGGCATCGCCATTTCAAGCTACGAATGGATGGCCGCCATCACGCTGGTGGTGGTGGCTTTCGGTTTCCTGCCTTATTTTCTGAAATCCGGCATCTTCACCATGCCGCAGTTCCTCCAGCAACGGTATGGCGACGGAACGCGCGCGATCATGGCCTTCATGACCATGGTGCTGCTGATCTTCGTTTCCCTCACCGGGGTGATCTACGCGGGCGGACTCACCTTGAGCGAACTGTTCGCAGGTCATGGCACGCTTGATCTCGGACTCACCGGCTGGTGCTGGGTGATCGGCATGATGGCTGGCATCTACATCGCCGCCGGTGGTTTGAATGCGTCGGCATGGGCCGATCTGATTCAGGGCATTGCCCTCATTGTTGGCAGTGCGATTATCGCGTGGCTGGCCATCGATAAACTCGGCTCGACGCCCTTGGCGGAACTCACCGCCGGATCGGTGAACCCCAGGCCTGTTGCCGATGACGCCGGGGGCATCGCGAAACTCATCGCGCTCAACCACGAGAAGCTGCATATGAAGCTGCCAAGCTGGGACAAGAACATCCCGTGGACGGCGCTGGTTCTCGGCCTGTGGATTCCCAACTTCTACTACTGGGGGCTCAACCAATACATCACTCAGCGCGTGCTGGGTTCCTCATCGCTCAAACAGGGCCAGAAAGGCATCGTTTTCGCGGCCGCGATGAAACTCATCATCCCGTTCGTGATCGTCATCCCCGGCATCATCGCCTTCAACCTTTACAGCAAGGATCTCGCCGAGATCGACGCCCGCAAGAACGCGGCCGAGTGGGCCGCGCTCGAGCAGCATCTCGGCAAGCCCGAGTCCGGGCATGCTTTCATCGCCAACATCCAATGGGCGCGTTTCAATCTGGAAAAATCCGCCGCCATCGACGCCCACAACGTCGCCGTGCTCAAAGCCAAGAGTGTGGACGTGGCCGGCATCGGCGCAACCAAGCTCACCGAAGAACAACGCTTCGCCGTCATTCCCGGAAAATTGGAGAAACTCGCCCTCGACAAGTCCTCCGGCGTCACACTGCACGCCATCCAAGGCTACAAGTATGACGCCGCGCTCAACCTGCTGATGAAAAACCTGCTGCCGGAAAACACCGGTGTCCGCGGCTTCGTCATCGCCGCCCTGCTCGGCGCGATCGTCAGTTCGCTGGCCGCCGTGCTTAACGCCGCGTCCACCATCTTCACCATGGACATCTATCAACGCTACATCAGTCCGCACGCCTCCCAGAAGGGATTGGTGGCGGCCGGGCGTGTCGCCGTGGGTGTGTTCGCCGTGATCGGCTGTCTGCTTGCACCGAACCTCGACAAGTTCGGTTCGATTTTCAAATACATCCAGCAATTCCAAGGCTATGCCTCGCCGGGCATTCTCGCCGTGTTTGTTTTCGGAATCCTCAACCGCCGCGGCCCCGGCATCTGCGGCGTGGTGGGCCTGCTGCTCAACCCCGTGCTTTACTGGGCACTGGACAAATACACCGACCTCGCCTTCCTCGACGCGATGGGCATCTGTTTCTTCGCCGTGCTTGCCGTGATGTGGCTCATCGCCCTTATCAAGCCGCTTGCCCAACCCGTCGTGTTTGAAACCCGCACCACGATGAATGTGGAAAGCTGCGCGTCCTCGAAGATCTCGGGCGGAGTCGTGGTATTGATCACCCTGGCCCTTTACTGGATCTTCTGGTGATTTCCCATCGCCTCGCGGACGGAATCCGCTAGACTGTCGCAATGAATCCATCCGCCAGTCCGCACATTCCGCTCCGGGGCAGGGAACTTCTTGAGAAGATAAACATCCGCGATCTTCCCAAGGTTCTCTTGCACGAGCATCTGGACGGCGGCCTGCGGCCTTCCACAGTCATCGAACTCGCCGCGCAAGCCCGTTATCGCGGCCTGCCCAGCACCGATGCCACGGATCTTGCGTCATGGTTTCACCGCGGTGCCCAGCGTGGCAGCCTGCCGGAATACCTTGAGGGTTTCCAGCACACCATCGCCGTCATGCAAACACGCGACGCACTCGAGCGCGTGGCCTTCGAGTTCATCGAGGACATGCACGCGGACGGAGTGGTTTATGCCGAGCCGCGCTTCGCGCCGGTCTTTCATACCGAAGACGGCCTGACCCAGGACGAGGTGGTGGAGAGCGTCATCCACGGCCTCCGGCGCGGCGAGCGCGCATACGGCGTCCAGTGGGGCCTGATCATCTGCGCGATGCGCCACATGAAAAAATCCGAGGAAGCCGCCGAACTCGCCATCCGCTGCCGCGACATGGGAGTCGTCGGCTTCGACCTCGCCGGCGGCGAACACGGGTTTCCGCCGAAGAAACACGTCGATGCCTTCCAGGCGATCGAGCGTGCGAATTTCCACATCACCATCCATGCTGGCGAGGCCTACGGTCCGAAATCCATCTGGCAGGCGCTGCAATACTGCGGGGCCCACCGTCTTGGTCATGCCACACGGCTGCGGGACGACATCGAGGTGCTGCCCGATGGCACGATGAAACTCGGCCGCCTCGCCCAATACATCCTCGACCGCCGGGTGCCGCTGGAAATGTGCCTGCTCAGCAACCTCCACACCGGTGCCTGTACGAGTCTTGAGGATCATCCCTTCGGCATGTTCTTCCGCCGCGGCTTCCGCGTCTGCCTCAACACCGACGACCGCCTGATGAGCGACACCACGATGACGAAAGAGACTACGCTCGCCACCGAACTGTTCGACCTGAGCCTCGCCGAGCTTGAGAAACTCTCACTCAATGCCATGAAAAGCGCCTTCGCGCCCTATGACCAGCGGATCAAAATCATCTTCGATATGATCAAGCCGGGATTCGCGAAGGTGCGCGCTGCGGTCTAACAAGCCATGTCGCAGGCTTCAAGCCGTTCCTCGTCGCGCAGGTAGCAGCCGGGATCGGAGCCCCAGAGGTGGCCGTCGTTGCAGAAGGCGGCGCGGGTGCGGAAGCCGCCGCCGCAGATGGAGAACCATTTGCAATCCGCGCAAGGGCCGGTCATGCGGGACTGGCGTTCTTCCTGCGATAGCAGGCCGATCGAGCGGATGGAGGTGAGGATGCCGGCGGAGTCCGGGTTTTTGCCCTCCCAGATCTCGGAGAAGGGCATGCGCTTGACGTTGCCGAGCGTGATGTCCTGCCAGAACTGGTCCGGGTGGACGTTGCCCTGGGTGTCGATGTTGGCGATGCCGCGGCCGGAACTGTTGGCGCCGCCGCCGTTCCATGAAAGCAGGCGGCGTGCTTCGGCGAGGTTCGGGTGGTTTTCATTCTCCATGCGGACCAACAGATATGCGCCATCCGCCGGCTGGGTGACGGTGAGCAGTTCGCGGTCGATGCCTTGTTTGTGCCATGACTCTACGCGGGAAATGAGCGTGTCGATGGCGTGGCGCGCCTCCTCGGCTGCGAGCACCTGCATCGCGCTGCCGCGGCCGGCGGGCACGAGGTGATAGAAGCAGACGCGCTTGATTTCCTTCTCTTCGATGAAGTCGAGGATCTGGTTGATGTTTTCCACGTTGTGGCGGGTGAGCGTGAGGCGCAGCCCGGTTTTCTGGTCCACATCGTGGCAATTCTTGAAGCCGCGCACGGCGGCGTCGAAGGCTCCCTCCTTGCGGCGGAATTCGTCATGGATCTTGCCAATGCCATCCAGCGAGATGCCGACATAGGCGACGTTGGCGGCTTTGAGCAACGCGGCTTTTTCCGGTGTGATGAGCGTGCCGTTGGTGGAAATCGTCAGCTTGAGGCCTTTCTCTGTGGCGAGATCGACGAGATCGAAGAAACGCGGGTGGATCATCGGTTCGCCGCCGGAAAGCAGCAGCGAGGGGACCTGATAGGCGGCGAGGTCATCGACGACGTTTTTCATCTGCTCCCACGTGAGTTCGCCGGGATACTGCATGGCCATCGAGTCCGAATAACAATGCACGCAGCGCAGGTTGCAGGTCCGGGTGATGTTCCAGACGGTGATGGGTTTGCGGGTGCGGGCCGCGGCGGGCATGCAGCTCGCGCTGTTGGAGCCGTGGTTTGCGGGGTGGCCGGAGGCGTGGCCGTAGCGCAGCGAGTCGGCGGGTTGGGCGACGCCGGTCCAGAGTTTGGTGAGATTGATCATGGGGTTGTGGTGGTGGGGTGTTGGGCTTTCTTCGGGATATATTCGCAGGCGGGATCGGCGGCGAATGGATCACCATGGATGCCATAGGCGCGGGAGCGAGAACCACCGCAGACGCTGCGGAACTCACAGAGGCCGCACTTGCCGCCGAGCGCGTCGTTGTCGCGCAACGAGACGAAGAGCGGGTGCTTGCGGTAGATTTCCGCCGGGTGGGTTTGCTTCACGTTGCCGCAAACCATCGGCAGGAAGCCGCTCGGCGAGACTTCTCCGGTGTGGGAGATGAACATCACGCCGCGGCCGTCGCGGATGCCGAGCGGCGAGCGCATGCCCGGTCGGGGGCGCGAGGCACCGCCACCCATTTTCTGCATCACCACGCGGCGGAAGTGGTGGCCCTCGGTGGTTTTCACGGCGAAAGGAGCTTTGCCGACGAGTTCCGCCATGTCTTCGAAGACGCGTTCGATGTCCGCGGCGTCCGGTAGGTCGGCGAGACCGGCGCGGCCGGTGGGAACCAGCAGGAACACGCTCCACATGGCGGGTTTGAGCTCGAACATGAGCTTCTTGAAGGCCTCATATTCGTGCATGTTGCCGCGGGTGAGTGTGGTGTTGATTTGCAGGCTCAGTCCCGCCTCATGGGCGCGGCGCACGGCTTCGATGGTGCGGTCGTAGGTGCCGGCGACGCGGCGGAAATGGTCGTGCGTTTCGCGGGTTGCTCCGTCAAGGCTCAGCGACATGCGTTGCACGCCCGCGGCTTTGATTTCGGCGAAATCCGTGTGCAGCAGGCGCTCGGTGGCCGACGGGCTGAGGCCGACATGCAGGCCGGATTGCGCAGCCGCGCGCACCAGATCGAGCGCGTCGCGGCGCATCAGCGGATCGCCGCCGGTGAGGATGAGCATCGGCGGTTTCCACTCCGCGAACTGGCTGATGAGCTTCATGGATTGGGCGGAATCCAGTTCGTCAGGGTGCCGGTGCGGTTGGGCCTCCGCCCGGCAGTGGCTGCACGCCAGGGCGCATGAGCGGGTGATTTCCCAGAATACTAAAAACGGACGATCGTCGAAGTCGTAGTCATCCATCGACGGCATGGCGGCGGGGTCTTGGGGAGCAGTGGTGTGGATCACGGTCGGGATTTAAGACCCCGAGGTCCACAATGGCTCCGCCGGATTTGCCCTAAACTGCGCATTTTCCGGCGCGAAGAGTTTGCTGGATCAGGGGCGGGGATTTTGCTAATGGAACGCCTCACCCTGACACCATACCCATGAAAACCATCCTGATTCTACCCTTGCTTGGTCTGGTCCTGTTCGCCGCATCCTGCCGCACGGAGACGCCGATCGATCCGATGACCATGAAACCCTCGGAGCGCTGCCTGCCCGGTGGTTCGGTTTCGCATCACTCTTCCAAATAACGCGGGCCGCCGGATTCCGGCGCGTCACGCATAGGGAATGAAGGCCGTGTAAACCTCCGACGGAATGTCGAGCAGGCTGTAGTCCTTCGATGACACGAAGAGCAGGCTCTGCCTGCCCTTGCCCAGGAGTTCGTTCTCGGTGCCGAACACCTGGTGCTCCAGCGTGCAGAACTTGCGGTTGAAGTCCGCCACCCGGATTTTGACGGTGATGACGTCGAACTCGCGCGCCTCGCGCACGAACTTGTGCTCAAAGGATCGCGTGAGGATGTAGAACGATGTTGTTTTCAAATCGAAATCCGGCATCACCTGGTTGAAGAACAACTCGCGGGTTTTCCCGACGAAGAGACCATACATTCCGAAGTAAACATTTCCCACCGAGTTGGTGTCCTGATAGGTGGCAATGAACGAATAGACGAACCACTTGCCCTCGAAGTGGCCGCCCAGCGAATGAGCGTCCTGCGGAGCGGGGGCGACCACGTCCTTGCCGGTGGCGACCGTCGCGGTCCTGGCGATCGCTTTGAGCGCGGGGATTTCCGCCGCGGCTTCAATCACCTCGCCGGCTTTTTCGGTGACGACTCGCAGCAGGTCGGTGTTGACCACGAGCCAGACCACATAAAGCAGCGGCAGCAGCGAGCCGAGCACCAGCAGTGAATTGGCCGAGGTGCAGTAGCCGAAGGCGAAGATCACCAGCGAGATGCTAGCCAGTGAGAACATGCGGATCTGCGGCAGCGGTTGTTGTGAGTTCGGCACGAAACAACGCGCGATGGCCAGCGCGGCGTAGCCCACGAAAAACGAGGCGTAAAACACCATGAAGTATTCCAACTCCAGCCTTGCCCACAAGCTGCCGAGCGTGATGACCGCCGCCAGCATGAAGTGCGGGATTGGTGAATCCAGCAGGCGTTTCGGCATCATGCCGATCAACAGGTTCTGGCTCTTGCCGAGGTTCGCGCCGAGGAACCACTTGAGCGCCACATAGCCGCTGTCCAGCGTGGTGAGCGCGCAGATTCCGAGAAACGTGAAGTAGGCGACCGGCAGCAGTCCCTTCGAACCGGCGTCGAGACGATCGATGTATTGCACGATCAACTCATGGGCGTAGCGAAAGCCGTCGAGGCCGTTTTTGCCATAAGTGTCCACTCCGCCCTTGTTCATCACCCAGGCAGCAAGGAAACCGTGGAAAAGCAGCATCAGGAAAAACAGCAATCCGCCTATGGCATAACTCGCGCGGATCGAAGTGTTTTCCCGGTGGATCTGGATCGCGCGCTGCCAGTGCTGGAGGTCGAGCCACGGCCCGACCAGCAGGCCGATCAGAAGCGGGATGAAGTAGCCGTCCAGGTCGGGACCGGTCCATGCTTTCGGATCGGCCGCGCCCCACTTCAGTCCTTCCGGCACCAGCGGATTGAGGCTGAAAAGAACCGCAAGAACGCAGGCGAGCAAGAGCAGGCCGAACATGCCATGCCCGAACTTGATGCGCTGGATGCCGAATTCCTCGCCGAACAAGCAACCCGCCGCCAGGACCACGAATACGACCATGCAGAGATAGAGCGCGGTCATCGGCCCGGAAACGAGTTCCAGCGGCGCGAACAGATAGCGTGTGAGCGCGAAAACCGTCAGCGTGAGCGCCAGAATCTGATAAAGATAAAAAATCAGCCGGAAGGGTTTTGAGAATTTCTCGAAGAAACGCGCCAGCGACTCCTGCCCTCCGGCGTGCCTACGCGCCACGATCTGCGTCAGGAAACCGAACAGAATCAGGCCGATGGCGTTCGGCACGGCGAACATCAGCAACCCCTGCAGGCCGAACATGAAGGTCATCTGGACGCTGAAAAACAGCCCCAATCCCCACATCCAGGCCAAGGCCACCGAATTGCCCCACAGCAGCGAGTTGATCCAACGCAAATTCATTCCGGCACCCAAGGAACCCGCAATACCCGCCCCCGGCAAGGACCGATTGCCCGCCAAATCCCGGCATGCCGTCGAGAATTACCATTGAAGAGCGCCCGTCCGCCCTCTTAACTCCCGCCGTTCGCCGAACCCGCGTCCTGAATTTCATGATCGAAAGCATCCGCAAATACACCGTTCTCATCATCTTCTTCCTTGTCCTGGTGATTGTCGCCCTGGTGATCGGCATCAAGGACGACCTCTTCCGCAGCGGCACCGGCGGCCACCCGGTGCTCAAGATCGCCGGCAGGACCTACAACGACAAGGAGTTCAATCTCCTTGGCAGCGGGGCTTTGGAACTCGGCCAGTATCTCGTGGGCGACTACAGCCGCCTCGACATGAACATGCTTCAGTTTGTCCAACTGATGGTGGGTGCCAGCAACTCGGAAGATAGCGCCAAGGAGAAGTTTTTCATCAACCGCATGATCCTGCGCCAGGCGAAGGAAGAATTCGGGGTGCATCCCGGAGAGGATGAAATTTCCGAATTTGTCCGCGGCATGCGCGCCTTCGCAGGTCCGGATGGCAAGTTCAACGAGGAGACCTACCGCAACTTCATCGAGAAGGGCATCGGCCGCCTTGGAATGACCGAGAGTGATCTCCGCGAGCTGGCCGCCGACGTTCTGGCTTCGCGTAAAATCAATTCCATCCTCGGCGCGGGCCTCGGCGTGAACCGCGATGTCGTCGCGCTCGAACTCGCTCTCGAAAACCAGCGTGTGAGCGGCAGCCTCGCCCGTCTCGACCTTGATCCCTTCGAGGAAAAAATCCAGCCGACCGACGACGAGATCAAAGCCTATTGGGAAACCTTGCAGGACGCGTTCATGACCGAACCGCTGCGCAAGTTCACCTACATCATCGCCACGCCCGACATGCCCGCCGAGACTGCGGAAGAGAAGGAGACTCCCGAAACGATTGCCGAAGCCGCCGCAAGCGACGAGGAAAAGGCCGCCGCCGAGAAGAAGAAGGCGGAAGAGAAGGCGAAGAAGGCCGCCGAACTCGCCGAGACGCGCCGCAAGAAACAGATCGAAACGGATTCCAAAGTCGATGAGTTCACTTTCCAACTGGAAGAACAGAAAGGCTCCGGTTTCGAAGAACTCGCCAAAACCAACGGCTGGGAAGTGAAGACCACCGAGTTGTTCGCACGCGGCAAGCCGCCGAAGGAACTCGATGTCAATCTCCGCTCGTCAAGCCGCGGCGGCAAGGCGGTGGACGAGTTGTTCCGCATCGAACCGACCAACGATCCGCTCTCCAAGCTTTCGCAGCCGATTCCCATCGGCGAGAACCAGTGGCTCGTCGCCCGTTTGGATGGCGAGGAGAAAGCCCGCCCGAAAACCTTCGAAGAAGCCAAGGAGGAGGCCCGCGCCCAATTCATCCGCGAGAAGGCAAGCGAAGCCATGAAAACCGCAGCCACCGAAGCGCTCGGAAAAATCAAGGAGTCGATGGCCGCCGGAAAATCCTTCGCAGACGCCGCCAAGGAAGCGGGGATCACCGAGACGCGCGAGTTCACCAAAGTGACGCGCGATTTCCGCCCGGATCCCGCCACCGAGCCGCGCAACCTGTTTGAGGCGGTTCGTTATGTGGACTCCGGTTCGTTTGCCGAAGTGATCGCCGAGGCCGACCGCGCGTTCATCGCACATGTCGCCTCGCGCGAGGTGGAAAAGCAGCCGGACGCCGCGGCCCGTGTGGATTCCCAGGTCAACAGCCTTGCGACCCAAAACGAGATGCAGGCCTTCATGGGCTGGATCGCCGACCGCATCGAGGCCGCCAAGGTCGAGCAGTTGTATCGCAAGTAAACGTGGCGGCGATCAACGGTCGCCGTCATCCATCATCCATGTCCGCTGATGACCTCCAGCATTTTTTCGACGAGGCCAACGGCCATCTCGCCCTTGGCGAACTCGACGAAGCAATCGTCCTCTACCGGCGCTGCGTGGAACTTGATCCCGCGTTTTTCGACGGCTGGCACGCGCTCGGCATGGCGCTCTTGAAAACCGGCAGCATCAAGGAAGCCATCGGCTGCGGCTTGCAGGCAGTGACGCTCAAACCCAACGACCTGCTCGCCTGGACCAGCCTTTCCCAGATGTATGTCCGAGACGGCAACATCCCCGAAGCCGAAGCCGCCAAAGGCAACGCGCGCATCCTCTCGTTGGGAGGAAGAATTGTTAGATGAAGTGAAAAACCCCGGACTATGTCGGGCATCGCCGCTTTGAGGATGACGGGTGCGTTTTTCCGGGAAAGTTGCACATTCCCCGCAGCCGGTGTGCGGGCGGTCCCGGTGTTTGGGAACAAGCCGCGATGCGAAAACGGACTCTAACGCCAAAGCGGCGATTCCCGCCGCGCTCCAAAGTTCCCCCGCGGTTCGTTGACGGATATGCGTATGCTGCGGCTTGCGCCGCCGGTGTCCGAGCAGACAACCCTGTGGGTGCCGGCACGCAAGTCCCAGAACAATGTGCCGCCGGACCGCGATGCGCCGATGTATTGGTCGTTGACATACCAATGGAGTGTCGCGGCCGGATTTCCCGCCGTGGCGGTGAGCGGGATGCTCTGGCCGCCCCGCGGATTGGCTTCCCGCACTAACAGATAAGCGCTGCCGTCGGCGGGCGAGGTGATCGCCAGTCCGCTGTTGCCTGCCATGGCGTCAGCCTCGCCGCGGCTGCGCAGGAACTCCGCCACCCGCTGCGGCCAAACCGCTTCACGGCCGAAACGGTGGACCTCGCAGGTTTCATAGCGGCTCACTCCCTTGATGGCATGGTCGCGGATCGTGCGCGGGCAGTTGGGACAGGGTGTCTGGCCGGATACGGCGCAGACTTCCCGGGTCTCGACGGCTTCAGGTTGCGCGAACCACGGACCGTTTCCATCCGGATAGAGACGGCGGCTGATGTCCCACACCAAGGGCGCGGCGGCTTTTCTTCCCACCAGTGCGGGCGATGACCGGCCATCCGGATTTCCAAGCCACACACCGATCGCATATTCGGGATTGTAAGCGATCGTCCACGCATCGCGGAAACCCGACGAGGTGCCGGTTTTCCATGCAAAGCGCGCGAAGCGGATGTCCGCCACCGAGCCGGTCGAGTCCAGTGCGCGCTCGTCGCCACCGAGCATGTCGGATACGAGCCACGCGGTCTCGGCGGAAAACACCTGCCCGCCATGTGTCGGAGGCGCGGGTGTTGTTGTCCAAGGTTGATAGACGCCACCGCGCGCGAGGCAGGCATAGGCGTTGGTGAGATCCAGCAATGTCACCTCCGCGTTGCCCAGAACCAGTCCGAGTCCGTAGTGCTCCGCGGGCATGGAGACAGTGCGCAGCCCCAAATCGCGCAGCCGTCCGTAAAACCTCGGTTGACCCACTTCGCGCTCCACCTGGATCGCGGGCAGGTTCAACGAGTCGATCAGCGCGTCGCGCAGCGTCACCACGCCGCGGTGGCCTTTGTCGAAATTCACCGGATCGTAATCGCTGAAGCGCTCCGGCACATCGTGCAGCACGCGCAGCGGTGTGTGAGTCCCGCGGTCCATGCCCAAGGCATAAACAAAGGGCTTGAGGGTCGAGCCCGCCGAACGTTTCGCAAGCGCGGCGTTGACCTGTGCTCCTCTAACAGGCGCGCGGAAATCCGGCGAGCCGACCAGCGCGCGGATGCCGCCGGTTTTCACATCAAGCACGACCACCGCCGCGCCGCGGATGCCTTCTCTTGCCAATGCGGGCATTTGTTTCGCGAGCGCTTCCTCGACCGTGGACTGCAAGCCAAGGTCCAGCGTGGTGGCTCCGCCGGTGGCTTGTCGTGCGAGCATGTCGCAGAAATGCGGTGCCAGAAACGGGTAGCGGTTTGGCTGGAGTCGCCATGTTTGCTCGGGGGAGTTGGCCAATTGTTCCGGCGTGATCATCCCGAGGGCGGCCATCCGTTCCAGAACATAAGTCTGCCGCCGTTTGGCCGCCTGCGGATTGCGCTCCGGGTTGCAGCGTGTGGGTGCCTGGGGGATGCCGGCCAGCAACGATGCCTCCGCCAGCGTAAGGTCGTGCGCGCATTTGGCGAAATACCGGCGGGCGGCGGCCTCAATGCCGATCACGTTCGCTCCGAATGGCGCGCGGTCGAGATACAGCGAGAGGATTTCCTGTTTGGAAAGCTGGCGCTCCATCTGCAATGAACGGAACGCCTCGATGATTTTGTTGGAAAGCGTGCGCGGCCGCGGCGAGGACATGCGGACGAGCTGCATCGAGAGAGTCGAGGCACCGGAAACCCGCCGCATTGCCGTGGCGGTTTGTCCGCAGGCGCGCGCCACGGCCATCGGGTCCACGCCGTGGTGGCTCCAGAACCGCTGGTCCTCCGCCGCCACCATGGCTTTGCCGATCCAATCGTCCCCGCGATAGTGATAACCCGGCGCGCTGTCGAATCCGCCGTCCGCCAGCCGCACGCGCAGCGGAATGCCATCCCGGTCATGCCATGTCACACCGGCGGGTATTTGATAAAGCGGTTTTGTGTCGTATGGGAAAACCATCCATAAAACGCCGAAGGCAAGCGCCACCAAAGCCGCGGTGGCGAGGCCGGTCCACAGCATGCGCCGCAGCAGCTTGTGCAAAAGGTTGGCAGGGAAGGGGAGTTTCATTTCGCAATGATCATCTCGGAATGGCTGGTCACGCTTCTGACTTCCGGATCATACATGCACTCCGCGGATACGGGCGGCACGGTGTAGCGTCCCGGCGTCACCGCACGCGCCAGATAATAGAATGTGGAGGTATTGGAAAATGGCCGGGTGAACAGCAGCACCCGGTCGTCCCGGATGTCACGGCGGGCGCACCAGTCGGACTTCGTGGTGATCCACGGCAGAGCCTGGGTGGTGTCGAGGTTCGGGTTTTCCACTTCAAGACCCGCGGGCAGAAGATCCTCGATGGCGATGTTGTCGTAATCGCGGCCGTTGGGTTCGAGCGTGATGCGGGCAACCACCAGATCGTTCTGTTTGACCGTGGCGGGATCAAGCGCCTTGCCTTTGTCGTCGAGCCATTCGCGCGTGACTTTCATGCCACTGTTTCTGCCTGCGAGGCGTTTGTAGTATTCTTCCGTGTCAACCGGCACGCCTTCGGTCTCGAACGAATAATATAACATTCCCGGCCCTTCATTGGTGAGAGTCACCACCGCCATTTCTCCGCGCGGGATTTCCCAGGTGCGGTCTTTTGACTGGTCGAAAGGTTCGGTGCTTCCGCCGGGCAGGGTGATCGTTCCCTTGAACTCGCGGATGTCGCTCTTGGTCCGCTGGGCATACTTGCCAAGCGCCATGAGCGCCATCGCGCTTTCCTGGGTGGTGCCCCAATAACCGTTGATCCTGGTCTTGCGCAATGCGTTCACGAGTTTGAAGACATTTTCGTGCTTGGGATCGATATCAAGCCAGGCGGACAGCAGCAGGGCCGCGTTGCGGTTGGGACTGTTGAATGCGCCGCCGTGATCGCGGCTGCCCGGTCCCGGCAGGCCGAGTTCCTCCAGCAAGGCCGCCGCGCGTTTCGGCTCGCCCTGGACGAGCAGCGCGGAACCATTCATCAGACGGGCATAATAGGATAACCCGGACTTCATTTCCAGCATGCGTTCCTGCCATGAGTTGACCGGCTCTCCGGCCACGGCCAACACATAACAGGCGTAGGACAGGTTGTCATAAAAGAACACGCTCCGCTCGCTGGTGGCGGGCACGCGTTCCACGGAAGCGCGCAGCGCCTTCACCGCGCGCTCCAGCCCGCCTTGTGGAACTTCGTAGCCGGCCTTGCGAGCCTCCAGCAGGAAATGTGTGGCATAACTCGAACCCCATGGGCTGGGATCCTGATAGCCGGGCCAGCAGGAGAACCCGCCATCGGACTGTTGCATGCCAAGTATCCGCCACACGCCGGTGTTCACATAATGCCGCACGCTCTCCCTGGTCATCGACTTGTTGAAAGTCTGATTGGCCAGATCCGGCAGATAGAGCAGCGGGAAGGCGGCTGAGGTTGTTTGCTCCAGGCAGCCGTAAGGATAGCGCAACAGATATTGCATGCCCTGTCCTAGTTCCAAATCCGCTTTTCCTGATGCCTTGATGCGGCGCAGCGTGGTTTCCGGCAGCCAGTTTTCCCCTGCGCGGATTTCGATGCTCCTGCCGGGTGCCAGCGAACCCGAGTCCGCCACCACTTCCGCCGATATCGGCGGGCGCACGGCGATCTCGATGGTGTCGGAAAACTTCACGGTTTCCGCGACGCAGGTCACCGTGCACAAGGCCTTGCCCGGCACTTTGCCCGCCACCATCGGAATGGAGACCGATGCCGAACCGCCTTTTGCAATGGCGATGCCGCGCTCGTTGACTGTGGTCGAGAGCGGGCCGCCGCAGGTGATTTGAAGTTTGGCGGTGATGTCCTTGCCCATCTCGTTGAATACGGTTACATCCATTTCAAACCCATCGCCCGGCGCAAGAAAGCGCGGCAATGACGGCTGCACGATCAGCGGACGCTTCACTTTGACCATGCCCTGTGCTCCGCCGAGACGCGTCGCGTTGCATGCCACCGCCATCAAGCGCAGTTCGCCGGTGAACTCGGGCACATCCAGCTCGATCTCCGCCACACCGCCGGTCACCGCCACCTGCGAAGCCCACAGCGCCACCGGTTTGAAACGGTTGGCCTTGATCGGATTCAGCCGCTTCGTCAGGCGCTCCGCCGCTCCGTCAGAATCTTCGCCGCCGTCGCCGGATGGATGGGAGGCAGTCAACACATCCTTGTCAAACTCCTCCATCAGTTCCGAATAGATATCATGTGATTGCACACCCGGTCGCCTGACTTCATACAGCCAGGCCAGTGGTGACGGGGATTTGAACGAGGTGAGCATGCAGATCGCCTCATCCACCGCCAGCAATGTGACTTCGCCATCCAGCGGTTGGCCGGCGTCGTCGGTGAGCCGTACTTTGGTTCGCAGCTTGCTTTGCGGCTCGATGGTGGCCGGGGCATCCAGCGCCACCGCGATCCGGTGCCGGGCGGGGGAAACTTTCAGCGGCACGGAACCGAACGCGCGATGTCCTTTCCACACCGCTTCCGGCACCGCCGGGCGGATGACCGAGACCGTGCAATGCACGTTCGGCGCGTAGATGTCTTTGACTTCCACATCCACCTCCGCGGTGTTCTTTTCCAACAGGATCACCCGGCTCAACAAAACCTTGTCGGACTCCACCGTCAGCAAGGCTGTGCCTGCGAAGGGTGATTGGATGGTGAGTCTGGCATTCTCGCCGATGCCATATTCGGGCTTGTCCAGTTTGAGGGTCAGGCTGTCCGGTCTCTCGCGGTCTGTCGTGGTCCATGATTGCTCGTAGTCGGATGTATAGAAGAAGATCGAGGATGTTGTGCCGGTTTCGGTATCCACGATGGCGAGTTCCATCTGGCCGTAACCGCTCGGAGTGAAGGCGTATTCGCCGCTGCCGGAGGACAGGTCGAGCGGTCCCTCCCGCATGAGGGTGACCACCCGGTGGCTTTGATAGGCATAACCGCCGCCCGGAACGGACTTGTAGCTGTAGTTCCATTCCACGCGGGACAATCTAACAGCAAGAGGATTGGCGGGCTTGAACGGCTCGCCGTCCGGTGTCACGGCGACCACCGGCAGCTTGTAGGCTTTGCCCGAGCGGAGCCAGTCGCTCTCCAGGCGCTTCATGCCGATGTAGAACGGATAGGGATCGATGATCGCCGACTTGGTGGCGGTGACGGAGCGTCCGCTCTGCTCGAACACCGAGGCCTGCACCTGCGCGCGCACCGGTCCCGGCGCGTTGTTGGGAACATCGGTGCCGATCGCGGCGGTGACCTTGCCTTCGGCATCAAGAACGAGTCCGTCGATGTCCTGCGTTTTCATCGTGAATGTTGGGGATTCTTCGGAGCCGTAGTGGTTCGCCGTTTCACGGCCGAACTGATAACCCGGCCATTGTTTCGGGGCGAAGGGTGCGGGCGAGTAGATGCATTTGACATTCGCCTTGAGTCCGGCGGCGGGTGCGCCGAACAAATGCTCGGCGTGGATTTCCGCCTTGAGTCCGGCCTTGGCGGCGACGCGCTCGGGATCGGTCTTGACGGCGACGCGGATTTGCGGAGGGACGAAATCCTCCAACAAAAATGTCGCCGCGCCGAGGTTCTTCTTTGCCTTGGGCACCCGCACGCGGACGGTGTAGCGGCCGGTCGGCAGGAAATCCGGCATGACTTCCGCGATCTCCGCCGCGCCGAATCTGTTAGGCATGGAGGTGATTTCCCTGAGCAGGCGTCCGTCCGGCTTGATGATCTGGAAGACCACCGGAAATGGCTCGGGCGCGGTGAAGTCCGCCTGCCGGATGATGCTGCGGGCGTGGACGGTTTCGCCGGGCCGGAAGATGCCGCGGTCGGTGAAGACGAAGGCCTCGCATCCCGTGGCGAGGTAGTCACGCGAGGGCGAATCACCATCCGTATCACCGCGCAACTCCTGGCCATCGAGCGCAAGGTAGGAAAGATCTTCCGCCAACTGTGCGGTCACCAGAAACGGACTGGTGTTTTTGTCAGCGGAGTTGCACGGGATTGCCGCCACTCCATCGGCATTGGTCACCGCTTTGGCGATGAACTGGTTGTTTGTAGAGTAGGCGGCCACTTCCACGCCGCCCATCGGCTTCGCTTCCTTGAGCGAACAAACCCAGACGAATACATGGGAGTCCGCCCGTTTGGCGGAAATGCCGAGGTCGGTGATGACCACCAGCCGGCTATCGGACAATTGGCGGCGGTAGTTGTCGGCATTCGCCTCGTCCACGCCGCTGACCTGGACGAGGTAAGCGCCTTTGGATTTGGTGAAGTCTCCAAGTTTCACATAACTCGTGCGTTCCTCGTTCGGTTTGACGGAAAGTTTCAACTCCTTGTGCGTCACATTGCCGGTGAGATCTTCCACGCTTCTTCCGTAGCCGTATCCGTATTCTTCTTCGTAGTCGTTGTTATGGTTTTCGTCGTCCTCTGCGGGCGCGGGGAGTTGGAATGATGCGCCGTTCGCGCTGCGCTTTGCGAAGAAGACCAGGTTGGTGGCCATCACGGGCGCGACCGAGACGGTGCATTTGGGCAGATTCTGGGATTTGACCGGCACCAACAAGGTTCCGGCGGGCGAGAGATAACCGCCGGCGCCGGCGAATGACAGGCTGGCCGCCGCGCGGGAGATGGTCGCGGCAGCGGAGAATTCCTCGATCAAGGGACAGCCCCGTTCGGAAACCAGTCCCGCCTTGACGCTGACTTTGTATTCCTGATGGGCGGAGAATGCTCCTAACAGACGCAGCGTATTTTTGCGGTTGTAGTCGGCCTCCCGCTCAAGTGTGAACTTCACCGGCGGCTCCACGCTCACAAAGGGCGCGGCGGTTTTCACATCCACTCCCTCGGAAAACTGGATACGGATCGCCGGCACGCGCTCGTTTGGCCCGCTCGCAGTCACGGACTCGACACGCAGCACAGTCGAAATCACGGCCGCCATCTCGACGGGTTCGCGGATGCCCTGCTTCCATTTGGCCGGGCGGAATCCCGGCTCAAGCTGGAAGCGGATCTGTGTGGTGGGCGCTTTCTGCACATGTACGATCTTGCTGGCCGAGCCGCTGTAGGGGTTCTCCACATTGAACGGCAGCCGGACCTTGGCACCGGCGGAGTCATAACAAAAGACCTTAAATTTATCA
>Ga0315904_10005695_pt1 | contig 17243 bp, 18 predicted proteins | sample LakEriMetagenome_6_FD_203529 | JGI IMG/M metagenome (GOLD analysis project Ga0315904, IMG submission 203529) | Freshwater fungal communities from buoy surface, Lake Erie, Ohio, United States - Buoy 12 MA120 | ecosystem: Environmental > Aquatic > Freshwater > Lake | place: USA: Lake Erie, Ohio...
GCGCAGGTCCCGGCATATCCGGCCCCACCTCAGGGAAACACCCGCTTGGTCGGTCTGGCGGGACGGCCGAAGATCGGCACTTGCTCCCAGCTTCCAGGTACCCGTGATGACTCCTCAATCCGACAACACCTCCCATCGCTGGAAGTTCTTCCGCACGGGGGGCTTCGATCAGGTCTCCATCGAGACGGCTGACGATTTGCGCCACCTGGGTGAACTGGATCAGAAGCTCTGGGCCGTGCTGACCGTCCCCACCAGCGGCTTGGAGTTCGATGAGCGCACGCTGCAACTCATCGACACCCGAGGCGAGGGATGCGTGCGTGCGCCCGACCTGCTGGCCGCCGTGGACTGGACCTGCGAGGTGTTGCGCGATCCTCAGATGCTTTTCGAGCCGGGGGACGGCCTGCCCCTGGCGGCGATCAACGAGAGTCACCCGGATGGCGCTGCGGTGGCGGGGGCTGCACGTGCACTGCTGGCTGTCCTGGGCAGGCCGCAGGCGACCGACATCTCGCTGGCGGACCTGTCCGACACCACCCCGCTCTTTGCACCGCAGCAGTTCAACGGCGACGGCGTGGTGGTGCCGGGCCTGTCCACCGAGGATGACCTGGCGGCGGCCATCGCCATGATCGTGGCCACCCGAGGGGGCGTGCCCGATCGCAGCGGCGAGACCGGCCTGGACCAGGCAGGGCTGGAGGCCTTTGTGGCAGAGGCCCAGTCGGTGTGCGAGTGGCATGCGCGGGGGCAGGCCTCTGCGGAGGCCGGAACGCTTGGTGAGGACGGGCAGGATGTACAGCACGCGGAGGGCGGACATGCTGCGATCCTGGCGCTGGGCCTGGACACTGCCGCCGCGGCATCGGCCTTTGATGCCGTGAAAGCCAAGGTGGAGGACTACTTCACGCGCTGCCGTCTGGCGGCCTATGACCCGCGTGCTGCAGCCGCCTTGAACGCCTCGGAGCAGGAGTTGGCGGGCTTGTCAGCCGGGGTGCTGGCTGCAGACGCGCCGGCCATCGCCAGCCTGCCCTTGGCCCAGGTCCGCGCCGATGGCTTGCTGCCGCTGCACGAAGGCCTCAATCCTGCTTGGAGCGCCGCCATCACCGCCCTGCGGGACCGGGTGGTCAGCCCCCTTCTGGGCGAACTGCAAAGCCTGTCCGACGCGCAATGGCAGGCCGTCTCAGCACGGCTGCAGGCCTGGCGCGAGTGGGCGTCGGCCCGGCCCGACACGCCCGTGGCGACACTGGAGCAGGCCAGCTTGCGGGCATTTCTCGACAGCGACATGGCCGCACGCATCCAGGCGCTCATCGAAGCCGACACCCAGGCCGGTGGCGCCAGCCAGCACCTGGGTCTGCTGGAAAAGCTGCTGCGCCTGCGGCGCGACCTGGTCACCCTGCTGCGCAACTTCGTCAACCTCGCGGACTTCTACTCCCTCAAGGGCAAAGCCATCTTCCAAATCGGCACGCTGTACCTGGACCAGCGCAGCTGCGACCTGGTCATGCGTGTGCGCGACCCCGCCCGCCACGCCAGTCTCGCGCCGCTTTCTGGAACCTTCCTGGTGTACTGCCAGTGCACCCGCAAGGACGAGCCACCCATGGACATCCTGGCGGCGATCACCGGCGGTGATATCGACGACATGATGGTTGCGGGGCGCAATGGCGTCTTCTACGATCGACTGGGGCGCGATTGGAACGCCAGCGTCACGCGCATCGTGGCCAACCCCATCAGCGTGCGCCAGGCTTTCTGGCTGCCCTACCGGCGGCTGGCCCGCATGATCAGTGAGCAGATCCAGAAGCTGGCCCTTTCGCAGGACAAGAAGATCGAGGCAGGCTCCAGTTCTCTGGTCTCCGCCAGCACCGAGAAGGCCGTGGCGGCAGCCGACAAGCCGGCCAAGCCCGCACCGGCGGCCCCGGCGCCCTTCGACATCGCCAAGTTTGCCGGCATCTTTGCGGCGGCGGGGTTGGCCGTCGGGGCGCTGGGCACGGCACTGGCGGCCATCTTCAGCGCCTTTCTGTCGCTGCCGGTGTGGAAGATGCCGCTGGTGGTGCTGGGCCTGGTGATGCTGGTGTCCGGCCCGTCCATGCTGATGGCCTGGCTGAAGCTGCGGCGTCGCAACCTCGGCCCGCTGCTGGACGCCAATGGCTGGGCGGTGAACATCCGTGCCCGTATCAACGTGCCCTTTGGCGCCGCACTGACGGGTGTGCCCCAGCTGCCTGATGGCGCCAGCCGCGCCTTGGCTGACCCTTATGCCGACAAGCGTCTGCCCTGGGGCCGCTGGCTGTTCACGCTGGCAGGCGTGGCATTGATCGTGATCGTCGGGCTGCGCGTCATGGGGGTGCTCAAGTAGGAGGTGGGTCCAGCTGCCACCAGGCCGGCAGCAGCCGCCTGACGTCTGGCCGGCGGTAGCGGTCGTCCAGCAGCCACAGCCATCCCCTGTCTTCAGGGGTGCGCAGAACCCGCCCGGCGGCCTGCACCACCTTCTGCATGGCGGGCACCAGGTCGGCGTAGCCATGGCCTTCGCCGAACAGCTGGTCCAGACGGCTGCGCAGGGCCTCCTGCGTGGGCGAGACCGGCGGCAGGCCCAGGGTGGCGACGAAGGCACCGATCAGGCGAGAGCCCGGCAGGTCCACGCCTTCGGCAAAGACGCCTCCCAGCACCGCAAAGCCTATGCCCCGGCCCGCCGGCTCGAAGCGCTGCAGGAACGACCGGCGTGCTGGCGGGTCCATGCTGCGCTCCTGCCGCCACTGCGGGATGTCGGGCCTTGCACGGGCCAGCAGGGCGCTGGCCTGCTGCAGGTAGTCGTGGCTGCTGAAGAAGGCGAGGTAGTTGCCTGGGTGAGCGTCGAACTGCCGCGTCAGCACCTGCGTCAGGGCATGCAGCGAGCGGCTGCGGTGGGCGTAGCGTGTGGACAGGCGCTCGGCCACCTGCACGCGCAGGTGCTCGGCTGGGAACACCGGTGCTACGTCCAGCCAGGCCGTGTTCTCGGGCAGGCCCAGCAGGTTGGCCTGGTAGTCGGGCGGGCTGAGCGTGGCCGAGAACAGCACCGCACCGTGCAGGGCTGCCCAGCGAGGGCGAAGAAAGGGCGCCGGGACCACGTTGCGCAGGTTCAGGCAAAGGTCTTCGCTGGACAAGTGGTGCGAGCGGACCTGCACTTCCTCGCGGGCGTCGGCCGTCGACAGGGCAGGCAGCGCCTCGCGCGTCACGTCCACCAGCGAGTGTGAGCCCAGGGTGTCCGCCAGCTTGAGCAGATGCTGGACGTGGAAGTGAAAGTCCAGCAGCGCGCCGGTGGCCAGGGGTTCGCCCTGGAAGTGGTCGGCGAGTGCCGCGCCCAGGTTCTGCAGCGCCAGCGCCAGGGTGTCAGGCAGGTCCTCCAGCGCGGCATGGTTCAGCCCTGACGGCGGGGCTACCTCTTCCAAGGTCCGCAGCAGGCGTGTGAAGTGCATCCGCAGGCCGGCCGGGGCGATGGTGGCCATGCGCTGCAGCTGGGCTGTGGACAAGGTGGCGCTGTACATCTGCCGCGCCCGATCCACCAGGTTGTGCGCCTCGTCCACCAGCAAGCCCATACGCCATTGCAGCGACTGAGACAGGCCCCACAGCAAGGCCACCCCGTCAAAGGCATGGTTCACGTCACCCACCAGCACGTCGCTCCAGCGCACGAGTTCCTGCCCCAGGTAGTAGGGACAAAGGTGGTGCTCGCGGGCGATGCGCCTTTGTGCGGCGGCGTCCAGCCAGCCTTCAGCCACCGCCTGGGCGCGGGCGGCGGGCAGGCGGTCGTAGAAGCCCCGGGCCAGCGGGCAGGCCTGGCCGTGGCAGGCTTTGTCGGGGTGTTCGCAGGCCTGCTCCTTGGCCACGATGGCCAGCACCCTCAAGGGTCGGTCATGACGCTCTAGACGGTCCGTGCGGCGGGCTGTGACGTCGCTTCCGACCTCAGCGATCAGGTGGACGGGTTGGCTGCACATCCTGTGCCTCAGGTCGACCAGTGCCTCCAGCGCCGGGCCCTGCGCCGTACCCTTGCAGGTGAGGTAAGCGATCCTGTCCAGCCCCTTCTCACCCATGGCCCGCAGCGCGGGGAACAGCGTGCCGATGGTCTTGCCGATGCCGGTGGGCGCCTGCGCCAGCAGGCTGCCTGCACCCGCCAGGGCACGGTAGGCGGCCTCGGCCAGGCCGCGCTGGCCTTGGCGGAAATCGCCAGGCGGAAAGCTCAAGGATCGCAGCGCCGGGTCCCGCGCCTGGCGATGGATCGCTTCCTGTGCAGCCCAATGCTCGAAGGCGGCGCAGCGCTGCAGCAGGGCTTCTTCCAGTTCGGCAGCGCCAAACACCTGGAACATCTCGCTCTCGGTCTGGCTGGCAATGTCGAAGTACACCAGCGCGAGGGCCACTTCGTCCACACCGCGCTCGCGGCAGAACAAGGCTCCGTAGGTCTGCAGTTGCGCCCAGTGCAGGTGGCGGCGGTTCTCGGGGATGTCCTCGGGCTGGCCGCGGATGGTCTTCACCTCCTCCAGGCAGCGCCGCCGCGGGTCGTAGCCGTCAGCCCGGCCCCGCACGCGCAGCGGGCCGCACACGGTTTCCAGCGCGACTTCGGTCTCGTAGTCCAGAGAGCGTCGACTGGCCACGATGGACTGGCCCTGCAGGCCCTCCAGAGCGGTGGCCGCGGGCGTGAAACGCCGATCCAGGTCGCCGCGCTTCGCGGTGAACTCGCACAGGCTGCGCACCGAGACGGTGTAGGTCCAGGCGGGCGCGCCTTCATCCTCAGGCCGCGCGGGCGCTCCGCCTGTCAGTGCCTCAGCCACGCGGGTCGATGCGCTCCAGCGCCTGGGCCACGTCCGCCCCCTGGGTGGGCCGCACCAGCTTGCACAGCTCCTGCCCATCGCGCAGGAAGACGAGCGTGGGCCAGAGCTTGACGCCGAACTGCCGCCCCAGTCGCCGCCCCGGTCCATCCTCCACCCTCCAGTGCCGCACGCCCGGGTGCCGGGCCAGGGCTGCCTCCACCAAGCCAGCCGCCCGGCGGCAGTGGCCGCACCAGTCGGTGCCGAAGTCCAGCAGGGTGGGGCCGGTCGAACTGAGCACCTCGGCGTGCTCGGGGGCGTCAGGGGAATAGGCGGTAGCGTCGGACATGAGGCACTGGAGGTTGGCAGGCGTCGTTCAGAACCGGTTCAGCAGGGCCGCCACCCACAGCCCGCATTGCCCCAGCCATGACTGCCGGTACAGCCGGCAGCGGTACAGACCCAGCAGCCGAGGTACGACCCAGCGTGACCGCGCACGGATGACGCTGTCCAGCACCTGCTGGTGCTCGGGGGTGAATTGGTGGCGCATCCGCAGCAGGGCTTTCAGATTGGCATGGATCCAGCCGCGGTAGCGACCCTGCAGCAGTTGCTGCACCCGCTGGAGCTGCTCTGAAACGCTGACGTTCGAGCCGAATTGGTTCTGACCGTGCTGGCGGTAGCGAAGCGTTGGCTCGGGGTCATAGTGGACCCGGCCTCCGCAGCCCGTGACCAGCATGTAGACCCACCAGTCGTGTGTGATGGCTTCCACCGCAGGCCCGGCCGACAGCAGCAGGGCTCGCGCAGCCCGGTTGAAGACCATGGTGTTGCCACCGGCAATGCTTTGGACCAGCGCGTTGCGAAAGCCCGGGGGGTGCGTGAACAGGTGGGATTGGCCGATGGTCTGGTTGTGTTCGTCCACCAGCATCGTCCGGGAGCAGTACAGCGCTGGCGTGTCGGCCGGCACGGCCTGCAACCATTGCAAGGCACGCTCCAGTTTGTCTGGGTGCCACAGGTCATCCTGGTCGCAGAAGGCGAAGTAGGGGGCATCGACAACCTGATGGCAGGCCAGCGACAGGAAGTTCGCTGTCGAACCCCTGCAGGGACCGGGCTGCACATGGAGGCGCTCATCTCCCCAGCGCTCACGGTGGCTCTGGAGGATCTCGATTGTTCGGTCCTTGGATCCGTCATCGGACACCCACAGCTTCCACGATGGCCAGGTCTGGGCCTGGATCGACTGCAGTTGGTCGGCCAGGAATTTCTGAGCCTGATAAGTGCACAGCAGGATGGCCACCATAGGTGCCTGCGGCTGCAGGGTGGATCTTGCGACCTGAGGCAAGGCCTCGCTCATGACCAGTGTGGCCCCGGCGTGACCAGCAGGTTCTCAAGGGTCACCTTGCGCTCAAGGGCAGGTACTGGGGCTTGCAGGTCTGGAGTCACAAGGTGATGGATGGGCCGGCGTCACCCGATGATAGTTGCGGATGGGTGTGCACAGGAGGACTCAACGTCAGTCTTCAAGGCGATCACAGGCATCTCCATATACTGTATAAAAATACAGTAACTCGTTCTGATTTCTACCTCCGCTTGCCTTGTTCTTGCCTTGTGTCTGTGCTGGCCCACCCCGAGCAACTCCACCCCCAACTCTGGCGTGCGCACCAGCTGGGGCGGGCTGTGCACGCGGTGGTGCCCACGGGCTTTGACGCCTTGGATGCCCAGCTGCCTGGAGGGGGTTGGCCTTGTGGTGTGCTGACCGAGTTGCTGCTGGCGCAACCCGGTGTGGGGGAGATGCGTCTGCTGGCTCCCGTGATGGCCAAACGGTTGTCGGCGGCACAGGGGCTGGCACAGGAAGGCGGCGGGGTGATGCTGTTCGGCCCACCGGCGCTGCCCTGCGCGCAGGCCCTGCAGCAGCTGGGGGTGGACGTCGGACGGCTGGTCGTGGTGCACGGCCGTGAAGGCACGCGGGGTGCGGCGGTGCGCCATTTGCTGGCTTGCGCCGACTTGCTCTGGGCGCTCGAGCAGGCGCTGCGAAGCGGGCAGGTGGGCGTGGTCCTGGCCTGGTTGCCGGACCGGCTGGCGGCCGAGACCTTGCGAAGGCTGCAGCTCGCGGCCCAGGCTCATGAGGGGCCGGCTTTCCTGCTGCGCGGCATCGGCGAGCGCTGTAAACCCAGCCCTGCGCCTCTGCGCCTGGCGCTCCACTCAGGCCATGGCCCCGACGAGCTGACCGCCCAGGTGCTCAAGCGGCGAGGACCTGCGGGGGCCCCAGCCCTGCGCCTGGCGCTGCCGCCCGTGCTGCCGGCGGCAGCCCGTCGGCGCTGGTGGTCTGCCGTGTCCGGCACAGGGGCGTCCGACCCCTCCGCGCCTGGTGTGGGGGTGTCGCGGGCCCGGCGGTTCGCTTCTGCCGCCGCCGACGAGGTCGACACCGCCGTGCCATCGGATTGACCCCGGATGGTCGCCCTGACAGACGCGCACAGGAGCCCTGCCATGCCAGCTGCAGCCTGCTGGATAGCCGTGCACCTGCCGGCCTTGCCCATTGAGGCCTTTGCCGCCACGCTGGGCCCTGAGCAAGCCCACCGCCCTCTGGCGTTGTTGGGCAAGGCCATGCTCAGTGCGGTCGATGCCCGTGCCTGGGAAGCCGGAGTGCGGCCCGGTCAGCGGCGGACCACGGCCCTGGCGCTCGAGCCCACGCTCCTGCTGGGGCGTGCAGATGCCGCCCGTGAGCAGGAGGCGCTGCGTGCCGTAGCGTGTGCCGCGCTGCAGTTCACGCCCTGCGTGGCTGAACTGCCACCCCATACCGTGCTGCTCGAGGTGGCGGCGTCCCGACGACTGTTCGGCGGACTGCAGCGACTGGCCGGACGCCTCAGTCAAACCTTGGCCCCCCTGGGCCACCGAACCCGATGGGCGTGTGCTCCCACGGCCCTGGGGGCCGCCTTGCTGGCCCAGTGGGAGGGGTGGGCTGGACACGCAGACGCGAGTGCCTCTCAGAGCGGCAGGCTCAGCACAGGCCAGGGCACAGGCGATAGCGAAGGCCCGCCCACCGGTTTGCGAATGCTCGACCTGCAGGACCTGCGCGCTGCCCTGGCCCAGGTGCCGCTGGGATGGCTGTGCGAGAGTCCGGCAGAGCTCGAAAAGCTGCAAGGCATGGGGCTGCACAGTCTGGGCGACCTCAGGGGTCTGCCGCGGCAGGGGCTGGCCCGTCGCACTGGCCCCGATTTGCTGCGCAGATTGGACCAAGCCTGGGGCGATGCGCTTGACCTTCACCAGTGGGTGACATGCCCCCCTTCCTTCGAGGCCCGCCTGGAGCTCTTTGCCCGCGCCGACTCCGTCGAGCAGGTGCTGCACGGCGCACAGTGGCTGCTCGCACGGCTGGTCCACTGGGTGACGGCACAGCAGGCGCGGGTGGGGCGCTTCACGCTGGAGATGGCCCACGAGGCCCGGCACCGCAGCGAGGACGGTGCGGCCCCCCGCAGTGCGCTGTCCGTGGCACTGGCGCAGCCCTCGGCAGACGCGGCCCACCTGCACGCGCTGCTTCGCGAGCGGCTGGCGCAGTTTGTCCTGCCCGCGCCCACCTTGGAGCTGCACCTTCGCTGCGACGAACTGGCCCACCTGCCGCCACCGGAAGGCGAGCTCTTTCCCACTCGGGCTCGTGCCCAGGAAGGGCTGTCGCGTCTGGTGGAGCATCTGCAGGCCCGCCTGGGGCCGCAGCGCGTGCACGGCCTTCACCCCGTGGCCGACCACCGCCCGGAGCGCGGCGTGGGGTTGTCAGCAGCCCAGCCCCTGCGCCGAGCCACACCGGCTGCTTCCCTCCCGTCCTCCAAGGGCCCCGGGGAGGAGCTTCCGTGCCCTTCGGCCGCCTTGCCTCACCTGACCCGTCCGGCCTGGCTGTTGCCCGAACCCCGGCCCCTGACGGAGCATCGGGGGCGGCCGCTGCTTGAAGGTCAGCCGCTTCGCCTGCTGGCAGGCCCGGAGCGGATCGAGACCGGATGGTGGGACGGCCCGGCTGCAGCCCGCGACTACTTCGTCGCGGCCACGCCTGCAGGTCTGCTGGTGTGGATCTTCCGCACGCGCCTGCCATCCCCTGATGAGTCGGCAGGCTGGGCGCTTCAAGGCTGGTTTGCCTGAAGCGCCGCAGACTCACAAGGAAACGCCGGTCCGGGCCGGGCACCGCCCGGACCTTGGGGGTGCTCACAAGAAAACGCCGGGCCGCCCCAAGTTTTCTTGCGCCCCCTTGGGGGGCCGGGCCGGGCACCGCCCGGACCTTGGGGGTGCTCTTACACCAGCCCGGCGTCGGCGTTCACTGCACCCGGGTCCACCCCGAGCTTGGCTGCCGCGTCCAGGATCTCTTGCCAGGTGGTGCCATCCACGGGAATGCCTTCCATCGTGCGGCGGGCGCGTGACGCGCGCTCTGGCTCGCCCGCCACCAGCACACTCTCCACGCCGTCCCGCGGAGGCGAGGCCTTGACCCAGTCGATGAAGGCCTGGGCCTCCTGTTCGAAGGCCCCCGTGTCGCCCAGTGCGGCCGGATCCAGCAATACGCTGAACATGCCGTTGAGCACGCGGCGCTTGCTGGCATCGGCATTGCGCTGCGTGTGTCCGCCCGCCAGTGCCCCACCCAGCAGTTCGCACATCACTGCCAATCCGTAGCCCTTGTGGGCGCCGAAGGTCAGCAAGGCGCCCCAGGGCGGGACGACGCTGTAGCGCGGATCCTGCGTGTCGCGGCCCTGGTCATCGATCAGGCAGCCTGGCGCCACAGGCTCGCCCTTGTTGTGCGCCACCCGGGTCTTGCCCTGCGCAATCATGCTGGTGGCGAAGTCCAGGATCACAGGAGGTTGGCCCGCCAGGGGCACGCCAATGCACACCGGGTTGGTGCCAAAGCGCGCATCGCCGCCCCCGAAAGGGGCCACCACGTTGCGCGCCACCACGTTGACCAGGTGGATGGAGATCAGACCGACCTGCGCGGCCTGTTCCGCCCAGGCGCCGATGCGGCCGATGTGATGCGCGTTGCCCAGTGCCACGATGCAGCTGCCGTGCTGGGATGCCCGCTCGATGCCCATGGCCATGGCTTCCTGCCCCACCACCTGCCCGAAGCCGGCCTGGCCGTCCAGGCGCAGCAACGCGCCAGCATCCAGGACCGTGCGCACGTGGGTGTTGGGCACCAAGCCACCCTCCAGAAAGGCCTCGGTGTAGCGCGGCAGCATGCCGATCCCGTGCGAGTCGTGCCCTGTCAGGTTGGCCTCGATGAGGTTACCTGCTACCGCTCGCACCTCCGACTCATGGCTTCCGAAGCCACGTACAACCCGGTGCATGGCGGTGGTCAAACGGTCCAGGGGAATGATGTGCGTGCTGCTCATGACGTGTGTGCTGGTTGATGTTGGGTTTGCCGGGCGGCGTGGTTGAGGCGTCCCCGGCGACGTATCTGGCCTCGGGTTTTCCTCGCATGTCGCCTCAGCACCGGATCCTAGACTGTGTAGGTCATCCGTCCACTCAGGACTGTCACCATGACGATGCAAAGACGCGCCCTTCTGAAGACGCTGGCGGCTTCAAGCGCCGCCGCGGCCTGGCCTGTGCTGGCGCAGGCGCCTTGGCCCAACCGGCCCATCGGCTACATCGTGCCTTTCGCTCCTGGGGGCACCACCGACATCCTGGGTCGTGTGGTGGGTGAGAAGCTGGCGATCGCGCTCGGCCAGCCCATCGTGATCGAGAACAAGCCGGGCCAGGAAGGCCGGAGTAGGCCTCCAGCACAAGCACCTGCCGGACCCTAAGGAAGACGCTACTCCGCCTTGGCCCCGCTGTCCTTGACCACCTTGCCCAGGCGGGGCACGTCAGCCTTGATCACCGCGGCCAGTTCAGCCGGTGGCATGCCGGAGAGGTCCAGGCCCAGGTCGCCCTGGTACTCCCGGCTTTCAGCCCGCTAGGGGGTGTCTGGCTCAGGCTCGAAACGCTCCGGCGGCAGCCGGGTGCGGCGTCTCACGATGAGCAACAGCACCACAACGGCCAGCACCAGCAGCGCCGCCGGGCCGTACCAAAGCACCGCCGTGCTGCTCTTGACGGGCGGGCGGTAGAGCACGAAGTCTCCATAGCGTGCCGTCATGTAGTCGGTGATCTGCTCGGGGGTGTCGCCGCGCTTGAGCATCTCGCGCACCTGGTTGCGCAAGTCGACTGCCAGCCCCGCGTTGGAGTCGGCAATGGTCTGGTTCTGGCAGACCAGGCAGCGCAGTTCTGCCGAGAGCTTCATCACGCGCGCTTCCAGCGCGGGGTCCGGGCTGGCAGGCAAGGCCAGACCCGCCACAGCGGGCGTTGCCGCTGTGGCCGCGGTTGCGGCGGCTGTGGCGGACACCGTGGGCGGAGCGGCCACTGCAGGTGCTGCGGGCGGCGTCTGGGCTGCGGCGCCCACTGAGGCCCCCCAGGCGAGTGCGGCGCCCAGGCTCAGAGCCACCCACCGAGGCCGATGGCCAGAGAACATCCGCGTCAGCGGTGAGCCTTGATGGCCTTGTTGAGACACTTCAGACTCCCAGTTCCTTGAGCAATGGCTCGATCTTCTGCCGGATGACCTGGCTGGTCAGCGCGCCCACGTGCTTGAAGCGCACAACGCCCTGGGCATCGATGACGAAGGTCTCTGGCACGCCGTACACCCCAAAATCGATGCCCACCTTGCCGTCGAAATCGATCAGCGTGGCTGCATAGGGGTTGCCCAGGCGTTCCAGCCAGGTGCGGGCGTCGCCGGGGCGGTCCTTGTAGTTCAGGCCGATCACCGGCACCTTGCGTTCCCGGGCGAAGGCCACGACCAGGGGGTGCTCCTCGCGGCAAGGTGCACACCAGGAGGCCCAGACGTTCATCACCCACACCTTGCCCAGCAGGTCTTCACGCTTGACGGTCTGCGTGGGGTCGTCCAGGCGGGGCAGGGCGAATGCCGGTGCAGGCTTGCCGATGAGCGGTGACGGGACTTCCCGTGGGTTGAGGCTCAGTCCGGCATGCAGGAACCACGCCAGGGCCGCGAACAAGGCCAGCGGAATGAGGAATCGCAAGCTCTTCATGGCGGCTTCAGGCGGCTGCTGCCGAGGCTGAACGGGCCGAAGTCTCGTCGGCGGTCTTCTTCTGCCGGTAGCGTCGGTCTGTGGCAGCGAGCAGGCCGCCCAGCGCCATCATCACGCAGCCACCCCAGATCCAGTCGACAAAGGGCTTGACGTACAAGCGCACGATCCAGGCACCACCTTCGACAGGTTCACCCAAGGAGACATACAGATCCCGGACGAGCCCGGTACGGATGGCCGCCTCGGTCATGGGCATGGTCTGCACCCGGTACACACGCTTTTCAGGCTCCATCCGGGCCACCAGACGGTCGCCGCGCGAGATGTCCGTCACGTCCACCAAGCCACGCACTGCCTGGTAGTTAGGGCCCTGGACGTCCTTCAACTCCTGCAGCGTGAAGCGCAGATTTCCAATGGTGGTGTAGTCACCCGGCTTCATCTTCACGTCGCGCTCAACCTCGTGGGTCTTGACGATCGTGACGCCGAAGATGAACACCGCCACCCCCAGGTGCGCCACCATCATGCCCATCGTCGCGCGCGTCAGCTGAGAGGTGCGCCGCAGCATCAGGCTCAAGCCCTGGCCCTTGGGTGACACGCGCTCCCAAAGGTCTGTCAGCACGCTGGACACGATCCACCAGCCCAGCAGCATGCCCAGCACCGACATGAAGCTGATGCGCTCCGCGATCCAGGCGCTCAGGCCGGTGGCCAGCACCGTGACCACTGCAGCCCAGCGCAGGCGTGCGGCCAGGTCGGGCAACTCGGCCTGCTTCCAGCGGGCCATCGGCCCCACGCCCATGAGGAAGACCACAGGCGCCATCAGGGGTGCGAAGACGGCATCAAAGTAGGGCGGACCCACGGAGATCTTGCCCTTGCCCAGCGCGTCCAGCACCAGCGGGTACAAGGTGCCCAGCAGCACGGCAGCGCAGGCTACCAGCAGCAGCACGTTGTTGCCCAGCAGCAGCGTCTCACGCGACAGCAGGGAAAAGCGAGTACCCAGCCCAACCGAGGGTGCGCGCCAGGCGTACAGCGCCAGCGACACGCCCACCACCACCACGAGGAAACCCAGGATGAACAGCCCGCGCGTCGGATCGGTGGCGAAAGCATGCACCGATGACAGCACACCCGAGCGGACGAGGAAAGTGCCCAGCAGCGACAGCGAGAAGGCCATGATGGCTAGCAGCACCGTCCAGCTCTTGAAGCTGCCACGCTTCTCGGTCACGGCCAGGGAGTGGATCAGCGCCGTGCCCACCAGCCAGGGCATGAAGGAGGCGTTTTCCACCGGGTCCCAGAACCACCAGCCGCCCCAGCCCAACTCGTAATAGGCCCACCAGCTGCCCAGGGCGATGCCCACGGTGAGGAACATCCAGGCCACCGTGGTCCACGGGCGCGTCCAGCGGGCCCACTGCGCATCCAGGTTGCCGCCGATCAGTGCCGCCACGGCGAAGGCGAAGGCCACCGAGAAGCCCACGTACCCCATGTAGAGCAGGGGCGGGTGAAAGATCATGCCCGGGTCCTGCAGCAGCGGGTTGAGGTCGCGGCCATCGGGTGCCGCCGGGAACAGGCGGTCGAAAGGGTTGGAGGTCAGCAGAGTGAACAGCATGAAGCCCACAGAAACCAGGGCCATCACCGACACGATGCGCGCCAGCACCGGCAGCGGCAAATGACGGCTGAATCCAGCCACCGCCGCCATCCACCCCACCAGCATCAGGATCCACAGCAAGAGCGAGCCTTCATGGCCGCCCCATACGGCCGCAATCTTGTAGGCCATCGGCAGGGCCGTGTTGGAGTTCTGGGCGACGTACAGCACGGAGAAATCGTCGCGCATGAAGACCGCCGTCAGCGCCAGATAGGACGCAGCCACCAGCAGCAGCACCCACACCGCGCCGGGTCTGGCCAGGGCCATCCAACCCGGGCGCTGAAGCTGAGCACCCGCCAGGGGCACCACCCCCAGCATCAACGACAGGCCCAGCGCCAGCCACAGAAGAAAGTGCCCGAACTCCGCAATCATGGCTTGGCTCCTTGTACGGTCTTGCCGTAGGCTTGATCGCCCCCCTGCGCCTTCTTCATGGCCTCGGCGGCCTCAGGCGGCATGTAGTTCTCGTCGTGCTTGGCCAGCACCTCGCGGGCCACGAAGACATCGCCTTGCAACTGACCCTGCGCCACCACGCCTTTGCCTTCCTTGAAGAGGTCAGGCAGGATGCCCTGGTAGCGCACTGGCACCGCCTTGGCGGTGTCGGTGATGACAAAGTTCACTTGCACCCCGTCACGCTTGACACTGCCTTCTTCAACCAGACCGCCGATGCGGAAGGTGCGTTGCTTGGGCGCCTCCTGGGCCACCACCTGCGTGGGCGAGTAGAAGAACACCAGGTTGCTCTCGAAGGCATTGAGCACCAGGGCGGTGATGGCGCCCACGGCGGCCAGGCCGCCGAGAGCCAGCGCAACGCGCTTATGACGGGTCTTCATGCATCCTCCTCATCGCGGGCCACCGTGCCCGGGCCTTGTTGGGCGGCCAGATTCAGCGCCTGCCGCCGCCGCCGCGCAGCCAGCAGAGGTTCCAGGGTCATGACCAGCAGACATACGGCGTAGGAGCCCCACACGAAGAGCCCGTGGCCCCCCATGTCGAAGAACTCCGAGGCACTGTTCCAGTTCATTGAGCAGCTCCTTGCTGGCGCTGGGCCAAGTCTTGCACCCAAGGGGCGGAATGTTCGCGTTCCAGCACCATGGCCCGCGTGCGTGTGAAGACCACCGCAAAGGCGTAGGCCCAGAAGGCCAGCGACATGATCAGCATCGCCGTCAGCATGGTGGCGGCCATCTTGGGCGCAGTGGTGAGGCTTACCGAGGCGCCCTGATGCAGCGTGTTCCACCACTTCACCGAGAAGTAGATGATGGGCACATTGACCGAGCCCACCACGGCGAGCAGTGCGCCGGCCTGGTCAGCACGCCGGGGGTCGTCGATGGCCTCCGTGAGGGCGATGTAACCCAGGTAGAGGAACAGCAGGATCAGCTCTGAAGTCAGCCGGGCATCCCAGACCCACCAGGTGCCCCAGGTGGGCTTGCCCCATAGGGCGCCCGTCCACAGCGCAAGAAAGGTGAAGAGTGCACCGGTGGGTGCGATCGACCGGGCCACCATGGAGGCCAGCCTGGCGTTGAAGGCCCACCCGATGGCAGCCCAGAAGGCCATCACCACGTACAGGAGCATCGACATCCAGGCAGCGGGCACATGGATGAAGATGATGCGGTACACCTCACCCTGCGTGGCGTCCGTGGGGGCTACGAAGAAGCCCATCCACAGTCCCACCGCCGTTAGGCCGACGGCCAGGGCCCAGAACACCGGCACCAACACGCCCGTGATCGCGTAGAAGCGCGGGGGTGAGGAGAAGGTATAGAAGGTCAGGGGCATGTCACTCCGTCGAGATTCTGAGGGCTGCCGCAGTGGCCCAGGGTGTGCCTGCCAGGGTGGCGATCAGCAGGGCGGCCAGCAGCGAATGATGCCCCGAGGCTGACAACCCTGACTCCACCGCGTCTACGGCACCGGCGCCGAAGATCAGTGCCGGTGTGGTCAGGGGAAGCACGATCAGGATCAGCAGCATGCCGCCGCTGCGCAGTCCGAGCGTCAGGGCTGCGCCCAGGCCCCCCAACAGGCTGAGGATGGGTGTGCCCAGCAGGAGACCGATCACGAGGGTGGACAGCGCCGGGGTGGACATGTCGAAGAGCAGGCCGATCACCGGTGATGCCACGATCAGCGGCAGGCCTGCCACCAGCCAATGACCCGCAGCCTTGGCCAGCGCCACGGCCACGGCGGATGCCGGAGCGCGAAGCATCTGTTCCAGTGAGCCGTCGGCGAGATCGCCGCTGTAGAGGGTGTTGACTGACAGCATCGTCGCCAGCAGCGCGCAGACCCAGACGATGCCTGGGGCGATCTGGCGCAGGGTCTGGGGCTCGGGCCCCACGCCGAGCGGAAACAGGCTCACTGCCACGAGAAAGAACACCACCGGCAGCAGCGACTCGATGCGGCGCCGGGCGGCCAGCTTCAGGTCCCGTGCCAGGATGGAGATGAACAAGTGTCGCAAGTGCGATTCCTCAGGCCAGCACCGTGTAGTTGTCCAGGTTCAGCTCGCCTGGGCAGGGGTTGCGCAGGCTCAGGGCCTGGTGGCTGGTCAGCAAGACGGCACCGCCGCGCGACGCATGGTCGGCCAGCAGACGGTTGAGCACGTCGATACCCCGGTCGTCCAAGGCATCGAAGGGCTCGTCGAGCAGCCACACGCGCGGTTGAGCCGGCAGGGCGAGGCGCGCCAGCGTCACCCTGCGCCGCTGGCCCTGGCTGAGCGTCCTGGTAGGCGCCTGCGCCCGCGAGGCGATGCCCAACTGCTTCAACGCCGCCAGCACGTCCACCCCTTGGGCGGCGTGGCCCGACAACGACGCCAGAAAACTCAAGGCCTCGGCGGCGGTGAGGTCGTCCTTCAGCGCGTTGGCGTGGGCGATGTATCCGAGGTGGGAGCGCAGTTGCGGTGGTGACCCCGAGAGTTTCTGCCCAATCACGACGATCTGCCCGTGCGCTGCGGGTGCCAGACCCGCCAGCATGCGCAGCAGTGTGGTCTTGCCTCTGCCGTTGCGGCCCCGCAGCCAGACCACCTGACCCGGCTGCAAGCTCAGGTTCAGACCCTGGAACAGCCGACGGTCTCCGCGGCTGCCGGCCAGGTCCATCACCTGGAGCAGGGGCTCGCCTGAGACGTCGGCGGAGGGTTCCGGTGGCATGGGGCGAAGGCTTGGCAGGGCTTGGGAGGCTTCGATGCGAGCAACCGCAGTGGGTTCAAGGCGCACGGGATGAAGGCATACATGCAGTCATCTGGGCAATCGCAGTGAGCCGGAGGACTCGAAGACCGCCTCGGTGCCCAGAATCTGGGTCACCATGCCGCCCGTGAACCGCCCCTTCACGGTGTAGGGCAGGTCACCCCGTGGCAGCCGGTCGGCGAACCCCAGCAACTGCAGTGTTTCTGGCGCGGCGGACACCGTCACCGGCAGGCTCATCAAGAGCTCGCCGTGCGCGGGTACGTTGCCTTGTTCTCCTGTCACGCCCTGTCCTACGGCCCGGTTGTTCAGCTCCAGGGTCAACGCCAGTCCCTTGAACTCGATGGGCCGGGGGTTGGGGTTTTGCACCCTCACCTTGAGCTGAAACCTGCGCTCCAGCGCCTCACCCGCCACCCGCTCGATACCCACCACGTGGACCGTCGGTGCGGCGGCGGACCAAGGCAATAGGGCGCAGCCTGAGAGGGTCAGCGCGGCGATGGACGCACCGCCCATGGCCAGTTGCCTCAGCCACGCGCGCCGTGGCACGCTGTTTGACTCCGCTGCGGCGTCCGTGCGGGGCTGTGCGTTGTGAAGTGCGGTGCGGTGGGGCATTCGACGTCTCCGTTCAAGCGCAGCAGGGGCCTTGGAAGTCCGCTCGTCCGGCTCTCAGTACGCCAGCCCC
>Ga0315904_10005700_pt1 | contig 17227 bp, 17 predicted proteins | sample LakEriMetagenome_6_FD_203529 | JGI IMG/M metagenome (GOLD analysis project Ga0315904, IMG submission 203529) | Freshwater fungal communities from buoy surface, Lake Erie, Ohio, United States - Buoy 12 MA120 | ecosystem: Environmental > Aquatic > Freshwater > Lake | place: USA: Lake Erie, Ohio...
CGCGGCATTGCTTGCGGCACTCGATCGTCACGCGCGCGACGCAGCCCACCTGTTCATCCTCGGCGATGCCTTCGATGCCTGGGTGGGCGACGATCTGCTCGACGATGCGGGCTGCGACCCGCTCGTGCTCGCCTTCGTCGCGCGCCTGGCCGCGCTGAGCGCGGCCGGCACGGCGGTGCATTACCTGCACGGCAACCGCGACTTCCTGCTCGGCGAGGGCGCACGATCGGGCCGGCCCGGCTTCGAGGCGCAAAGCGGCGCGCGCCGCCTGCCCGATCCGTGCGTCATCGATCTGCAGGGCCGTGTCGCGGTGCTGACGCACGGCGACACGCTGTGCACCGACGACGTCGACTACCTGGCCTTTCGCCAGCAGGCTCGCTCGCCGGCCTGGCAGACGGCGTTCCTGGCCCGGCCCCTGGGCGATCGCCTGGCTGCCGCCCGGGCCATGCGCGAGGAAAGCGAGCGCAGCAAGGGCGGCAAGGCCATGGCGATCATGGATGCCAGCCCGCAGGCGGCGCAGGCGCTGCTGCGAGAACACGGCGCGCGGCTGCTGATCCACGGCCACACCCACCGGCCGGCCTGTCACCGCTCGGTCATCGACGGCGAGACCACGCTGCGCTGGGTACTGCCCGACTGGGATGCGCAACAGCCGCGAGGCGGCATGCTGCTCGCGCGAGACGGCGTGCTGGAGCGCCTGGGCCGCTGGCCCGAGGCATCGGATCCGACGGGCCCGCTGGCCTGAAGGCCGCGACCGCCCTGGAGCCGCGCGGGCGCGGCCCGCTCAGTGACCGACGCGCTGCAGGCGGGCCTTGGGCGGTTCGGCCTCGGGCTGCGCCGCGAGGCGGCGAAGATCTTCCTGCAGCGACTCGATGCGCCGCTCCTGCTCGGCAACGTGGTCGATCAGGCGGTTGAGGGCCATCGAGACCGGATCATCGGCCGTGCTGCGGGTGATTGCGTAGGCCGAGAAGCCCATCTTTGCGGCCTGCTCCTCGCGACGCTTGTCGGCGTCCTCGATGATGATGCGCGCCGGGATGCCCACGGCGGTGGCGCCGGGCGGCACCTCCTTGAGCACGACCGAGTTGGAGCCGACGTTGGCGCCATCGCCCACCGTGAACGGGCCCAGTACCTTGGCGCCGGCGCCCACGACCACGCCCCGGCCCAGCGTGGGATGGCGCTTGGCGCGATTGAGCGCGGTGCCGCCGAGTGTGACGCCCTGGTAGATGGTGCAGTCATCGCCGATCTCGGCCGTCTCGCCGATGACCACGCCCATGCCGTGATCGATGAACACCCTGCGGCCGATGGTGGCGCCCGGGTGGATCTCGATGCCCGTGAGAAAGCGGGCGAGGTGGCTCAGCCAGCGGCCGAGCACCACGAAGCCGGCGCGCCAGCTCCGGTTGGCGATGCGATGGATGAAGAGCGCGTGCACGCCCGGGTAGCACAGCAGAACCTCGAGCGAGGAACGCGCGGCCGGGTCCTTGTCCATCACGGTCGCGACGTCTTCGCGCAGCCGTTCGAAGAGCACGTCGATCTCCTGGGTCGGTCGGCGCGGCCAGGAACGGACGCGACGAGGGGAGTTCCGATTCTATGTCGGGTGCCGGATCCGCGCTGAAGCCTGCCGAACAGGCCGCGCGGGCGCGCAGACGAACGGCACGCGCCGCCGCCTGGCTCAGGCCACGGGCGGATAGACCCGGCCGGTCATGAGCCGGCGCGCGCCGTGCGAGAGGCTGACCGACTCGACCGTCCAGCCCGGGGAGCGCTGCGCGAGATCGGCGCCGACCGCAAGCGGCCCGTCGGGCAGGCCGATGCGCGTGGGCAGCCCCGGCAGCGTGCGCGCCACCGCGTGAACCAGGCTGCCCGGCACGGCGGCGGCCACCGCGACGGCGATCGCCGCCGACAAGGGCGTGGCCGCGAGCGCGCTGCCCCCGCGCCAGCCGCGGGCGAGCAGATCAACTTCGGCGGCCGACACCTCGGCGCCGGCCGCGCTGCGGTAGGTGGCGGGCGCCGCCACCCACACGAGCAGCGGATCGGCGTCGGCATCGTCGTTGCCGAACAGCGCGCGCTGCGCACCGGCGGCGGGGCGCGGCAGCATGCCGGCCGCGGCCGAGAGCAGCGCCTGGCATCGGGTGCGCAAGCGGCGATCGCGCGCGAGCGCCGACAGGTTCTCGCGCCCGTCGAGGCCCAGCGCCGCGGCGCGCACGAAGAGCGCCGGCCAGGCCCCGCCGAGCACGGTGGCCTCGACGACGCCCAGCCCGGGCACCGACAGGCGGCGTACGGCCAGGCCCTCGGCAAGCAGCGCGCCGCCGCTTGCGCCGTCGGTGGGGTCGAGCAGCTCGAGCCGGACCTCGGTGCCGCCAGCCACGCCCGCGGCCTCGCCGCGGCCGGTCGATGCGACGATGCGCCCGTCGCGCACCGGCACCAGCGCGTCGACCCGCAGCCGCGCCCCGGCATGCCACAGACGCACCCGCGTGACGCCCTCCTCGATGGGCAGCAAAGCCGAGTGCAGCGCGAACATGGCCGCCGCGGCCACCAGGTCGCTCTCGCCGCCCGACCAGTCGATGCGCCCTTCGCGCGGGCAGACCGCGCCGAAGAAGGCATCGACATCGCAGTCGTCGCGCAGCGACGCCGACACCACCACCACCCGGCTGGTCTCGGGCAGCGCGCCGCCCAGCCCGTCGATCTGGCGCCCGCTGGGATCGGGGCTGCCCAGCAACCGCGCAAGCAACACCTCGCGCTCGGCGCCGCGGCCGGGCAGATCGCGGGCCAGCAGGCACAGCGCGCGACACGAGCCGCCGCGCATCAGCGTGGCCGGCACGCCCTCGCCGGCTGATGCGCTCATGGGTCGGGGGGGCGGCGGCCAGGCAGCTCGCCGCGCGCAGCCAGCAGCATCTGCTTGCATACGCCGCGCAGCAGGTCGACCTCCTCGGCCCGCAGATCGGCGCGCGCAAACAACCGTCGCATCCGCGGCATGAGCTTGCGCGGGGTAGCCGGATCGAGGAAGCCGACCGCGACCAGGGCCTGCTCGAGATGCTCGAGGAAGGCCTCGCGCTGGGCATGGGTGGCGGGCACGCCGGCGTCGGGCTCGGCCGCAACCATCGGCGCGATCGACGCGCCAGCCGTGACGGCGCGACGCATCTCCCAGGCCATCACCTGCACCGCCTGGGCGAGATTGAGCGAGTGGTAGTCGGGCTCGCCGGGGATGCTCACGACCATCGCGCAGCGCTGCAGCTGCTCGATGGTGAGCCCGGTGCGTTCGTTGCCGAACACCAGCGCCACGCGCAGGCGATCGTCGTTGGCGAGCGCCCGGATCACCCGCTCGCAGCCCTCGCCGGGCGGCAGCGGCGCCGAGCCGAATTCGCGGCTGGCAGCACTGATCGCCACGGCCAGATGGCTGTCGGCCAGCGCCTCGTCGAGGCTGGCGCAGGTGCGCGCAGCCAGCAGGACATCGGTGGCACCACTGGCGAAGGCGATCGCATCGGGGTGCGCTGCCGCCTGCGGGGTGCGCGGCGCCACGAGCACCAGCGAGCGCAGCCCCATCACGCGCATCGCGCGGGCGGCCGCCCCGACGTTGCCGGCATGGCTGGGGTGGACCAGCACGACGCTCAGCCTGGCGAGCAAGGGCTGTGCCGTCGCGTGCAGGGACGAGTGCAGAGCGATCCTTTAGAATGGACTGTTTTACGGGATCCGACATGCACCCGATGCTCAACGTCGCGGTCCGGGCGGCGCGCCGCGCCGGCCGGATCATCAACCGGGCCAGCCTGGATCTGGATCAGGTGAAGGTGGCGCGCAAACAGCGCAACGACTTCGTCACCGAGGTGGACCACGCCTGCGAGCAGGCGATCATCGACACCCTGCTTACCGCGTTTCCGACCCATTCGATCTTAGCAGAGGAGTCGGGCCACACGCCCGGCAAGGGCGCCAGCGACGCCGTGCGCGAGGCCGACTTCGTCTGGGTCATCGACCCGCTCGATGGCACCACCAACTTCATCCACGGCATGCCGCAGTACTGCGTGTCGATCGCGCTGATGGAGCGCGGCACCATCACGCAGGGCCTGGTCTACGACCCCAACCGCGACGAACTCTTCACCGCCACCCGCGGCCGCGGCGCCTTCCTCAACGACCGGCGCATCCGCGTGGCCTCGCGCGCCCGACTCGAAGAGTCACTCATCGGCACCGGCTTTCCCTTTCGCCGCATCGACGATCTCGACCGCTACATGGTGATGCTCAAGGCGGTCATGCAGAAGGCGGCGGGCCTGCGCCGCCCCGGCGCCGCAGCCCTCGATCTCGCGTACGTGGCGGCGGGCCGCTACGACGGATTCTTCGAGCTCGGCCTGTCGCCCTGGGACGTCGCCGCCGGCAGCCTGATGGTCACCGAAGCCGGCGGGCTGATCGGCGATTTCGCCGGCGAACCCAACCACGTGTTCGGCGAGGAGGTGGTCGCCGGCACGCCCAAGGTGTTCGCGCAACTGCTCTCGCTGCTGCGCCAGCCCGCCGCATGAGCGCCGCACCCGACAGCACCGCGCTCGCGGACGCGCCCGCCGTGCTCGAGACGCTCTCGGCGGCCCTGACGGTAGCGCGCACGCAGGGCGATCCGCGCGACCTGATCGCGGCGCTGCCGCGGGCCCGCGGCCTGCTCGGCTCGCTGCCGCCAGCCTTCGGGCCGGTGCTCGACGGCATCGAGCAGCGCCTGCAGTCGGCCGCCCTGTTCGGCGAGGAGAGCTGCTCGTTCAGCCTGGGCGATCTGCACGACGCGATGGCCACCTGGATAGACCGCGCCCGTGTGCGGCTGGGGCTGGCGCGCCCGTGAAGCGCGCCCTCCGCTGGCCGCGCACCTTCGGAGACCGACCATGAAGATCGACCGCATCCACCACGTCGCCTACCGCTGCAAGGACGCCCGCGAGACCGTCGAGTGGTACGTGAAGCACCTCGACATGAACTTCGTGCTCGCGATCGCCGAGGATCAGGTGCCCAGCACCAAAGCGCCCGATCCCTACATGCACGTGTTCCTCGACGCCGGCCAGGGCAACGTGCTCGCGTTCTTCGAACTGCCCAACTCGCCCACGATGGGCCGCGACCCCAACACCCCGGAGTGGGTGCAGCACATCGCCTTCAAGGTCGACAGCGTCGAGACGCTGGAAAAGACCAAGGCCCGGCTGGAGGCCGCCGGCATCCCGGTGGTGGGCCCAACCGACCACACCATCTTTCGCAGCATCTACTTCTTCGACCCCAACGGGCACCGGCTGGAGCTGGCCTGCGACGTGGGCACGTCCGACATGTACCGCAAGCTCGACGAGGTGAAGTGGGCGATGCTCGAGGAGTGGAGCCGCACCCGGCGCGCGCCGCGGCACGCCGCCTGGATGCACGATCGCGAACTCGCCGCCGACGCCTGAGGGCGCCGCGCTCAGGGCCCACGCCGCGATGATCACCCTCGACGAAACCCACGATCCGGCCCTGCGCAGCTGGGTGGGCTCGGCGCAGCGCGCCGGCACCGACTTCCCGATCCAGAACCTGCCGTTCGCGGTGTTTCGCGAAGCGGGCAGGGCCCGAGCCGCGCGCGGCGGCGTGGCGATCGGCGACGAGATCGTCGATCTGGCCGCGGTCGCCGCCCGGGCGCCCTTCGACGGACTGGCCAACGACGCCCTGCGCGCAGCCGCGCAGCCGCGGCTCAACGCCCTGATGGCGATGGGCCCGCCCGCCTGGCAGGCGCTGCGCCTGGCGCTGTCGCGTGCGCTGCGCGAGGGCGCGCCCGCGGCGGCCGCGCTGCGGGAATGTCTGGTGCCGATGGCGCGGGCCGAATTCGATGTGCCCGCAACCATCGGCGACTACACCGACTTCTACACCTCGATCCATCACGCGACCAACATCGGCCGGCAGTTCCGGCCCGACAACCCGCTGCTGCCCAACTACCGCTGGGTGCCGATCGGCTACCACGGCCGCTCCTCGAGCATCGGCATCTCGGGGCAGCGCTTCCCGCGGCCACGCGGTCAGCTCAAGACCCCCGACGCCGACGCGCCGGTGCTCGCGCCCAGCCGGCGCGTGGACATCGAACTCGAGCTGGGTCTGTACATCGGGCCGGGCAACGACGCGGGCGAGCCCATTCCGATGGCTCGCGCCGAAGACCACCTGTTCGGCATCTGCCTGCTCAACGACTGGTCGGCGCGCGACATCCAGGCCTGGGAATACCAGCCGCTGGGCCCCTTCCTGGCCAAGAACTTCGCCACCACGCTCTCGCCCTGGATCGTGACGCTGGCCGCGCTGGCGCCCTTTCGCGCGCCCTTCGAGCGGCCCGCCACCGACCCGCAGCCCCTGGCCTACCTCGACGGCGAGGCCAACCGCGCGCACGGCGCCTTCGACATCCGGCTCGAAGCCGCCCTGCGCAGCGCCACGATGCGCGAACGCGGGCTGCCCGAGCTCGTGCTGTGCCGCACGAACTACCTGCACGCCTACTGGAGCGCGGCGCAGCTGGTTGCGCACCACACCGTCAACGGTTGCAACCTGCAGCCAGGCGACCTCTTCGGCAGCGGCACGCTGTCGGGGCCGTCGCTCGATCAGGCCGGCGCGCTCATCGAACTCACCGAAGGCGGACGCCGGCCGATCGCGCTGCCCGACGGCGGGCAGCGGGTGTTCCTCGAGGACAACGATGAGGTGGTGCTGCGCGGCTGGTGCGAGCGCCCGGGGGCCGCGCGCATCGGCTTCGGCGAGTGCCGCGGCACGCTGCTGCCGGCGCGCGGCTGATCCAGCCCTACGACAGCGCCACCTCGAAGCCACGGCGCACGCCGGGCCGCGCCATCATGGTCTCGTACCAGCGCTTCACGTTCGGATAGTCGGCCAGATCGACGCGGTGGCGCTCGTGCCGCCAGGCCCAGCCCACGATCGCGAAGTCGGCCACCGAGATCTCGCCGGCGAAGAACTCGTGGCCCGCCAGCCGCCGGTCCATCACGCCGTACAGCCGGTGCGTCTCCTTGCTGTAGCGCTCCAGCCCGTAACGCTGGTCCTGCGGATCCTTGACCGTCAGGAAGTGATGCACCTGACCGGGCATGGGGCCGAAGCCGCCCATCTGCCACATCAGCCACTCGAGCACCGGCACGCGGGCGCGCGGGTCGGCGGGCAGGAAGCGCCCGGTCTTCTCGCCCAGGTAGAGCAGGATGGCGCCCGACTCGAAGACGCTGATCGGCTGGCCGCCCGGGCCGTCGGGGTCGACGATCGCCGGGATCCGGTTGTTGGGGCTGATGCGCAGGAACGCCTCGCCGAACTGCTCGCCCTTGCCGATGTCGATCGGATGCACGGTGTAGGGCAGGCCCATCTCTTCGAGCGCGACGCTGATCTTGCGGCCGTTCGGGGTGTTCCAGGTGTAGAAGTCGATGCTCATGCGCGCTCCGGATGGGGCCGGCCGGCGGCCGGGTTGCCGGTACGATAGCGCCTCGGCGCGCGCCCGCGCGCACCCCTGGTGTTCCGATGTCCGATTCCACCGCCCCCCTGCCCATCCTCCACGGCGTGCCCTTCTCCCAGCCGGTGCGCGCCGTCACCTGGCTGATGCTCGCGCACGATCTGGCCTTCGAGCCGGCGCTCGTGATTCCGGGCTCGGCCAGCGCCAACGGATCGCGGCATCCGTCGTTCCTGGCGAAGAACCCCGCAGGCACCGTGCCGCTCTACGAGGAGCCCGACACCGGCCTGGTGATCGCCGAGGCGCACGCGATCATGGCCTACCTGTGCAACCGGCACGGCTGGCATGCGTTCTACCCCACCGAGCCGGCGCGCCGCGCGCGCGTCGACTGGTACCTGCACTACCACCACCGCAACGTGCGCGAAGCGTCCACCGGCCTGGTTGCGCCGCGCATCCGCAAGGATCTGGCAATCGCCGAGCCGATCCAGCGCTCGGCGCAAGCCGCCTTCACTCGCGCGATGGTCGCGCTCGAAACCGGCTGGCTCGCCAGCTCGCGCTATCTCGCCGGCGATGCGCCCACGCTGGCCGACATCGCCGCCTGCGTCGACATCGGTCAGCTGCTGCCGCGCTACACCAACCTGTTCGACTTCACGCCCTATCCGCGCGTGCTCGGCTGGCTGCAGGCGCTGGAGGCGCTGCCCGGCTACCGCGAGGTGCACGTGCCGCTGGAGGTGCTCGGCGACATCAGCCGCGAACCGCCCCCCATGGAGGCGATCCGCGAAGCCAACCTGCGCGGCCTGCAGGCCGTGCGCCAGCGGCTGGCTGCCCTGTCGGGCTGAGCCACGCGCCGCATCCTCATCCGGGAGACACCCTTGAGCAGGCTTTTCGGCGACATGCGCCAGGTGGGCATCGTGGTGCGCGACATCGACGCGGCCATGAAGCACTGGACCACCGTGTGCGGCATCGGCCCCTGGTTCTACACCGACCGGCTGGCCGTGACCGAGTTCAGCTACCGCGGCCAGCGCCACGACGACATCCACATCTCGATCGCGCTGGCCAACTCGGGCGACGTGCAGCTCGAGCTGATCCAGCAGCGCTGCAACACCCCGAGCATGTACCGCGACTTTCTCGCGGCCGGCCGCGAGGGCATGCAGCACTGGTCGAGCTGGCCGGCCGACTACGACGCACGGCTGAACCAGGCGCTGGCCCAGGGCTACACCATCGGCCAGCAGGGCGACAGCGCGCGCGGCCGCTTCGTGTACCTGTGGAACGAAGGGCACCCGGGCACCGTGATCGAGATGGCCGACCTCACGCCGGCGCGCGCGCGCATCTTCGACGGCATCCGCGAAGCGGCGCGCGGCTGGGACGGGACCGATCCGGTCCGCCTGACCTGGCCGGGCTGAACGCCGCCCACCCCCGCCCAGAGCCCGCGATGTCCTCGTCCGCCCAGACCCCGGCTGCCGATCCAGGCGCCCAGCACACGCCGATGATGCGCCAGTACCTGGCGATCAAGGCCGAGCACCCGGGCAGCCTGCTGTTCTACCGGATGGGCGACTTCTACGAGCTCTTCCACGACGACGCCAGGCGGGCCGCGAAGCTGCTGGGCATCACCCTCACCCGGCGCGGCGTATCGGCGGGCGAGCCGATCCCGATGGCCGGCGTGCCCTACCACTCGGCCGAGCAGTACCTCGCGCGGCTGATCCGCGCGGGCGAGTCGGTGGCGATCTGCGAGCAGATCGGCGATCCGGCCACCAGCAAGGGCCCGGTCGAGCGCCGCGTGACGCGCATCGTCACGCCGGGCACCATCACCGACGCCTCGCTGCTGCCCGAGCGCGAGGAACGCATGCTCATGGCGGTCGCGCCCGTCGGCCGGCAGCTGGGCCTGGCGTGGCTGTCGCTGGCCAGCGGCGAGTGCTGGCTCGCGCAGGTCGACGCCGCCGGTCTGGCGGCCGAGATCGAGCGGGTGCGCCCGGCCGAACTGGTGGCCCCCGAATCCTGGGATCCGGTCGCGGCGCTGGGCGCGGCGGGCGGCGCCGAAGCGCTGCACGACATTGCGCTGGCGCGCGCGCCCGACTGGCAGTTCGATGCCGAGCGGGCCCGCCGGCAACTGGCCGAACTGCTGCAGGTGGCCGACCTCGCCGGCTACGGCGCCGAGGAGGCGCCCGCGGCCATCGGCGCGGCCGGCGCGCTGGTGGCCTACGTGAGCCGCACCCAGGGGCGGCCACCCTCGCATCTGCAGGGCCTGCGCGTGCACCACGGCGACGAGCTGCTGATCCTCGACCCGGTGGCGCGGCGCAACCTCGAAGTGCTCGAGACCCTGCGCGGCGAACCCGCGCCCACGCTGCTGTCGGTGCTCGACCACTGCGCGACCAGCGCCGGTGCGCGCCGGCTGCGCGCGTGGCTGCTCGCGCCGCTGCGCGACCCGGCGCGCGCGGCGGCGCGCCACCAGCGCATCGGGCGGCTGATCGACGGACTCGCGCAGCGCCTGGCGCCGGTGCTCGCGCGCTGCGTCGACTTCGAGCGCGTGGCCGCCCGCATCGCGCTGGGCAACGTGCGCCCGCGCGAACTCGCCGCGCTGCGCGACAGCGCGGCCACCGTACACGAGCTGGCCGACCTGCTGGCGCCCGCGGGCCCCGCGTTCGCCGAGGCGGTGGCCGCGCTCGAGCCGCCCACCGAGGCGCTGCGGCTGCTCGCCGGCGCGCTGCTCGACGAGCCTGCGGTGCTGGCGCGCGACGGCGGGGTGTTCCGCCCCGGCCACGACGCGCTGCTCGACGAGCTGCGCGCGATCGACGAAGGCTGCGACGGCTTTCTCGCCGACATGGAGCGCACCGAGCGCGAGCGCACCGGCATCGCCAACCTGCGGGTGGGCTTCAACAGCGTGCACGGCTTCTACATCGAGATCACGAATGGCCAGGCCGCGCGGGTGCCGCCCGATTACCGCCGCCGCCAGACGCTCAAGAACGCCGAGCGCTACATCACGCCCGAGCTCAAGGCCTTCGAGGACAAGGCGCTGTCAGCCCGCGAGCGGGCGCTGGCGCGCGAGCGCGAGCTCTACGAACAGCTGCTCGCCGCGCTCGCGCCCTCGGTGCCGCCGTGGCAGGCCATCGGTCGCGCGGTGGCCGAGATCGACGTGCTGGCCACGCTCGCCGCGCGCGCGGCCGCGCTCGGCTGGGTGGAGCCGCAGTTCGGCACGCTGCCCGGCATCGAGATCCGCGGCGGGCGCCATCCGGTGGTGCAGCAGGGCGTCGAGCGCTTCGTGCCCAACGACTGCGTGCTCGACGAGCGGCATCGCATGGTCGTGCTCACCGGCCCCAACATGGGCGGCAAGTCGACCTACATGCGCCAGACGGCGCTGATCGTGCTGCTCGCCTACTGCGGCAGCTGGGTGCCGGCCGAGGCCTGCCGGCTGGGGCCGATCGACCGGATCTTCACTCGCATCGGCGCCTCCGACGATCTCGCCGGCGGGCGCTCCACCTTCATGGTCGAGATGACCGAGGCGGCCGCCATTCTCAATGCCGCCACCGACCGCTCGCTGGTCCTGATGGACGAGATCGGCCGCGGCACCTCGACCTTCGACGGCCTGGCGCTGGCCCAGGCGATCGCCTCGCGCCTCATCGGCCACAACCGCGCGTTCACGCTGTTCGCGACGCACTACTTCGAGATCACGCAGCTCGCGCAGCGCCATCCGGGCGTGGTGAACCGGCACCTGGCCGCGGTCGAGCACCGCGGCGGCATCGCCTTTCTGCACGAGGTGCGCGACGGCCCGGCCAGCCGCAGCTACGGGCTGCAGGTGGCCCGTCTGGCGGGCCTGCCCCCGGCGGTGGTGCGCAGCGCCGGCCAGGTGCTCGAGACCCTGGAGAGCCAGGCGCGCGCAGGCGACCAGCAGATCGATCTGTTCGCGGCGGGCGCGACCGACACGCACGGCGACGAGCCTCCGCAGGCCGATCCCATCGACGAGGCGGCCCTCGCCGTGCTCGAGGAGCTTGCGGCGGTCGATCCCGACAGCCTCACGCCGCGCTCGGCGCTCGAGCTGGTGTACCGCCTGAAGGCGCGTTCGATCGCTGGCAGCGACAGGGACTGACGGCGCGGCGGGGACTGACGGCGCAGCCGCCGCGACAGCCGCCGCAATCAGTGCAGACGATGGCCGTCGCGCCAGCCGGGCGGCCCGTCGTCGTGCTCGGCATCGACCCCGCTGCGTTCGTCGGCGTGCGCATCGGTGTCGGCATCGTCGTCGCTGGCGGCTACCTGCGCGTTGGCGGCATCCGGCGGCCCGCTTGCCTGGGCGCGCTCGCGCTCCATCTCCTCGTCGGAGGCCGGACGCACCCCGGTCACCTCGACATCGAAGCGCAGCGCCATGCCCGCCAGCGGGTGGTTGCCGTCGAGCACAACCGCCTCGTCGTTGAAGTCGGTGACCGTGTAGATGCCGGTGGGATCGGTGGCGCCGGCGCGGTTGTCGTCGGGCAGACGCTCGAAGGTCATGCCGACCTCGAGCTGCTCGGGAAACTCGGCACGCGGGGCAAGATCGATGAGGTCGGCGTCGTATTCGCCGAAGCCGTCTTCGGGTTGCAGATAGACCGAGGTGCTGAAGCCTGGCTCGCAACCATCGAGCGCCGATTCGATCTTGGGGAACACGTTGCCGTAGCCGCCGTGCAGGTAGGTGAGCTCGCGCTCGCCCTCCTCGAGAGGCTCGCCCTGGGAATCGAACAGCCGGTAGCGAACCGTGACCCACATGCCATCACCGACCGCCATCACCCGTCTCCCTATAATCCGACCCATGAAGCCCGATCCCGCACCCCTGGGCCAGACCAGTGTAGACCACTTCATGCGCCGACACTGGCAACGCCTTCCGCTGCTGGTGCGGCAGGCCATTCCGGGAATGCAGCCGCCGGTTGCCACCGAGCGTCTGTTCGAGATGGCAGGGCGCGATGACGTCGAATCGCGTCTCGTGACCCACCAGCGCGGCCGCTGGACGCTCGAGCGCGGACCATTCGCGCAAGACGAGCTGCCCGGGCCGCGCAAGCGCGACTGGACGCTGCTCGTGCAGGGTGTCGACATGCACGACGACGCGGCGCACGAACTGCTTGCGCGGTTTCGCTTCGTGCCCGATGCGAGGCTCGACGACCTGATGATCAGCTGGGCGGCGCCGGGCGGCGGTGTCGGCCCGCATATCGACTCCTATGATGTGTTTCTCGTGCAGGCCGCGGGCCGACGGCGCTGGCGTATCGCGCCGCCGGGGCCCTTTCGGCTGGATGAGCGCGCGCCGCTGAAGATCCTGGCCGATTTCGCGCCCACCGAAACCTGGACGCTCGAGCCCGGTGACATGCTCTACCTGCCGCCCGGATGGGCGCACGAGGGCACGGCCGTCGACGGCCCGTGCATGACCTGCTCGGTGGGGTTTCGCGCGCCATCGCGCCTCGAACTGCTGCGCGCCTTCCTGGCCGACTGCGCCGACGACCCGGAAGGCCCCGACCCCCGCTATGCCGACCGCGGCAGCCCGCCGGCCGCGCGGCCCGGGCGTGTGCCCGACGCGATGGCCGATGCGCTCGCGGGCTGGCTGCGCGACTGGCGCCCGAGCCCCGCCCGCATCGACGACTTCCTGGGCCGCCACCTCACCGAGCCCAAGCCGCAGGTGTGGTTCGAGTCGCCCGAGCGCACGCCTGCGCTGCCCGCGTGGTGGCGCGCCGCGCAGGCGCGCGGCGTGGTGCTCGACCGCCGCAGCCGCATCGCCTGGCGGGGCCGGCGCATCTTCCTCAATGGCGAATCGTTCGACAGCGCCGGCGCATCCGCGCGGCTGCGCGAACTGGCCGATGCCCGCAGGCTCGCGCCCTCGGCCCTGGCGGCGTTCGACGCCGGCTCGCCGCTGGCCATGCGTCTGCACGCATGGCTCGCGGCGGGCTGGCTGCATCTGGGTCCTACGCCCGCGACTGCGCGTCGCGGGCGCGCCGATCAGTCGGCGTAGGCCCCGGCCGCCCGGATGATGGGCGTCCACTTGTCGATCTCGGCCTTCAGCCAGGCGCGCAGCGCCTCGGGCGTCTGACGCTCGACGGGCACGATGTCGGCGGCCAGTTCGGACAGACGCTTGCGCACGTCCGGGTCCTTGAGCGCCGCCTGCAGCGCCGCGTTCAGACGATCGTTGATCGCCTTGGGCGTGCCCTTGGGCAGATACACGCCGTGCCACACCACCACCTGGAAGTCCTTCAGGCCGCTCTCGGCGAGCGTGGGTGCGCTGGGCAGCGAGGCGATGCGCGCGGGCGCGGTCACGCCGTACAGCTTGACGTTGCCGGCGGTGATCTGGGGCAGGGTCTGGGTGGTCTGGTCGCACAGCACGTCGACCTGTCCGCCGAGCAGGTCGGTCATGGCCGGTCCGGTCCCCTTGTAGGGCACGGTGGTGAGGTCGACCCCGATCGCCTTCTGGAAGAGCATGCCGCACAGATGCGAGACCGCACCCAGGCCGGCGTTGGCCAGCGTGGCCTTGTCGCGGTTGGCCTTCAGCCACGCCACCAGTTCGGTCATGTTGTTGGGCGGCAGGTTCTTGCGGCCCAGCAGGGTCATGGGCACGTCGGCCACCAGGCCCACGTACTCGAAGTCGTTCATCGGGTCGTAGGGCAGCTTGCGATACAGGCCCACCGCGGTGGCCATGCCATTGTGGTGGATGAAGGCGGTGTAGCCGTCGGGCGCGGCCTTGGCCACGCGGTTGGCGCCGATGGTGCCGCCGGCGCCGACCGTGTTCTCGACCACGACCGACTGGCCCAGCTGGCGGGTCATGGAGGCGGCGAGCGTGCGCGCGAGGATGTCGGTGGGGCCGCCGGCCGCGAACGGCACGACCAGCGTCACGGGTTTGGTCGGATAGGCCTGGGCATGGGCGCCCGGTGCGGCGCCGATGGCCGCGGCGCAGGCCAGTGCGAGGCCCGCACGGCGCAGGGGGGAACGGATCATCACTGTCTCCTGGGGGGTGTTTTCGAGCGGCGGTATTATCACCATCGCGTCGGCGCCAACGGCCTGCGCCCCTGCCCGGGAGTCCCCTTTGCTGCATCTGCCCGCTCTGCCCGGCCCGAACGCCGATCTCGCGCCCTTTCTCGCCGGCACCGCCTTCTTCGACATCGACCACCCGCGGGTTCAGGCCTTCGTGCGCGAGGCAGTGGCCGGCGCATCGGGCGCTCGCGAGCAGGCGGTGGCGCTCTTTTACGCAGTGCGCGATCGCATTCGCTACGACCCCTACAACCTGGTCTACGACGAGCGCGCCTACCGCGCGAGCACGGTCATCGATGATGCGCGCGGCTGGTGCGTGCCCAAGGCCGGCCTGCTCGCAGCCTGCGCGCGCGCGGTGGGCATCCCCTCGGCCGTGGGTCTGGCCGACGTGGTCAACCACCTGAACACCGAGAAGCTGCGCGCCACGATGGGCACCGATGTCTTCTACGACCACGGCTACACGGCCCTGCTGATCGATGGCGTGTGGGTCAAGGCGGTGCCGGCATTCAACATCGAGCTGTGCCGGCGCTTCGACGTGTCGCCCACCGAGTTCGACGGCCGCGCCGATGCCCTCTATCAGGAACACGACGCCCTGGGCCGGCGCCACATGCAGTACCTCGCCGACCACGGCGTGTGGTCCGACATGCCGCTGGCACGCATCATCGACGACTTCCGTGTGCGCTATCCGGGCATCCACGAACGCGCGCAGTCGCGGGCCCGGGCAGGCGCGCCCGGGCAGCCCGGCGCGCCGGGCGCCGATGCAGGATCCGACGATCTGTTCGGCGGCTGAGCCGCCCGCAATCATTCCCAGGAGTTCCCCGGTGTCCTTCGCTTCGACGCTCGCGACGGCCTGGCGCAACGCGGGCAGCATGCTGTGCGTCGGGCTCGACCCCGACCTCGCACGCATCCCCGCCGCGGTGCGCGCGCGCCCCGACCCGATCTTCAGCTTCTGCCGCGACATCGTCGATGCGACCGCCGACCTCGTCTGCGCCTTCAAGCCCCAGATCGCCTACTTCGCCGCCCACCGCGCCGAGGATCAGCTGCAGGCCCTGATCGGCCACATCCACGCGCACCATCCGGGCATCGCGGTGGTGCTCGATGCCAAGCGCGGCGACATCGGTTCGACCGCCGAGCAGTACGCGCGCGAGGCCTTCGAGCGCTACCGTGCCGATGCCGTCACGATCAACCCGTACATGGGCCAGGACTCCATCGAGCCCTGGCTGCAATGGACCGACCGCGGACTGTTCGTGCTGTGCCGCACCTCCAACCCCGGCGGCGCCGACCTGCAGGCGCTGGAGGTGGGCGGCGAGATGCTCTACGAACGGGTGGCGCGCCTGGCCCGCGAGCGCTGGAATCCGCACGGCCAGACCGGGCTGGTGGTGGGCGCCACCGCCCCGCGCGAGCTGCGGCGCGTGCGCGAACTGGTTGGCGACATGCCGCTGCTGGTGCCGGGCATCGGCGCGCAGGGCGGCGACATCGACGCCACCGTGCGCGCCGGCTGCCTGCCCGACGGCACGGGCATGCTCGTGAACTCGTCGCGCGCCATCCTGTATGCCAGCGCCGGCGACGACTACGCCGCGGCTGCCCGGCGGGTTGCCGCCGAAACCCGCGATGCGCTGCGCGCGGCGGCTGCAAGGAACGGCGAAACGGCAGCACCGAACGGCGATTGACCCTGTCTCAGACAAGGTCATAAACTGGGGCAGTGGCCCGGCAACGGGTCGCGGAGACCTCATGCGCATCCTGCTGGCCGAAGACGACGAAGTCCTTGCCGACGGGCTGAGCCGCTCGCTGCGCGGCGCGGGGCATGCCGTCGATCACGTGGCCGACGGCGGTCAGGCCGATGCCGCGCTGAGTCTGCACGGCTACGACCTCCTCATCCTCGACCTGGGCCTGCCGCGCCTGTCGGGAGCCGACGTGCTGCGGCGGCTTCGCGCCCGCAACGCGGGGGTGCCGGTGCTGGTGCTCACCGCCGCCGACTCCGTGCAGCAGCGGGTGCGCATGCTCGATCTGGGCGCCGACGATTTCATGGCCAAGCCCTTCGCCCTCACCGAGCTCGAGGCCCGGGTGCGCGCGCTCGTTCGACGCAGCAACGGCGCAGCCAGCTCGCGGCTGCGCTGCGGGCCGCTCAGCTTCGACCAGACCGGCCGCATGGCCTGGCTCAACGAGCAGCCGCTCGAGTTGTCGGCGCGCGAAGTCGGGCTGCTCGAGATCCTCCTGCAGCGCGCCGGCAGGCTGGTCAGCAAGGAGCAGATCGTCAGCCATCTGTGCGAGTGGGGCGACGAGGTGAGCAACAACGCGATCGAGGTCTACATGCACCGCCTGCGGCGCAAGCTCGAGGGCGGCGGCGTGCGCATCGCCACGGTGCGCGGCCTCGGTTACTGCCTCGAGCGGCCGCTCGACGCCAGCGCCGACGCCAGCGCCGACGCGTGAGCCGCGGCGCGGCCAGCCGCCGATGAAGCCCCCGGCGCGTCCGCAGGCGTCGGGCGCCACGCAGTCGGCGCTGCGCGATCTGCTGACCACCCACGAGTCGTCGCCGGCGCCGCTGGAAGGTCCGGCGTGGCACCGGCGCAGCGACGGCCTGCAGCCGCGCTCGCTGTTCGTCGAGATCCTCGACTGGATGCTCGCGCCGCTGCTGCTGCTGTGGCCGCTGTCGGTGGCGATCACGTTCATCGTGGCCCGCTCGCTCGCCGACGAGCCGTTCGATCGCGCGCTGGTCGATCACGCGCGGGTGATCGCCGAGGAAACCCGCACCTACCTGAAGGGCGGGCCGCTGCCCGAGAACCGGGCGCTGGGCAATCTGCTGCCTGGCCTGCAGAGCGGCGACATGAGCTACCAGATCATCGCGAACGATGGCGAGATGCTGCGCGGCGACGCGGC
>Ga0315904_10005701_pt1 | contig 17222 bp, 19 predicted proteins | sample LakEriMetagenome_6_FD_203529 | JGI IMG/M metagenome (GOLD analysis project Ga0315904, IMG submission 203529) | Freshwater fungal communities from buoy surface, Lake Erie, Ohio, United States - Buoy 12 MA120 | ecosystem: Environmental > Aquatic > Freshwater > Lake | place: USA: Lake Erie, Ohio...
ATGACCAAGCAATCCTTAGAGGTGGGGGAATTAGCTATGCGACAAATTTGATTAAAGACAAAGCCACAACTAGTTTCTACAGTCCAAAGTCTAAAAGCTCCAATCCGATCGCTGACTTTTCTGGCTTAGAATGCCGATGGCAAGACATCCCCACGCGTCACGAAGAGATCCTGAGTTTAATCGTATTTGTAACAGATCCAAGTCAAAGCCAAGTTGATAATCTCTACCGAGAGGTAATTAATCAAATTGATCGCATTTATGGAAAAGGAACAGAATGCCATCCTGTAGTATCAGCAAATTTACAACTTGCCTTTGGGGAAAAGAACTTATCATCTGAAACCCGAGTCTTTACGGCTTCTAAGAATTGGTTGAAACGAATTTTATACCTATGGAAAATACGCTTGATTAATTTGTTAGGTGATGTTCTGATGTCTTTGAACATCAAAACTGGGGCTTTTAATTGGGGTGATTATAAACAAATAGTTTCAGAGTCCACCGACTTCAAAAAATTTGATGATGTTCTGCGAATGGTTGTTTCTGGAACAACTCAACAGCGCAAAAAAATAATTGACTATTTAGAAAAGAAATTTCAAGAAGGTCGTTTAGTATATGGATTTCATGTGTCCGATCGCGCTCTGATGACTTGCTTAGTCTTTGATCGCGATGGTCGTCAAGTCCATTTTGTAGATGGCGCTGATGGTGGCTATGCATTGGCGGCAAAAAAGATGAAAGAACGCATGAAGAGTTAGAAAAGCAGGGCTTGCTCACCCTGCTCAAAACAGAGAAAAGGGACGTAAAACGTCCCTTTTCTCCGTTTTGGATTTTGGCTTGTATGTCCTAAGGCATCTTTAAAGCGATCACATTGCACGGTAGGCTAGTAATAGTGACTATAGCAAAAGGAAACTCCCGTGCTTTTATCAAAAGGCTTTGAAGTGGAAATCTACACCTCTACACCGACAGGGGATGTGGTGGGCTTTAGCGATCGCATTGTGGCTAATCTAAATGGGTTTGTGCGCGAACCAGACAGCCGTAATGTTGAATACATTACGCCGCCTTTTCATAAGTATGAGCCGTTGCTAATGGCATTAGTGGAGCCACGTCAGAAATTACGCAGCTATTTGCGATCGCTTGGTGATTACACTTTGATGCCAGGGAGTACGCTGGCTTTGGGTGGGGTTGATCATTTTTATCGTTCTGATCCCCAGAATCCTTATCACACTTACATCGAGCAGACTTATGGTACTAATGTGGTCACGGCAAGTATTCATATTAATGTCGGTATCCCTGACTTAGAGTCACTAATTGCTGCCTGTCGCTTGATCCGTCTGGAAGCACCGCTCTATCTTGCTCTTAGTGCCGCTTCTCCATTCCTTGATGGCAAAGCTACTGGATTTCATTCTTCACGCTGGCAGATGTTTCCTAAAACACCGAAGCTAGTTCCATTGTTTAGCAGCCATCATCATTTTGTGGAATGGACAGAACAGCAATTACAGTTAGGCACAATGCAAAATGTGCGTCATCTCTGGTCGTCGGTGCGCCCGAATGGTGATAATCGCCCTTATAATCTCAACCGTTTAGAGTTGCGAATCTCTGATTTAGTTATCGATCCAGTTGCATTACTGGCGATCAGCGCTCTTTTAGAAATGCGTCTCAATCAATTTCTCGAAGCTGGTATCGGTTCATTGCTAGATCCACTTGCGCCCAATGCGACCAAGTTCACACCTGATGAACTTGCTATGATCGCTGATCAAAATGAAGTGGCTGCTGCTATTAATAGCCTTGATGCCGTTTTGACCCATTGGCAAACTGGCGAACAAATTACCGCAAGAGAATGGATCTCTAATCTCTACGAAGAGTTGCGATCGCGTGCGAAGGATAATGGAGTCTGGTGTTTCTTATCCCCATTGAAAAAAATTCTCGAACAGGGTAATGAAGCCCAACGTTGGCTTGCCGCTTATCACAACGGTATTTCGCCTCGCCAAATCATGACCGATGCGATCGCATCGGCGGAACAAATGGATAAGGAATTAGCAGAGGCTTTGTTGCTATCTTAAGGATTGAGAGCGCAAAGCGCTCTCAATCCTTAAGGGGCTAATTCAAAGTTACAGCGCTTTACATTTTATCCGCTTTTTATGCTGCTTTACTAAGTACAGGACAAAAAATTAATTGAATTAAAGAAGGCATGAGAGCTATCAGGACTTATTTGAATAGGTTTAGGCTGTGTGCCTTTTCCATTATGACAGTACTTACTCATATCAATAGTATTGATGTGTTTACCATCTGGCAATCTCCATAAACGAATGCTTTTATCATAACTGCTAGAAATTAATATTTTCCCATTAGGACTGATTGCTATAGAGTGGACACAGTCAGTATGTCCACTAAGAGTTTGGTAATGTTTTCCATTCGATATATTCCATAAACGGATAGTTCTGTTATTGGTCTCAACTAGTATTTGACTATCAAGACTAATTGTTATAGAATTGGGAATCTTAATAAGAACTTTTGATTTTAGTTCTCTAACATACAAGTATTGTAACGATAGGAAGTCACTGTCAGTAACATTTTTAGTTAGATTAAATAAAGTCTTAAATATAGTTTCCTTATCTTTTTCTAAATATTGATGTGAAACTTTGGATAATTTGTTTAAAAGCTTCATGCTCAAGATTGCAGGTATATTATACAAAAAATTAAGTATCACTTTTCTATCTTGATTAATCCTTAAGATGTCAACAAAAGTCTCCCAATCTTGATCTGCCATTTTTTCTGTATCAAAAACACGCTTACTACCAGTCATGATTTTGATCAACTCAATTCTACCTCCCGTTCTAGCTTTTTCGGAAATTATCCCTTTTAATTCTTGGTAAGTGTCCAAGGGGGTAACGAGAAATGGTCATTCCAGCAATTTTTCAGGTACTTTAACGCTGATTTGTCTTGATTTAGGTCATTTGATGAGCCTGAAACCCACCAAATTCGTACCCCCCTTGGACGGTTACAATTCTTGAGTCGCTAATTGATAAGCTTTAGCCAAAAGACTTTGATCGAAATCAAGATCCTCATATTTTTGCCATTCGCCTAATAAAAAGTAAAATAGAGCTTTAGATCTTGCATCTTCAGGTTCATAGTTCCCTTTCTGGATCGTATTCTGCAATTGAGAACTTGGATTCTCAATCCATCGCTTACATAAAGCATCAATTACTTTTCTATCTTGCAATTCGACAAGACAAGCACTTGCAATTTGAGTGTCTTTATCACTAATCGCAGCTAATAAAGGATCTAATACTTTGACATCTCCTCTTTTAACCAGATCTAACGCCCCAACCTTCAAAGCCAATAACACTAAGAATTTTGGCTCAGTAGAAACATAGCGGAGGTTTTTGAGAATTGTAGTTAGATCTTTGTGCCTTGACTCTGCCCAAACCTGACAAAAAACATTGATAGAATCGCGATCTCGTAAATTGCGTAAAGCTTCCAAAGCGATCGTAGTCACCTTGTGATCGCCACTTCTCACCACCGCCTCAGCCAAAATCTTCACCGCACGAGGCGACTTATCCTTACTCAGAGCCACAGCCGCCCGTTGACGAATACAACTACCAAAAACAGGAAAATAGCTGTAAATGCGTTCAGATAAAGCTGAATATTCAGTAGCTATAACTTTCTCGATAAATTACTTTTATTTGCTTAATGTCAGGCAGCCTAAAACTTCATCAACTACCATCTCAATTGTAGGCAATGCACAAACAATTATCTCGCCATTTTGAAAATGTTTATGCTCTTTCTGTTGTAGAGGTGGCTTATGAGCAGCATTGTCATAACGGAAAATCAGACTTTCATCCGCAGATTGGTATTGATCAGCATAGCTAAAATGATCAATATAGCCCTGCCGTGCAGATACATATTCGCGGATAAAAAGTACAGAACCATCCACTAGATCCACCCTAACATTAATGAAAAGTTCACCAGATGGACGAGATTCACTACTGGATGTAAGTGTATTGGTTAAGCCATAATCTTCTAGACAAGTAATTGCTGCAACTAGAGCTTGAAAATAATTAGATACTGACATTCTGGAGACTCACGAGAATTTGCAAATCTTGCTTGATATTTTCTAAGCACCGATACTCACCCACCCATTCCACATACTCCATATCCTTACCATCCAGATTTTCCGCAGTCCAAGACGCAATAAAATCATTAGAAGAAACCTGATATTTCTCTTCAAACTGTTTTAGCTTTTGCTCGATCGCCACTTTGCCCTGCTGCATCCGTAAAACTTCAGCGCGGATTGTTCTTTGTAAAATAGCGATCGCGCGATCGGGATGGTCTGTCAGAATTTTTAATTCACTCATCATCACAACTCCAAACATAATCTATTGGCGAATATCTAATTGTAAAGGCACAAACTGCTGTTCTGCCTGTTTCACCTCCGCAAACGAAGCTGACTGCGCTTGACCTTCGCGCAACCACTCACGCAGAGCCGTAATCCTCTCCCGTTGCGAGATCGAAAGTGGTACTTGACGCTTCAGCGCTTGCGATAGATCGGCAGTCGTGAACTCGCGGTTTTGATTGAAACCAACATACATCCCATCAATGATCGCCTGTTCAATTTCCGCACCCACATAACCCTCCGACTCCCGCGCCAAACGCTCCAAATCAAAATCGTGATTCATTCGCCGACGCTTGCGTAAATGTACCGATAGAATCTCCTTGCGCTCATCCTTAGTTGGCAAATCCAAAAAGAAAATCTCATCAAAACGAGCACGCCGTAATAACTCAGGCGGTAAACTGCTGATATCATTGGCAGTCGCCACCACAAAACAAGGCGCAGTCTTTTCCTGCATCCAAGTCAAAATCACTCCAAATACCCGCTTACTCGCACCACCATCCAGCCCACCAGAGGCAAACGCCTTATCGATCTCATCAATCCAGAGAATACAAGGGGCAACAGTTTCTGCCAACTTCAAGGCGCGTCTAGTTCTCTCCTGATGTCCTACATGCAACTCGACCTACTCGCTTAGTTGTCTATTCCTTTTCCCACGCTAAGTCAGGGAAATCTGCTCTTCAGGCTCGTATCGATAAAACCAAAAAAGAATTAGAGTCAATCAATCAACCTTGTCGAGGCAAGAAACCATGTTCAGATATCAAAAGTTTTACCAAATTAGCGACTAATATAATTATCCACAATCGGGTTCAATCTTTATTTGTCTTGGATTTTTACGAACAAATCGAACAAAGGACTCAACGGGCTTATCGGGACAGACCTGCTAGGGTGTTGAAAAACGGCGGTTTCGAGTCGATTATACCCTTGACTCCGATGCGGTTGATACACAAATGCAGGTGTTGGGCTGGCGTGTATATGCCACCAACCATCCCCTAGCCGATTTTTCTCTGCCTCAGGCTGTTGCGGTCTACCGTCAGGAATATTTGATTGAGCATGGTTTCGGACGATTCAAAGGTCAACACCTCTCTTTGTCTCCGATGTTTCTCCAACGCGAAGACCATATCAAAGGCTTGATTCGGCTGATCTCTATCGGTTTACGCTTACTGACTTTAGTTGAGTTTCAACTCCACCACGCTCTCTTTCTCGAACAGATTTCTTTGGCTGGGCTTTATGCTGGTAATCTTAAACGTTCAACCACTCAACCAACTACCGAAAGGATTCTCGCTGCTTTCAAAGAAATTACTCTCGTTATCATTGACTATGGAACCCAACTCTATGCCCATTTGACTTCTCTTTCTCCTCTTCAGCAAAAAATCTTACAGTTACTAAACTTTCCTATCGAGATTTATACTCGCCTTCTTTTACAATCTCATTACCCTCCCTAAAAATCAGCGAACCGTAAGTTGTATAGCTGAGATCTTTCTGATGCAGTAAAATGGGTGTAGCTCATGGGGATATCTTGATGATTGTGATAAATATCAGAATATCCTTATGAGTCTCTTATGCCAAGACATCTAGGTGTTGCGCTTCAGATTTGAATTGGCGAAGTTAATCCCAGAAATTCCCAATGCGATCGCGCGTTGGAATTTGATTTGTCGCGGGGTTAACTGCATTGATGGCATAATCTGTTGGTGATTAAACCCTGTCAACTCAAATAGTTCCGCTTCCGAAATTAATAACCGTTCCAGATCGGCTCTCATAATTGTCGCCATCATTACTATTTTTAGAAGAGACAAGGGGCTAGATATAGCCCCTTGTTCAATCCTTTTAAAACCCTACATAGCAAGGTTTTAAAAGGATTGAACTCTAACCTAGTAGATGAATATTACTAAAAGTAATTTCATAGTTTTTGGTATTGCCTTGCTCGTTAGATTGCACGATTTGTTTGGTCATTACATAGTAGTTACCCATTTTCTCGTAGATATCTTCAAAGCGAGCTTGACGAACGATTTCATCATTCATCGGATTGCGGAATACTGCTGTATAGAGAGAAGAAATATAACCTTCGCCAGTATCTAAATGACCGAGATGATTAATCACAAAGCCAATACGTCCCATGACTCGGCTGACCATCGCGATCTCTTTGCCACGTACTTTGTAGTTTGATCCCATTGAGTCGCCAGTAACCAAGATTTCTACGGCTCCTGACTCATCAGTTGCCCCAAGGTTAAACGCTGATTTACCGTGAGCTTCTTCAAAGGTTTTGCGCTTGCGGTGGGTTACTACATCGCGCAATTGGTTGTATAGCCATTCTTGACCCTCGTCCACAGAAACCGTCTTTTCTTCGCCGCTAGGGGTGCGGGTGGTGCGATCGATTAGTTGTGGCTCATCCATGCTCACTTCAACAGATAGATCGGGCTTAATACTTGCCTTACCAGAGCGAGCTACGCCATTGATCGCTACGGAAACATCGGCAGTTAATCCTGGGAAATTGCTGTCCCATGTATAACGATTTTCGTAAGCAGCCTGAAATAGGTCACGGGCGCTAGTATCGGTTTTTGTGTCGGGTGCTATTGTAACCATTTTTTGTTAAAGGTAATTAAGTAAGGTATTGAGTATCTTTAATATTTTACTTTCTGCTAGCCTTGAAAAAAGTGATTTTTTTAGGGGTAATGAGCTGCATCGCAATAAGCTGCACATTATTTTTATGCCAATTCACAAAAGTGTGACAACACTTCTATGAATTACAAACCAAACCCTGTAGGGGATTAAAAAGCACAAAATGGCATAGCCATTTTGTGTTTTAGTATTATCCCAGTTCACAAAAGTGGAGTCACACTTTTGTGAATTAAAAACCAAATTTAGTAAAGGTTTTAAAAGCACAAAATGGCGGAGCCATTTTGTGCTTTGGTGTTAGTTGCCTGGGGTGGGTTTGAGCGTAAATAAGAAGTCTAAGCGGGTTGTCTTGGCATCAACATTCGTGGATGTAACGGCAATACCATTAATTGCGTCTAGCACAGAACGAATTTCGGTAAAACTAGGATTTGACTTCACCTCAGGCGGTAAAAGGCGATCGGCAAGGGAGAGAGCGGTAGCCATATTCAGATAGAAATAACCGCCATTAGACTTAGGAATATCTGTAGTGAGAATTTTGAAAGAACTACTTTCAGGCAAATTTTTAGCAGGCTTAGGAACAAAGGTATCGGCAAGATCGCCCATAGACCAAAAAACAAAATTATTATCTAAAGTGCCGCGAGTAGCCACATTGGTATTGCCGATCGCCCAAGCGATTACCGATTTATCCCCAATTTGTTTGGGTTTTAGATCAACTCCCTTGGGCAATAACCCTCCAGAATTTACTTGTGCGACCTTATCGATTTTGTCAAGCGCGGTTTTGGCAGCATTCTGATCACTAGCTTGGGCGATCGCAACAAATCCAAACCCGGGATTCACCAAGATCCCCTGATTGTTGGGAATAGCCGCGATCGCAAATTCCCCGTTCATCCATTTGAGAATATCTTGATCGAGATCAAGCTTTGTACTATCTTTTACGGACTTACGAATCTGTTCGATCAGTTGAGCGGAACTAGCATTTCCCTTGGCTTGGGTAACTAGGGATTGCCAAGACTGATAAAGATTTACGCCCGAAACTAACAAGAAAGTTTCCTGCGGCAAGAGATTGAGAACCTTTGCATCGTTATTAGCTAGGGGATTAGAATTATCATTTTTGAGATAAGTATTAATCTCAAAACGCAAACCTTCTTTCTGAGTACCACCCGTCAAAGTCATTGCATCCAGTTCTCGCTTTGACTGAGCAATCGCTGCTTCGTTAAGATTAAGATTAGCCTGAGAGCCAATAAACTCTAGGGCAACATCGCCATCTAGATAAACCTGTAGTAATGGCTCGACAACTTTGGTTTGATTGGTAGCGCCATAAATTTTGGCAAAAATCGGCTTCTTAGCAAGGGACGGATTGCTGCCTTTATAGGTGTCAATCGCTTGTTGGATCAAGAGCGGGCTAGTGGCGATCGCTACATACTGCCCACCAATATCAGCGGTCACCACACTGTTATTGGGATCTTTTGTGGGGGACTCGTAATAGGTAACATCCTTGTACTGCTTGGCGGTAAACTTTGCGCCTTGCTGTGTCAAAGCCCCACGATATTTTGACAAAAAAGCCTCTGACTTACTGCGATCGCGAGTTGGGGCAATGACTAAGGTTGCCGCAGGCGCTTGTGGCTGTGCGGCATTAGGGACAAGCGCCGTAATTATGTAACCCTCTAACCAAGGCTGAACATCGCGACTATATTCAGTTTTACTCTGGACTAATAACGAATTTAGAGGAGATTTGGTAAGCCCTTCACCAATCAGTTTTTGTGAGGCAGCTGTACCAAATTGCGCTAGTTTATTCCAAGGCTCAGACTTAGTATTAAAAGCCATCACCACTTGAGCCTCTTGGGGGATAGCCGCCGCTGCGCCTAAAAGCCCTTTAATTGACTGCGCTCTCTGACTAAAATAGAAATACGCACCCCCAGCTCCTGCGGCAATCACAGCCGCACCAACACCGATATACATCAGCATTGTTGATTGTTTTTGTTTAGCAGATTTATTGGGTTTAGATGACTTCGACATGGGTATGGAATAAACCTAAAAGTTGCAAGATGTTGAGCGCCAAGTCTCAATCAAGATACTACAGAATCGGGCATAAATAATCAGAGTGCCAATCGCCATATGAAAATAATTTCTGATAAAATCTACTCTTAACTATATTTTTATAGCTATAGCCATTTATGTTAGGACAAAAGCAAAACCAAAAAGAGAGTTGCGGCGCGTAGTGCCGCAACTCTCTTTTTGGTTTTGCTTTTGTCAGATTTTGTCATAGTTAAAAATCAAAATCAATTTAATTACAAGAGTTGATCGGTGAAAATCAAAAAAACGATTTGACAATGATAATTGCTGTATTCTTTTGAATATAGTTTTGCAGAAAATGAATTTTTAATAGCGAGCAAGCTTTTGATTAGCAAACTCATCTTGTCTTTAAGAACATGGATTTTTCATGTTTAAAGCTAAAAAACTCAACTTTATTTAAAACGTATAGATGACACATGGATACAGATAATCTAGCCGTTTATAGCCTCGTTGAACAGTTGCGCGGCTACGGGCGCAAGCAGTTTACTGGCAAGCTGGAACTCCATAGCGTCAAAGATTACAAATGGAGCATTTACTACTGTCATGGTCGATTGGTTTGGGCTGCGGGGGGAATGCATCATCACCGACGTTGGCGAAGACTGATGGGCAAGTACAAGCTACAGATAGACTTTAATAAAATCTCTTTTCGCACTATCGAGGAAATTCGGCTCTGGGACTACCATGTGCTAGTAACCCTGATGAAAAGAACATTTTTAAGCCGTGAGCAAATCACGCCGATTATTGAAGGTTTTGTTCAAGAAGTATTGTTTGACATCATCCAATGTGCAGCGAATGAAAAGATTACCTACTACTGTGATTTTGAAGATGAGATTACACCAGTGATTTCACTGATTCATGCCGAACATGCGATCGATAAAGCCCATCAAGAATGGTTAACATGGAGGAAGTCTGGAATTGCTGATTTTTCGCCAAATCTTGCACCTTGGATCAAGCGTCCCTCTCAACTGAAGGAAGAAGCTTCAGACCTCACTTACAAAACCCTTATCACCATTCTTGACGGTAGGCGATCGCTACGAGAGCTATCGACATGGATGAAGAAAGACCTGCTTAATCTCGTGCAGTCATTAATGGTGTATTACCATCGCGGCATGATCGGGCTAGTGGAAGTTGCAGATATTGAATCTCCTGTTGCCGATCTTTCACTAAAAGAATCTTTAAAAAATGAATCTATTCAGTTGTCAGACAGTAGCCAGAATCAGAAAAGAATAGACCTGATGGCTCGTCCTCTTATTGCCTGTGTCGATGACAGCAATCAAGTTTGTGCCACTATTGAACAGATAGTTTCAGAATTTGGGTTTGGTTTTCTGGGAATCAGAGATTCTATCAATGTATTGCCATTACTAGTTGAACTTAAGCCAGAGATGGTTATTTTAGATTTGGTGATGCCAATTGTTGGTGGTTATGAACTCTGCACCCAAATCCGTCGCATACCAGATTTTAAGGATACTCCAATCCTGATTTTGACCAGTAATGACACATTTGTTGATCGGATTAGAGCTAAATTTGTTGGGGCAACAGCCTTTATATCAAAAACGTCTGGGAATGAAAAAATCGGCGAGCAGATCCAGCGATATCTACTTCCTTTTAATAAAGATCAAGAAGCAGTATCTCCAAATGACTCGTCAGAATCTTCATAGTTTTAAAGATTCCCGTACAAACGAACCGCAATAAATTTTTTAAAAGGCTTACAAAGTAACCCTTTTAAAAAATTTATTCCTTCAGATTTAATCGCAAAGCTCCGTAGGATGCACTAGATTTCAAACGGACGAGGTGCAATATTTGACTTGATGGATGCAGTATTAATATCAATTCCTAAGTACAGGACAAAAATTTAATGGAGTTAAAGAAGGTCTGAGAATTGAGATAAAGGTCAAAGATGAAGTGACGAAGGAAATCAAAACCAAGGCGAAAAATACTCTTGGGGAGACGACTATGTTTTTTTGGTTTGAGAACCTTGATGAGAGATAGCCACAAACCAGAGGAAAAACACCAACACAAAGCGAGAGTGAGCAAAGCTATAAGTTTAGAAAGACGTTCAGGGTCTTGAAGATGAGTAGACTCCAAACAAAAGCCTCGGGATTTAAAGCAACCAAAGAGAGTCTCAATCGCCAACGTTTAGCATAGTCAGCAATCGCGCTATTAGGGTGATGAGCAGTAGCTATAGCTGTCGCCATTCTTGTTAGGACATAAAACCCAAATAGTGTGAGGCGGAGCGAAGCTCCGCCTCACACTATTTGGGTTTTGATTTGTCTTGATAAAAGTGGCTAAGGCTATAACTATTTAGAAAGCCGATCCAAGGTAAGCCTTTTACCCTCATCCCAAAGGTGCTTGCTTTCACCGTTAGCTCCAGATTAAGTTAAATGAATAAAATAAGAGTAATTGTAAAAATATGACAATTACAACTCAAGAAGAGTCTGAAATTAGCATTAATTTTTCTAGTGAACACACGTTGGTAGTAACTGACAACAGTGGAACTCGTAAGATGCAGCTAGTTGAGAATCAATATACAATTGGTCGCGAAACCGATAACACCGTTCACCTCAACTCTGATTTTGTCTCGCGGTATCACGCGACTCTGAGGAAAGTTCGTCATCGCGATCGCCTTGATACTTATCGGATTATCGATGGTAGCGACTCAGGTAAACTCAGTAAAAATGGGATTATTTTAAATGCGATCCAAAAAGTTTCTTCCCATGATCTGCAAGATGGTGATATCGTCACGTTCGCGCCTGAAGTGCATACTCTGTATCTTGCGCCGAAGTTAATTTGAAAATCAGCTTTTTGAAAATCAGCTTGAAGATTTAAGTTTGAGTATGTGCTCTAAATATACAAAGAATAAACAAGCTACAGAGATTCACTAACTCTTGATAAAAACTCTATTATTCAATTCATTTGTAGAGTAAAGTAGAGCAAGATTAAACTAAAATGTCTGCCAGCAGCATATACTTTTCGCTGGTAAGCAACATCTACTTCTTTTTTTGGTGAGCTAATGAGCGAAACACACGTTAGTCACACACTATTAATCAATGATGCGAGAGGTAGTAGAAAACTCGCACTTGATGGCTTAAAGTATACGATTGGGCGGGATGTGAATAATAATATTCAACTTTATTCGCGATTTGTCTCTCGACAACATGCGGTATTGCTACGTGTGCCTGTGGAGGGTGGGCGTTATTTGTACAGAATTATTGATGGAGATCTATCTGGTAAGCCGAGTGTGAATGGGGTAATAATTAATCATCATATGAAGATTGCCTCTTCTCACGATCTATGTAATGGTGATGTGATTACGCTTGCTCCAAATGTGAAATTAACTTATCTCAGCAGTCAACCTTGAACAATCCACCAAAGACATTTGGTGGATTGTTCAAGGTTGACTGCTGTAGTTTATGCCTGAACAAAAATCAAATCCAAGATAAAGAAGGTCAGCACGAAGTGCCGACCTTCTTTATCTTGGATTTGATTTTCATGTTTTTACTGGCACTTTTACTGATGATTTCTAGTTCGTGGATTTTTGGGCGAGGTGAAAAAATATTGTGAAATAAATTCGCAATTTGACTTGATTGCAGCATATATGGCAATTGTCTTATCCCTTCAAGAAAACATGGACTTGCTGCTAATTTTAGTCAAGTTAGCGATCGCGTTAGGCTCAATAGCCATTACGTTATTACTGCTATTTTGGTTGCGACTTAAGAAAATTGAAAAACGTATATATCAGAAAAGAAGACAGCTAAAGTCGAGATTTAACCAAAATATCACGCCGAAAAGCTCACAAAAAATATTGCCAAAGCCTCACCAATCTCTCGGCTCGACCCAAGTTATCCCTAATCGATCAATGGGTAATTTGACCGCAGTCAATAAGCGATCGCCAAAGACTCAGTTCTACATAACAACTGCATCCCCAAAGCTTTTACCAAAATCAAAGAGACGCTCTGGTCGAGTTCATTGGCATTGGTTATGGGCAATTATGATTGCTAGCATGACAGGCATGGCGATCGCTTTGATGCAGTTAGGTAACAGCTTTATTAGTCCTGTATATATGCCAATTGTTTGGTTGTTAATTGGTGTAACTCTAGTGCTCAGCGCCACATTTATCGAAATTGCATAGCGTTATAAAACCCAAAGATAAGTACAGCCCGCGCATCGGGCTGTACTTATCTTTGGGTTTTATATTTAATTATGCTTGGCTACTGAAATACGCGACAATTAAGACTCCGTGAGAATTGCGGCAAGGTTAAACAGTATTTGGGATAAGCAATATGCGACGTGCGGTTTTATGTGGATATTACGGAATGGGCAATGGTGGTGATGAGGCGCTACTTGCCACTTTGCTGCAAATGCTGCCCAAAGATATCCAACCGCTTGTCTTGTCTGCTAGTCCCAGAGCTACCGAAAATTTGCATCAGGTCGAAGCTAGCGATCGCTATTCAGTATTTACATTGATTAGTGAATTAAAGCGATCAGATCTATTTGTTTGGGGAGGTGGGAGCTTGATGCAAGATGCTACTAGTGCGAGAAATCCGATTTATTATGGCGGCATTATGGGCTTAGCTCAGGGTTTGGGATTGCAAACTTACGCTTGGGCACAGGGGGTGGGACCACTAAAGCGTAAGTTGAGTAAATGGATTGCTAGACGCGCTTTTCAGGGATGTACATCGGTGTCAGTGCGCGATCGCCAATCAGCCCAATTATTAGCAGACTGGCAAATTGAGAGTGTGGTTGCCCCTGATCCAGTATGGGCTTTGGATGCAACTCCCATTAACATGCATCGTGATTTATCAAAACCTCGTGTTGCGGTGGTTTTGCGATCGCATTCTGCGCTGACAACCTGTCGTCTTGCCACAATTACTGAGGCTTTGCAAAAGTTGCAATTACAAACTAATGCTGAAATTTTATTGATCCCATTTCAGCCATCTCAAGATAAGGCGATCGCTCAAGCAATTTGTGATTCTCTTAATGAAAAGATGCCAAACCGCAGTCAAATCATCATTCAAAGAGATCCACGTCGCCTTAAGGGGATTTTCAATGGTGTAGATTTGACGATTGCAATGCGGTTGCATGGATTAATTATGGCGGCGGCTGAAGGCAGTAATTGTTCCGCAATTAGTTATGATCCGAAAGTTTCTTATCTCATGCAGGATTTAGGGATTTCTGGCTGGGAGTTAGAGGCTTTACCAGACGATGCGCAGTCGCTTACGGACGCTTGGGTTGATCACCTCAAACATCGAGATCAATTTTTAAGCGATCGGGTACAGAAACTCAAGCACCAAGCTTTAATTCATCAAAAAATATTTGGCTAACGCCAATTTCACCAAAACTGATTTTGGGATTTGCTGCGCCTTTGACGCAGCAAATCCCAAAATCAGTTTCATAATCAGAATTGTTGGTTTTTAAAACCCTTACAGGCAATGATCCATATAAAATCAAAAAAATAGCATCGGGCGAAGTCCGTTGCTATTTTTTTTGAGCGATTATTTTGTGTAAGTCCCTTAGAGTTATCGCAAAGTGTCACCTAAGACGTATTGGGCAAGTTCGGAGATCGCCCAAAATTTTCAAAAAACTGTGTACATGGAATTGTGATAACTTAGAGTACTGTAAACATTTTAGAAATATTTTCGAGAGATATTTTCGGCAACGAGCAAAAACTCCTCGCTCCTCGAAATGTTGCCCTAGAAATCCAAAACAAGCTTACTTAATATGGCAGACATTACAACCCAACAAATTCAAGAGCTACGTGCGAGAACTGGCGCAGGTATCAAAGACTGTAAAGCAGCGCTCGTTGACTCCAGTGGTGATTTTACCAAAGCAACCGAATACCTAAGACAAAAGGGGCTTGCCTCTGCTGTTAAAAAAGCAACCCGTGAAGCATCTGAAGGAATCGTCCATAGTTATATTCACTTTGGTAGCCGCATTGGTGTGCTCGTCGAAGTTAACTGCGAAACTGATTTCGTGGCGCGTCGAGAAGAACTTAAAGAATTAGCTGATAGTGTAGCTAAGCAAATTGCTGCTTGCCCTAACGTGGAATATGTCAGTGTTGCTGATATTCCTGCTGCTTTTGTAGAAAATGAAAAGCAAATCGAATCTGGTAAAGAGGACTTAGCAAGCAAGCCTGCTGCCATTCGCGAGAAGATCGTACTTGGTCGCATCGAAAAGCGCTTGAAAGAATTGTGCTTACTAGATCAGCCTTACATCAAAGATCAAAGCATCACCGTTGATGAATTGGTTAAACTAACTGCGACTAAGCTTAGCGAAAATGTTAAAGTTCGTCGCTTTGTACGCTTTGTTGTTGGTGAATAATAAAAAAAATTCGATTTTTTTAGCTCCTATGGAGCTAAAAAAATCGAATTTTTTTTAGCTAGATTTAAAAAAATAATGTGAACTACGATGCTGGTGCGTATTGATAAAGATATTCAAAATATCCAACAGGCGATCGCTGATGTGATCAGTCGGATCGATGTTATTCATATTGAGTATTCACAAGCGATCGCTCAAGCAGTTCAGCAACAAATTTTGCTCACAGTATTTAAGTTTTGCACCAAAAAATGTCCTGACGCATTTCTAGCCCTATCTCTATCAGCTCGGCAAAATTTGCAAGACGCACTGCGGCAGAGGATCAAATCGCTCTGTGAGCAGATGCAAAAAACTCTCGAAGAATGCGATCGCGACAGTCGCACAAATCAAGAAAATCTCGATAATTTGTTGAGTAAGCTCCTCAATGAAAGTATGGAGAAACTGAACCAGCTTTTAGTCGAGCATAAAGTTTTAAATCCTCAAGAAAATAAGGCTAAAGACGATAAAACTGCACAGATGAGTATTCGTCTTGCTGAAATTGAGTTTACAGATCGCAAAGTGATGTCTCATCGTGGGGAGTTGCGCGTTTTATCGGCAAGACTAGCGCATTTGCACAATGAGCTAGAAAAGAAATATCAACAAAAGACGATCGCTGAAGCCGAATTAGCATGGCGATCGGCATGGGTGGAATAATAATTTTATTGAGAGGGTGGCTTTGCCACCCTCTCAATAAAATTATTGGGTTTTATTAATGATTAGTTACAGCTATGACCAAAAATCGCGTAGTTTACCGTGAGTTCGGCACACCTGAAGAAGACGATTCTGAGCAAAAAGAGATCGATCTGCCACCCCAGCAACAAAATCCGCGCATTCAAGTAACGCGCCGAGGCAAGGGTGGCAAGACGGTAACTGAGATCACAGGTTTTCAGACTACAACCGAGAATTTGGCAAAACTGACTAAGCAGTTAAAAAATCAGTGCGGAACGGGTGGTACATGTAAGGGGCAAGCGATCGAAATTCAAGGCGATTGTAGTCAGAAAATTTTGCAGATCTTGCTAGGTTTAGGCTATAAAGCCAAAATAAGTGGTAAATAAAAAAGAGGTCGCATTGCGACCTCTTTTTTATTTACCGTTGTAAGCATCCAAAAACTTGGTTGGCTGTTAGTTGTAATGACATCTCATCTAAACAAATCAGAGGATGATCGCCGCTAACAAGCTGGAACGGATGATTGGGGCAAAAAATCATGATTACTTGTTCTTGGCTATCAATTAACCAACCAAGTTTTGATCCTTCTGTTAGACAAGTTTGAATTTTTGAGATTAGTTTGGTTGTGCTTTGATCAATCGAGAGAATCTCAATTAGCCAGTCTGGAGCGCCTTGAATTGGCTCATTACTGGATGGGATACGACTTTGATGAATGATAGTTATATCTGGAACAACCGAGTTTTTGCTCAAAATACAGCGCAGTTCTGGAAACGCTTCGTAGGTGCTATTAGTATTGTCGATCGCTCTAACTAAATACTTTTGCAAAAGGCTATGGTAAAAAGTAGGCATTGGCTTTTGCAATACTTGACCGTTAAGAAATTCCCAAGCTGGAGATTCTTCAATATTGGGAAGTTGAGAAAACTCATCTAAGGTAACTGGATGAAGGGCTGCTAAAACCATAAGCCACTTATCTCAAGACTAACAATCTAAACTTTATCACATCCAGAATGCCCTGCACTCAAGTGCGGGCTAAGAGCTAAAACCCATTGAAATGGGTTAATTAACAGTATTCAGTAGTCCACTGAAGTTGACTTTAGCTTTTAGCCAATAACTTGAGTTCTTGGCTTATTTACTT
>Ga0315904_10005702_pt1 | contig 17220 bp, 9 predicted proteins | sample LakEriMetagenome_6_FD_203529 | JGI IMG/M metagenome (GOLD analysis project Ga0315904, IMG submission 203529) | Freshwater fungal communities from buoy surface, Lake Erie, Ohio, United States - Buoy 12 MA120 | ecosystem: Environmental > Aquatic > Freshwater > Lake | place: USA: Lake Erie, Ohio...
TCAGCCTCGAGGACGAAACCGGCACCGCCAACGCCATCGTCTACCCGGACCTCTACGAAAAATACCGCCTCCTCATCGCAGAAGAACCCTTCCTCGAAATCGAAGGCTCGGTCCAGACCACCGACGGGGTCACCCACCTGCGCGCATGGAAGATCCGCCCCCTCCCCAGCACCACAGTCGCCGCTGACCTCCCTCCATCACACGATTTCCGCTGATTCCACCCCGGAACCCCGCCCCCTCCCCACCACCACAGTCGCCGCTGACCTCCCTCCATCGCACGATTTCCGCTGATCCCACCCGGAACCCTCAGTTTTTTCTCCCCATTCCGGACGGCTTCCCTCATCTTCCTTCTCCATGATGACATTGCGCCCCTTCGCTGTCCTCGCCTCGCTGGCTGCCCTGCTCTCCGCCGCACCGCCAGGCCACGCAGCCCCGGATCCACCAGCAAAACCGAATGTCCTCCTCATCTACGCGGACGACCTCGGCTACGGCGATGTCTCATGCTACAACCGGGAGCGCGGCCACATCGCCACCCCAGGCATCGACCGCCTCGCCGCGGAAGGCATGCGCTTCACGGACGCCCATTCGTCTTCGGGTGTCTGCTCGCCTTCCCGCTACACCCTCCTCACCGGACGCTACCACTGGCGGACCCGGCTCCAGAATGGCATCGTCCCCCTCTGGGGCCAGCCACTCATCGCCCCACGCCGCCTCACCCTCGCCTTGCTCGCAAAACAGCAGGGCTACCGCACGGCCTGCTTCGGCAAATGGCACCTCGGCTGGAACTGGCCCATCCCCCCGGATCAAAGCGCCCTCTTCAAGGACCAGCCCAAAGGAAAGGCCACCGCCACCGACGCCCACCGCCGCGTCTGGCAGCAGGTCTTCTCCCAACCCATCCCGGATGGCCCCACCAGCCGCGGCTTCGACCTCTACTTCGGAACCGATGTCCCCAACTGGCCACCCTTCTGCTTCCTCGAAAACAACCGCACCACCACCATCCCCTCGGAATTCCTCCCAGCCCAGTCCCTCGGAAATCACATGGCCAGCAATCAGGGACCCGCCACCCCCAACTGGTCGCTCGAAGCCATCCTGCCCACCCTGACCGACCGCACCATCCGCTTCCTTTCGGAATCAGCCAGCCAGCCCCAGCCATTCTTCCTCTACCTCGCACTCACGTCCCCACATACCCCGCTCGCCGTCAATACCCCATGGAAAAACAAAAGCGGACTCCTGCCCTACGCGGACTTCGTCATGGAAACAGACGCCGCCATCGGCCGCATCCTCGACGCCCTCGACGCCTCGGGCGCCGCCTCCCGCACCCTCGTGGTCTTCTCCTCGGATAATGGCTGCGCTCCCTACATCGGAAAACCGGAACTCGAAGCCAAAGGCCACTTCCCCAGCGGCCCGCTCCGCGGAGCCAAATCAGACGCATGGGAAGGCGGTCACCGCGTCCCCTTCATCGTCCGCTGGCCCGGCACCGTGGCCCCCGGCTCCACCTGCCCGCACCTCGTCCACCAGGCCGACCTCCTCCGCACCTTCGCTGATGTCCTCGGCACCACCCTCCCGGATGACGCCGGCGAGGACAGCATCAGCTTCCTCGCTTCCCTCAAGGGCCAATCCCAGCCAGTCCGCTCCCACGCCATCAGCACCGCCAGCAGCGGCGTCCCCGCCCTCCGCCTCGGCCCATGGAAATACATCGCTTCCCAGGGATCCGGCGGCTGGAGCAAGGGGACCGACCCCTCCCAGCCCGTCCAGCTCTACAATCTCGATAGCGACCTCGCCGAATCCACCAACCTCGCCGCCTCCCAGCCAGCCAAAGTCGCGGAAATGCAGGCCCTCCTCGAAAAACTCATCAAGGACGGCCGCAGCACCGATGGCAAACCGCAGGCCAATGACGTGCAGGTAACCCGATTCCCCGCTCCCGCAGGAAATCACGGCCACCGCCCGCACCGCAGCCGCAGCCTCAGGCCAGCCGACCCTGCAGCCAGCCCCGCAGCTCGCTGATGCGCACCCGGTGCTGATCGCCACTGTCGCGCTCACGCACGGTCACCGTATCCGCAAGCTCCGGACCCTTCTCGCCAAGGGTCTCGAAATCAATGGTCACCCCGAACGGCGTGCCCACCTCATCCTGCCGCGCATACCGACGCCCGATCGCCGCCGTCTCGTCATAGAAGCAATTCATGTGCGGCTTGAGCATGGCATACACTTCCCGCGCCTTCGCCACCAGCTCGGGACGGTTCTTGAGCAGCGGGAAAATCCCCACCTTCACCGGTGCCACCCGCGGATGGAACCGCAGCACCGTGCGGCGCTCCACCTTCCCGTTCACATCCGCCTTGTCTTCCTCATGATAGGCCTCACACAGCACCGCCAGCGCCAGACGGTCAAGCCCCGCCGACGGCTCAATCACATGCGGTACATAGTTCCCCGTGAAGAAGCGCGCACACCAATGCTGCGCCCGCGCTTCCGCCGATGCCAGTTCCTCCGCAGTCGCTTCCCGCCTCGCCTTGGCCGCCGCCTGCCCGGCCTTCGCCCGGAATTCCACAACCTTGCGCTCCACAAAGGCCGCCCGCTTCGCTTCGTCCCAGCCTGCCACCGCCGCCTTCAGTTCCTCATCGAAGAATTCCTGCGGCTTCCCGCAATGCTGCTGATGCTGCGTCAGATCAAAGTCCCCGCGCGCCGCAATCCCTTCGAGTTCCTCCGTGCCAAACGGGAACTTGAAGAGAATGTCCACACAGGCCCGCGCATAATGCGCCAGATCGTCGCCTTCCTGCCAGTAGTAATCCAGCACATCCGTCCCCAGCCCGATCCCATTATAGAAGGCAGTCCGCTGCGCGACCCAGTACCGATGCCACATTTCCCAGCCCCAGTTGTCCCGCGGCTCGGAAAGATCAGCTCCTTCATGCCAGCGCGCCACCTCCCCGCACACCGCCGCGACGGCTTCATCGGGCTTGATGAAGAACTCCAGCTCCATCTGCTCGAATTCCCGGCTCCGGAAGGTGTAGTTCTTCGGCGTCACTTCATTCCGGAAGGCTTTCCCGATCTGACAGATCCCGAAGGGCACCTTCTGCCGCGATGTATCCAGCACGTTGCGGAACTGCGCAAAAATCGCCTGCGCAGTCTCAGGCCGCAGATACGCCACATCGGCATCCGTCGCCGTCGGCCCCACAAAGGTCCGGAACATCAGATTGAACGGCCGTGGCTCGGTCAGCTGCGCCCCGTTCTCCGGATTGAAGGCCCGCGTGTTCTCAACCTTCTCCCCCTGCTCGCCTCCCTGCGGCACCGCGTTCTTCACCCCACGCTGCTCATAAAACTGCTTCGCTACCTTGAGGGCACTCTCCCGCGGCTTGCCTGCCGGCACCAGCACCGCAAAGCCCACCTCGCTCTTCCCACCCTCATCCCCCAATGCCCCGCTGAATCGATACACCATCCCACTCTGCAGATCCACATGGTCAGCACGGAACCGCTTCTGCGTCAGCAGACAGTCAGCCATCGGATCGCTGAACGTATCCACATGACCCGATGCCTTCCAGATGGCCGGATGCATGATGATGGTCGCATCCAGCCCCAGCACGTCTTCCCGCTCACGCGTCATCGCCCGCCACCACAGATCCCGCAGATTGCGCTTCAGCTCAGCTCCAAGGGGACCGTAATCCCAGAATCCCGCAATCCCTCCATAGATCTCCGAAGACTGAAAAATGAAGCCGCGCCGCTTGCTGAGGCTGGCAATCTTCTCCATGACCGGAACTTCTTTGGCTGGCTGTGACATAGTCGTGAAATGGTAGGAAAAACGGAACGCTTTCCCTCGCCCCCCACTCCTGCCACCGCAATTGGAAATAGCATTCAGGGACCCAGCCGGAACAGCCGGTTCATGTACAGCAGATCCGCCACCTGAAACAACGCCGTCCCTTCCTCAGTCACCCCGCGCGCCACCGCATCCGGCTCACCCATCGGCTCCAGCGTCCCGCTCCGCGGATCCCCCCGGTACCACGCCACGGAACAGTTCAAACCAAACACCGCCAACCGCTCGTCCCGGAAAATCCCCACGGAACGGTTGTGATGCATCAGCACCCGCCGCGGCCGTCCCTCGCGCAGCAGATCAGACCCGAAAAACAAACTCTCATACGGCCGCCCAATCAGACCCAGTACCGTCGGCGCCACATCAAGCTGACACCCCAGCACCCCCACCCTCCGCGGCCCGGGAACCACCGCCGGACCCAGCACCACCATCGGAATCCGATAGCTCGGCAGCGGAATCTGCTGGCTCCCATACACCCGCGCCCCATGGTCAGCTACCACCACAAACACCGTGTCCTTCCAGAAAGCCTCTTGCTTCGCCAGCCGGAAGAAATCACCCAGCGCCCAGTCCGCATACCGCACCGCCGGCCGACGGTCGGCCGGATTGGCCGCATCCTTGATCCTCCCCGCCGGAAAGGTGTACGGACGATGATTGGATACGGTCATGAACGATACCAGAAAGGGCTGCCCCGCCGCATGCAGCGACCGCATTTCCTCAATCCCACGGTGAAAGAGATCTTCGTCGGATACCCCCCACGCCGTCGTGTGCGCCGGATTCACAAAATCTCCCTGCTCCACCAACCGATCCCACCCGTTCCGCGTGGTGTAGCTGCGTATGAAATCAAAGGTCCCACGCCCCCCGTACAGAAACAGACTGCGGTAGCCATCCCGCTGCAGCACCCGCGCCAGCGTCTCCACATTCTCCGTCCGGTCACGCGCCAGAATCGAATCCCCAGGCAAGGGCGGAAACCCGGAAAACACCCCCTCGAACCCACGGATCGTCCGGTTCCCGTCAGCCCACAGATTCTCAAAGAGCAATCCCTCGCTCTCCGCCAGCCGATCCATCTTCCGCGTCATCGTAATCGGCTCGCCAGCACGATTCTTCGCCCCCAGCGATCCCCAGAATTCACTGCCCAGACTTTCCTCGAGAATCACACAGACATTCAGCCGCGGCCGCTCCGCATCGCCGGAAATCCTCCGGATCAGTGACTTCCGCGCCGCCTCAAGCCACGCCGCATCAGGCTGCTGCCCGTCCGCAAGCACCGGGGGTTCCCCATGCGGAAATTCCACGCCTTCCCCACCCAGCGCAGCCCGCGCCCGCAGCACCGCCTCCCGCGGCCCCGTCACCGCATAAAAGGCATCATACGGCAGATTGCGCGACCACGCAGCCATCACCCCGGATACCGCCCCGTTCGACGCCAACTCGTTCACAATCCGCTCGCTCCCCACCCGCAGCCACGACGGCCGCAGGCTCATCACGGCCAACCCGACCGCCCCCACCCAACCCAGCACCCGCCACCACCGCCCCCCACCCTCAGCCACCCGCGGAGGCACCACCCGGAAACTCACCCACGCCAGCACCACCCCCGCCACCAGCGACGCCAGCACCAGCCGGACCAGAGGATACGATTCCCATAGATTAGTCGTAACTTCCGTAGGATAAATCAGATAGTCTATAGCTACCGTATTGAAGCGCGACAGGAACTCGGCGAAGAAAAAGTACTCGCTCACAAAGAGAAACAGCTGCCCGAACCACGCCGCCACTGCCAGCCCGAAGAGTACCCGGCGCGCCCGCGTCCCTTCCCACGCGCTCCGCCGCAGCGCACACCACATGGCCAGCGGCAGAGTCACCACCAGCGCCACCGCCACATCACACTGCAGCCCCGTCAGCACCACCCACACCCGTTCCCACCACGTCATCCCCACCCCACCCGCAAATTCCCGCCACAGCACCAGCCGCAGCACCGCCCCCAGCAGCACCAGCACGGCAGCCGAACCCAGCGGCAACCCATACCATGACCCACGCCAGTGTCCCGTCTCGCCCTCCTGCCTCTTCACGCTCCCCCCCTCTCCCACCCGCTCCCGCCCCACGCAAGCGCCTCCCTCACTCCACGCCCCGTTCCGGCAGCATACCTGACTTCATTTCCCTGCAAAACTCCGTACTTTTTCGCATCTGCCACGACACTACCAGTTGAAACCTGGACACGTCATCAACATAATGAAGACAGCGTCCCCGCTCCTTTTTCCTCCCCCCCCCTGTTCCTCCCTCTCCGAACACCACGGATGCAGCACGTCCTCATCATCGATCCCGAAACCGACTTCCTCGAATGGGCCCAGCGCCACCTCGCCACCGATAAGGTCGGCGTGGAAATCGCACCCAATGCGGAAGACGGTGTCAGGAAATTCCTCGCCCTCAAACCGGATCTCGTCATCGCGGAATTCCACCTCAAGCCCGCCAACGGCATCGATCTCCTCAAACGCCTCCGCCAGCAGGACCCCCAGGTCATGGTGGTCCTCGCCACCGCCTTCCCTCCCACCAATGCGGTCATCGAGGCCATGAAACTCGGGGCCTTCGACTTCCTCCGCAAGGAATCCCTACCCTACGACCTCCGCCCAGTCGTCGAAAGCGCCCTCAAAACCCGCGAAGCCGCCCGCCACGAGGAAAAACCCCTCTCGGACGCCCCTGTCGACCTCGGCGATGTCATGATCGGTCAAAGCCCGGCCATGCAGGCAGTCTTCAAAATGATCGGACGGGTCTCGCGCTCGGACGCCGCCGTCATGATCACCGGCGAAAGCGGCTGCGGCAAGGAAGTGGTGGCCCGCGCCATCCAGCGCTACAGCCCGCGCTCCACCCGCGCCTTCGTCGCCATCAATTGCGCCGCCATCCCGGAAAGCCTGCTCGAAAGCGAACTCTTCGGTCACGAAAAAGGCAGCTTCACGGGAGCCACTGCCATGCGCATGGGACGATTCGAACAATGCGACGGCGGCACGCTCTTCCTCGACGAAATCGGCGAAATGCCCATGCACGTCCAGACCAAGATCCTCCGCGTCCTCCAGGAAGGCGAATTCTCCCGCGTCGGCGGCAACGAAACCCTCCGCTGCGACGTCCGCATCGTCGCCGCCACCAACCGGAACCTCGAAAAGGAAGTCGACGAAGGCAAGTTCCGCGAGGACCTCTTCTACCGGCTCAACGTGGTCCGCATCCACCTCCCCCCACTGCGCGAACGCCCGGAGGACATCCGCCCGCTCGCCCAGTTCTTCATTCAGAAAATCGGCCGCAAGAAGAATAACCCACGGCTCCGGCTCTCGGAAGAAGCTCTCGCCCGCATGGAAAGCTACAACTGGCCAGGCAATGTCCGCGAACTGGAAAACACCCTCCAGCGCGCTTCCGTCCTCGCCAGCTCGGATATCCTCACCGCCCGCGAAATCCCCCTCGGACTCGGCATCCCGGCCCGCCCACCCATCCCTCCCATCCCGTCGGACGACGCCGCCTCCCCGGAAACCGCGGCCCGACTCGTGCTCGCCGCAGCCATCGCCTCGGGCGAACCCCCATGGCCGTTCATCGAAGCCCTCATGGCCCGCGAAGCTCTCGCCCTCCATGGCGATGACCCCGCCGCCGCCGCCAAAGCACTCGGCCTCAAACCCGCAGCCTTCCGCAAGCTCCTGCCTGCTCCAGTGGAAGCCTGACCCGCCCCGCCATGCAGATCCCGGAACCGCTGACCCGCTTCCAACCCCACACCGCCCTCGTCCTCGGATCGGGCCTCGCTTCGTTCACCGACCAACTCTCCCCAGTCGCCCGCATTCCCTTCACCGACCTCGGACTGCCTCCATCCTCCGTCCCCGGCCACGCGGGCGAACTCATCCTCGCCTCGCTCGGTGCCACCCGACTCGCCATCTTCAGCGGACGCATCCACCTCTATGAAGGCCACCCGGCCCACATGGTGACAGCCCCCATCCGCATCGCCGCAGCAGCCGGTGCTACCCGACTCATCCTCACCAATGCCGCCGGATCGCTCAACCCGGCCTTCCCCCCCGGCCAGTGGATGATGCTCTCGGACCACCTCAACCTCACCGGTCAATCCCCCCTCACCGGCGGCCCGCGCTTCCACGACATGTCCCATGTCTACTCCCCGGCATGGCGCCGCCGATTCGCCGCCACCGCCGCAGCCGCCCCCCTCCCACTCCACGAAGGCGTCTACGCCGGTCTCCCCGGCCCACAGTACGAAACCCCCGCAGAAATCCGCATGCTCCGGACCCTCGGAGCCGACGCCGTCGGCATGTCCACCGTCCTCGAAGCCATCGAAGCCCGCGCCCTCAACCTAGAAACGATCGCCTTCTCCTGCCTCACCAACTGGGCCGCCGGTCTCGCAGGCCCTCTCAGCCATCACGAAGTCACCACCACCGGCAGAAATTCCGCCGCCGCCTTCGCCTCTCTCCTCGCCGCCACCCTCGCCTGAGAAATCCGCCTGCGCGCAGCACGCGGAAGTCAGAATGGTCTGGCCTTCTGCCGGATCCTGGCGGGGAAAGGGGTGTGTCCGGATTTGTCCTCCGGCACAGTCATCGCTGTGAGGCTCCTGATGGCCGGCTCCGGGTGTGGGGCGGTGTATCAGCGCAGAGCCTGGGCTTCCAGTTGCCCGTACCATGCGCGGTTGGTTTGGCGGATGGTGCGGTGGAGTGAGAGTATGGGGTCGACGCCCGGAAATCCTTGTGAGGTGGACAAATTTCCCGAGAAGCCGAGGAAGGCATCGGCTGGCGTGAATTCGGGAAACGAGGCGAGGGCAGCGTTGAGTGCCGCAAGTGGCGGGGGGAAGCCGGTGGCCTGCTCGTCAGGGGCGGTGTAGTAGAATCCTGCAGGGGACCCGGGGACCCAGCTGATGAAGACGGGGGGACTGGACGTCATCCGGGAGAGGGAAAATTCACCCGGTGCGGTGGCATAGCCCGAATACAGGCGGCTTTCCTCGGATATCACGTAATAGAGAGGATTGGAATAGTCTTCGATCTTTCCCGAGTAAGGTCCGGTGTACTGGTATCTCGCAAAGAGGACGATGCTGGAAGGATCGTTGATGGGGTAGGCCCATTTTGCCCAGATCTGGATGCGATCCGCGCTCCAGTAGCGCCAGACCCCGGTGATGAGATTACCCCATCTGCCGGGCTGACCTGCGGTCCCCTCGCCGACCTGGACCCTCACCCGCAGACCAGGGTCGCCGTCGCGCAACTGGAGCGTGCGGCGAAGCTGGCTCGACACTTCTGCAATGATGGGAGCGACTAGCGCGTCGTTTGTGTAGGACGCTGGATTTCCGGGGGTCTCATAGAGGATGTCGAGCGTGGTGTCGTCGACACCAGATCCGTCCGGGTCGCCATCGGCAGCATTGCCGGCCCCATCGCCATCCATGTCACCATCAAGTCCATTGGCGACCCCATCGCCGTCGATATCGAATTCCGAGCGCGCGATGTCCAGGATGCCATCACCGTCAATGTCATCTTCATTCCGGGCATTGTCGAGGATGCCATCACCATCGACATCAAGTTCGTTGCGGGCGTCGTCCGCAAGACCATCGCCATCGATGTCCATCTCGCGCGGGTCATCATCGGGCAGTCCATCGCCGTCAATATCACGTTCCGCAGGCGAATTGTCCGCATGCCCGTCGGCGTCCATGTCGAGTTCGAAAGGGGAATGGTTCGGCAGCTGGTCACCGGCAAAGTGACCACGCAGCGGTCCATGGACCACTTTTCCTCCGTCAATGTTGCGGTCGGCACCATTGAGAATCCCGTCGTTGTCGACGTCGGCATCAACGTGGTTGGGAATCCCATCCCGGTCTAGATCAGCCACGACCTGCCCCTGCGACCCGGGAGCCACGGCCAGAAAAACAACGGTCACGAAGTAAAAAACGTGTTCCCGAAACCCGAAGCGGAAGACACGGACGGTTTCTGCATTCATCATGTTTGTGCTGAGGATGGGTCGCACCGGATCCCGGTGCCGACATGGTAACTGACCGATTGGAAACCTGAGGTTGCTGCCAGGTCAGGAAGCATCCCCAAGGGACGGAGAAATCTGTGAATCCATTCACACCGAACACCATTCACGCGGGGCCGGATGATAAAGGCTCCATCAAAAACGACCCAACCCTGTTTCGGGACGCTCCTCTTTTAGCAACCCGCCAATGCACTGCCGGCAAAAGCTACCCTGCCCCCCTCCGAGCATCGATCCGCAAAAGGTCTGTCCTTTTGTCGTAGTTCGTCGTTTTAGCAGATTGATCCCTCCCTGGGTCCCACGCAAAAGGTCTGTCCTTTTGTCGTTGTTAGTCGTTTTAGTAGATTGATCCATCCACGGATCCCACCCAAAAGGTCTGTCCTTTTGTCGCTCTTTTGTCGCTGTGGCCTTCTGCTGCAAACCATCGTTTTACATGATCGGTTCCTCCCGGCTTCAAAAGGCGGCCCAAAAGGTGTGGCCTTTTGTGGAAGTGGGGTCGGCGGCGTGCGGGTGCGGGAACACAAAAAACACAAAAGGCCTGTCCCTTTGTGTGTCCTTTTGTGGAAATGAGTCGTCTTCCTCGCAGGTTCAAGTTGCAGGAACACAAAAGGCCTGTCCTTCTGTGGCTTTCTGTGGCTTTTTTGTGGTCGCGTTTATCGCCCATGGGCGGGCGAGGCTGGGGACGGGCAAGTCGCCTGCCCTGTGCTTTTTTCGGATCAGCGGCTGACGCGGACCCGATGGAAGGGGAGACCGCTGACGGAGGGGACCGTGAGGGTAAGGGATGAGGAGGTGGCGGGTTCGGTGGAGCCCCGGGGGATCCAGTCGATGAGGTTGCTGGAAGATTCGATCCGGTAGAGCCAGCCGGGGGTGGTGGAGACGGTGAGTTGTGTGGCGGAGACGCTGGTGATGCGGGCGACGAGGTTGGCGGATCCCGGGGTGGGCAGAGTCATGAGATCGTGGGTATCGTTTCCGTCCGGGTAGCGTCCGGATGCTTGGTCGGCGCGGGCGGCGGCGAAGGAAACTTCGTCGATGCGCCGGAAGTCGGGCGCGGAGAGCAGGATGGTTTCGCCGGCATTGCTGAGACGGAACGGCACGTGCAGCTGACTGCCCTGGTTGGGGGAAGCAGGATTCTGGGCGGGCTGGTTATCGGCCCAGACGATGAGGTAGCCACGCGGAGGGATCGACCAGCCTGCCGGGACGGTGAATTTGGCTGGCACGGCGGGGTCGTCGCTCAGCATCCATCCGGCAAGGTTCACGGTCAGGTCGGTGGGATTATGGAGTTCGAACCAGTCGTCGGCAGCACCGTCGGCGGGGTCCGTCGCGGTGCCATCGTTTTCGGCCATCCATTCATTGATGCGGAGGGTGGGCCAGCCTGGCTGATTGGGATTGTTGACATTGAGAGAGGCGGTGGCTCCGCTGATGGGTTCGCCGCGGCGGTTCACGCCGCGGATGGCGAGGCTATTCGGTCCGGCGGCGAGGGGAACGGTGATGCGCCATGTCGTGGTGCCTATCCAGAAGGGGGAATAGCGGACGCCATTCACCTCGATGGAATGAACGCTGATGGGAGACGAACCCGTGATGAGCACGGCTCCATTGGCATCCGGGAGGGCGGCATTCGCCGTGAAAGCCGTGGAGACCGGCAGCTGGCTGCGCACATAGTTGTACCGTGCCGCGATGTAGCTGAGGACGCTGCTGAAGTCCTGGCCGCTGACTTTTCCATAATGCTGGGTCCAGCGTGTCATGTACCCGCTATTGGCAGTCGACTGCGTAAGGTCGTAGAGATGGTGGTAGTAGCGCCGGGTGGCGTCCTGATTGACAGTCACGATCCTGGCGAGGTTTCCGGTGCCGATGAGCGAGGCACCGGTGGCGCGCTGCCAGACACTGTCCCAATCCCATGGCATGTAGACCGCGCGGCCGTCGTGCGGTCGGAAATAGAAGCGGCAATTGTGATGGGCCCCGCCCGTGTAGATGGCATCGCCCGGTCCCACCAGCGATTGGTAGGCCATTGTGCGCAGGAAGGCATCGTGGTCGATGCGCCTCCGCATTTCCGTGTCGAAAGCCGCTCCGTTCAGGCTGAACATCTGGGAAAACGGAACGACCAGCGAATAGTCGTCCGCGCCGCGCCGCATCGTCTGGAGGAGAAACCATCGGTATGCTTCCTTATCGTTTCCGTAATTTCCCAGATCGATATTGAGGTAGCCGGTACCGCCCGATTCATTGCCGGGCAGCTTCTGCGAGGTTGGCTGACCGTCCACGGTATTCAGGTTCCAGCGGAAGACCTCCATTTCGATGAGGACGCCGTCGCCGCCATCGGGATACTGCGAATCGAGGAATTCCTTTTCGAATCCTGCCATGCGCAGAGCGCACATGCCGGAATACGTCGGGTTCGGATGGACGAACTGGGCAAGGTCGTCGTACATGGCGGGGATGTCGCCTGCGGCGGCCGCCATGTGCTTGGCAATGATTTCGCCGACGCCGCCCACTGTGGCGTGCTGGCTCCGGTCGACCGCTACCTTCCGGTGGACGCCGCGGAACGGCTGATCGGCTGGGAAGAGGAGATTGAAGCCGACGCGGGTGACATTGCGGCCCACGAAGCTGCCTTTGAGCCGGACCCCGATGTCATAGAAAACGTCGCGGTCGTCCACGATCAGGGTGGCAGCCAGTTCTTCATTGCTGAGGGTATTGAGGGGAGCGTGGAGGAACGCGGCATCGGCCGGGGTCATGACGAGGCGCAGCTTCTGCAGCGTTCCGCTGCCGCGGTCGTCCTGTATGGCGTACATGGCACGGGAGGCCGATCCCGCAGCCGGGGCCCGGCTGATCACTCCGACGGCGTCTTCCGCTTCCACAAAGAACTGGACGCTGCCGCTGGGCTGCCCGGGAATCTGGGCGGCGTAGCGTCCAGCGCTTCCGCGGGTCATGGCGACCGGCAGCCATGGTCCACCGGATACGGCATACTGCAGGGTCACTTTGGCGACACCGTCGGGGTCTTCGGCGACGAGGGAAATGGTCACCGGTTCATCTGCGGCGGGGGTTACGGGGAAATGACGCAGACCGGTGAGGGATGGACCGATGCTCACCGTGGCGGTTCCATTCACGGCTCCGGGCGTGCCGCCATTGGCAGCCATGGGGAGCAACTGGGTGCGTCCGAGCCGGTCGAAGTACTGCCGTACATTGAGTCTGGCCCCGCCGGAGAGCCAGCGTGCCCGCAGCGACACTTCGTACTGACGACCCGTCACGAGGGCCTGATTGCCCGCGTAGGTGGCTTCGATCTGGTTGCCCTGGTATTCGCCGGGGCCGGAAGCGACGAGCCGCAGCACGGAATTGCCCGGATTGCCCGGTTCCGGCTGGACGGAGGAAGTCCGATGATTTCCGAGGAGCCGCCAGCCCGTGGTTCCCGCGGAAAAGTCGCCATTCACGATGAGATTGGCACCAGTCACGGTGTCGGTGACGCGGACGTCATCGAGGAGGCAAGCGCCGGGACCGTCGGCGAGGAGGAGATTGATTTCCTTCCAGAGCGTGGGGGATCCCGTGATGCCAGGGGCATTGCTGAGGCGCCATGTGAAGGTGGTCCATGTGGCCCGGCTGGATTCGTCGCTGGCGGCCCATGAGGCGGGATGGCGTTCATCGGCGTGCAGGTCCCGCAGTTCGAGACTGGAGCCACCGCCATCCGCTGCGGCCGGCCATGGCTTGTCATCCGCATACGGCACGGAACTGACCGGATTGCCCGCGGCATCGCGGAGGAGAATTTCCTCGCCGCGGCCCGACAGATTTCCGTCCCATGGACCGAACACGGTGGCCTCCGGAAGCCCGTGAACGAGCCGCACGGCGGCGGGGACTGCAGCGATCACGCAGCGTGCTCCCGCAGCAAGGGTGGTACCGGCGGGAAAGGTGTAGCGCACCGCGCGGTCGAGGCTCCAGCCTGCCAGGTCGGCGGCACCGTCCGAACGATTGGTCAACTCGATCCATGCTCCCGCCATCACGGTGTTTTCGGGAACGAGGGCAGCGGCCGGTGGTGCGTACATGATTTCACTGATGACAACCTGACGGTTGAGGGTCACGGCGTTCGGCTGACCGGGAGATTCCGCGGCGAGGCGCAGCCAGGGTCCGTTGCCATCAGGGAACCGCCCGCGCACCGTGCCCGCCGCGCGGAAGGAATCGAGCACGGTCATGCCATCAGGGCCCATGAGCACCAGCCGCGCCCCATCGGGAACTGTGAGGGGAAGCGACAGCATGGCTCCGCCGCCGAGCAACTGCGCGGGCAGCGGCGCATCGGCGGTCACGTCACCGGAAACCATCCGGACGATGAATCCGGCGGTGTCCGCGGCGGTCGTTCCGGCATTCATCACTTCCACCTGACCAGGCGAAACCTCATTGAGCACGAGTGGCGGCAGAACAGGGACAGGAATCGACTCCGCAACCTCAAGGGACGCCGCAAAAACCGCGTCCTTCGTGTCCGGACCCACGGTCAGGGTCGCGGGAGCCCCGATCAGTCCGTTGGCGGCTCCCCAGCGTCCCACCGTGAGCGTGCCATCGGAAGCCGGCCTGGCTAGCGCGCCGCCTGTGGCGAAGGTACTGAGCGCAAGGGTGAAACCCGGTTCGGCAGCAAAGAGCGGAGCGCCTCCAATATTGTCCAGAAACCATTCGATGCCCGCTCCAACACGCGCCCCGATGAAATAATCGGTGTTCGCCGCGAGCGTCACGGGGGTCACTGACTTGTAGCGCCAGCCCGCAAACCATGGATCCGTGCTCGTCACCGTAGCCGACGCAAGGAGGGTGCCCGACTCATTCCAGAGGCCCACCTGGACGCCCGCGGTTCCATTGAGGAAACCATCGTCGTCCGCAAAGCCGGTCAGACCGTCCGCTCCATCGGGATCGCTCGCTTCATTCGCCGCATCGGCATCCTGGACGCCAAGGTGCGTGAGCGACTGCGCCTGATTTCCTGTGCGGATGCGCGACCCCACCGTGAACGGCCCGTCGGCCCGTGCCTGGGCCGGTGACGGTCCGGGGGTGTAGAAGAGGATCGGTTGACCTTGCTCAAGCGCCGCCGCCCGGTGCACTTCAACCGCCAGCATGTTGTCACCTGCCCGCAGCAGGCCGGCTGGCACCGCAAATCTGGCGAGCGCGGGAGCCGCACGGTTCACGGAAGCCGCGGGCGTTTCCGGCGCGAGTGGTCCCGCGGGCAGGTTCGTCCGCAGCACTTCCACCCCGTTGAGCCAGACCGCCGCCCCGTCATCGACGCACAATTCAAGGGTCGCCGCCAGCTGACCATTTCCGCCCGCCCAGCGGAAGCGGTGCCGGAAATACTGTGTCCAGCCATCCGCAGGCCACGGCGTCGCCGCACTCACCCCGGACGGCAGCGGATCGTTGCCCAGCTGAAATCCGGCCGGAGCGCCCAGCCAGGCCGCATCATCAAATCCATCGCTCTGCCAGCCAGCCCCGGGGTCAGTAACTTCCACAAGAACCTTCCACTCCGCCCCAAGGGGAACCAGCTGGGTCTTCACCGGCGGGAGAAACGACGGGAAATTCTCCTGCCCCGGCGTTCCGCCAACCATCCGCGAGGCAGCCCACGACAACGCCATGGCGCTGTCCGTGCGCAGAGCCCGCTTTGCCAGCGAAACTCCGCCCCCATCGGCGGCGGCCGGCCATGCCGGGCTGGTTTCCCAGCGGATTTCGTCCATGACACGGTCGCTGTTGTTGCGGAGCGTCAGCGTTCCCTCACGGTTGGAGAGCCTGCCCTGCCATGGCCCGAGCGCTCCCGGCAGCGGCCCCGGATTGGCCGCCACAACCACATAGCCCCCGGCCGGAATCACCGTCCGCTCCGGAAACCGCCATTCCACTTCCCCGGAAAGCCGCCAGCCACTCACATCCACGTCCACCGCCATCTGATTCACCAGTTCCACCCACTCGCCCCCCGGGTCCAATTCCCCCGCCGGATGATACATCACTTCGTTGAACACAATAACACTGTCGGCCCGCAGCACCATCGGCAGCAGCCCCAGAAAAGTCAGTAATCTTCTCATTTTCATAGATTAAGCAAATTCATCGTTCCGGCCGGCCGCACCGCACCGCCGCGGGATCCGGCCGCACCCCCCGCCCCCATCCAATCAGATTCACCCTGCCCCGTCCACAACTCTAGCGTCGGCAGATTCAGCTCCCCCGCCCGTCCCGGATTTCCAGTATTTCCAGTGGCCATAATTCTCAGGAATGTTAACTTTCAGGCAACTCAGGGGTTGCCCTGGGCACGCAAATCGCTACATTCCCGCTTCACCGCCATGAAGGAACTCATCACTCAGGGAGGCCCTCTCATTTTCCTGCTGCTAGGCTGCAGCGTCCTTGCCGTGGCGATTTTCCTCGAACGGTATTTCTATTTTCACCGATCCGGCATTGTGGTGCAGGATCTTCTGCAGGGAGCCGGCAACCTCATTGCCCGCAAGAATTACGTGGAAGCGCTCACTGTCTGCGCCGGAACCCCCGGTCCGGTGGCCCGGGTCATGAAGTCGGTTCTCACCCAGCACAGCGCCCCGCGCGCCGACCTCAAGGAAATTGCCCAGGAAGCGGGCCAACTGGAAGTTCCCCGGCTTGAGCGCCATCTTGGCGTACTGCTTTCGATTGCGTACATTGCCCCGCTCATCGGCCTGCTCGGCACGGTTCTCGGGCTCATTGATACGTTCCTGCCGTTTACGCAGAATGGTTTTGCGACCGCTACGGAAATGTCACGCGGGATCTACCGCAGTCTGGTGACTTCGGCCGTCGGGCTCGCCGTCGCCATTCCGGCCTACATCCTGTACGCGTACCTCTCGGCCCACGCCAAATCGTTCATGCACGATATGGAGCGGGCTGGTATCGAAGTGGTCAACATGATCATGCAGAGCCGCGAGAATACGGACATTGTCGCCTTCAAGGAAGGTGCCCGTGCCGTGGAAGAGGAAAAGAAGCGGAAGGCGTCGGGCGGACCCACTCTCCTGCGCTGATCGAGCCACCGGCAAATTCTGCGATCCATGAAGCTGGAAAGCTCAATCCGCATCCGGCCGGACTTTCTGTATCTCGCCCCGCTCCTCAATGTGGTTGGGCTGCTGCTCCTCTTCTTCCTGCTGACGTCGGGCCTCGTGGTCAAATCCGGAGTCCGCGTCACCCTGCCAGTCGGCAATTCCAGCTACAAAGCCAATGAGGCAAACCACGTGATCACGATCACCGCGGGCGACGCCCCGTCGATCTATCTCAATCAGTCGCCCGTGGCCCTTGGCGACCTGCGGGCGCAACTGGAAGCGCTCCGCCGGGAAGCCCGCTTCGTGCTCATCAATGCCGACGCCCTCGCCCCAGTGGGTCTGGTCGACCAGGTCACGGAAGCAGTCCTCGCAGCCGGCTGCGAAGCGGCCCGCGGGATGCGCCTGCCCAGCGAGTGATGATTCTCTGGCGGCCCCATGGCCGCAGGAATCCGTTTCCTGCATCAGCCCGGC
>Ga0315904_10005703_pt1 | contig 17219 bp, 13 predicted proteins | sample LakEriMetagenome_6_FD_203529 | JGI IMG/M metagenome (GOLD analysis project Ga0315904, IMG submission 203529) | Freshwater fungal communities from buoy surface, Lake Erie, Ohio, United States - Buoy 12 MA120 | ecosystem: Environmental > Aquatic > Freshwater > Lake | place: USA: Lake Erie, Ohio...
CTTGGGTTTGGGGTTGGAATTTGTGACGCGTTGTGTTGCAAGCGCAACGCATGATCACGGGTTCGAGTCGCCAGATTTTATTCGAAAGACTCCCACCCCAAACCCAGGACTTACATGGATTCTTTCGTCGCAAGACATTTCGGAGCCCAGTGTGATCGCGGATGATGTACAGACCGGTTTTCCAAACGGTGTTGCTCTGCCGCAAGGTATACGCGCCGTTTGTGACTATCTCGATGAACATGGCTATCCGATTAGTGGATGTTTCGAGATTAACCTGCGAGGCAAGGAAGTTATTGCATCATGGTTCCGCAATGACGAACAAATGAAAGAACAGTTTGCCGTCTTCGGGAACGGTTCAACTGGATCCACATACGCTCTGTGGCTTCGAGAGACTCGGAATTCCGAACAGGCTCCAATTGTACTTCTCGGATCGGAAGGCGAATTTCTCGTACTCGCAACGAATGCTGACGAGTTTTGCCGTCTCTTGGGGTGTGGGTATGACGAACTCGAGTGGGACAATTTAACTCAACCACCACAGCACTGGGCGGAAACCAGTGGACTTCGAGATTGGCTGAAAAGCCGATGCAACTTTAATTTCCCTTCGACAGGCGAAGAGATCGTCAAGACTGCTCAGGAGCGGTATCCTGACTTTGGTGACGTTGTTCGAAAATGGCAGGACGACAACCTCTAGTTCCATATTCGCGACGAACAAAAAAATCCACGCGAGTTGCGGATCGCGCTTTTTCTGATGGAAAGTCACTTGGCCGCAACCGCGTGATTTTGACCGTTATCCGACTCAGATCCATGATCGTTCGGCGTCTTCATTTTCATGATTGACCTAACTCCAACATACTGGCCATTCGATGTTCTTGGGCCGCTGGAACGCACACCGCTCCACAATGAAATGCTGCGATTCTTTAACGCAACGTATGACGCTGGCTTCAAGCCGTTTGTTACAAACAATCATTCCGAAATCGGGTTCGGCGCCCCGCGCGAACAGGACGCTCGGTTCGTCCTTCGTGGCGGACGCGGCAAGCATTGGGAACCATGGCTGTCCGACTCCAATGGCGCCATACGTTTGGGACCAATTTGGGGTCTGCCTGAATCCACCTGCATGGTCTTCACCGAGTTTGATGACATCACGACCTTTTGCCTGCGTTGGCTAGGTGGTGATTCTCTTGACACTTCACTCGCCGGGGTCCCCGTTTACTCTAAACATGATACAAACACACCGCTGTACTATACCGGTCCCGATAAAAAAGACGTCGGATAACAACACGATGCACGCGGAGCCGCCGACAGCGCGTGTCTTCAATGGTGCGATCACTCCGGCGGCCCGGTGATCGCCGCCGTTATTTGGAAGAGATTCGCACAGCCTCGATTGTTGACAATTATGGACTCTCACGATCCTTACTCACTGCCGATTTGGATGTCCTCGCCGCACTGTGAATCACGTGCTTTGATCCGGTTTCGCGCTGCCGGCATAATTGTGGGCGCGATTCTCGGTTCTCTATACCTCTTCATTTTCGGGGTATCGATTTATGAATACGTTCAATCCACTCCACCACTATTAACCACAGATTACGTTCGGACGGCAATTGCGTCCGCTGCTTTTGCAGCATTGTCATTTACGGCAACAATCTTCTATCTGAAACGCATGCCGATCGGACATTGGTTTCTGTGCCTGTCACCAATGCTCTTGGTCATCTTCCTTTTTCCGGGGCTTAATGCCGTATGGAATTCTGTCGAACGTTTGCTTCGTTTTTAGCTCCTCGGCAATGCCACGTGCGTTAAGATCAAGAGGATGCGGATAGCCGAATAACCTAGCTATGCACGCCGAGCCCGAGATCGGCTTTCTCGAAGAATCGACTGTCGCGAATACCGAAGAGCGTGAACGCATCTATGCCGAGCTGTTTGATGAGTCCGATTCGGTCCTGTACGAACTTTTGCCTCTGATGCCACATATCGACGTCTATCGATTTCCCCCAAACGTTAAATGAGATTTTTTTACTTTTGTAACGGGTGGGATGAGCGACTTGCCGATGAATGCCCCCTCCGTGCTTGGTGCGGACTATCGCCGGGCCGAACTGGTTTTCTACTCGAAAGAGAATCGAGATGACTACCCGGAACTACTTCGGCGACTTGCGCATTTCATGCACGACAATTGCACTTGGCTGCACTGGGGGCATACGATGCCAAACGGGCAACGACCGGAGCCGCTCTTCGGCACAGAAAGACTCGATACTCTATTTTTCATGCCATCTATCGTCAAACCAGATTCTACGCTTGGTGACAGGCTCAAGATTGATGCGGAACCGGTACAACTGATTTGGTGCGTTCCAATCACAACCGCCGAATGCCAATTAAAACTCGACGATGGGACAGATGCGCTGTGCGATTTGTTCGATGCAAATGACCATCCATTCGCATTTTCTGGCGATCGACAGAGCTACGTGTGATCCGAAGAAAGAATCACCAAGAAATCGCGGAATGCAGACGAAGCGCTTGAGCGGTCGTTCCGACTTGTGTCGTGTAGAATAACAGTTCTCGGAGACGCTGAAAGTTCCTAAGAAAGGTCAAATTTGTGAGCTCTATGATTGTGCTTTGTGTGACCGCTCTGTTGATGCTGTTGGTAGCCCTCTTTTGCACCGCATTGTGCGTCACTTGGTCGATACCGTCATGGCGACGTCGGCTAGCTGGACCCGGAGTCGCGTCTCAAGTTTGGCTATCCAAAACAGGGGGACTCACTGGCTGGTCTTCCCGTGTCGGTAGCGGCTTGGTGTCAATCGGAATTGCGGCTTGTGCAGCGATTGCATGGTATGGTTCCTACAGTGTGCTGTCCACTTTGATAGCCGCCTCTCGGTAATTGATGTGACTTGTTTAAACTAATGAGTCTTTCTTCCCGCGTGGACCGAGGCTCGAAGGTGATATTCGCACAATGACAAATCCATATCAACCACCTACCCACGATGGGATGCTTCAAGTTGATTCGCGTGAGACCAACGATTCGCGCGATAAAATTAGGAAGCGATTAGCTCGGCCAGCTACAGCTCTCATCATCATGGCGTCGATACAATCAACTTTCCAAGCGATTCAGTTAGTTTCCGTGGTGCTGTTGGAATTTCGTTTCGGAAATGCATTCGCATTCACTCATTGGACTGTTCTAGCTGCCATTTTTCAGTTCGTTGGGTTGATTGTCATCGCTATTGGGGCCGCGAAACTCGGTTTCCTTGAATCCTATTCCTGGGCTCGACTCGGTTCGATTCTAGCCTGTGTACCTGTCGTTACACCGTTTCTGATCGTCGGAATTCCATTCGGCATTTGGTCTCTGATATTGCTAGCCGATCCAGAGGTTCGAAATGCGTTTCCGGATAGGAAATCGGCAACGAGCTGAAGCAACGTTCAATCTTTTGGCTAACAACGAGTCGTGAAGTTGCTGGGAACTGGGCGGTTCAGATTTCCAGCGTTGAATGATCTTAAATCTTCGTCCTTCGACTCGACGATTTCATCATCGCTCCAAGGTTACGGAACAGTTTTGTATCAACTCGCAAGAAGTTTCTTACAGTTTAGTCCGCTATCTTGAGAATACGTTCAACCGATCTTTGAGCGAATTGATACAACGCTCCAAAAGTTAGTTGCAGCGTGGCAAGCGTCCGCTGAGCTGGAGTTGTTTTTCCTGCTCAGCGAAACGCTGTCTGCACATCTTATAGAAGGTTGTCCTACTTTGCGGGTGCTGCGTGAGGTTTCGGTTTAGGTGCAAAGATGAGCACCGTAACTGCACCAGCGATGACGACCGCCAGGCTTGCGAGGAAGAAAAAGTTTCCTTGTTGTATTGTCCCTGAAGTGATCATCGTAGTAAGTGTGTTCACAACGGGAGCAAAGCCAAAGATAAGTGGCATGACATAAATCGGTTTTCCACCGAAGTTAAATGCCAAGATGATGCCGAGTGCACCGAGTGCTCCGGCGGAGCCAGCAGCGATCGACCAAAGTGTGCCGCTGAAAGTCCATTTGCCAGGTTCCTGCCAAACCGAGAGGATCAGCAATGGGAGGGCAACGGCGATGATAAAGTATGCTAGACCTACGCAGCAAAATGGACGCAGACGGCTTCCACCCATTTTCATTTGACCGATATGCAGGAAGGGCCCATAGGAACCCCAGCATAAGGCCGCCATGATCAACGAGCCGATGACACGCATATTCAGAGAACTTGCTGACGAGTTTGCTGTTGGACCAGCCGTCTTTGCTGCCTGGGAAGTCGTTGCCGATTCGTGATCGCTAGCAGCTTCGCCTTCTTTCTTTTCGTTTGCTTTCTCTTCTGCGGCTTTCTCTTCAGTTACTTTTTCCTCAGTATTCTCGCTGCTAGGGGTCTCACCGTTGGTGGCAGAGTCGCCGGGTTTTTCTTCCGATTTAGCATCGGTGGTTGCAGTTGCATCCGTTGCGGTTGAAGTTGATTCCTCAGCTCCAGCGGAATCGGATTTAGGTTCCGAGGAATCGGAGGACTCGGGATTCGTTGCAGCTTTGTCGGTGTGCGAGGTGGTGTGAGTGGCTGCGGCGTGGCTTGCGGCCGGTGTTGGTGTTGCCGGTTTGAAGACAAGAACTCCGACGGCACCGAGAGCAACAGCAGCCATGCCGGCTAAAAATCGCGGATTGATTTGATCGAAGGTTTTCGAAAGCCAAGAGGTAACCAAGGTATTCACGACCGGGGCGAATCCGAAAACCACCGGCATCACAAAGATTGGCTTGCCGCCAGCGGTGAGGGCGAGGATCACGCCGAGGGCCCCAAGGGCACCAACGCTACCAGCCAGAAATGACAAAAGAGTCCCCCCGACGGACCAAAAGCCTTTTTCTCCTCGGCGAAGCATGAGAACGGGTACGAGGACAGCGATGAAGAAATAAGCGATTCCGACACCGACAAAGGGTCGCAGACTGCTGTTTTCCATCGCATGCTTGCCTTCGTGAAGCAGTGGGCCATAAACGCCCCAGCTGAGAAATGTCATAGCAATGAATGGTAGAACAGCAAGAATGTTTTTCATGGCGTTCGGACTTTACAACATTAAGGGGGGGTTAGGTAAGTACCTACAGATTGTAGCGGGTAACAAGTTTCTGCAAACCAGTGAATTTGTTGCTATTGGCGAATCGGGGAATTACTATGAAAGGAATTGACGGTCAAGATTTTCTTCCCCTCCTACCCTTTTCGAGAGGATAGCCGGACATGGTACGGCGGTTCGGATTAGCTATTTTAACTTTGGGCGTGTTGTCTTCCTTCTCGTCTGGTGCATTTGCTCAGGACGTTTTAAGCGAGTTGTACGGTAAAGGTGTGCATGCCTATTATTCCGGCGACTACAACACTTCGTTGGAATTATTAAATGACGCAGTCAATGCGGGGTCGAAGGATCCACGCGTTTACTACTACCGCGGATTGGTGCAGAGCAATTTGGGAATGAGCGATGCGGCTGTTACCGATTTCGATCAAGGAGCTCAGTTGGAAGTCAACAGCAAGCGAGCTGTTGAAGTTGGCAAGGCCTTGATGCGAGTCCAGGGAGCAAATCGCGTTGCGATTGAATCGGCTCGTCGTAAGGCTCGCCTGCAGGCTCAAGCTGCGAAGGCACAGATTGCTCAAGAGCAGTACGAGAGCGTTAAGAAGGGAGATGAGACCGTTGTTCGTCCGAAGGATGCGACACCACCTGTTGTCGAAACCAAACCTGAAGTAGCAGCCAACGATCCGTTTGCTAACCCAGAGAAGATGAAAGAAGGTGAGGCAGCGGTTGAAGCTGAGAAGCCAGCCACAGAAGCACCTGCGGCAGAGGGAAGCGATCCGTTTGGCGACGATGCTAAGCCAGCTGATGACAAGCCAGCTCCCGCAGGCGATGATCCTTTTGGATCGAGCGGCGGCGGTGCTGCCCCTGCAGCCGGTGACGATCCTTTCGGAGGTAATTAGTCCGACAGCGTTTCGCTCGTAAGCAGGGCGATTTGCTATTGGTTCCAAACAAGTTTAGTGGATTAAACGAAGGGGTAGCTTACTCGGCATTGGGTTAGCTACCTCTTTCATTTTCGGCAGACATTGAAACCTCACCTTGAGTCTCCCTCCTTTTTCCGAAAAGCCTTGGCTTATGCAAACTTTCCAGAGGCAGTCTTTTTCTCGCGAGTTGGTGTGCAGCATGTTTTTCCGCCGCCTAGTGTTGGCTCTGGGGGTTATCTTTAGTCTGTTTTCTACGGCAATCGGGGCGAAGGGTGCGGAATCACTTCGTATCGACTCTGTTTCAACTTACGGTTTTACAACAAACGCTACGACGGTCATCGAGTTACGCGGTGTTGGAATTGATTCGTCTTTGCGATTGTGGCTTCCCTTCGATTCGCAGCAAAAGCTGGTGAAGGTTGCTCCCAACGAAGCGACGATGGAATTGTCGTTAGGAGAAGTTCCTGATCAGTTTGTTTGGGGATTATTTCAAACCGATCGAGCCGTGGATGTTCCGAAAAGGTTTGCACTGGATCGTTTTCCCAACCAAGGTTTTTCCGAATCCGTTGCGATGCTTCCAGTGGCTATCAATGGTTCGCTGGCTGGCAACGAAAGCAAGGTCATTCAAGTGACTTTGAAAGCGGGAGAGCAACTCCTGGCGGATGTACAGGCAAGAAGGTTGGGAGCGACTTTTCAGCCACTTCTGCGAATTACCGATGATATGGGGCGTCAGGTAGCATCGAGTGGTCCGCTGTTGTCTCGAGATGGTGATGCCGCATGTACCCACATCGCGACAAGAGATGGAAACTACAAAGTTGTTTTGCAGGATCTTACCTTTGCCGCCCCTGCAGGTAACTTTCGACTTCGATTAGGTTTCAAGGGGGTTGATGGAATCTTGAAGCCTGAAGTTGTAGCCCTCGCAGCCGCACCAAGTTATCCTTCGCCAGCATCTGATTTAGGTTGGCCAGTGGCTGGTTTCTCTGTCAGTGGTAGACCGATCTTGGATGTCTCGGCTAAAGCTATCGGTGAGGCCCCAAAAAATGATTTAGGCTTGGTAACTTCGTGGACTCGACTTGATTTGAAAGACCTCAAGGCTGAGGCATTAGCAAACGTCGGTGAAGTGTTTCGTGTTCCAGCATTGCCTTGCATTGTTCGTGGAGTTCTGAAGAACAATACAAAGCTCAAGATGCTAGTAGCTTGCGGTGCAGGCAAACCGGTGGAAGCTGAAGTGTGGGGGGCAAGGCTTTCGGCAGATGTAGATACAAGACTGCGAATTACTGCCATTGACGGTCGCGAATTAGCATCGGGGGATGATAGTCCAGGAACGCCGGATTCGCTGGCTCGTTTCGGTGGAGAGGCCAATGTTGCTGAAGCAATCGTTGAACTGGATTCTTTGATACCGATTGCTGCAGAGGGGGCACATTTTGAATTGATGATTCATCAGGCACCAACAGGGGTTGCGCTGCTGGATATCGAAACGCCCCAAGCAAATACGGTTGTAGGAGGCTGGGCGCTTGCCACTCTCAAGATCGCGCGGCAGGGCGTAACTTCTCCAATTATTTTGTCGGGGCGGTCTCTAGGGTTAGCAGAGAACTCAGCCGTTGAGGTGCCAGAAGTTGTATTACCCCCTGGAAAAGATCGCGCATTGATCGCGATTAGGTTAAACGATCGCGCAGCGCCGAAGACATCATGGATTGCGTTAGCGGGTCAGTACCCTGACAAAGAGGCGGGACGCGTTACGATAGCAGGATTTAGTACTCGTAAGATTCGAGCTTCTGGTATCAATGAATCTCTGCTATCGGTCAGTCAAACCTTGTCACCGTTGTCGTTGGAGCCGTCATGGCAGAAACGTGATGGGGAAGTTTGGGAATTGACGGCGGGATTGCAGTATCCGCTTCCTTTATCGTGGAAATTTTCTTGGACTGTTGACAATGCAGCAGCAACGGGATTTCAGTTACCTGAGGCGATGGCAAGTTGGAAGTTGAAGGGTGAATTGGTATCGAATCAAAATATTCCACGCACGAATCCACAAGATGGCAATTCGCCCTTGGATATGCAAAAAGCATTGCAGTTAGTGGGAGGCGAGGGGGCTGCATTGATGTTAAAGGATGCCAAGAGTTGGAATTTTTCAGTACCAGCATCGGCGCTAGAAGATGACTTCCAAGTTGCGGTCAAATGGACGCTGACGGATGCAGCAGATCAACCTCTCGCGGTTCCTTTTTCGACTCCGATACAAAATGTGCGGATCGTTCGACCGTTGAAGATCTCACTCGTAAACGCTGTGGCAGAGCCTTGGCAATACACCAAAGAGATTACGGACGCAGGGGTGATGGTAAAGCTTGAGCGCAGCAAAGGAGTGGAAGGGACGGTTACTTTGCGTTGGGACGGATTACCACAAGGAGTCGCGACCGTGACGGCTCAGAGCGATCATGCAGCTGAAGTCGCTGAGATAAAGCTGCCATTCCCTGATTTTTCAAAGCAGCCAGCTGGCTCCAAGGTGGAAGGATTAAAGATTGTTGCGGAATGGAAGCCTGCCAGTCGCCCCGATGCTCCTCCTTATGTTTCACCGCCGGTTGCATTGCCGCCGCTTATGTTCCCCTAATTGCCTCCTTTAACTTTTGATGGTTAAGCGAAAGTCGTGATATCCGTTCGAGTCATCGAGTAGCGGGTTGATAGAACGCAAGGAATGCGGTAGACAAAAGGAAGTTGATTTCGATACATGGATGGGGAAAAGGATGGCTGGTCAATGGCGATGTCAAAATAGCGAAATGATGAAACGCTGCCTTAGCTGCGTTTCTAAGATCGTTCGAACTTTCTTTCCTTGGAATCGAGTTCTCTTATCGACCTTACTGCTGGTTTCTGGCTCGGTTGCAGTAGGCCAGGAATTTTCTGCAGGCAATGCTGCCGGCGGCGTTCAATCGCCCAATCCTTCTGCGGCTGCCACCTTTAATTTTCCGAACCAAAATGCTCCACCTGCAAATATCCCAAGTCCTAATCCTTGGACACAGGAATCTTTGGAGAGTCGAATTACGCAGTTGCAGGTCAACACGGAGTTGGATACGAAAGTTCGGGATGCGCTTTTGGAGCTTTATCGGCAGATACTCGCCGAAGTGAAGGCGCTCGCCGAATCAGAAAAGACGCGTAAGGATTGGACTTCTGCAGCAGAGCAGGCACCCTTAGCGATTGCAGCTGCCCGCGAACGCTTGCAAGTAGCAAAGGAATCCGCTGAACGAGTGGCCAAGATCATCCCTGGAGCGAACCTTAGTTTGGGGATTGAGCTAGCTGAGCTTGAGCGTCAATTGCAGACATTGCAAAGCGAGCTACAGAATGCCAGCAGTCAGAAAACGAAAGCGGAGGAGACAATCAATCAGCGCGATAATCGGCGCAAGGACTTGCCTAACCTATTGGCCACTCTGCGCGAAAAATTTGATTCTATGGAACGAGAAAAGCCACTCGTTACCAACGATCCAGTGGATCCTCTGATTAAAGAAGCAGTGACGGTCCTTCAGCGATTGCAAAGAGAAAGAGTGATTGTCGAGATCGCAGCGATAGAGCAGGAGCAAAGAGCTTACGATGCTGAAACCGAGCTTTGGCCTCTGAAGCGGGATGAGGCGCAGCAAAAGGTTACGCAGTTGACAGCTGAGATTCAGCGACTGGCGGAGGTCATCAACAAGCGACGGAAATTAGGAATCGAGTTGTCGATGGCTGAAGCAAAGCTCTTGCGGGAGAATTCTCCTGAGATACTTCATCCATTGGCGGATAGTCTTTTGACGCGTTCTACAAAGTGGCTCGAATTGACCAGGAAGCGTGTTGCTTTGCAGAGCGAGTTGGCTAGTTCTAAATCCGATTTCGAGCAATTGAATGATCGCTTTCAAAAAATGCAGAATAGGATCAAGCCTCAGGGAAGTAACGATCTTGGTGGATTCAATAGTTGGTTAGGATTGATCCTCCGAGAGCAGCGGGGCGAGTTGCCTGAACCCAATCGGCTTCGCAGTCAAATCAGCAAGCATCAAAATGAAATGCAAACTGCGGATGCTTTGTTATTCGAGTTGGAGGATCGACTTGAAACATTGGCCGCTGTGGAGCGCGATCGCAATCTGATTTTCTCTGAAATAGGTGGGCAGCCCGAAGAGGTGACCGATGAGGTGGTTAGTAAGACAACGGAGATTCTCGATAAAGAATCGAAGTTACTCTCGGGTATGCGGGCGGAAGCGGATGGATATTACAACGATCTCTTGCAATTGGCAGATGCGAAAGAGCGACTTGCCAGATTAGGAGAACAGTACAGAAACTTTATCGATCAACATATTTTATGGATACGCAGTAGTGAGACGTTGGACAAGTCAGACTTTGTCAATGCTTGGCAAGCGTTCAAGTACTTTGTCGATTTCAAAAATTGGCGTTTGGTTTACGACTACTTGTGGGGAGATCTGCGAAGCCAACCTTGGCAGTATTTTGGATTGCTCGGCCTTGTGATTGCTTTGTTACTTTATCAAAGCAGCATGCGAAGGAAATTGTTTATCGTCAGCGAGCAAGTTGGTCGTAGGGCGAATGTTAGTTTTTATCCAACTCTGGTCGCAGTCGTGCTTACAGTTTTAATTGCACTTCCCTTTCCCTTGCTTCTTTTGTTTCTAGGCTACCGGTTAACGCTAGCGAATTTTGATAATTACTTTGTTGTTTCGCTGGGGGAAGGATTGTTGGCGGGTGGAAGATTCTTAGCTTCATTGGAATTGTTAAGGCAGATTTGTCGACCTCATGGCTTAGCGATCAGTCATTTGCAATGGCCCAAGGGAGCAACCGATTTGCTCCGTATCAATCTTCGCTGGTGGTTAGATTTAGGGATACCTTTGGTCATAGCTATTGTGTTTTTTGACGAAATGGCGGGGACTCGAAGAGATGAATCTATCGGTCGTATGCTTTTCATTCTGCTGATGTTCCTTTTGTCGATATTTCTTGCTCGCGTCTTTCGTTTACGCAATGGTGTCTTAAGTTCTTACCTTATGAATCATCAAGGTGGTTGGGCGGATCGTTTGAAATATGTGTGGTATCCGCTGATGGTGATTGTGCCGCTGGTGATGGCGGGTCTGAGTTTTATCGGTTTTCATTACACGGCAGAGCGGATTACGTTGAGTTTGCACACCACCATGTGGACTCTTATTGGTCTAGTGGTCGTACATGGATTGTTGATGCGCTGGTTGCTTTTGAGTCGAAGGAAGTTGGTGATTCATCAGGCGAGAATGCGTTTAGAGGAGGCGACTCGTAAGGACTCCCAAACCTTAACATCCTCTTCTGCTGATGAAGAAGCGATGGATATCGCGGCCATCAATGCACAAACTCAACGATTGGTGACAAGTTGTTTGTTCGTCTGCGGAATCGTTGGCTTAGCGATTATTTGGAAAGGAGTGCTTCCTGCATTAACCTTGTTGGAAGGAGTACCATTGTGGACGGTCGAGGGTGCAACGCCCAATGATCGTGTTGCGATTACTTTAGCGAACATTGTGATTTCCATTCCGGTGATCGTATTGACGATTATCGCAAGTCGCAATCTACCGGGTTTGATGGAGATCGCTCTGCTGCAGAATCTTCCGCTCGACAAAGCGATGCGCTACGCGATCACATCGATTTCGAGTTACGCCATTTTGTTGCTCGGAATGATTTTCGTACTCTCCTCGCTAGGTTTAAGGTGGTCATCTATACAATGGCTAGTAGCTGCGTTGGGGGTCGGTTTAGGTTTCGGATTGCAGGAGATTTTTGCGAACTTTATTTGCGGGATTATAGTCCTCTTCGAACAACCCATCCGTGTCGGAGACGTCATTACGATTGGAGATACTTCAGGGGTTGTCTCCCGCATTCGAATGCGATCCACGACCATTGTGAACTGGGATCGTAAGGAACTAATTGTACCCAACAAGGATTTGATTACTGGGCGTATTCTCAATTGGACGCTTTCGGATGGTACCAATCGATTGGTGGTCCAAGTGGGAGTCGCCTACGGAACGGATACCGATTTGGCCGTTCGTTTGGTGCAAGAGATCGTAAGAAAGCACCCTAGTATCCTGCGAGATCCCGAACCTACGGTGACATTTGAAGGATTTGCGGACTCTTCTTTAACCATTTGTGTGAGAGCGTTTGTGGCAGATGTTGCGGCGAGGCTACCAACGACTCATGATTTGCATACTCAGATCTATCGTGCCTTTGCGGAGCATGGTATCGAAATACCGTTTGGGCAGAGGGATCTTCATATTCGAAGTCTTCCGCCGGAGTTGTTTCAGGGGACTTTATTTAATCGACGGTAGGTAGATATGCATACGATTCATCGCAAATTATTGCTGATGCGGCATGCCAAGAGCAGTTGGGATAATGCTCATTTATCGGATCATGATCGGCCCTTGGCTAAGAGAGGACTAGAGGCTGCACCTGAGATGGGGCTCTGGTTAGCTACGCATGGTCCAGTGCCAGAGTTGATATTGTGTAGTACGGCCATTAGGACAATTGAAACGACGAGATTGATGCTGGAAGCCTTACCTTCTCAGCCACCAGTTCGATACGTTGGAGGTCTCTACCACGCGTCGACGGCCTCGTTAATGACGATCGTAGGAGAAGCAGATTCTTCAGTTAGTTGTCTTATGGTAATCGGTCATAATCCCGGGTTGCAGGATTTGCTCAATCACTACTCAGATAAACAACTTGATGTGCCCACTGCGACCATTGCCTGTTTGGAAGGTGATAGTGTCGATTGGAAAGGTTTCTTTAAATCCAGTCCTCAATTGGTTTTTAAAGTGACGCCAAAACACATCGATTATTGATCGAGATCAATACTGTTTCTGGAGTTGGAAAAGTTCGAACATAGGGTCGGATATCTGTGAAGCGGTCGCATCGCTCAACTTTTCTGCGATGACTTGGTCGAGTTGGCCGCGAAATATTTCTTCCCCTCTTCCGCCGTTCATGTAAGCGACCTTACCTTCTGTACTACGCAGTGAAGCGAGCATTTGGCCATAAAATGTCTGGCCAACGAAATCGCTAAAAGCATCTTTTAGTTCAGCTTGATTTTTATCGCCTGATACGCCTCTAGCTTCGAGAGGTTGTTCGCGGAGTGAATTGGCATCGCGGTTTAGCAGTTGATTTGTCTGAAATGGAGAGGATGAGCGTATTTCCATAATGGCTTCCTTAGTTAATGATAACCTCTCCATAAATGGCACCGCGTCGTTTTAGCGATCGAATAATGGCGATGACATCTTGATTGGGAACGTCTAGTGCATTGAGAGCATCGACCAGGCTTTTTAGTTTGGCGTTCGGTTGGTTTCCGGTGTTGGCGTCGAAGCCTACAAACGATTTGATGGGTGTACCGGAACTGATCGAAATATTGTTATGACTGATCGCGACAGGTGCGATGTAAACATCTTCTCCAATAACGATCACATTGTCACGCTCGCTGATTACCACTCGATTGGCAGGTCGCAGCAATGGGAGTTCGATTTCCAGTAGCAAATCGACAAATTTGACTGGTGCTTCTAGGTACTGAGATGGGAGGGTGACTTCAATTTGAGAAGCATCGATGGCTTTCGCCAGGATCAGGGAATTCGAATAGCTTCCTTGATTTCCATTATTCTGGATGCCAGTTGAGTTGAAGTTGTTGATTGCTTCCTCGATACGAGCAGCAGTGGAAAAACTACTATGGTCGCTATCGATAATCAGGGTGAGTTTGCGATTGTGAACAAACTCGTTAGTGATATCTGCTTCCATTTTGAGTCCCATATTCACGGTTCCATAGGTTTGGAAACTAGAGTCTGGGATATTGATAGGGCCCTGGGCTAAGGCGAACACTTGGGGACGATCGGCGCGTGGGCCGAGCATCGGCGTGAGCATTAGTACGCCTCCAGCGAGGCTCTTGGCGTGAATTGCACTGACTTGGCAATTCAATTTGTCCCCTTGTCTTGCTCCGCCTGGTGGAATGGTGGCAGTTACCATCACCATGGCGACATTCGCTGCATCATCAACATCGTCAATAAGTAAGTTGCCGCGGATATCCGAGGAAACTTGGCCACCAAGCTGCTGCATCATTCGAGCAAGGGAACGTGCAGTAGGACGCATTTTTCCGTCGCCAGTTCCTTTAAGCCCGACAACAAGTCCAAGACCATGAATTGTATTTTCTTCCTGACCTTTGATACGGCATATATCTGCAATCTTCTGTTGTCCAAAAACAACAGAGACTTGGCAGAGAACAGCTGCGATGAAAAGGTAGTTAAGGAATTTTAGGGATCGACGGTACATTGTTTTTTCCGTTGGCATTAGTTTTAGAATGGATTCAGTTCCGCAAGCCAACGAGTAAACCAGCCGCGTTTGTAGCCATCACGCACATGTCCACGATCCTGCTTTGAAATGTTGAGATCAAGCAAGTCGCGACTGAGGACGACGTTATCAGGACCTATGTCATCAGAACGGCAGAGTCCAGTGAGAGTTGTTTCGAAGGTGTTATCATTGAGGGAAATGGACTTTCTCGCTTCAAGCATCACAACTCCATTGGGTTTTATGTCTATGACCTCAGCGGCAATGTTGAAGGTTAGTAACTCGCGGGTTTCCATATCGGAGTTAGCTCTGAGTGTTTGATTCGTCTGGCCAGTGATCCTTGGATCCCCAAGGCTTTGGGGAGTCAGTTCCGCTTTGGACAAGCCGTTGAGCGCGACCCAGTTTTGTAAAACGGCATCATAAACGCCATTCTTTCGAGAACTAGCAGTACCGAGAGCTAAGCTTCTTGCAAGTTCATCCACGCGAATACTGATGATGTCATGTTTTTTTAACACTCGTGATGGAGTCGGCGGGACATAGGTCCAAGAAGCCTTGTCGAGATCCAGCATTTGATTGCTGGCGATCGATGCCGGTTGTTGAAATAGACTCGAGTTCTGTGCATGCAGTGGTAGACTGCCAAACCAAATCACGAATGTGGATAGTAGCAGGGATAATAAACCAGATTGGAATTGGTATCTCGATATCATGTGAATTATTTCCGTCTTAGTAAGTTCTTCGCGGTCGTTTATCGGTTTGTTTAACGCGTGAAGGCGCCGGTTGAATTTGCTACAACTTGAACAGTATTCGCATCTTTTATAACCGCTTGAAGCTTTTTCTTATTAGGTAGTGCGACCGATTCCACTTGAATGAGATCACCAATGGCACCATCGGTCATTGCGCGGCCCATGGTCTCTACAGTGATGCCACCTGAGATGACCTGAATCTGAACGATTTGATTACGGGTGACGACAATCGGCTCGCCCACATCGATAGCGCGAATTGGAAGTCCTTTACCAATGGCTCGGCGAAGTTGTTTCCCAATAATTTGTTTGGGATCAAGAATGTATTGAGGATCCTCCGTCGTTTCAGTAGTTGTGTTATTGCTGTTTTGAGGAATGACCTCAGTTGTCAAGTCGGAAGCTTGTAGAACCTGTCCTTTTCGTAATGCGGAAACGGATACAACGTAGGATTCCGGTGGTGAGATCTCCGCATCTACGACGACATCGATGATTTTGTCTTTCTCTTGAAGGCGTACCGTAAATTGCTGTTTACCCAGCCAAGGGCTATTGCCACCTCCGAGAGCCTTTATGTTTTTGCGCTGGAAAAGAGTATTGACGTGAGCTATCGGAAGATCGAATTCAACTTTCAATGGCATTGTGCCTGGAGTCTGTAGAGAAATGTATCGATTGATGGCATCTGTGAGATTCTGTTTGGCCTGCTTGGTAGTTCTGGCATCTGCGAATGCTGGTGCCATTTTCGAATTGGTTGCCGGGATTTCCAACATCTCCGCGGGTGCCTTCAAAATGGTTTCGGTGGAGCCGAGCCATCGCAATTGATCGACATCAATGCCGCGCAGTCGCAGATGCTGTAAAACGTCATCTTTTCGCCAACGATAATCGACACCCGGAGGAGGCGACGGGATCAATGGGATTTGTGCGAACTGCTTGACCAATTCCTGATCGCCATTGATTTCGGCAATGTCGCCGAGTCGAACAAGGTTTCCCTCGTATGTTGGTTGTTCGCGGAACCGCAGTGCTAGCTTTGGTGGTTCATCAGCGAGTAGCTGTGGAGCGAGAGCTAGGACAAGGCAGAGAAGAGTGTAAAGGAAGTTGTTTTTGTGAAAGACAACTTGAGTGGAATAAAGTCTTAGGCCAAAACTGCGCAGTGTTACACCGCTTGATGACAAGCGATTTGGAACTGGGGTAGGCGAAAAACTTTTGATCTTCATGATTGGTGTCAAAGAAATGAAATTAGTTGGTGCCGAAGATGATTAGAAACGACGTAGATTATTGATCTGCTGCATGATCTGGTCACCCGCTTGAATCGCCTGGGAGTTCAATTCAAACCCGCGTTGTGTGGTGATTAGATCGATCAGCTCGGTAACAGGTTCTACGTTTGAGGCTTCAAGGGAGCCTTGTCGAATAATTCCGGCGCCATCGGTACCAGGGTTCGCCAGTAGCGGGGCACTGGAGGCGTCAGTCTGAGCGTAAAGGTTTTCGCCCAGTTTCAGTAGACCGTCAGGATTAATGAATTGAGCGAGTTGTAGTTGCCCCACCTGTTCCGACTGAGCGTTGCCATTACGACGCATCATGACTGTTCCGTTAGGATTAATGATGATTGCGTTGGCATCTTGAGGGATTTGAATTGGGGGTTCAAGAAGCCTTCCGGTTTGCGCGGAGCCGATGACAAGGTTGCCGTTGGCGTTGATATTTAGGTTGCCAGCGCGAGTAAATTGAATCGTCTGGGTGGCTGGATCTGTGACCTGCAGAAAGCCACGGCCCTCGATGGCAATATCGAGTTCGCGACCTGTTTGCTGGAGTGTACCCTGCCGATGATCCATCTGAACACTCGTGATACGAGTACCTAAACCGATATGGGTACCTACGGCGGTGGGCTGTTGGTTATTATCCATCATCCCCGGGTAAACCTGGTTTCTGTAAAGGAGGTCTTCGAAGTTAGCGCGATCACGTTTAAAAGCAGTTGTGCTCACGTTAGCTAAGTTGTTGGCGATCACATCGAGTTTGGTCTGCATGGCATCCATGCCGGTGGCTGCAGTGTATAAAGCTTGAACGCTCATCGATGAAAACTCCTTTTTTCAACTAACGATCCTTCGTTAGCTTTCGATTAGTTATTGGGTGGTGATGCTTTTTAGGTTATTCAGTGGTTAGTCTCGCAGCACACCACTGATTAAGGTTCCCATCACTTGATCTTGGTTTTGAATCATATGGATGTTGGCTTCGTAAGCTCGGGAAGCTTC